>Ga0181407_1000079_pt1 | contig 28960 bp, 49 predicted proteins | sample 30SPOviralmetaG_FD_130136 | JGI IMG/M metagenome (GOLD analysis project Ga0181407, IMG submission 130136) | Marine viral communities from the oligotrophic San Pedro Time Series (SPOT) site, San Pedro Channel, CA, USA - 30 SPOT_SRF_2012-01-26 | ecosystem: Environmental > Aquatic > Marine > Strait...
CGTAAGCCTTAAACATATTTTGAGATATATATATTTTCAAATCCTCAGCTCCATATACTCCAGATGGAATAGCATCAACGATTTTTCCAAGCTCAGTAACAACATTTGCAGATGTTACAGTAGTTCCTGTTACATCATTTACAGTACCATCAGCTAAAGCTAATGCTCTGAATCCGTCAAAGTTGTCAGCACCACTAGCACCATCCCAAATTGAAGTTTCAGTACTAGAAGCAACCTCAGCAGCGACTCTTGAAATTACAAAATCACTAAATAGTGGAGGTAAGTTATCAAATGCAGAATATCCCATTTGAGCAGCTTCCCAGTCAGAGTGAAGTGTTTTCTTGCAAATGTCAAGGTTTACTTGTAACTCTTTTGGAGTAAGTACCTTTTCAGTTAAAGCCAAACTTGAAGTAGCTGTATCGAAATCACAACTTGCACCTTTAATTAAGTTTGAGAAAGCTCCTACTTTCATAGCAGCCTTGTATTTGATGTTAGGTAATACTGTAATAGCACCATCATCGATTGTTTTCGCAGCTAATAAACTTGCAGCTATATATTTTCCAGCAAATTCTCCAGCATACGAACTTGTAATTGTTACACTCATTTGTTTAAATTTTAGTTATTAATATTAATTATTCTTTGCATTACTCTATCAGCTATACTTGGTTTTCTATTTTTACCAAATTTATAGCCATCATTATTTTTTGTATTAGCCTCTGGATTTGCAACGATTGGCTCAGCAGATGGTTTGTTTAGCTCCTCTTGTACTTCCTCTGGCACTTCGCTTAACTCAACCTTGTCGTGTTTGCATAGTTCCTCAGTCATAAGATTTCCTAACTCATCAGCATTTAGTTCCTCGCTCATTTCTTCTTTAGGCTCTAACATAGCTTTGATTTCTTCAATCATTTCTTTAACCTCAGCTAATTCAGTTTTAGTAGCGTACATTTCTTCTTCTTCTTCTTTTGCTTCTACTTCCTCAACTTCTTCTTCTTCTCCAGTTTTGATTTCAGCAATAAGACCTTCTTCTGCTACTACTAAAATACGACCATCTTCCATTTCGTATTCTCCTACTGGTACAGCTACTTTCTCATCTTCTGTTACGATAAAGATTTCGTTACCAGCTTCAAACGCTTCTGCCTCAAGGACAGTTCCGTTTTCTAACGTCTGTTGTTCTAACTTAACTTCTTCGGATAAGTTTAGAACTTCTTTGATTTTACTAATCATATCATTCGTGTTCATATTAATATATAAGTGTTAAAAATTAATTTTGCATTTTTAGATTACTTTTCTTAATCTATCTCTCATTTTAGAAAAAGAGCCTGTAGGTATTTTAACACCTAACTCTTGTGCCATTTTTTCAGCTTCGTCTATTAATTTATCAAAAGTTGCTATATTTTTTTTCGCTTCTTTTATTAATGGGTCTTGTTTAGAGTTCTTTTTGTCAATATCACTAACATATTGCTTTTGTTGAAAAACTGCACTATCAAATTGTTTTTTCGTTCGCTCTAATTCATTACTTGAAGTTCTAAATTCTCTTTCTAATTTAAAAACTTTATCTTCCTGTTTTTGTACTTCTTGCTTTAATTTAGCAATATTTTTACTATTGCTTTTTGAATTTTTGTCTAATTGATTTATGTCATTATCTAAAGACTTAATTTGTTTTATTAATTCTTCTGATGGCTTTAAAATTTTGTTTAAATCATCTACAATTCCTAACTCTACTTTTTGTGTTGTTAGTTCTGTTTTTTCTTGCAACTTTTGTGCTTTTGATAATTGATTTAATACCTTTTGAAATGTGTTCATTTTATTAATTTATTTATTAGTTATACTTTTCCTATACCTTGCGCTCTAAGGCTACCATCACAACACTCTATCTTGTAAGTGTTATCCTCACATAAACAACCTCTACGTTTACCTTTAGGACTTGTTTTACTTGGTGTTATAAATTTCTTTATTAGCTTTCTCATTTTATTGGAATACAATTAGGTACTAATCTACCATTTTTCATTTTCATTCCGTATTGCTCATAACCAGCAGTACAAGGTGCTTTAAGGTTGTGTTGTTCACAAGGCATATACCAAGTCTTACCCTCAAACTCGTGTTCGTGGTATTTATCACATCCTATATCTTGTGCAGCTTTTATAGCAAGTTCTTTAGTTGCATAAGCTAATCTATCATCAATAATAGCCATAGTATCACTTACAACTTCACTTGCTAATTCTAATACACCTAATTCTTTTAGTTTGCTCTCTGCCCAACGCTTACCAGCTTTACCTCCCCATAGTAAATACGAGATAGTACCACACGCTTTAGTATCTCCCTCATCATAGTACTCCTCTGCTCTTGATAAATAAGAGTACATACGTTTTATAGTTTCTTCGCTTATCGCTTTACCTTGTGCTAATTGTTGTGCTCTTACTTTTCCTACTTGTGTCGCACATTTGTTGTTTACTTTATCGTTTAACTCTAAGCCTCTCTTTGCATTGTTTTTAACACCACTTGGATAATCAGAGTAACTTTCTAAAGTAGTCTTTTTACCACCCTTATATCTTTTGTCATTTTTTATGATAGCCTTTACTTGAGCTAATAAGTATTCTGCCTCAGCTTCGTCTATCTCTTGTAGAACTTTATCACTACTAAAATCTTTGATAGCCTCTTTTGGTCGTTCCATCTTATCAGCGAAGTAACCCTCTATAGAAAACCCTTTTACTTTACCTGTCTTAACAAACTCACTCCAAATCTTATCGTTGTTTACTTTTACAGCACCTACCCAAGTACCTAATGGTAAATCCATACCATACTTTACAGACTTGTCGTGTACCTTATCTTCTACTATCCAACTCTCTACTAAACTAAGTCCGTTTATTTGGTATTGGTGTTCTAAGGTTGAGTTGTTTTGTTTGCCTTGCATTAAGTACATTTGTGAGGCTTTTAAGACAGTATCTTTTGAGAAGTATATGTAGTATTCATCTTCTCCGTTTCGTCTGTATATAGGCTTATTTGGAATTAGTAAAGCACCCATTAAAATGCGTTTCTCTTTGTCTACCTCAGCAAGTTTAAACTCTTGTGATTTAAGTGCAATAAAATCTTCTTCTATTGCTGGATTTTCTACTACTGATATAGCTTCTATCCCTATCTCTTGTTCTTCGTCTAATATTAGTTCTACTATTCGCATATTAATATATAATAGTTTTTAATTTATTTTGTATTTATCCTAATGTCGCACCCTCTACAATATTATTCTCTAAACTTTGTGCAGTTGTTACATCATTAGCTACTACATACGCTTGTACAGGTTGTTGTGTTTGACCACCTATAGCATCTGCTAATTGACTTGTTTCAGTCGCACCTACTATATTAAATGATGGGGGTGCTGGTAAGGCTGGAGTAGCTTCTCCACCACCACCAGTAGATACACCACCAACAGAAGGCTTTGGTACTTTTGTACTTAATATAGTTTTAACATTAGATAGACCAGTAGCAATAATAGCTATGGCTTGAGCAATACCAGCAAATCCACCTTTTGCTATTGCCTTATTTGCACCTACATAAGTATCTATTGTTGCAGAAGCAACACCTAAAGCTTTACCAGCAGCAGTACTCTCTCCAGCAATACCAGCCAAAGTACCAATAGCACCACCAACAGCTTCAGCATTTTCTATCTGTGCATTTTTTGTGGCATCGTCAATTTTCTTTTTAGCGTCAGCATTAGCTTTTTTAGTAGCTAAATCTTCTGCATCAAAACCATCATTTAATTCTTTTAGTTTAGTTTTATAATCTTCTTCAGCAACTAATAATAAATTGTTTTTTTCAATCTCGTCTGTTACCTCTCTATCTATTAATTCTTTTTGTTCTAAGTATTGTTGTTGTAATTCTTCTCTTTGTATATCTCTTTCACTTTTACCAATTAAAGCAAGTTCGTTTTGTAAATCTTTTTGCTCTCTTAATAAAGAATTAGCATTTGTTTGTTGTTCACTTCTAAACCCTGTTATTTGAGCTTCTATTGCTGCTTGTTCGTTTAAGGCTTCTGCATAAGCTTTTTGTAGTTCTATGTTTTCTTTATTTTTAGCTAATTCTGCAGCAGCAGATGCAACTTGAATAGCTGCATTTTCTTTCATTGCTTTTTCTTGGTCATCTAAAACTTTAGCTAAATCTTCATTTGCCTTTATTCTTTCTTCAATACTTTTACTTTCATCATCTCTTGTTTGTCTAAGTTGTTCTGCTTGTCTATCATATTTTTCAATAAGACCTTGATTTTTAACAGCTGCTAACTCTGCTGCGTTTGCAAGTTTTACATTTTCTTTAGCAGATTTTATAGTTTTATTTGTATAATCTACAATAGAACTTGTTGTTTTATCTATAACTTCTTTAGCTTTATCTACTGTATTGTTTACACCAGTTAAAACATCTATACTTTCTTTACCAGCACTTTTTACATCTTCTAATGCACCAGCAAAATCTCCACTAAATACTTTTTTAACTGCACTTGCTAAAAATCCTAAAGTATCAAGAAAACTTTCAAATCTTTCTATTATATTAGCTTTAATACTTCTACCTAAAGCCTTAACACTTTCTAAAGGATTTTCAAATATTGACTTAAAAAAATCTACAACTGCACCAGAGTTGTCTACAATAAAACTAACAAAATCATTAAAAGCAATACTTACTGCTTCAAATGCTGTATTAAATAAATCAGCAACTTTTTGGTTTTGCTTAAATATTTCAGACAATTTTGCTAAAGCAGCAATAACTAAACCAATACCAGCAGCTTTAATAGCAGTACCTAATCCCTTAAAAGCCTTAGATACTCCACCAATTCCTTTAGCACCTTTAGATGCACTATCATCAAGTCCTGTAAGTCCTTTGTCTAATGAGTTTATACTCTTTTGAGCATCTTTACTATCTACGTCTATTAATATTGTTTTCTCTATCGCCATTGTATTTCTTGTTTAAGTGCTTTATATCCCTCTTTTATAGTTAAAGGTAGTTTATGTTTACCTTGAGCTATACGGATGTTTTCTGTTTCTCCGTTTGCGTGTTTTAAAAGTTCTAATATATTCTTTATCATTATTCTAATATTATTGTATCACTTTGTTCAGTTATTAGCGTATCTCCGTTTTCTGCAAGAGCAGTAGGTGCTGGTAAAGTTGTACCATATGCTATTGTATCATTTGAAAAAGAAACAACACCACCAATAGTATATCTTACTCTAATTGCAAACTTATATGTTATCTCGCTTTGTAAACCTGTTACTTTTTTAGATACAGTTGTATTTGGTAATGTTTGAGAAAATGTGTCATCTACATATAAATCATAACCAGTAATATTATTAGCTACAGGATTTGGTAAAGCAGTCCACCCAATAGTAATAAAGTCTGAGCCTTTAACTGTAACATTAAGACTTGCTAATCTACCTAAACTTGCTGTTTGGTCGTTTTCTATCCCTGTTATACTTTGCGATAAGCTATATAATTCTAAAGAACTTTTGTTGTTTAATAGATTTGTTTTTATTGTATTTATTCTATAAGTTTTATTACCTACTACAAATTTATCATTTAATTCGTATTTTAAAATAATATGTAAAGGCAAATAAGCATCTACTTTGTTTATTCGTGCCTGTCTGTTAAATACACTTTGTACATAGTCTAAATAATATTTAGCTAATAAGTTTGTACCTTTAGGCTCTAAAAAGAACTCATCACTTTCTACACCATAATTTAAAGAACTTGAAGCACCTAAAACACTACCTCCAGACTGTACTAATACTTGACTTGGTCTATTATATGCAGTTACAGTTTCATTGCCACCACCATCAGCATTTGCAAATAAAAAGTTTGGTGTTGCAGTTTGATTAGCTATATATAACAATAATGGTTTACCAATAGTAGCATTAAAGTCTTTATCAAGCATAGCGCCTTGACATATAGTTGTAAGAGTTCCGTGTTGCTCGTCAGATAATCTTTCATAAAGCATTTTTTCAAATATAGGCTCTATCTTATAATCTGTGCCATCCCATTCTACATCTCCATAATTTTCTCCAGCAAAATTAGCACCTTGTAATTCATCTGATTTTTTAACTAAAAAACTTTCTTTGCTTGGGAAGTTAAATTCTATGTTTTTAAATTGTAATACTTTACTTATAGAGTTTTTGCTTGTATCTACATATTTAGTAATATCATAATTTAAACCCTCTTCATAGTAATCATTTAAAGGTACTACTCTAATTGTATTGTCTACCTTGTAAGCTACTAAATTAAACATCTTAAACAAGTTAGTTAAGAAGTCAATAGCTTTCATCTTAGGCATATGTCTACCTATTACTACTGTATTAGCTAGTGAGAAAGAATCACTTTCATAAGTACATTGCAAAATTCCGTTTAAACTTGCATCTATTTCGTAATCTACAATATTAAATGTATTTGTTGATGTAAGTATTAATCTAACATTAGCCGTATCATAATAACCTACAGGAACTGTAAATGTATAAGACGTACTGCCTGTATTACCTGTACTTTCAGTAAGTGTATTTCCCCAATATCCGTGTTCAGCTCTAAAATCAAATTCATCAGTTGTTGCTGAGGTTGTAATTCTAATATTTAGTGCTGCAAATTGACCATTTAAACCAAGTATATCTGGAGGTGTACCTTGTAAAGGTCTTGCCTCATCTCCAGTACCAGGAACAATAGTTAAACCCTCATCAGTAGGTAAGTGAAATAAATTTTCTAATATAGTTAAACCTCCACCCTCATCTGCATTACTCATAAAACCTTTCTCTCTGTGCATCCACATATAAAGACTATTAAAGTCTGTAGTGTTAAAAAACTCTCCACTAAATGTTATCTCATCAAAAGTGTTTTCTATAGCATCTATTATCTTTCTAACCTTTATAGCTGGTTTTAAATCTCTATAGTTTAATTTTTCATTAGCTACTGGTGTTGAAGAAATATAAGAGTTATTATTATATCGCATATTTTTAGTATGCGTGATTAAAGGAAAACAAACATCATCTAAGGCTGTAAATTTAGGATATATTACTGCGTGGCTATAAGCAAAGTTTAAGCTTGAATCATAGTTAAGACCACTTAACATAGTTTCTCCTAATAAGTCCTTTAAGCCTACTGTTTCGCCAAAGAAAATAAGTTTATAAGAGTGTGGCTTATTGTCTTTTAGTGATACGCTATTTAATCTTATCTTACCTTTCTTGTAATCTACTCCGTTTAATTTTATAAGTGCATCTGCTTTATATCTCGCATCAAAGCTATCTAATATATCACTATCTTGATAATGTCTAAATATCTTAGAGTTATGCTTAGAAGCTGGTACATTAAACTGTTGAGAAAAAGGAGTAAATATCTTAGCTACATCTTTTACGTTCTTTACACTATCTGTAATGCTTACACTTTCATCTTTAAATAAATCTAACCTTTGATAATCACTCATTAATAAGTAAGGCTCATTAACTGTAAATATATCATCAGATAAACCTAATGTAGTTGCAGATACAGAAGTAACTTTAGCAGATGTGTTATCAACTTCATTAAAAGCTATATAGCCTACTTTAACTGTACTTGTAAAATCAGCGTTTGCATCTACTAAGTTATTAGTTGAGGTAGATGTAGCATTACCATAATATCTAATACCATCTCTTATGTATAGTTCTATTATCTGCATTAACGTATGTTGTTTATAGTGTCAAAAGCAAATTCAACTTCTATTGTGTAATTTATTATCTTGTCGTTTAGTTGTGTCTTATATGCTAAAGAGCTACTTGTTACTTGTATCGGTAATGTCTTAGAATCTATCTCTATCCAACAATCCTCACTTAATTGCATTTCTTTAAATACTTCGTTATAAGCCTCTGGATAATATCCTGTGTTTAGTGTTAGTTTCTCTTTACCATTCTTAGTAAGTGTTTTATCTTGATGGTTGCTTATATTATAAGTAGCATTGCTAATTATGTTTCTCTTAAACTTTTCTGTTTTAGTTGTTAGTGCTTCGTTAGTACGTTTAAAAAACCATATATCTTGTAAGCTACCAAACTTATTTATAAATGTTATTTTGTATGGTGTAAACTTACATTCAGTTTCATTCTTTACAGTTAGCTTAGTTACACCACTTGTAGTATCTACATATATCGTGTCAAAGTCAAATAAAGTAAACTCATTACTAAAAGCATCTAAACAAGAACTACCCTCAAAAGTACCACCAGCTTGTATTACTCTATCCTCAAACTCATCAGAGCCATTTATACCATTTGTAACGTATTCTATTTGTGTTGTAGATACTGAATTTGAACTAATAGCTTTAGTATATACTTGTTGTCCGTTTAGCTCATATGTTACTTGAGTTGTTGTTGAGGTGTCTACTGCTATTGTAGCTGGTGCATCATCTAACTTTACTATTGTTGTATTAGATTGTAAAAGACCTTGATTGTTAGTTGGGTTTACACCATCTTCAAAAAAGCCATAACCATAAAAACCTTTTAGTTGTGTAAAGCTACTTGCAGAGCCTTCTGTATTTTGTATTGTATTTGTAGTTCTATAATCTACCCATTGTATCTCAGTTGCATAATCTCCGTCAAATGTATTAGTAAAGTAATCTCTTACTAACTCAGCTATTTCAAAAGTACATCTTTCTTCTACTGCAAATGATTGTAGTGTATAAGTAGCTGTTGTTGGTCTGTTAGTTGTTTGTGTTCCTGTATATATAAACAACTCTAACTTACAGCTTGTTAAATTAGTTGCAGTTACTGATATGTAAAATGGACTTCTTGCGTTTATCTTGCTCATTTGCTTATGTTTACTTGTATTTGTTTTTCTATTCCTATTGAGTATGCTTCTACTAATTCATCTGGCAATCTCTTAAATGCAGCAGCAAAAGGCTTTGTAAAAAACATACTTGCTTTCATTCCTTTTTCGAAAACACTTTTAGCAACTAAAAACTGTAAAGTTTTTCTTGACAAAAATCTACCTTTTTTATCTCTAATACCCTTTAAGCCTTTTCTTACTATCCACTTATCAAATGCCTTTGGTGGTGGCATACCTTTTAAACCTCTCTTACCACCTTTTGATTTAAAACTATAAGGAGATTGTTTATTTTCTATATAATTAGATTTTGTACCTTTTACACCCCTATCTTTAAATTTACCATAATCTGCCATTTCAAATGATAGTGATGTTGTATCTCCTTTTGTATCTATATCAAAATCTAAACTATTATATAACTCTTTAGTACTATTGAAAGTACCATAAGGAGAAGCACCTTTAGTCAAGTTTGTCCTTGATTGTTGTATAACATACTTAGCAAACTTATTTAGCTCATCCCTTAAATACTTATCTGCTAACATATAGTAATATCATTATGTATTACAATATCCATAGTAGCAGCAAACCCAGCAAGTCTATTATCAAACCTTTCATAAAAAGGCTCTAAGGTTGCATCTCCTTCTAATTGAAACTTATCACTATATAGCGTACCTCTGCGTAATACCATTACTAACTTATTTAATACTGCTAATTGTGTATTAAGTACATCTTGCTCGTTGTTGTTACCTCTAAATATGTCTGTTGTTTCTTTCTTACTCTCGTCTACTATATCCATAGCCATAACAGTTATGTTAAACAACAATACTTGTTCTTGTGTTGTAACGTTGTTTATGATAATATGACATAAAGGAAATATGCTTTGCTTAGATAAGTCTATATCAAATATATCCCCTGTTGTAACTGTGTTTACATTAACATCACTTAAAAGCTGTGTCTTAATAGTTTCTGTTAATTGGTAAAATCCTCTTATCCCTGTTTGGCTCATTTAAACTTGTTTTTAATTCTTGCTGATTCTATTTCGTTTTTCTCTTTTGTGTACTCTAAATACGTTAAGCATTGATGTACGTTTAGTTTAGTGATATTTTCAAATTTTGTAATATCTCCGTTAGCGATTCCATAGAGTGCGTTAAACCATCCCCATTTGGATGAGAAAGCAGATGCTGAGCTAAAGCTATCTCGTTCTTCTTCTCCAAAGAGTTCATCATAACCAGAGATAAGTCCTTGCCTAAATTGTAAAAAAAAACTATTGCACCTAATACTGCATCTAAAGGAAAATCTTTAGCATCTTCGCTTGTATCTGGGTCGTAGTCTTTTAGCTTGTATCTATGCCCTCTCTTGTGTTCTATTGGTCTGAACAATACATTTACTGCTCTATGTAAATTATCATTATCGCCTATAAAGGTATCTAAGTCCATATACTCTCCAAAGCTCATATCATCTAACTCTGGTATAAACCCATACTCCACACCATTAAGTGTAAATCTATTTATAAGCTGGTGTTGTGCATCAAACATAGTATTTATGATTTCACAGACCTCAGCAATATCTGTTGCTTTCATATTCCTTACTACTATCTCTGGAACATTACAAAATATCTCTACTATCTTTAGTTGTATTGTAGAATCATTTGTATCATCTAACTTGTTTTCTAACTTTGCAAACTCTTGGTATTGTTTTAGAGTTACATCATTTAAAGTTGTCGGTATTCTTAGATTAACTTTCATACTAATATATAAACGTTTTTAAATTATTTTAGTGAACAATATACTTACCTCTATTAGGATTTTGTAATTGATAGCCTACAGCGTATCTAACTGCATCTATCAAGTGATTGTATTTGTCTATTGGTGTATTGCTTTTGCGTTCTAACCAGCGATAGTTGTTTAGTTCTTTGATGAGGTTTGTACTATCTGGACTTACCACTAAGTCATAGTCTTGTAATAAGCTTATTCCGTATGTAACACTTCCTTGACCTTTTATACTTGGCTTTACGTTACAATGTCTTTTAAGTTCTGTTATTAGTCTTGGCTCTGCACTATCAGCTACTATCAAACCATCTCTTGCGTGTTTCTGGTTTAAGTCTGCTATTTGTGATGTTGTAAGTCTTGGCAAGTAAAAGCACTCTTTTAGATATATTGTTTTATTAGCTTTGTCTATGTTTACCTCAACTAATGTAGATGGGTCAGCAGCAAAACCATAATCTTGACCCCACACACTTACGCTACTTCTTTTAAACTCTCCTATAGTCCAGTTGCTAAATATAACACCCTCAGCTTTAGACATCCAAGCACCTAACATCTGTTGTTTGTATTTCTCTGGTCGTCTTTCTCTCATCTGTGCTATTTGGTCTATATAGCTTTTAGATAGGTTGTCTATGTTGTCTATATATGTGGTGTGTATGTAGGTAGTGTTTTCTTTTGTTGTATTGCTACCCTCTTGTACACCTCTATCTTCAAAGAAGCGTGTGTATATAAAGTGTTCTTTGGTAGTTGGGTTTAGTATTAGGATAACTCTGTTTTGTTTACCTTGTTGTCTTACTGATAAGTCTATAGTATCAAACTTCTGTTCGTCTGTTAGTTCCTCAGCTTCATCTACTACCCAAGTTGTAATACCTTGCAGAGATTTAAGGTTTGCAGTCTGGTCGCCACTTGATGTCTTGATACCTCTAAAGATTATCTTGCTTCCTGTCTTTTTATTTAGTATCTCGTCTTTTGTTATATGGAAGTCGTGTACACAATTAAAGAGTTCTAACTTATCTATGAACTCTGGTATGATTGATATGTATGCTGAGGTTAATGTATATCTTGTGAACAGGATTGTGTGTCCTTGCTCGTATGTAAGCATAACTAAGAGGGCATTGATAGTAAAAGACTTTCCACTACCTCTACCCCCACTAACTATAAAGTACCTACTATCTTCACTAAGTATAGGTTTGTATTTGTTATGTATATTAATCAACGAACTTTATTAAATCTCTAAAGTTGATGTTTAAGCCTTCACTTGAATTTATATCTACGCTTTCTTTTGGTTTACCATATCGGTAACTTAGATATAACTGTACAGCTCTCATATCTCCTTTAGATACTAACTCTCCTAATTTAGATAATGCTTCGTCTTTGTCTATTATTGCATCTAACCTTTCTATTAGCTTTTGCTCTTGTTGTTTTGTCTTTCTACCAGCACCTTGTCTTGCACCTCCATTGTTTGCTCTCTTATCCATATTTATAAAGATTGAAAAAAGATTGATTAATCAATTCATTAATATATAAACAATTTTAATTTTTTTTAGCCTAATAGTATTTCTTCTATCAGTTCTATCTGTAGGTCAGTAGCCTTTGGTAACTTCTCCATCACATATAGTTTAGTATCTCCTAATAGGTGTTTATATGTTAGCTCTATGTTTTTATTGTATTTACAATGTTGCTTATATGTGTTTAAGCTATGTATTATAGAACAATGTGATGTGTTATATCCGTTCTCTTTATATTCATTTACTATATCTCTAAATATCTTTTTGTTTTGTTTTCTCATATACTTGTTTGCTACACTTCGCATCTCTATAACCTCTCTACGTCTTGATTGCTCAAATATATCTATATCGTTTACTTGTAATATTATATCTCTAATTGCTTTTAATTTCATATCTATAACTCTTTATAAGTACTCTTTTTATTTGTTCTGCTATAGTAGTTTGTTTGTGTCGCTTCGTTACAAGCTATAAACTTAACCTTGTCGTTATTAGGCTTTAGCTTATACCATCTACCATTCTTTTTTCTCCACAAGGATTTCATACTATTGCGTTGTCTAATTGTTGTATTAAGTGTCTTAACTCGCTTCTTTCAAACTTACCTGTTATTTCTGCATTGTAAGTCTTAAAGGTTAAGTGGTACATATCTTTCTCTGCTTCGTGTTTGTTTTCTATTTTACCTAAGTATTCTATCTTTAAATTAAATTTCATATTGTTTTATTATATTGGCTCAAGGGTGCTTTACCCTCTTGTTCTAATTCTTTCTGTAGGTTAGCTAAGGCTCTCCAAGCTACCTTTGCTGAATGTCTTTGCATATCTTTGTCTATTGTACCAGCCTCTATTAAATGTCTTGCTAATGCATCTAATTCGTCTGATGACTTAGCTCTATCCCAATGCAGAGGTTTGTCTGGGTGGTGTTGTTCATTACCAGCCCAAGATACTTTAGCTACCTCTCTTATTGCATCTGGGAAGTATTTAAGTACTCCACTATATACAGGCATTTGTTTTCTCTCTTGTTTTACCATTGCTTCATATTGGTAGAAGTCCTCTTCATCATATACACCAGCTTTCCATTCTTCGTACTCTAACTCTTCTTGTTCATTCATTGTATATGCAGATTCAGTACCACTAATATAATCAATCTTTTTGTTCATCTTTCTTTTTTTCTTTTTTGGATAATGTAAGTTTAATAGCTTCTATCTGTACATATAGCTGAGCTACTACATTTTCTAATCTTAGTATTCTTTGTATCTGTGTGTGTTTCTTTTGTTTCATTTATTTTTTTTAATTCGTTTTGATATGCTTTAGCAGCTTCTTTCTCATCTGTAAAAAGACCAAGATATTTAATTTTACCATTTATTCTTATAGCTGCTCTCCATTTTTTTTTATCCATATATACTCCAGTATATTTTGAAGTTCCACCTCTCTTGTCTTTAGAAGTATTTTGTCTATTTGTTATTACTTGCAAATTGTAAAGTCTGTCATTTAACTTATCATTATCTTTATGGTCTACTACCATTTTCAAACCGCAAGGCTTATGATTTAAAAAAGCCATAGCGACAAGCTGTGATATTTTGCAATTACCTCTATGCTTCCCATTTTTAGATAAACCAACTCTATATCTACCATTGCTGTTAAGACCTTTTGTCATTATTTTAGATTTCTTTGTTTTGTTATAATTTAAACTTTTAACATTACCTAAATTACTAACTTTATATCTACCCTCATATTCTGGAATATCTCTCCATACTTCAATACCTATTCTGCTTAATAAACTTGCTATCATAATTCTCCTGTTAAACAATAGTTATCTAAGTCTGCACCCTCTATAAAGAACTTGTTGTATAAGTCAAGTGCTTTCTCTACTTTCTGTTCGCCTCTGTAATAAAACTCCTCAGAACAATTAAATATACCTATGTCTAATGAGCCTTTATCTAATACAAGGAAGTAGAAGTCTTTATACTCTTTGTTGAATAAGTTACAGTATAAGTAGCATTGTACGTCATATCCGTACTTATTAGCACTCCAGCTAAAGTCTTTTATGTTTGTTGTAGTCTTTAGGTCTACTATTCTATTTGTAGCTAATACATCTGCTTTACCTCTAAATGGAAAGTCTAATACATTATCTATAGCTGGTATCTCAAACTCTGCTTTAGTTATTAGTTCTTTTGCGTGTTCGTTTCTGTAGAACGCATCTACAAGCCTATCAGCTTCTCCTCGTTCCTTAGCAGTAAAAGCTGTACCAAATTCTTCTTGTACTTCCTTAAACTTCTTTGTGTTTCTGCTTTGTACCTCAACAAATTTCTGTGATGCAAACTTCTCTGGCTCAAGGATTGCCCAATGGAATAAAGCACCAGCTCTAAGTGCAGCACTATCTCCACTACCATACTTCAAGCTGAAGCTATATGTCTTAGGACTTGACAGAAGTTGTTTAAGGCTACTACTACTAAGTGCTAACTTGTTTAGTTCTCCATAGTAAAAGCTATCATCTTCCATACGTTCTAATAGTTCTACTCTGTCGTAGTATTTACCATCAAGTAATTTTATTTTAGATTTCATATTGTTTTAATTCTTCTTTTAGTTTTAGTATCTCTTTGTTCTTATCGTTTCTTGCAAGGGTTTCTCTTTTAGTTATTATATCTAACTCAGTAAGTAATGTATTGTTAAACATACCAACCTCTGTAATAGCTTTTACACAATTAGTTATGTCTTTATTGTTTGGCTTTTGTTTATGCCACTCCATTAACTTATCTGCTAAAAAAGTAAACCATTGATTGTATGCTTGTTTCTGTAGTAGATTCATACAGAAGTTCCTATTAAAAAACCTATTACTGCAATGCCTAAAAACATTAAGATTAAAATTAATTGCATTAAAGTATCTCTCTGCCTCATCAATTTACGCTCTTGTTCTTCCAGTTCTTTTTGTGTATAAACTTCTATCCTGTTTTTTCTTGTTTCGATATGTAATCCTGTCTTTGTCTTTTTCATTTTATTGTATATTAAATATTACACTTCTTATGTATTCTGCTCTATCAAGCAGTTTAGCTTCTGTTGATTTGGGTAATCGTCTTACAAGCATATTAGCACTTAGTGTAGATTCTATATCTCTAAGTTCTTTGCGTAAGTCTGTTAGTTGTGTTCTCATTGTTTTAGTGTTTAGTAATACTTCTTGCACTTGCTTCATTAGAGTTTTCAAATAACTCTTGAGCTTTTTGTACTGTGTGGCAATCGAATAAAAAGTCTTTGCTAATCATTAAACCTTTTTTGTTTTTGAATGTAATTGTAAAAGTGTTCATTGTTTTTGTTTAATTGTTATATACAAATATATATAAAAATAATTGTTATAAACAAATTATAAACAACTTTTTTTACTCTACTTCTTAAAATCGTTTAAATTCATTATTGATGCTTGGCTTTCGTCTATCAAATAACAAGGCTTTAGAAGTTTCTTTTTAGTCCATAGTGTTGTGTCTGGACAGTACATATCTTTTGCTTTTAAATCCTTTAGGTTGTTTAGCCAGAACATATAATTACCTTTAGGGTCATTTACAAAGTATAATGCTATCTTTCCTGTTTCTATTAGCTTATCGTACTTGTAGCACTCTAATAGTTTCTCTTTGTAATATTTGTTTCTAAACTTCATTTCAATAACAACCTCAGTACCTTTTGGACTTGTACCTATTGCATCAAAATGCTTAAAACTATCTCCTGTGTGTGTCAAGTTCCAACCATCTAAGTTTAGTAACATTATCACAGCTTTTTCCCACTTGTGTATATCTTTAATCATATATCTTATCTATGTCTTCTATCCATTGTACTAACCTTTTAGGATTACAGCTGCAAGGCTCGTGGTATTTATGGTTATAGTATTTAGCGTGTAACTCACACAATAGTTTATATTGGTCTTGTGTTAGTTTACTTTTTACCTCAGCTTTAAATTGCTTCCAGTTATCTTTATCTATTTTTTCCATATGTCTAAATCTATATCGTTCCACTCATCTCTTCTTTCATCACATCCACAATCTTCTCCAAAAATCTTTTTGACTATCCATCTTATACCTGTGTACTTTGTTATGTAATATACTATATCTCCCAATCTCATAAATTAAGTTTTTTAATGTTCCACAATTCGCTTAAACCTTTTAATGTATTTATAAGTGATATTTCTTTTTTTGCTGGTTTCCAAATCTTATCCATATATATACTGTCCACTTGACATTTATTAAGTGGAATATCTTTATTGTCATTATCAAAATTGTGTGTAACATATAATACAACAACCTTAGATGTATGCCAAGAGTTTGCTATTCTTTCTAAAACTAATCTTTGACCTAATGGTATTTTGTTACCTTTGCGTTTGACTTCCATTAATATTAAAACCTCATTGTCAAATTCTAAAACTACATCTATGTCAGTAGGGTGTATCTTACCACTTTCTATGCCAGTAAAATCTATAGTTTGTTTTACCTGTTTACTATTTCTTATTAAACTCACAGTTGGTCTTTTATGTGTTTTAAAGCGTTTCTGTATGTATTGTATAAGCTATAATAACTTATCTTAGTATCTCTACTTAGCGAGGCTACAGACTTACCAGAAGCAACTAAAGTAAATACTTTACTATCATACCAATACATCTCACTAAGTATATTATCTATGAAGTCTTTACGTTGTGCATATTCTATCTCGTCTATTCCTAATTCATCTATTTGTCTTATCTCTCCCTCTATATCCTCTATATATCTTTTTATCATTCGTGCCTCTTTCTTATGAGTATTTAAATAAATTCCACGCAATACTTTATAGACATAGTAACTGTTAATTTCATTTCCGTACCATAAATCTAATCCTTTATCAATATCGCATATCAACTGTAGATACATACTTTGAACAACGTCCTCAGCCAAACTTGGATTACATCCAAAGCTTTTAACTATGTTTATCCAGTCTTTGTGTTTGTCGTAAGCAATTTCTACTAATGATTTCATAATTTTTTAGGTACATAATATTCTAATGGGTCGTATATCTCCCCTACTACAAAAGGTAGACCATATTCATTTATACTAAAGCTAAATGTTTCAAATGAGTAACCTCTTGACCTTTTACAGCTTACTGTTATCCATTCTTTGTTTACTGTGTTAGCTTCTAATTGTATCTGTGTTTCTGTCTTTTTTTCAAGGAACGAGCCTAAATGTCCTGTAGGTTTATCACTACCATAGTTGCTGTGTATAACAGTTACTATATGACAATTAAATTTAGCAGACCATTCCATAATCTTTTGTACACATAGATTACTTTCCTCTAAGTTGTTTACATCACTTACTAAGTCTGCTATACCATCTATAAGTACTAAACCATTTTTATCTCCGTTCTCTTTCAGTATGTGTTCTATAAATTGTAATCGAGTCTTATAGTTTATAGTTCTAAGAGCATAAGTCTGATAACACCCAAGTTCTTTTATATTAGCCATATCTAAAACTCTTTTAAATACTCTCTGGCTATGCCAATGCCCTTGCTCTGTATCAAAGTGTATAAGGCATTTATTATCTCTGTGTCCTCTAATGTTACCACCAAAGTTATTACCACCACTTAAATATACTGATGCAAGTAGTGATGCAAAAAATGTTTTCTTTGTTTTAGGTGGTGCTTGTACAAATGAAAAATTTCCATAAGTACCAATAGGTATAGGAAATGTTAAATCTCCTTTTTTAGTCTGAATTGTCTTTTCTCCGTAACTCAATGCTGTAGGTGGGTACTCCATAACTTCGGATGTGTCAACAGTACACTCCTCTTTTATGAGTTCCATTAGCATTTCTTGAGTTGTTTGTTCTTCGGTCATTGTTAGTTTTTGCTTTGTTTTTGTTAAAGGTATAAAAAAAAGGGGTTAAAAAACCCCTCTTTAGTAAATTAAATTAAAATGGTAAATCAGCTACCTCTTTTTGCTGAGGTGCTTGTTCAGCCTCTTGTTCTCTTTCTGCTAACACAATATTGTTATCAGTCCATACAACTTTTCCGTTGCCTAAGTAATGACGTTGTTTCTTAGCTTCTCTTTCTTCTTTTGTTTGATTAACATATACGCTTGTATTGTTTCCGTATCTTGTTTCATCATTTACTGCCATAGTAAGGTTTACATAAACATTACCATCTTTACCAGCAATAAACTTTTCTTTTGGTAGCTTAGCTACGTTTAAACTAAAATTAATTAATGCACTCATATTTATTTATTATTTAAGGGTTTTATATTCTGTTTTAGGTTTCTTAAAGCTTTCGCTTTCATCTTCTGAAAACACGCCTAAACTATAGAAACCTGTAAGTTTAAGGATTGCTCTACTCATAGCTCTTTTCTCTGCCATCTCAGCAACATACCAAGAGTTAGTGTTTGATTCTTTGTAAGTATCTCCTTTTAACGCACTACCAAAGGTTTCTATACTTTTACCATCTTTACTTGCAAGTGCTTTAAATACTGCAAAGTTAGGCTCACACCTAATAACTTCATAGTTTACACTTATTTGTTCTAATGCTTGTATCTTGTCAATACCTTGTCTTGTAATGATTGTGTAATGTTGGTGTTTAAAAAAGTCTGATTTGTCTAATTTGTACTTGTTGTAAAGGTCTTTTAATTTTTCTTTGTTCATTGTTGTTTGTTTAAATATTCTACTTCCATTATTGCTTCTAAGTATTCTACTCTTTTTTCTAATGCTTTTATTCTGGCATTTAAAAAATCTATTGTTTCGTTTGAGGCTACTCGTTTTACATCTTCGTAATGTGTCATCTTATATGTCTTTAAAATAAACAAAAGGATTTATATTACCAAATAAAAACTGCAAATTTAAAACACTTGAATATTTTAAGTCTGCTACATAGCTTTCGCTTTCTAAGGCTTCTACTGTTATGTTTACTAAGTCTGGCTCTGATATGTTCTTTACTTTAAGAGCATCTTTGTAGTGGGGTTTAAGCCTATCATAGAGGCTAATCATTTTGTAAGTCATTGTAATTGTTTTATTGTTTAACCCAAAGCTACAAATTATTTTTTAATAAACAAAATGTAAACAAAAAAAACCACCAATTAAGGTGGCTCTTTCTATAGCTGGTTAGCTATTAAACAAAAACAAAGACAATTCATCTTACACAAATATAGGTATTATATCTTATACCTAAAAGTTTTGTTGCTTTTTTATTTCATCTAATTTTGTCTTATAAGTATCGTATATTTCTTGCCACTCTGGGTCTGTAAGTTTTAGTACTCCTCTTGACTTTTGTAGTAATTGATTAGATAACTTTTTTCCTAAAGATATAGAATATTCATATTGACGACCATACTCAAATCTATTACACTTTCTACATTGTGCGTGTACATTACGTTCATCGTATCTTGTAACTAAATGTTGCCTACCTATAAAATGACCAGCATCTGTTTCTGTAAAGTGTACCTTTTTACCACAACTTATACAACTACAATAACCAGTATTGTTATCTGCATCTCTACGTCTTATGTATTCGTGAAAAGGTTTATCAATCTTATTCTTCCAATATTTTAAAGTCTTTTTTTTTGGCATTACTTGGAATTAGAATAGATTTCAGATGTCATTATTTATTATAACTTTTTATGACTATTTTTTAATACTTATATATATCTATTTATTTATACCTAAATATATATTTACTAATAAATGGTGTAAAGTTATATCTTTATTTTTAAATAAAAAAATTTATTTTTTCCATTGCTTAGTAATCTTCTCAGCAGACCTCATACCAAAGTACCCACCATATACTAAAAGCATAAGAGAAGATAGTAAATCTATCCAATGAGAATCTATATTAAAACCCTCTAATGTACTATCTAAAATTATATATATAAATAATGTAGCTGTTAAGAAAGCAAGTGTTAATGGTCTTATATTGCGTGTTAAGTAGCTGTCTGTTTGATTATCGCTTACCCATCTCTTTGTAGTTTCTTGCATCTCTATCATATCATACCTCAACTCCTCTAATAGCATTTGCTTATCAGTTTCGCTTAGTCCTGTATCGCCCTTAATTTTTGTAGATAATTCATTAAGAGCTTCTATGCCTGTAACATTCCCAGCTATAGTTAATATCTCTGGTGCTACTTCCTTACCTTGTTTTACAAGCCATCTAAGAGCATCTCCTACTCTTGTAGTTCCGTTACGTTCTTTATATGATTTTTTATCTGACATTTAATATCTGTTGCTTATGTTTTCGTATTCTTTCTTTGCATCAAAGCTCGGACAAGCTTTACTACTAAAATCTCTATGTCCGTATATTATACCACCATAGTATAATCTTAACTCACATAGTAAATCTACTAAACTCTCTTTTTGTTCTTCTGTTCTTGTATCTTTAGGTATGCTTTGTTCTCCATCAGCACTCATACCACCTACATAAGCTATACCAATACTATCTGTGTTATGTCCTCTTGTATGTGCGCCAGAACGTTCTAATGGTCTGCCTATTTGTATTGTACCATCTAATAAAACTAAAAAATGGTAGCCAACATCTGACCACCCTCTTTCTTCAATATGCCAACGTCTGACATCATCAATATCAATTTGTCTGCCCTCTGGAGTAGCAGTACAATGAATTATTATTTTATTTATTTTTCTTTTTATGTGTTTCATAAATCTTCTGTAATGTATATGCAATAGACACCAAAAGAAGTATAATTTTCAAACTATTCTCTACAGCAGTAAAACTAACACCTAAAGTAACAACGTTTAAACAAGCTAATTTTATATCCTCTAAATTCATATCATTAAAGACTTTAAAAAGTTATTCCATTTTGCAATTAACCAAAATTTAAACTGCTCTAACTTGTCTGCTAAGTACCTTAGTCCTTTAATCATTTTATTACATTTTATTTGTTTGATAATCCACCCCATAAAAGCTGTGTACTCCATTACCATCTGCTACTCCAACTGCATAGGATTTCCAGCCATAAGGATGTTCTTCTATTCCTTTCCACATAACGTCTATGTGGTATTTTTCACTTAATACATTTGGTTTTATTTCATTACCCTCTGCATCTATTTCGCTTTGTTCTAAAACTATATGACCAAGTTTTACTATAGCGTGTGTATGATTTTCTTCTAAAGCATCTATCTTAGTATTTGCTTGTGCCTCATCTACAAACTCGTATTTACCTATCTTTATCATAATGTTGTAAGTGTTTCTAATTCGCTATCAGTTAAGTATGTGTCGTAGACTCTGGCATCATATACTTTACCCTCAAAGTATCTATCTGCACCAGTTTGACTTGCAAAATTAAATCTGTTAAAACCAGTAGGAACTACAACATTTGTAGTAGTAGACCTCAATGCACCATTAATATATACCTTAAATTCATTTTCTTTAAATTTTAAAGCTACTTTGTTTCTTTGGTTTATATTAAATTCTGAAGTTATAATTAAATTCAGCTGATTTGAGCCATTGTAAACCATAACTCTTAAACTATTAAGTTGATAAGTAAACGTAATATAATTATTAGTTGTACCATCACTTAGACTAATAATATTATAATCTAAATAAGGAGGATTAAAGCTATTTACATCAACAAAAAATGTACCCTCTGTAATATTAAATAAATTAACATCTCCAGCATCAGTACAAACATCTGCGTTTCTTGTTACCATTGAATTTGCTGGTGTTTCTATATAGCTTGATAAGGTTTTACCCTCTTCTACTTGACAACCCCACATATAAACAAAAGCACTTGTAGAAGTATCTGAAGCATCTATTTGACCAGTTGTAGCTCTTGGACTAAAATAACTTCCAATAGTAGCAGCAGCATCTGTATTGTAAACAACAGAAAGTCTGTACCAACCATTACCATAATTTTCTACTTTAGAACTTGTTATTGTAAAATCTGCACCAGCCACACTTGTTGTTAAAGTTGTATTGCTAAATTGAAAAATAGCATCAGCTCTATTTGGGTAAGTGCCTTGCATCCTTAAAGCAAAAAAATCGCCCTCGCCTTGTTTGACGAAAACAGAAGTACAAATGTCTAACTGTGCAGATGATGACTTAGAAGCAGCATCAGAAAGGTAATTGTTTGTACCACTTGTTGAGCCTCTTTTTATTTTATCAGCATTTAATTCCCCAGTAGGAGATATTATTTGATTTGCAGTAACAGTTAAGTCTGCTTGTTTAGTCCAAGCTGCATTGTCAAACTGCTCAGAATAAACTTGTCTGTTTGTTCTAAGTGCCTCTAATAGTAAACTCGGACAGTTGCTATTTAACCAATCAAGTCTTGGTATATCGTTTGTTGAAGCACCTATAGTTTCTATAAGTCCATCTTTATTAACTCTTGTACCAGCACCAACTCTAACAAAGTCAAAATCTCCTGTACCATCATTTGGCAATACAGAATAAACTTTATCTTCTTTATATCCGCTTGGTATAAGTGCTAAAACAGGGTTATTCATCTTCTTCTTTTGGTAGCGATTCGTTTAGTATTTTTACAATCTCTTGAGCTTGTGCTAATACAGCGATAGGCAATGTGTTAATGACTTGATTTACTCTTGCAATTTGTTCTTTTGTAATTTCCATAATTATATTTATTTGTTATTATACAAATATACAAATTATTCTGGCAAATCTTCGTACTCGTCTTGATAGTCGCTATCTAAGTAAGATTCCATTTCAGTAATCTGTTCTGCACTTAACTCATCTTTATAAAAGTCATTTGCTAAAACCCATTTGAAATGTTCTTTAATTGCTTCTACATTATCATCAGCACCTATTTGAGTTAATTGCTCTGGTATCTGTGAAGTAATTACTTCTTTATGACTATCGTCTGTGTTTTCAGATGTTATTACGTTTTTATACATTATTTATGATTTTAATAATTCTACTTCTGCTTTTAATTCTTTTATTGCTTGTACTAATATAGGAACAAGTTTACCATAACTTAACTCAAGTTTTTCTGGGTTGCTATCATAAACAAGTCTTAAAGTATCGTTATCTAATTCTTGTACTTCTTGAGCTATAAAACCAAAGTCTTTTTTACCTTTATTAGCTGAATAAATTTCCTCGCCGTCTTTATCTAATTCTGGTCTATTATCCCACACAAATTCTCTTGGTTGTAAAGCATCTATAAAAGCAAGTCCATAACCTAAATCTTTTATTTCTGATTTATCTCTTTCGTCAGATAATGAAGTTATAGAAGTAACTGCACAACGTAAAGTAGATATACTTGAATTTCCTAAAGTTATTTCATTATTTACAGTTGCAGAACTTGGATATGAGTTAAAACCTATAATAGTATTATTATCTCCTGTAGTTAATGCACCACTATAAGCTGATGCAAATTGACCAATTATTACATTAGTTTCTCCACTTGTTAATCCATATGCAGCTTGATAACCTAATATTACATTACCATTTGCACCATTAGCTGAAAATCCAGCTTGAGTTCCAAGAATAATATTTTGACTTGAGTTTGGATTTGTTGTTAATGATTTACCAGATTCTGAACCAATTAATATGTTATCGTAAGCAGTTGTTAAAGCTAATCCAGCTTGATGACCAAGTAAAACATTTCTAAAACCTGTAGTTAAATTATATCCAGCTCTATATCCTACTCCTACATTGTTTGATTTAGAACCAAAAGAACCACCTATAGCATCTCTTCCTACCATTACATTATAGCGACTTGTTCCATTAGCATATTGACCAGCATTCTCCCCCAAAGCAGTGTTTGAGCCAGATTCCCAATATCTTCCAGCAGAATTTCCTACTGCTGTACTATGCCCCTCAACATTAGCTCTATCTGCACCAGCATTATTACCAATAAAAGTATTACCACTTCCAGTGTTTAATTTTCCAGCTTTATAACCTATACAAGTTCTAAACGCATTAGTTGTATTGTTATATCCAGCTTCATAACCTATATTAGTATTTTGTATCCCAGAAGTTTGTGAAAAACCAGCTTGATAACCTATACTATGGTGTCCTACGTTTGTGTTAGATGGAGCAGCTAAATAACCTATTGAAAGACCTTGACCACCAGACGCATTCCATCCAGCTTGACCACCAATAATAACAGATTTTGCAGCACCAGTATTTGAGTTCATTGCAAAGTTACCAATAATTATAGTTTCACCTATTCCAGTTGTAGCAACTCGACCAGCTTTTGAGCCAATAGCAATAACTGCACTTGTAGTAGTAGTGTCGCGAGCAGCTTCAAAACCAATCGCAATATTACTATTACCAGTTGTTAAAGAATTACCAGCATTTATACCAAGAATAGTATTACCTTGTGGATTACCACTTAAACCGCTCGGCACTTCTCCAACATATAAAGAAGCAGTATCAACTAAACAATCTGTAAGACCATTCAAGTCTGAAGCTCCACCGCCACCTAAATTAGATGGGTCAATACGGACGTTATCCGTACCATCATAACCGACCAAAAAATCAACATTTGCTGGGTCAGTTTTTACTGTAAATTCACTAAATTTTTTATTTGCCATTTTTTTAAATTTATTCTATTATTATATATTCGTTTTGTTCAGTTTGTAAATAATCTCCATTCTCAGCTAATACTTCAAAAGCTGTTGTAGGGTCAATATAATCTCTATAGACTATACCCCATCCTATAGTGTTATCTATAGCACCATTACCCCAATAAGTCGTATCGTATATTTTTCCAAATGCCATTTATTTGTCTTTATATGTTTGGTAGCATATCGCTACTGCTTGTTCTCTATTGTATTCCTTTGTCATCTCTGCTACACACCGAATCATAAAATCTTTTTGCTTCTCTCTCGCTTTTGGTTTTGGTATCGGCATCTATGTAATTTTTTAATTTTGTTAAATTTGTTTCTTTTACTTTATATCTCATAAAACCCATCCTTTAAAGGTTGTATCTGTATCTGGACTTATATCCTCATCTGTGTTACTATTATACTCTGGAAATAAATCATTGTGAAAACTTAAATAATCTACTAATCTTGTTGAATAATAATTAGCATACTCTCTTGCCTTACCTACTAAATAATCTACTTCATTCTTATCTACGTTCTGTGCAGTTTCGCTACTATGCTTAAATACACCACCATTTTTTATCTGATAAGCTGCAAATGGTATATAGTTCATTTGAGCAAACCAAATCAATGTAGGTTGTACATAAGTGTTTACTAATGATAAATAATTACCAGCTAAATTACCAGCTATAATATGACCACTTATTTTGTTGTATAAGTCTGTTCCTAATAAATTCTGAATGTCTATCTGTTGTGCAACCTTGATAAATTGTATAAACTTATCTGTGTCTACATTGCCATCAAGTATTGAGTTCTTGACTAAATCTGTCCTGTTTATAAATAATGCTGTTGCCATACTAATTCTTAAATCCTATTTTATTCCAATACTCAGCAGTATAACCTTTATACTTCATATCTTTAGGTGCTACAGGTACTTTCTGTGCGTTTGCTTCTGGCTTAAAACCTCTTGACCTTGCCTCTGACGTTGTTATAGCATCTCCTAAACCTTTTGCACCATCTTTACGCACATACGTCTTTCTAAGCCATTTATGTTGGCATCTCGCACCACCCTTGTAAAGCCATATAGAATAAGTATCACTTCCACCTTTACCAAAACCAGCATTAACTACTTTTTTATCCATAGAAATAATATCCTCTTTTCTATATACCTTTTTAGCATCTACCATTTTCTTACAAAACTTTCTTGAGTTTGCACTATATCTCTGTGGAGAATACATATATCTAACTAAGAAAGTATTACCCTCCTCAGCTTCTTGTTTGCTCTCTCCATCTTGCTCACTCTCTCTAAAAGGCTTTGCACTACCTGTACTTACAAACTCCCATATTTTAGCAAGTGTGCTTTTTTCTTTTGGTTTGTTTAAGTCCGTAATAACCTCGTCTAAGCCATCTTCTTCGTCATAGTTAACCTCACGCTCATCCATTACGTCAAAGTCGCTTAAAAGCTCTTCCTCGTCCTCTCCTAAGTCAATTAAAGCATCTGCTATTTCTACACCTAAATCTTCTGGTAATTCCTTAGCTAACTTTACTCCTGTTTCTTCTTCTCTTGTTTCTTCGTCTTCTACGTTTTCTAAGTCTGTAAACTCAAGTGGTTGTAAGGTCTTAAAGTATAGTTTTAAGCTAATATTATTAAAAGCTAATATCTCATCAAAGGCATCTATTAAAAGATGCTGAAATGGTCTAATAACTGTGTTATCCATTAACGTACTTGCAGTCTGTAACTCATCTGCGTTGTTTCCTAAACCTGTACTATCTTTAATTCCTAATAGCATAGGACTTACTACCCTATGTGCTACCATTATCTTTTTACTACTTTCGTCTGATAAGAACTGGTATTGATTATGTGCATCACTTAGTTGTATAGGCTCTATAGTTGCTTGGCTCTCTGCATTGTCATTAAATGCAAGTATAAACTTACCAGCATTACTTGACCCACTAAACTTTTGATATATTCTATTCTCTAACATTTGACGTTCCTCAGCGTTTGGAGTTCCGTTGTTAAAGTTTATTAGCATACTTGGTGCTAATCCGTTTAGAATGTTGTTTAAGTGATAGTTACTTATTTCTTCTTCTAACTCACTATATTGTAAACCACCTTGATAGTCTGGACTACTATAATACTTGTACCCAGCTCTGTAAGGTTTTACATATAGTATTTCTATGTTTTCATTAGATAAACCAAAAGATGGTATTCTCTTTAGTTCTGTACTTTGTTTTACTTTACTCCAATTATCAGAATAATAGTAAGCAGCTATTTGTCCTTTTTCGTTACACTTTTCTGCTCTTAAGTTTTCTACAGGTATATGCTCTACTTGGGCGATAGTCTTTCTATCCTTAGAGTAGATTATCTGTATAGCACATTGACCCATTAGCTTTAAGTCATAACATAACTTTCTTACGCAATCTTTATTAAATAACGTAATCATTTTAGCGTATGCTTCTGGCTTTCTGTTGCTATTTAAAGCATCTAAGCCTTTACCATAAATCATTTGGCTAATACCATTAATTATAGCATTGTTTGTAGGACTTCCGTTATATCTGTCTATTAAGTACCCAAAGTAATTATTATCACTTCCGTAAGCAACCCATTTCTTGTTAGACTTCTCTACAATCTCTGGACTTGTATAGGTGCTTAAATTAACTATTCTTAAATCGTTCATAAAATAATATAATCGTTATCAAAACTATTCTCTGTGGTGTATTCTCCATCATTTACTGAATAGTAATCATTATTTGTTTGGTTTACTGTCTGGTCTGTACAAAAAACTCTATCCTTGTATATAACAGCAGTACCATTTTTTATTTCTAAGGTATAAAAATCGCCCTCAGTTAATGTACCAAAAGCAGCAACAAAAGACATATAGTTTCCATCCGTTGAGCCTGTTGGTGTAATACTTACATTAGTTCCTGTGCTTTCACTTGTAAGATTTACAGTAATTGCACCATTAATAAATTGTCTAGGAATTACCTTAAAAGTCTTATTCCCATTTGTTCCTATTAACTTCATACTAATATATAAACAAAACTAATTTATTTTGTATTGTATTAATAAAAAAAGCCACCCCCTTTAAGAGATGGCTAATTTCTTTATGTCGTCAACCAAAAACAGACATAGGACAAATATACAAAAATATATTTAAACCTAAGCTGGACTAATTGGCGTAGCAGAAGCTACATCTGGTACAGTACAGAAGAACGGAGGAAATACCTCAGTTGCTACAGCAGTTAAAGTAAACCCTTGTAAATCTCCAGCAGCAGCACCTGTTACGATTGTACCACCAGTAATCTCAGCACCATTATCTCTACCTAATAGTAAATACTTAGTAACTCCAGCACCATTTGGATATAATTCTATAACGTAGTGAGCTCTACCTCTATTAAGAAGTTTTATCTCCTCTTGTGTCGCTATGTCTAAAACTTGAAAAGTTACATTTAAAGTACTTTCGTAAAAAGTAGTACCATTTTCTCTTGATGAGTTTACTACTGTTTCTAACGAAGACTGCCCACCTTTTACTTCAAACTTAAAAAACTCAGCAGAGTTATCAGTAGGTAGAGTAATAGTTCCACTTGAATCTGACAATGCAGCTACAACAGCACTATAATCTAAGATGTAAATATTTTTAATTCCAGCAAAGGCAGTCTTACATCCAACCCCTCTACCTTTTGTTATTGCACAAGCCATATTATTTGTTTTAATAAAAAAGGGTAGGCAGTTTTGCCCACCCTCTTTATGTTAGTTAATTTAATTTATTAATCGTAAAGAACTACGTCTGCACCAACACCGATTTGTACACCAGCAGTATATCGCATAACGATACGCACATTCATACTACCATCGTTCTCAGCCATATCAATAACTCTTACTTCGTTTCTGTCATCTAATAGACCTGTTCCGAAGAATAAGTTAGAAGTTCTTGCTGCGATTGCACAGTTATCTCTTAAACCACTTGTTGGGTATAAATCAACACCATCAAAAGAAGTTGCACCACCTTGATACCACATATGTGATTGAGCATCTACACCAGAGTTAGTAGCAGCAAATCCACCTAAAGCTCTTACATAAGCCTTAAAGATATTTTGTGATACATATATTTTTAAATCCTCAGCACCATATACTCCAGAAGGAATAGCATCAACGATTTTCCCAAGTTCAGCAACAACGTTAGCAGAAGTTACTGTAGTTCCTGTAACATCATTTACAGTACCATCAGCTAAAGCTAAAGCTCTAAACCCATCAAAATCATCAGCACCAGAAGCACCATCCCAAAGAGAAGTTTCTGTAGCAGAAGCAACCTCAGCAGCAACTCTTGAAATTACGAAATCACTAAATAGTGGAGGTAAGTTATCAAATGCAGAATATCCCATTTGAGCAG
>Ga0181407_1000081_pt1 | contig 28594 bp, 25 predicted proteins | sample 30SPOviralmetaG_FD_130136 | JGI IMG/M metagenome (GOLD analysis project Ga0181407, IMG submission 130136) | Marine viral communities from the oligotrophic San Pedro Time Series (SPOT) site, San Pedro Channel, CA, USA - 30 SPOT_SRF_2012-01-26 | ecosystem: Environmental > Aquatic > Marine > Strait...
ACTAATAATAATATAATAATAATAAAATAATATGACGACAACTGCTCTTGACACCCACCACTCCACCCCTGATATGGGCTCACAAGTTGCGTCACATAACAAGAGGTTTTATAAAATTGATTTCAAGAATAATATTATTAATGATGAGTATTCACGAGCAAGTCAGGAACACAAAATGTCAAAATCTCAAAACAAATCTAAATCGGTGGGTGTCAAACAGCGTGTCGGCAAATTCTTCACAGGTGCCGGACGAGAGAGTGTCGTCGGTCAGGCGATGCGTCACATCTATCAGGCAGCAGAACTACAGGAGAAGATGCGGAAGGATGACCCGAAGGCAATCTTCAGTTACTATGACCGAAATCGGGCAATCCATACTGCTATTAAATGTTCTAAGGGTCAGCAGTTAGGGACCTGTGGAAAGGATAGTAAGGACAGATTTGAGGACGTCGCTGGAACTCGCAGGCAGTTCCGGGTTCAACTATCACTTGCTACTGGTGGCTTAGGTATTGCTCCAGTATATCTAAAAAAGAAGGTCATTAATCATTATGCTAATATTTACATAGATGAAGAGAACAAAAATGCTGGGTTTCATAAATGGAGATATGAAACCTATTCTAATGGTAAGCATATGGATATTCTCCTCTGGGATAAACTGCGTAATCAAAAATTCGTTAAGTATAACTTCACTCACGCATACGAGGAACTATATACTGATGAAGATGAACTCGTGGAATTATTTGAACTGATGGAACTACTCAGTTGTGGTGTCAAATTCCATAAGAACATAAATGATGACGACTATTACACTTCCAGTTGCGGGTTCCAAAACAGATTGCGAAGTGAGATTGTTAAACCCGGTCTTGTTGAGTGTATTGATTTCGGGATGAAATGTCAAAATTATTATGATAATAATCGTCCCGAATGGCTTAAATATGATAAAAATAATCAGGAGCCAGAGTAATACATTCGGGAAACCGAATTAAAAAAAAAATCCCCCGCTGAGATGCGGGGACGACCCCATTGAAAACTACTATATATATACTACACAAGATGTCTAACACTACTACTCCTAAAACCGAACTATTTGATATGATGATGGGTGATAATGGTGCGTGGGACCCAAACCACGTGTTCGCTTGCCCTGCTGTAAAAGGCAAACCCTACGACGAAGCGATGGCTGCTGTTCTGGGTGATGAAAATGATGAAGTTCATCACTTCTGCGGCTCATTCCCTCCGGTCACCGAAAAAGTGGAAATTAAATGCTGTGATGTTCCTTATTGTGAAAATACAGAACACGTTACTCCTAAATTCGGGTGTAATGTTAATATTAAATGTATGAATTGTGAAAAATTTACCTGTCACGAATGCTGTGATAGAATATGGAAAGGCGAATGGGATGGTGAGGAATTCTATAAACCTAAAATGACTATATATGGTCGGCTTCATCAAATATGGAAATGCCCGTTTTGCCGAGCATCATTTGACCGAATTATTGACCCACAGAGAGCATAATTCTCTCCAGATTAAATTTTGAAATCATTTTATAAATAATAAAAATTAAAATATTATTTTTTATTATTATACTTTATGTTTATATTTTAAATTATTTCGTTTTCGTGTATCACCATATAAATATGCGAAAAAATGTTCTCTGTGCTTTTCCTCATCATTTAATTTATTATAACATTTTTTGCTACAAAACCCTAAATATCTTCCATAATTTTCCTCATTTCTGGACTTACTATCATTCTCAGTATGGCTCTCATATACATCATCACACACACGGCATTTATGGTATTCCATATACTATAACCATATATTATTTTAGTTATGGATGACCGAATAGTTGCGTCACATAACAAGAGATATTATAAAATTGAAAACTATTAAAGACAATATATTATTAATTATATAAGTGATAGTAAGATGAGTAGCAAACAAACAGCAGCAAACACAACCATTATTGAGGACACGCAGGACCACGCTGCGGGAGGTGACGGGGAGTTTAAAATGACACCCGAAATTCAGGCGGCGATGGATGAGTGCCGATGGAGCACCATATCTAAAGCCACGAAAGAGCGTATAGGCACGGCTCAAATGATTAGGGATTTAAAGATGAACCACGAATGCGGTCATAAAATTCAGTTACGGGACCGAAAGTCGGGTCGTGAAATGGGGATTATGAGCGGTGCCGATATGATAAGACACGAAAACGAACTTAGAAAAATATGTTTATTTATGAAAAAACAAGATATGAATAAGAGAATGGCTCTTATGAAATCACAAAAAGGTATATTTGTTAGGGATTTAAGTGACGATAATGAATATGCTGATTATCTTAATGAAATTCTGCTTATTCTCGCTCAAGATTTCGGGAAAATCGGTGGTAGAGTTAAGGACTGGAAAATCGGCTGGATGGGTTCTCGCTGGCGTGATATTAAATGTGATGATGGCTTTATTGTTAGATGTTCCTATTATGGACCTCGCTCACAAGCAGTCCATCAAATTCGGGAACACGCTAATTTTAAAGGCAAACACGCTGTAATTCTCTGTTCGTCTGGACCGGGTATATTCCAATAAATTTGACAAGAAAATATTTAACAAGAAAAAGTATTTAAATAAATAATAAGTATTATAATTATAAAATGACGGATAGAAAAACTTATCACGCAATCGCAATAGATAATACTCACTTTTTTTATTTATGCCCTCACGAGAAAAAGGTATGCCCTCAGTTAGTTCATTTTCACGGGTCTTGTAAAAATTCAATTACTAATAGAATAGAAAATAGATGTTCCCATTGTGAAGGAGATAAAGGAACTGGAACCATAGATATAATTATAGATGAAAATACTCTTAGAAAAACTTTAGCAATTAGAGGCAATTCCCTTACATTTAAAAAGATTAGAAAATGATATAAACATTTTTTCCTATGATATATTAAGAATGGCTAATCAATATAAAAACCCGAATTATCAGGCAGAATATAGAGCAAATAATAAAGAAGCATTAAAAATTTCTCGTAAAAAATATTATGAAAAAAATAAAATTAAATTTAAAGATAGAGCCCGTAAGCAGTATCACGAAGACGATATGGTGAAGGCACGTAAAAAATCATATTATCAAGTTAATAAAGCCGAAATATTAAAAAAGGCAAAATTAAAATATCAAAAAATGAAAGCCGAGCAGGAAAATAAGGAAAATATTGAACCTGCTGGACCTCCTGTCGGCGACCAACTTCCCCCAGTTTAACTATATTTTTTTTTTTAAAATATAGTTCTTCTTAAATTTGAACTTTTGACACAGCATCCTACTTTTTTCCACGCTTTGCTGTTTCCCTTTTTGTTTCTCCTCCACCTGCTGATGAACTTGTTTGTGGTGCTGCTGCTGCTGTTCCTGACCTATCCCTTACATTTCCCACGTGTTGTCCGTGTCTATATACCTGTGCTCCTCCCTGAATTCTACCTACCTGTTCCGCATATCTCCTATTTACTTCCTCTAACCTACGCCGAGCATCGTGTTCGTGACCCGCATCCTGCCTTTCTATCTCATCCCTTTCCTGAGAGCGTGAGCGGGTGAGGACAGGACGAACTCTTCCGGGTGATTTTGTAGCATCCCGTATGTCCTGTTCGTCACGGCTTCTGGTTCGGGTCCTACCTCTCTGTCTTTCTGTAGGTGCTATAGGTGTCCCTATTCTAAACGACCTATCATCTGGTAATTCTCCTATTATAGACCCATTTTCTAATCCATCCTCTAATAATCTTTTAATATTATAATAACTTCCTTCGCCACCTCTGGTTAAATTTCCATTTCTGTCATACATATCTATTATTTGTTGTGCTATATCTCGCACTAACATTCTACCTCTACCAGATGATGCTATTGCTAATTGTGCCGTATTTCCTTCTGCTTCATTTCTCCTATTTGTTGCTTGTCCCTGTTCGTTAAATCTCATATCTCCCAATTCCCGACGAATAGTATCGGCAATTGCTCCCGGTGACGCACCTCCTCTTTCCATATCACCTATCATTTGAGGTATTCTTAAACGACCAATATTTGTCATTAATAATGATAAATTTTCTGGTAATTCATTTAATTTACGTTGAGCCAAATAACCATCTCTACCAAATCCGGGATTTGCTCTGGCTATTAATGTCCTAATAGCATATTCCATTGCACGTCTGCCGGGTCTTCCCTGTAATTCTGGAGCATCTGTAAATCCCTGCGGTCTGGCTCTCGGTCCCGTTTTACTTTCACCCTCTCCTGCTGCTGGTGCCTCTTCTTGCCTCCGTTGTGGTATTTGATATAGTGCTCCACCCCCTAACTGCTGCTGCTGCTGAGGTATGGGTTGTGCTTGTATAACCTGTCCGTCTGGTTCTACTACCCAATTAGCCGCTTGTTGTTGATGTGCTTGTGCTCCTGTCCCGTCACCTATTCCTGTTCCACCACCACCTATTCCTGTTCCACCACCACCTCCACCATCTGGTCCTCCCCCTGTAGTTTGAGGAGGATTTCCACCCAATTCGGCTGTTAATCTATCTATTGCTGCTGCTGTAGGGTCAGGTTGTGCTTGTGGTCCTTCTGGGTCGGGACTATTTCCAGTCGCATCAATCGTAGGAGGAGGCACAACTATATCTCTTTCTATTTTATACATTAATACCGAATTAGGCGATAATTTTGCTAATTCTCCAGTTGCTGGATTTCTTATTTCAGTTGTTACTTGCGATAAAACTCTGTCCTGATTACAAATTTGATAATAATTACTACCAGAGCCGTAAAAATAACCCTGATTAGGATAATTTCTCATTACATAGAATAATGCTGGCTGACTTGTCGCTCCGCTCTGGTAATGTGTTTCGCAAATGTTGCTATAAACGAGGTAAAATGGACTATCCGTCAATATGGGACTATCTTGTGCCGTTAAAGGATGGGGCTGTGTGGTTACTGCGACGGCTTGATTGTTCTGTAACCCATTAAGAAATTTAGGTAATCCATTTAAATCGGTCGTTCCCACCGGTGGTGGTCCAGACATATATCTTTCATAATTTATATTTGTTGCTGGATTTTGTGTATTATTATATGAATTTCCCAATAATACCGGCTTAGTTCCTGTTCCTATAATATTAGGATTAGTATTATTAAATGTATTAGGATTAAATCTATTATTAGGTAATCCATAATATGGCTCGGCTATTTGTTCTGGGGTAAAACCTAATTTATATAATAAACTTCCTTCCCATATACTTCTATCTGCTCTTACACATCCTTTTACTATTTCCTGATGATTTAATTCTGTTTGCTCCAATAAAAGTGGTATATCCCAAAAAGGAGCAAAACCTGCCCCATTTATATTTACATTTCTATCTTGCGACCAGTAACTAACTGGATTTAAATTAGGTGGAAATTCATAATCTGGAGGACATAACCAAACATTCCATATACCTATACCCCCTTCACTATCTCGTATTCCCTGATTAGGAATAGTGGCTAAATTTCCCTGTGGAATAGGTGCCGTTATTGAGTTTGCTCCTATTGTTATTGCTGGGTCTATCTGGACTGGTGAAACAACATAAGGGTCTATTATACTGAAGACAGCATCTCTTGTTGATGAATTTATTATAGCACAGGGTTCTCCCTGTTGTGATGTTGTATTTGCGTTAGTTGTAAATGCTGAAAATAATGTATTTTGATTTAATTGTATAAATTCAAATCTATTTTTTGCCTCATTCCAATTAAAAGTAGGGTCTGGAGCACCCATATATACATAATTAAAATTATTACGCTGAAGATTTAAATAAGGATTTTTTCCACAATTACCAGAACCAACTCCACCACTCCCTGTTCCATATCTAAACGCTAATCTATTTTTAAAATTAATTCTATCAGCATTCATAGGAACTATAGCGTGATTATCAATAAATGAATGACTAACTGAAAGTTGTGTTCCCCACGTGATTTCACCCAACTCCCACGTTTGAGGTTCATTTTGAAGTGCCCGATATTGTTGAGCCACAACAACAGCAATCATTAATCTTTTAACTCCATCATTATCCGTGTGTTCGTAAGGTATAAATGGTAATCCCAAACTTTGATAATATTCTAATGAACCATCCGTCCATAATCCAAATTCACCGGGCAAACCATTTGATGGTGTTTTTAATCTATCTGGGTCTATAACCTGACAATTTAAATCTGGGTCAGCAGCAGGGACTGGTGTTCCACCCGGCAGCGGCACACCATAATTCGGTTGTGGTAATTCTTTAAATATTGTTATATTTTTAAAATTACCATTCGCATCTTTTTCAAAATAATTTTGTGTAGGTCTGGACCTAATAAGGATTTTTCCTAATCCCTTAAGGGTTTTAAAATCAGCAGCCCAATTAAAAATACCCGCTGTTGTAGTAGAGCCAAATACAGCATTTGACATAGAAGGACAAATTAAATCTCTTTTAATTACACCTACACCTACTGCTGCTCGTCCGTCACCTGTTCCATACCAATTATTCGCAATACCCAAATTATTAGGATTTGCCGTAGTAGGATATAAAGTGGAACCCGGAGGCACCTCCGCAATCATATTTGTAGTTTTATATAATTGTGCGTGATTAATCCAACCATTCGCAGTAGTATCTAATGCTAATGTAGCACCTCCAAAACCGGGCGGAATAGGGTATAATGCTTGTTGATAAGCACCTCCAGCATCTTCATAACCTAACATATTAGCAGGGTCGTCTGTTTGTCCCAAATCTAATTCAACAGCCCATCCATTATTATCTACTTTTTGCTCGTTCCACGTTCTTTTCGCTGATGGACCACCCCCCAGAGTGTCACCTTGTGATAATCTTGCGTAGGTTTCATATCTACGGAATGCGGCAGCCATATTTTGATATAATAATAATGGGTCACCTGTATTATAACACGTTTCGGCTGGATTTCTCCAATCAAATTGTAATGGACCACGAGCCCCTAACCACGCCATATTAGTAAATATTACCTGTCCTTCATTTAATAATTGTGTTCTCATAGCAAAAACACCTGCTGATGTTGTGGCTTCATAATAAGCCATTTTATTATTTAAAACTACAGGCATACTTAAATTAGCAATTCCATTTGCTGGTGCCGGTGCTCCAAATGGTGTTGCTGCTGATAATCTATTCATAGGATGAGTGGGATGACGACGCCAACAATCCCCTAACATCATCTTAGGCATATTCTCATAACACATATTACCATAACAAATATTATTTATCGCCTCTGGTTGATTATCTGGTGCCTTACAGACAGAACAATAGGTAGATTTCTGTGCGAGTAAATATTTCGGTATTTCAGTAGCATTACCACTTTCAGTAAAAGGATTGCCTATATTATTTCTAATTTTATTTGTATGTGACAATGCATAATTATATCCCGGACTAAAATTTGCTGGCTGGATTTTTATTGAACCACCACTTGAAATGGGCGGAATTGTATCCCATAAAACAGACATATTAGCCGCATTATAGCGGTAATTAGCATTATCATATAAAGAAGGGTCATAATAGGCATTTTGACAGAGCACATAAGGAATAACACTACTTCCCTTCTGGTAGGCATCACTATATTTTGAACCTAATACATAATCACTATAAACTTGATTTTGAAGACCAATTAATGGTAATCTTTGATGAAGAATATCATTTATTCTATTTGCTAATGTTGTTAAATCTGTAAATAATTCATTCGCATCCAATAAAATAAACGCTGTTTGTGGTTTTAAATAAGGCATATATCCTTTCATATTAGCCATCATTCTACCCATTCCATAATAATCGTTACGGGTTAAAATATATGGTTTATTATTATTTTCTCTTAATAAATTTCCATTTCTATATCCTTCTTCTCCAGTCCATAAATGCGGCATATTTCCACTCGCATCGCAGGATGAACCAGCAAATCCTGTTCCATAATAGGTATTATTAGGAAATCTTCTATTATCAGTAGCAGCAGCCGGTGCTTCTTGTGACCCTATATTAAATTCATTATAACTTAAAAAACTTCCTCCTTTTCTTCTATACCAATTTAAATTTGTTAAATCTCCCTGTGACATATTATCAAAACATAAAGCACCAAAATCACAGGGACCAAAAAATGGATTTAATTGTAATCCCGGAATTGCTGGATTTGTAGGGTCATCTCCACCCTGTATAGGTCCAAAAAATATACGACTATTACCCTGTGAATGTGGTGCTCCAACCGCAATAGGTGTCCCAAATGTCATATAAACTCTATTTGTTAATGGTGGTCCTCCCGGTTGTTGTAATATTGTCGTGACTGAAGTGTTACATATACTATCAAAAACAAGAGGGGCTGCTACAGCATCTGGAATTGTATAGGTTCTCATACCAACAAAACCATTAAATCGTTCATTTACCCCCGCCATTCCTGCTAAATACCCTTCAGTATATGTCGCAAATAAACTTGCTGGTGCTGGATTAGGGTCGCCGGCTGATGCGATTACTACACCATCACATACATCACCAACCACTAAGGCATTTACAAAAACACCCGGTGCCGCTCCGTTAATATGAAATTGATAAATAGTATAACATTCGGGGACAGGACACCTTAAATATTGTAATCCACCACCTATCGCCATACAACGAGCAAATCCTTCACCCCAACCACTATAACCCACAACCCCCATAGTATTTACATTCGCTACTGCTCTTGTCTGTGCTGTCTTATGATTTCCCCAACTATTCGCATTTCCTGCGGCATTTTGTTCTCCATTTACACCTTTTAATAAACCGGCTGGTGGTGTATTAGCCCAATTAATAGGAGTTGTTTGTAAAGCCCCTAAGGCACCTGATGGTCGCCCTGTAGGTAATTTCGCAGGAAATCCTACACTATAGGTATTATTATTATTTAAATAAAAAAATATCTCTAACATAACTTTATTGTCACAATATTTCTGTCTTGCTCCACCTGCTAATGCTCTTTCGCCTGTTAATTCTATGGTAGGCACTCCTCCTCCAGCATTAGCGGCGTTAAAAGCACACATTTCTACACTAATTCTATCACCCCTCCTTAAATTAAAGTTTGCTGAATTCGTCCATTTTGCGTTAAAGTCCCCACCATCAGCCGTATCTATTAAACTATTAGACCTACTGGCTTCAATTAAAAATGTTTCTGTTGCTGTAAAGGGCTGGACTTGTCCCGTAGCAGGTGGCGTCATCGTGGGTGCTAATATATGTGGTGCTACTGCTCCGTGCGTCGCATTCATTTATTATAGCAAAAGAAATAAAAAATGATTTAATTACTTATATTTAGGATGCTGTGTCAAACTTAGGTTTATTTTGAAATTTTTATTTTTTTTTTTTGTGTTTGATTTCTGTGAGTTTTGAACTTTTGACAGAGCATCCAAAAATTACTCATCTTTATAACTATACATTATATCTTTTTCAAATCCCATCTTATAACAATACCATAGACAATCAAAAGCCGTTCCCTTTTTCCAGTTAGGAACTGGTTTGCCGTCTTTATATTTAATGAAATGTATGCGTCTTTTAGGGACGATTATTTGAGTTCTTCTATTTTTAAAAAACTTGCTAATATAATTTGTATGTAATTTATTTGTGGGTAAAAGTAGCATAAATGGCTTATCTAACTCATCCAAAAACTCAAAAAGCCGTTTTGTGTCTTTAAATGGGGGATTAGAAAGTATAAAATCGTAATTTAAAGATTTACTTTTTTCAAAAAAGTCCATTTTTCCGTGAATTACATTTAATCCTTTTGATTTTAAATAATCTCCACTCCCTCCATCTAAGTAGAAAGGTTCATAAATTAATTTATTCTTAGGTAGAAACTTCATAACTTCATCCCACGCTTCCTTAGGGGTCGCATAATCATCCTCTTTTGCTTTTAAACTAACCCCTTTTTTTTGTTTATAATACATTCCTGAATGCTTATGAGCCAGTTTTAATTCACTATTCATATTTATAATTAATAAATATAAATTTCTTATAATAATTACGAACCACTAACCATTATCTGTCCGTTCTTAATAACCATAACTCTTTCACATTCAGCCCAAATCATAAGGCGACGGGCACGGAGCACTTCTGCCGTTTGCTGAAGGGTTAGACGCACTTCAACTGGTGATTTACCAATAGCAGTTCCGGCACCGAGAACGTTGTCGTGGGTGCGACTGAGATTTACACCATAATAGGCAAGAGAACCCTGAAGACAACTCTCACCACAGCCAACAACACCGGCACCAGCACCGGGACCTAAACCACACATCCATTTATCACGAGGGAATGCTTCCTGAACCACATTAGCATTAAGAGCAGCACCAGTAGTAGAACCTACCCAACTTGTAAGACCCTTAAGAGTTTTCTGTGGAGTATTAAATACTTGTGAAATCTCATTAAAAAGTTTTGCGTCACTATCAATAGCATTAGGATAGACATTCTGGTTATTAATTACAACCTGAAGTGTTGTTTGACCCTGAGAGGCAGTAGAACCAAAATTACCCAAAATAGGATTATTAGGTGCTGTTTGAGCCAAATCAGTATAATCTACCTGATTAGGAATAGCAACCAATAGATTACGAACCACCTGATGGTCTAAACCACATAAGGTATTTACATCTTTACTTTGAAGTGCCCCACCACCTGCGGTGACAACACTTTCAATATAAGTATAATCTGTATATACAAGTTCAATACCACGCATTACCTCAGCGGCAAGTCGTTCCATAGGAGATGGCTGACCGGGAACATCATCAAAATATACTAAATCTACAACTAATCTTACTGAATTTTCAGTAATAATTTGACCGGCTGTGAAATTGCCCGCTCCGGGTGCGGCACCAGCGGCAGGAACTGCGGAATATCTAATACCACGATTACCATTAAAGTCAGGGTATAAATCAAAAACAATTCTAATTTGACCCTGAAGCAAACCGAGAGGCAACTGAATTTGAGTAAGGAAAGGGAAAATCCATTTAAGAGGGACAGAATAAGTAGGAGCATCTGCTGTTGATTGTGCGATGCGATAGTCATTTACTTTATCATACTGGTCTGGGTTACGGGCTCCTGTAGCAGTAACTATACCCTGTTGAAGACCAACAATATTGCGTCCTTCAATACCAGCATTAAAACTATATTTACCAACTGAAGTTGCTCCAGCAGCAGTTAAACTATCAGTATCAGCCATTAATCCTGAGAAACTTCCAACCTTTACCTGATAGGTCTGGTCCCTTATGTCCTGTTCTACAAAACACATTTTTAATTGTAAAAGTTGTGCTAATTCTGTTGTTTGCTGAAGTAAAATATTATTATAATAAATTGTTCCTGTCTGGAGGCATCCTAAAATACCAGCCATTACAGGCATTCCCATTAAAGCACCAGCGGCACCAAAATCGGGATTTGTCATTTGAATATCTAAGAAAACATCCTGGTCTAAAAGACCTTCCTTAGGTAAATCAAAAGACATTTGACCTCCCGCTGATGATTGCGAGAAGGTTCTGGGTTCTAAAATACGGGTTTCAACTCTCATATCCTGTGCCTCACCTGAAGAAAGTCCAATATGCCGCATAATATTAGGGCGTCTGCGTCTATTAAGCATACTCATAGTTATAATATTACTAAATAGAATAATATTATAATTTATTTTTAAAAAGATGATTTATGTGCTAATGCTGACAATTCCATTTCCATCATAATTAATGACGCCACGATGGAGGAAGAATGTATAGGCAGACATAGGAGAAATACCATCCAATTTAGATTGAAGACGAAGGGAAAATGCCTGTGCTTTAAAATTAGCAGTAGAACCATTACCCATAGCATCATATCGGCAACCAACTCCGTAACAATTCTGTTTTCCATTAGCACCCAAATCTGTAACTGAATTGTGTTCTATATCTCCATTAGCGATAGATAAACCTTCACTATTAGCACCCGCAAGACACATAGAGGTTCTCCTTAGGGGTCGCAACGATGACTGATAATATAACTGACGCTGAGCGTCAAATCCAGATGTTCCATAAATATCACCGGCACCAGCAGTAACATCCAATACTACCAATAATCTTTCATCTATTTTAAATCTTAATGGATACTGAGTTCCGGCACGCAAGAAACTAATACCATCAATAGGTGCTTTATTAACCTGAGCCCCACCAGCGACCTTATTAAGAAGGGAGGTGGTTTTATATCCATCGTTTGCGTATGAACTAATATGTTCTGTAGGAACGAAATTAGAAAACTGAGAAACAACAGCAGCCAGAGAAGGACTAATCTGCTGTGTATTATCGTTATTGTTAATAACCGAATAAAAGTTCTGGTAAGCACTAAATCCCAACGATTTAATAGGAGGGAGGACACCACCATCGGGCACGCCATACTGACCCGTAAGTGAAATTTTACTTAACTGATAGTATGAATTATTAGTAGTGGCTGGAGTAGAGCCGAAAAGTGCCTGAATGGAGGGCGAAAGCATAAGGGAAATTCTTAAACCACCAGTTCCACTTCTAAATGAAAGAGGTATATTTTCTCCATTAAGGAAAATACCACACATAAGAGGCATACTAACATCCATCGTTTTATTACAGAGGCGACCCTGACATTCCTTATTAGAAGTAGCAGCGAATGTTTGAGTTAAATAACCAGCATAATCACCCCATCCTGCTCCACCGGGAATAAGTGAAGACAAAAGACGAGGATAAGCACGACAATATTCAAGTGTATTATTCTGTAAATTTGAAATAGTAATATTTTCAATGCAACCGGCAACACCGATTTTATTGTTAAGTAAAACTTCTTCCAAACCTGTTCCCGGAACCTGATTATTGTTATTAGGTGTAGGATTAGGTGCTCCGGGAGCATTAAATAAATCTAATTTAAAATTAAGACGGAGTGTATGTGACATAAGATAAAGGTCTTCTGCTCCTATTTCAAACTGAATAAGAGGATTACCCTGTCTATAACTAAAGACGGAAGAACCTGACGACTGGTTCATAGGAGCGATTTCAAATCTCTTTAATGATGCGATTGACATTATATTATATCTAAATAGAATAATATTTTAAATTTTCTTAATTTTTAAAATATTATGCGTGTATTCCGTTTGCGGCATAAAATCCTAACCAATATGCGTCCATTTGTAACCATTCATCTATATCACTATCACTATCACTATCACTTTCATTTATTGTGATGGAACCCGTAGGTGGGGATGTAGAAAATAATTCATTTAATTTAATTTCTCTTATTTTTGCTGTTTTTATGGCTACAGCACCCGGAACTCTAAAGTCAATATAATTATAAATTTTGTCACATATTTCTTGTGGTAAAATTTTAAACATTTCATAATCCATTTAATATGGGTTTATCTTATATTTTGTGCTGTCCTAATGCGGCTCTTAAGCAAGCATTAGAAGGTTATTAATAAGATACAGCCACACTTCCGGGACTAATCGTTAAAGTTCTGGTATGGTAAAGGTAAGAATGAAGGAGTTTTTCAGTAGTATTATCACCAGCAGCAGTTGAATAAACAAATTGTGTTCTAATTTCATTATCATTAGCATTAAAACTATGTCCGTCTTTTGCTAATTCTCTTCCAACTCCAAATTGTGCTCCCATAAGGGCTAAATGTCTAACATTAATTTTACCTCTATTAAGTGATTTTTCCAATTCGCTCATATGAACTGGGTCCCACTTATAAATATTAGTAATTCTGGCTACTTTTGCTGTAGAAACTCGTCTATTAGGGGTCAATCTATTAGCGATATTATATTGATAATTAGTTAAACCATCCCGAGCAGGTTCAAAAGATTTTGACGATAGAGTAGTCGTTGATGTTTGAGGAAACTGATAAACTGAAAGGGCACGATGCTCTGTAGTAGGTAAAAGCACCTGTGGCTGAGGAACTCTGGAGTTCATATTTGAGCGGTAAAGATTAAAAGAATTAAAATCTAAATTTACAGAACCGGTATTAACCTTTCTTCTCATCTGGTTAAGGGTCGCAGCAGGCACATTCACACAGGAGGCAATAAGTTCAACCTGACTGAGTTGATATTCAACTAAATCTGCTGTAGGAGGTAAGCACCAGCAGGGACGTCCAATAGCAGTAGCAGTAGTAGCAGCAGAAACATTAACTGACAATTGAACTTTACCTGCGGCAACAGCAACTCCAGTAATTATGCCTGCGGTTTGAACGACATTAGCATCATCTAAATATTCAAATATCATACCGGCAAAGAAGGGGCAATTAACACCAGTTATGGGGCAACCATTAAGAGCAGGAATAGCAGGAGGACCTGCGGCTGCGGCAGTAGGGGCAACCTTAAGGTCATATACTAAAGCACCGGCACCGGCTACAACAAGAGCAGTTCCTATTGCGAATGGAGCCGAAACCTCAGGTCTTTCAAAAGAAGGTGCTTCAACTGGAAGCCAACCTAAAGAAGCAGCAGTAGGCACAGCCGTCCCGAAACCCTGCTGGACGAATGCCTTAAGGGCTGTAGCGTTTTGTTCTAAAGTTATGCGTAATCTAAGTCCATTTGTCAATATTGAAGGAAAAACTTTCGTTGAACCCAATATACCCGACATATGAAATGGAAGACAACATTCAACAATTCTATAAGTGCCTCCTTCAACTGGATTACCAGTAAAATATTGAGAAGTTAAGTTATTACCCTGAACCGCTGACTGACCTTCCATAAGGGTTCTAATATTTCTTAATCCCGGAGAATTATTAAAATGGAAATATTTTGAAGTCCAATTATTCCACGTATCTAACTGCTCCAAAAGTTGTTGATTTTGCCCGTCGTAAATCTGGACCTCCCTAATTAAACTATGTGCTCCAGCAGCGTCGTCTGGTTGAGCGAAAACAAATTGTCCCGCTATACCACCGGCAGGTTTTTTTAACTGAACCAAAAATTTAAGGTATGTTTCTGCCGGGTTAAGAAGAGGAACATCCTCTGGAGGGATGAAAATCTCAATAACATCGCTGGCTTTGTAAGTAGCGTTTCTGTCTGTCATAATTGACTTCGCAATCGTGGATGTTTGTCCTGACATTTATAATAACTAAATAGAAAATAATTTGACTTTTATTTTTAAAAAAATAATTAATTAAGTTTGTATAGAAGATGCGGCAGGAGCAACATATCCTCCAGCGTAGTTAAGGGCTTGATTTCTGGGTCTGGCTGCGGCTGCTTGTGCTATGCCTGATGCTGCGGATGCCTGTGTAGCATTTTCTTTTGCTGTTTCTTGTGCTGTTTCTACTCCACCAGCAATAGCAGTCCCAATACCAGCAATTGCTGCTGCTCCTCCTAAAATTTCCCCTAAAAACGGCACCCAACTAAAGGCGGCAGCGGCTGTGTCTAAAGCAACATCTCCGGCTGCTGCTGCGGCTTCTCCGGCTGCGGCTGCGGCATCTCCTGCTGCGGAGGATGCTGCTCCTGCTGCGTCACCTGCGGCATCTCCAGCGTCACCTGCTAAATCCTCAGCAGCATCACCCATATTTCCCTGACTTCTTAATTCGCTGTCTGGAACATCTCTATCCATAGGATTATCACCGACATCTTCAGGTTCTCCATATCGTTCCTCGTAACTACTTTTACTTTCTCCTTCAATACTATCTTCAAAATCTGGTTCTTTTGTTTCATATCCAGACCTATCGGCTCCAGTCATATCCCCCATTTCTTGTGCTCCCTGTCCCTCTCTAAATTCAGGATTTACATTATTTCCACCAGTAGGGCGGGCTACTGGTCTGGGACCCATATCCATAGGGGCTTCATCTGTTCCCATTTCTGGTGCGGCTTCACCACCTCCTGTGCCGGGTGAAGTATTACCTGCCTCTCCTGCTTCTGCCTGTCCCTGTGCTGTTAATTTACCATCTAAAGTGTGTGTTCCTTTAAAATATCTATATGCTTTTAATCCTGTTTTACTTGCGATATATGCTCCACCAACAGCACCTTCACTTTCTAAACCTGATTTTAATAATTCTTCGGCTTGTCCCAATCTGGACTGAACCTCCCCTAACTTACTGGACCATTCACTTCTGGTGTTCGCCAAATTTGATATGTAAGTATTTTTGCGTGCCGCTAATCCTGCGGCATATCCCTCGTGTTCTGCTGCTATACCTGAACGAAAAGCACTTAAATCGTTTGCTTGCGTTAATGCGTTATTCATTTATATTTATTAAATATAAAATAAATAATTATATTATTTTTAAAATAACCTTTCTTTAAAATCTAAATATACCTCTGGAGGTGTGCTGTCTAACCTAAAGTATAGCCAACTAAAAGGTTTTTCTCTTGCTCTTTCTAAGTATTCATCAATTGCATTGTGACCTCCAAATGTATCACCAATATCATCCTTTATACAATCTATTTCCTTTTGACTTTTCATATTTCCAGACAATAACAAACCGGTCATATTACTTCTTAGGACCGAACTGGTATTATTATATTTTTGCCCCGAATATATAATCATACACGGGTCCCCTTTTCGCACCATATGTCTAAATCTTGTAGCAAATGAGATAAATTCACCACCCTTTCTTGCCGCCATATGATTATTTAAAATACCTACTAAATCATCACCAATTAAACAATAACCAGTATCAGTATCGTCTTCTAATGATTGTTTTTTTTTATCCTCCTGATGTTTCCATAAATTTTTAATTATACTATCATTATACATCGTATGACAGGTATGTTTCCATTTTTCCGCCGCAAATCTTGCTGTAGCATCATTAAATATAGTAGGTGAAATTATAGTTACATCCTGAAATAAATCAGCATAAAAATTAGGATTTAATAAAAAATTATTCCATAACACACCTTTACCGCTCCTTATGGGTGCGGCAATTACCAGTAATTGACCTTTATAAGGGTCAGGTATATTATAGTGTAATTTCCTTCTTGCCCTCAACTCTGTTTCAACAGGTTTAACAGGTAATATATCTAAATTAGTATTATCAAAAACTTCGTTTTTTTCATCTTCTTTTTCCTGTTTTTTTGACATTTAAATTATATTTATATTTTTTTTCTCTCCATAATACATAAAATGAACCCTACAGATGATGAACTGCTAAAAAATCTAAAGATATATTGTCCCCCTAATATCATTACTAAGTATAGTCATAAACATAAAATTCCTGATGACTGGATAAGATTTTACTATTATAAGGATAAACAACGCCACGAAGTAGGCATTAATGATGTTGCTTTTGATTATGAAGTATCCTCTACATTAAACTATAAAAAAAATGTGTTTTATAAAATGACAACTATGTCTGCTGATGATAATTATTTTGATTATTTTTTTAAATTAAAGGCAGATTTACCAAAATGTGTGGTTAAAAAGTGTAATCGTTATGGTAAGAGCGAAAAACAACGCAAGATTAATTATGACTGGAAGAACCCTCCCAAAAAACCCTATGAAATTAGTGATGATGGTAAATTTGTATGTAGATTTGATTAGTAACCACCCCGTCTTATTTCATCCATAATAGTTTGCTTTATATAAGTCCAATATATATCATCTTTCTTTTTTTCTCCACTATTACAATCCATTATATGCTCCATAAGGTTAAACATTTTAGGTTTAATATCAATCACTATATTCTCTTCATCAGGAGGGAATTCACCGGCTTTCATTTTGATAATAACCATTTTCGGCATTTTGTTCGTTTTTATGTTTGAATGGTGGAGTTGTTGTCCTGAATGGAAAACTTCAATTTTGATTATGACACATCAGCGGGTCCGCTCCACATAATTTTTATAATGAATTTTTGCCTCTATTTTAATAAATTCACCCGATGCCTCGTCGTGTAATTTTATCCAACTTGTTAAATATCGCACAATTTTAGGTTGTGGATATGGACCATAACCAGTTTCAAAATCCAGTTTTTCCTGTAATTCTTCCTGTTCTGTTTTATTATCCCAGAAAAAATACTGAATATATTGTCCGCTTTCTATTTTTTTAATGTCCCACTCAATCTTAGGATGTCGTGTCAAACTCATATTATTATATATATACTATTATTTTTTATTTTTATTTTCTTTTTAAATAAACTTAACTTTTGACAGAGCATCCAAAATATTTTCTGTATGTATGGTATAATGTCCCATACAGAACGACTAATGAAAATGAGCGTAAAAGCGTTGAAAAAAGAGATTTCCAACCATAACAAACTATTAAAAGGATATTCTAAAATGAAAAAGAGTGATGTGGTTGCTCTTATTATTAAGAATAGACACCTATTTAAACATTTATTTCCCTCCACTACATCTGGAGCATCTACTCAAACCCATAAGGAGAAACCACCTCCTCCTTCTGTGGCTAAAAAGAAATTAAAAAAAGTAATGTCCGCTAAAAATGCCGTTATGAAACCGAAAACAGATAGAGTTCGCATATATAGGTTCAGGGTTAATGGTAAAGAATATAGGAAAACTAACAACACGTGGAGCAGAATTATTGAAGTTAAAGGTGGCTTCCCAATAAGACAAGCACCCCACTTATGGACTAAAGAAGCAACTGGATTATTCAATCGTCTAAAAAAATCAGGAAAACTTACATTTAGTCATAATATTAAAGCACCTGAATTAAAAGCAGCACCACCATCACCATCCTTATTAATGCTTTTATAATTAATTACTTTCAACAACTTTAGTGTCTTCATCTAATTCTTTTGTTTCTTTATTTTCTTTTGATACTTGCCTCATTCTTTCCCAACCTAACGAACAATTTAAGGGGTCAATCATAATTATATACTTCTTACCCGTAAGTAAATCACTCTTTTCGTTTTCAAGTTTTATCTTATCAAAAAATTCACCTTCAAATTCCCTACTATAAAACCATAATCTCGCCCATTCTCCATAACAATTAGTATCACAATAACGAGTTCCCTGTTCTGTTCCACAATTCCATTTATTTCCCCCAACACCTAATTCGTGCTTACATCCAACCATAAAAGAGAAAAACTGCTTATGTCTATCATCACAAACCCAGTATTTTTTTGCTTCTTCAGTCATTAATTGAAAAGCATTCGGGTTATTAAAAACTAAAGTTTCTTCTGTAAATAATTCCTGATTTTTATCAGGTTCATTGCATCGCTCAAGAAATGTCGTTAATTCTTTTTCCATTTTATATTTATAATTATTTTCTTTTTAAATATTTAACTTAATTTACCAATTGTTGTTATATCCACCACTATTATTCATACCACTATTTCCAAATACACTTCTTCTACCGCTCTTAAGTAGCGAAAAAGGTGAGAAATCTGTGGGTGGAGGACTTCTGGGTCGGCGACTTCCTCCAGTTTGCCTAAATTGCGGGTTTCGGTTACTGGGTTGAACGGGAGGTCGTGGTCGTTGTCTTTCTGGTATTTTTTGATTAGGATGTGGCTGCCTACTTGTGCTATGTTTTTTCTTTTTTCTCTCATCATATCTATCCATAAAATTACAAAATTTATCAAAATCATTAAATACATTTGCTGGTTTAATAGGTGCTTTTTTCTCTATTTTAACGTTTTCAGGTATTACTTCTAATTTTACATTCTGTCTTTCCATTCTCTTTTTTTGTGCTGTTGCGACCCGTAAGTCCTCCTTCGCTTTCTTCTTAAGTGCCGCTTTTGCTCGGCGTGTTGCTAATGATTTTTCTCTTGCTATTTTTAATTTCTCTAACGCTGCTGGTGTCATTTGTCTTTTCTTTCTCGGTTTTTTATCCTTACCTCTTTCTCCTCTAATTTTCGGTGGTATTTTCTCATCATTCGTTATACTTTCACTCCAATCCTCCTTTACTTCGTCCTCTTTTACCCCCTCAAATGATACTTTTTTCTTCTTTTTCTTAGTAACAAACATATCCGCCACCGGTCTATCCTCCTGCGGTTTAATGATTTCCTTCTCCACACTCTCCACATTAGGTTTTATATCATCATCTATATTTTTAATATCAGGTGTTTCCATATTATCCTCTGGTTCTAAATCATCTGTCATTTTCAGCGTTAAATCGCCTAATGGGTCGTGGTTCGCATCAAATATCGGTCCGCTCATTTTTATATATTTATACAAAAGATTTTATTTTTGTATAAATTTTCTATTATTGTCTATAAATGACTACCAATCACGACGAAATTCAATTCCACGATTATCTACCCCACCTGTTCTGGTGTTGCCCTGCCTGCGTGACCTTATTTTTAACCATATTGTCGTATCAGGATATAATCCAACTAATTTTCTACCCTGCTGGTCGGTAATTTTAACCTTCAATTGATTAAGGGCATCCACTCCCATATTGCCTACATCTATCCAGTTTTCCATTCCGGGCTCAGTATAAACATTCATTCCTAAATTATAATTAGCATAACTTCCTTTATCGTCTAATTGTGCGACCCCTAACACACGACCTCCATTACTTCCGCCCCATAGGGTGCTTCCACTTCCCAATTCGCCGTGTAATGGGACATTAGGTAATTGAATAATGGCTACAGGTTCAGTTGCTTCAAAACTTCTGGATGTGACCTCTCCCTCAACTCCAGTTGCTGCTGTTGTTGCTTGCGGCATTTCCTGAATATCTCCTATTTTAAAACCCACAACCGGAGCGATGCCTGTATATCTGTTCCCCATATCAATACAATCATATCTTAATGGATTTGCGGCTGCTGGACCACCCCCTGCTGGATTTCTCTGGAAATTAGGTGCCGTAGGACTAAACATAGTAGTAATTTTTTGAGCGTTATTTAAATTAGCAGCAGAAGAAGCAAAATCTATTAAAGTTAAAGCCGGATTAAATCCATCTGCTGGTCGGGCATTATGACAAATACTTCTAAAATTCCAAACAGGAGCATATACTTCATCATTCCACGACATTCCCTGAAATATAGGTAAATTATGGTATAATTGATTAGTAGTATCGTTTATTTGATAATAACCAGCATCACCAGCACCAGTTGCTGGAATGACTGCTCCTACCTGAGGACCACCTGCTATTGCTCTTTTACGAGCCCACGCTTCTATCCTGTAACCACCAGCGGGCGTCTGTAATGGTCGCATACATATTTCCCAAAATTCACCACCAACGGGTGCGATAGGAGGTATAATTAAACTTCCCCATCTCGCATCACTTGCTGGATTATTTTTATAATTACCATCTTTTGTCATATCACTACTATAAAATACTACTTCATAACCTGTTGCTGCTGTGCTTCTACTACTACATTCCCAATAAATATCAAATCTATTACCGGCTACAGACCATCTGGAAGCCATAGTTTCTGGTGCTATAACATTAGGACTATCTGCTAAACCACAACCACCCGCAGGGACATTTCCCGTCCATTTAGAGGATATAACTCCTCCTCTTAAAGTTGCGGCAGCATCTGCTGGGTCCTGTCCGGGTGTCAATTGTGACCCCCACGTCCATCCATCCATAGTGCCGTCGGCTGGAATTGCTCCAGCAGGATTAAATGTTCCCTGTCTTCCATCATTAGATGTATTCCATAATGGGTCTGTTAAAATAAATGATTTACAACTAATAGATGGTCTTATTGATATATAATCCTGGTCTGTAGCATTTTCAAATATAAAACCGGGATTAGGAACACCAACGGGAACTTGTCCGTCGTAAAGCCCTCCTACCTGTGGATATGCTGATTGTCCCAGAGCACCAAAAACAGATTTTAATCTGGTTTTCATCCCATTTGTAATCTTAGTCATAGAACATTTCACGCTATATTGTTCTGCTCCAACACCTCCTGCTTGTGTTACTACTAAACCACCTGCTAATGGGTCAGCAGTAGAAGCCCGCCAACAACTAATAGGCATACCGGCATAATTATCGTGATGTTTTCCTAAGTAATTTCCGTTCATTGCAAAAGTCATTTCCGCCGCCATACCGGCTACACCATATACACCCTCCCTAACCGAAAATGGGATGGGGTTATGCCCTTTAGCGTCATTTTGTAATTTTCCTCCATTAGCAATAATCCACATATTGTTTGTTCCTGTTGTGACTGCTAATTGAAGTGGTGTTTTAGGGGGTCTATTTAAATTCACCCCACATAAACAAAACTGCGTTTCCCGTCCCAGTTTCAAGTTAAATCCGTGATTTTCAAACTCTGCTGGGTCTTGTCCTCGTGAATTAAGCACTATTAACGACATTTATAAATTATAAATATAATTTTTTTTTCTCATTATATTTAAAATGAATGATAATTTCTGGTCTATCTCATCTTCAAAACCCCCTAAAATGAAGAAAATCGTATTGTCCTATGACGCCCACGCAAAACACTTTATAGAAGTCAAAAAGAAAGCAGCCCTAAATACAGCCCCAGAAAAGGTATTTGAGGGATATAAGAAGTCAGGTCGCAAAACTAAAACTACAGAAAAAAAGAAATAAAAATTTTTTAAAATAATGTTCTTCTTAAATTTCATTATTATTTGACAGGAAAAGATTAGACCCGTAACAGATGGCGGAATTCCTCTATCAACCTCCGCATCTCAATCGGTTTGATACTACAACATTTAATTCCATTATCATCATCATATAATTCTATTGCTCTTTTCCAATCATCACTCGCATCAATCCACGAACTGATTTTTCTCCAGAATTTAGTAGCATCACTCCACTCCTTCGCATTTGTTTTGCCTAAGTGGTCCAGATAATTCTCATATTGTTCCCATAATTCCATTCTGGAAAATGATTTAGTTTGATTACAATATATTTTTGTTTTACCATCCTGTTTTGTCAAATGTGTTTTTTCCCAATTAATTCTTTCACTTTCTGTTTGAAATAAATCTGGTGATGTATCAGGGTCACCATTATTAATTAGATTAATACCCTCAATAGGTGTGATATGTGCGAAGAAGTAATATGGAAGCGGCACATTAATAGATTGAATATCACAATATCTACCTGTAAATGGTCTATTATTTTTAGGATGGAATTGTAATTCACCATTCGGGTCACTACAGGGTTGAAATTTTGCTGGTAATGTCAAATCGTAATTTTTTAAATAATCATATAATGCCTTACAATATGACGGGTCATCAAATGCTGCCGCTAATTTATTAAAATAATCAGTTTTTTCTCTTTCTGGTTTTCTTTTGATTTCTGCCGAACAAACGAAAACTACAAATCTTCTGTCACCTAACTCAATACATAGCGGACTTTCATTATTTGAAATAAACCAATATCTCGCACAATTATTAATCATAATTCCGTTTTTATGTTTTTCTTCCCAACAAATTCTGGGTTGTGTAATTAAATTTTTAATTACATCCTTATTCGCAAATCCTTCTTTTCCCTGTGTTTCATCCATCACAATCACCAATTTCCTCTGGATTTGAGGAAACTGACCTGTCACCATATTCATATGTGCTGTAGATAATAAATATTGTCTTCCTAATATTTTCTCTGCGAATTTCTCCAGAAATAATGATTTACCTGTGCCCTGTTCGCCACAGAATATTAATCCCACTTCTGGAATTATACCCGGTTGCTGAACCATATGGGCTAAGTAACTCCAGAAATATTTTTCAGGTTTTAAACCCGTATCCTCATTTCTATAATCCGCATCTTCTCCACCTGTTAATAATGTAATGTGCGTGCCGAAAATATCTAACATTTTTTCCTCCTCCACAGGTTCTACTCTGCGTAATCTGGCTCCACTTAAGCCCCTGTATAAATTAAATTCGTATGGTTGTCTGGGTAATGGTGGTGGTAGGAAATCTGCTACATCAATAGTTCTAACCTGTAAGTCACGTCGCCAAACTTCAAACCATTCCTTTTCTTTTACTCCTCTATCTGTCATTTGTGGAATTTTAATATTTTCATATAAATCCTTTAATTTTGATTTATTCAGGAAATAAATATCTGTTAAATTTGAAATCGCATATCCACATTCTGGAAATTTAATTTTAAAATGAAATCTCTCAAAATATTTTTTACAAGATTTATAACATTCATCCAATATATTTACTATATCTTCTGTCGCATCTTCTGCGTCTTTTAATTCTCTAATTTCTTTTTTCTTTTCTTTAATTTCGGCTCTTAATTTTTTTTTCTTTTTTCTATCTTTTTCATTAGATTTTTCATCCTCCAAATCTTCTAATTCTTCTTCCAAATCTTCTATTGCTTCGCCGTGTTCTCCCATTAATTCATCAATATCTTCTTTTGCCTTTTTACAAATATCGTTAAAATAAAATCTGCTGAATTTTTCAAACTGGATGAACTGACTATCTAATTCATCACATTTTTTCCAATCACCAGTAAATTCACATTTATCCTCATCATATACTCCACGAGCCATCGTCATTATATGGTCCAGTCCCACCCGTAACTGCTTGTCAGGGTCATCTATCTCGTTCCATTTCGTATTGTTTTTTACCAAATCATAATTAGGAAATTGCTTACATAATTCGTCCCATACCTCCCACGCCATCCCTTCCCTCTTCGCTGCGGACTGGATTATGAGCCAACTACCTCCTTCATTTAATGTGCCGCTCGTCCTCGCCCAGATTTCCGGTTTTATAATCTTAGAATATGCGAGGAACATATCTTCGGTTTTTTTATCCATTTCTTTTTTTTTAAATGTATGATTAATTTCCTTTTTATTTTTAGTAGAACTCTTTTTTTTACTACCTTTCTTTTTTAGTATAGAATTTTGAAATTCTGTATAATTAATGTGTGGAACTGATTTTGTATAATTAATCATTTTTGTATCTTTTTTACAATATAGCCATCCACCAGTATAAATTTCTATTTTTTTCTTATCACAATCGGCTTTTGTGCTTACCACATCCATATAATAGCATTTATGCCGGCATTTTTCACCTACTCCCATAAATGTCGTAGGGAAATACTCTGGCTTGTTCGTCATTTTAAATGGTATGTGACATCTGCCTTTTTTCCCTGACATAGATGTATAATGTGGATGATTGCGAATTAAGAATTTAATGAATTCGTCTGTAAATTCAGTATCAACATCAATCCAGCATAACTCATTCGCATCGTGAGTTATGATGACCCTATCCTGTTGTAAATTTTTCTCAGTTTGCCGTGCCGCAATCTCCTCAGGTGAATATATTTTAAAATCATTCGGTGTCGCCCAGTAACCCTCCACACCAGCAACATTTTCCCGCTTCACATAACCATCCATAGGACGACCATTTTTTAGGGTCTGTTTATCAGGTGCTTTTGCGTCCTTTTTTGACATCTTAACTGGAAACCATTTGACACCCTTCTCATTCATCCATCCTGTGAGGTTTTCATCGCATTCTTTACACTCACCCTCACCGGTTGAATATCCACGCCGAGTGAATATATTTCCTGTATCTTTTTTGATTTTTCTATTCTTACCTTTAATAATTTTTTTCTTTTTTTTAATTACTGGCTGCTCGGGGGCAGATGTCAAAACGTCATCATTCATATCCATACTCATTATACTTATATTTTCTTGTGATATATTTAAATCAATTTTATAAATATTATTATCTTCAGGAATATTATTATTACTGGAACCCATAACCGGATTTTGTGTCTTGTTATTATTCTCCATATTATCCATTTTATATTTTATTAAATATTATTATTTAATAAATTCAAATCAATTTATTATCCTGTCAAATACTTTCTGGATGCTCTGTCAAAATTTTTTAAAAAATAATTTTTTTTATTTTTTTTTTTTGCGTTTGATTTCTGTAGGTTCTCAAAGTTTGACAGAGCATCCAAAACTTTAGAACCCGTAACCCGATGACTGAACTACTTATTTCTTAAACCCCATAAGTGTTAATCCTAATGTAATTTGCTTTTTAATTTTAGGTGTCATTTTTATTGATTTTCCTGAATATGTAAAATTCTCTCCAGATTTAATTTTCTTTAATCTATTTAATCCAGATTTTGTAAATTTATGTGACATAGGCACTTTTAATGAGCGATGAAGTCCGCCCTTCGTAAATGTAATTTTTCCTTTTTTTCCTAATGATATAGTTTCTTTTTTACCCTTAGATTTTTTAGGTCTGCCCTCTCCTGATTGTGGATTGCCTGATGACCTGCGAACAACTCCACGAGGAGGTCCGTCCCGACCCGGAACTCGTTTTGATGCTCCTCTACGTGCTCCACCTGTTCCCATTTGCCCTGCTCCCTCAGCCGAAACAGATGATTTTGTTCTGCCTGTGTATGGTCGTCGCTTACGCTTAACATCGTGTCCGCCTCTGTGAAAATCTTTATTTCCACGCTTAGTTGTGTAATCTTTGTCGCCCCTGTGGGTCTTAGATTTGTCGCCTTTTTTTTCGCCTCTAACCATTATATTAATAAAAAATATTTTATTTTTTTTTTATTAATTTTTAAATATTTATTCAGGGTCATCGTTTTTATGGACGTTTTTTTTAGTCCATTTATCTACCGGAATTTGATTGCTTTCCAGAGCCAGAAAACTCTCTGGTGTTACAATTTCTGGATATTCTCCACCTTCTTTATTATATATTGCCTGTTGTATCTTCATAGAATGGTTCATCGCCATCGCTAATTTTGCCTTCTTTTCTGTATCTCCCTTAAAGGCGTGACTAATATATATTTTTCTTAATAATGATGCTGTAATATTTTTTTTAACACCTCCATATTTATCACTAAATATCTTCTTAATCCTCTTACCTAAAGCGTTCTCCTCTATCTCTTTAAATCCCGGATTAGTGATGACAACTGACCGACCCTGCCTCGCATCTTTTGACTTCCCAACCAGCCACCACGCTCCGGGTTTCTCATTCGCCCTTCCCTGTTTCATTTTTGAAATCCAATATATCATACTCCCTAATGTTCTAATATTTTTACTAATATTATCAACCCGTAAGTCCTCCTCTTGTGGAGATTTGCCTGCGTTTTTTCCAAACACTACAAATGACTTAGGCGACATCGGCGTAGGACCTATTTTTGTGTGTGGAAACACGTAGTAAATTCCGTCACTATAACCGCCATCGTGTGCTCCAGCGGCATCACCTTCTTCTTTTAGTTTATTAAATCGTTTTATAGATATGAATTTCAGTTTAGCCCAATCCAATCGGCGTGGAGGCATATCAGTATATAATGCTGCGACAAATGCGTTGATAAGTGCCGACATAAATGGTTTATTAATTAATTTCTCTGGAAGTGCCTGCGTCCAGTATTTAACACTAACACGTGCTATTTTATTTTTTCTACCTTTCTCAATAAGTTTTAATCTTAGTTTATATTTTTTATCATATTTATCCATATCTTCCTCAGTAATATCTTCGTTTTCCTCAGCGTCATTCATATATTTATCCCATTCGTCGCTGAGTTTGTCTTGTTGTTGCTGGTCCTTCTTAATAAGGTCTATAGTAAATTGTTTATAAAAGATATTCAAAGCCCGGAAGTTAGGTGGTGTCACGTCTTTTGCTGCGAATTTTTGATTTAAAATGGTCCTCATCTCGGCGGCTTTTGCCTCAATCTGTGGTTGTTCCACCCAATTCTTATCTTCTTTAACATTTTTGTAAGCAGCCCCCTCCTGATATTCTTTCTGTTCCTTAACAGCGAAAGCACGTAGTTCGTCTATGACATCTCGTAATTCAGGATAGTCATATTCAACAAATATTTTAGAGTATCTACCTTTCCAGAAATCTACAGGAACACGCCACGCCAGAGAACGACCCTTAGCCCAGCCCTTTTTGTCTGTTTCCTCTCTGTATGCTTTTCCGTGATGAATACCGACCCAATCATCGCTCCCGTCGGGATGATGAAATTTCTCCATATCATCCGGTTCGTAGAAACCTGTTTCCTTAGCGTATGGATTTTCCCATTCTGGGTCCTCTTTCCAATGTTTTTCCAGCCACACGCCATATGTAATCCAGTCGTCGTATGTAGGATATTTACCTTTATATTTCGCCATCAGTCCGGAAAAGACAGAGGGCTCTTCCTCGTATGTTACGTTTCGTTGTGAATGGGTTAGAGTTTCATCCTTTTTCTCTGGGTCCATACCCACCAGAAGAGCAGCGATGCGTGCTTTTCTAACAGATTTACTCATCGCCTTCAGCATAGCAGCGTCGTCACTTAGAACCCGTAACCCCATCTGGAAAGCAGCGACAGGGACATTAACTTTTAGTTCATCTACGAAAGAATTACCACTATCAAATGTTCCCTCCTTACTCTCCTCACCTGATGCGTCTATGTCCCTCGCAAGACGTCGCAGGTTACGGGCATAAGTCAGCACAGAATTTTTAGCGACCGCTCGCTCTCCCTCCCTTAGTATTTTCTCAAAAGTTCCAAATTCCATTTTATATATAATAGAGAAACATTTTTTAAATTGTTTTTCTAAATACTTGTTATGTGAGATATTTGTAGCAGGTGTAACCGCCGCCACAGGGAGAGCCAGAGGCAGGGTGTCAGCATCTGTGTAGTTCCGGGTGTCAAGTGTTGTAGCCATCTTGTTCGTCGCTAATATGTCATCATTAGTTTCGGGCTCAGGCAAATCAATTTTATAAAACCTCTTGTTATGTGACGCAACTTGTGAGCCCATATCAGGGGTGGAGTGGTGGGTGTCAAGAGCAGTTGTCGTCATATTATTTTATTATTATTATATTATTATTAGT
>Ga0181407_1000084_pt1 | contig 28103 bp, 31 predicted proteins | sample 30SPOviralmetaG_FD_130136 | JGI IMG/M metagenome (GOLD analysis project Ga0181407, IMG submission 130136) | Marine viral communities from the oligotrophic San Pedro Time Series (SPOT) site, San Pedro Channel, CA, USA - 30 SPOT_SRF_2012-01-26 | ecosystem: Environmental > Aquatic > Marine > Strait...
AAAACTATGGTATAATAGATCTATAAAATGGAAGAGGAGCTAAATTATGACTGATCTTATTACACACATCAAAGGTATCAATGAAAAGTCTCGCCAAGAAATGGCCGAGTACCCCGGTACATACATCGGTCTTCTGACAGAAGATCGTGCACACTGGAATGACCAGGGTATCTTCACTGCTGAGCAGTTCGACTTCCAAATGGAATACTATGCTCTGTACGACTATATCGGTTGTGTTACAACTAAGTCGTATGCTCGGTTTCTCTTGCAGGATTGCAAGACCAAGGATGATCTGGACATGGTCTACGTCGAGTTTGCTCAGCCTTCGGAGGCAGCGTAATGGTACGAACAACTGAATCGTATAATGACGAAGGAGAACTCAGTTATTTCACTACTCATCCTTACGACGAATACAATGGTGATGGTGTAAGTTTAACAGATAAGTTTGCAGAAGTTAGAGAGGAATACCAGAAGAACGGTAAAAATATTCTAAATATGCGTACTTATTATAATAGTGGATTTAATCATACTACTCAACAAGACGAAAAAGAACCTGAGTTCGGTATCGAGGTTGAGTGGATATGGTAAAAAGTTTAGTAAGGAGGCTCCTGTCTCGCTCCTCTCTCAGTAGATGCCTTCTTACTAATCCTATAGGTGAAAGGACCACCGCCTAGCAATAATGCAAAAATGGTCCAAGTCGAGCGGTTACCGCGGTCAAGATTAGCTTGGCATGGGAGCGGGAAACGCGGTCAAGCCAGTAAACGACTATAAAATTAAGACGCTGGTGGGAATTATAGAGTGCCCTCATAAGAAAGACTCACACAACAAAGGAGAACGGACTGCGGTCCAGCAACTAGCGTTCATTTGTTAGCTCTGCGAAATTTGAAAGGAACACCGCAGAAGGTTCCTTTCTCTTATAAATAGATAGAGGAGACTTAAATGAAATGGTATGATTTTTTAATGATCAGCGTATTCGCTCATATCCTAAGTCAAGGTTTACTCTATAATCTTAGCTGGGCAGTTATAGCTTGGGTTTCTTATAATGTTTACGTAAATCAAAGGAGACTTGGTAATGTCTGATGATTTTTTCGATTTTGGTTTTACTGCGGTAGATGAGTCCGAACTTAAAGCAGTTCAGGAAGTATCAAAGAAAGCAGAATCGCTTGGTGCAGATGCACTAAATACTCAAGAAAAATTGGATAGTTTATATAATGCAATCGTTCCACTACTCAACAATCTCAAAAAGAACCCAGAAAAAGAATACATTCTGTGGCCTAACAGGATTGATAAGGTCGAGCAATTCGAAGCTCACCTCCTTAAAATTTACAAATCATAAGAAAAAAAACGTAACCGTTTGTTTTCGAAGGAAAAAATATTGCACTTTTTCCTTTACTTTTGCGTGAAAATAGTGTATAATAGATCTATAAAATGGAAAAGGAAGAGGAGTCCTAAAATGTTTTTAGAAAATCTTACAAAGCTTGAAAAGAATCTTTGGAAAAGCCACGTTGAGTTTGTTGGTGTTGACCATGACATGGCTGAAATGTATGCCGAAGATCGTAATGATGTCATCGAAGTTAAATATCGCTACAAGCGTGGCCATATGGGTTCGCTTCGTACCTTTATCGATCGTATGGATACTCATCCTCGTGAAGGTGTAGTAATGGCATTCGCTGCTGATCTTGGTGAAGATTGGGTTCTTAAAAATCTTGGTTATGAGGTACGCTAATATGGGTATGTCAAGTTATGTAATGGATATTGAAGATACATTTATCGATAAAGCTAATGCTGTTATTGGCGGATGTGAATGTGTAGGTGAACTACTCGAAACTCTCGAAAAGAGTGGCGATATGAAGCTATGTGTACATATGACTGATACACAAAAGCTTGAGTTTGTAGATGAAATCTGGAATGAGTATTGGAGCGATTATAATGTCTAAGTTTGTTATTACTAAAGAGTCAACCTATGAAGAGCGTATGGATGCTATCCGTGCTGCATCAAAAAGATTGGCTGCCTTAAAGAAGCGTGAAGCTTATTATACTCGCCAAGAGGTTGAGCCAAAGCCCGGTCAAGATCTTGACGAAAATCATAATCATTGGACTGATGCACCACAATATGCGGAGAAATATTATGGCGAAAGGATGCGCGATACTATTGCTATGGATAACGATTGGAATTAGTGGCTGCAATCCTGCAGTAGCACAAGATTGTTTCTATGAAAAGCAAGTTCAATATAAGAACGGTGAAACCATCACCGCATTCCAAAGGTACGACTGTACCAACTCTCCACCACCAGAAGTTATCGTGGTTGAGAAAGAAGCAGAACCAAAAACAATAGGGGATTGGCTGTTTCGCCTCGAGGAGAATGATTCCTTGAGTCATGTACTACAAATTCTAGTCGGTGGAGGAGTTCTATGATTAGATTTATTTTCGGTGTTATTACTGGAGTGGCACTCGTTATATTATATCCAGATATTTTAACTTGGTTTGTCGATAGTGGCAGCCGTGACGCAATCTTCGATAGATTGAAGGAGCTATAAGATGAAAAAATTTATGTTACTACCTATTGCTGCAATGGCTGCAGCATGTGATAAGACACCACCCGATGTGTCTATGTCTAAAGAATTATTTGAGTATAAGAAAGCTCAAGTTGAAAACCAGATAGACGAAATGCCTGATTGGTATACTGATATTCCATCAGAAGAAGATGCAGTCTATGCAGTCGGTACGGCTGTAACTCCTGATCTGCAACTCGCTGTCGATATTGCAGTACTGTCAGCCAAGACAACTCTTGCTGATCGTGTTGATAGCCGTATTCGTTCTCAAATGAAACTATTCAAGACTAAAGTTGGTGCAACTGATTTTGATGCTACAGTTCAAAATAATTTTGAGCAGGTAACTCGTAATCTTATTGCAGATGCCGATGTTGCTGGTTACTCTGTCAAAGAACAACAGATCGTCCAGAATGGTACACAGTATCGTGCCTATGTTCTACTCGAGTATAAGAATGCTACAGCCAACGCTGTGATTAAAACTCGTATTAGTCAGAATGAGTACCTACTTGAAAAGCTGCGTGAAACACGTGCATTCAAAGAACTAGATGATAACGTAGCCGCTCAAAAAGCTGATGAGCTTGCTGAAGCAAAAACTCTAGTTGATGCTATTAATGGTGTTAATAAGGAAGATCCCCGCGAACCTTATGCAAATTAATGGTGTACATTTCTGTAAATCTGTGGTAGAATAGTATAATGGAAAATTTATCTAGTGATAGAATGATGGCAGTACGTGTATTCGAAGGTGAGTTACAACGTATGAAAGCAATTACTGGCGGTGAATATGACACAGTCCAAAAGATTGTACGTCAGTACATGCAAGAACGTATTAATGACATGACTAGAAAAGGCCACTATAACTCAGCAGATGTGGAGTATCGATAATTATGACTATGCACTTGGTTCGTGGTATGACCACCATAAGTACTCGTAAGCGTAAGGCTCGGCTTAAGACTGCTGCAGTCCTTGAAGAAGAACGTAAGACAGCGAAGCTCCTCAAGTCTTTAGGCTATGATCGCAACGCTGGCCGTAAGTACAAGGCTGCCATGCCTGACTATACGGTAAGTAGTACTATACCAACTAGCGACGTCATAATGCCAGTGTCCGGCAAGCGCAAAGCTAATCAGTATACCGGTAATGAGCTTGCCGGCATTGGCACCTTACATAAATCTAATATGGTTCCCGTACGTAAAGATTCTAAAGATGCAGTTGATATCGCTCATATGAGACGCTAAAAGTATGGTAGATTATAACAATTCAAAAATAGTAAAAGAAGGTTACAAGGTAGCCTCCACTGAAGGTGGACAGGGAATAAAAAAAGATTCTCTTTTTTCCAATTATCAGTTAAGAGAATACCAGTTTTCTATAAGTAAATGTAAAAATTTTAGACGTGCATTAGATATTGGTGGATGTTATGGAATCCAAAGTATTCGTATGGCAAAGGACTTTGCAACAGTAGAAGTATTCGAACCGTTATTTTATAAATTTTTAGAATATAATACAAAAGAATTTGACAATGTCAATATTCATCCGTATGCTTTAAGTTCTGACTCTGGTACAGCTACTATGAGAGTTGGTTTATTTAATAGTGGTGGATCAAACATAGCAGCTGGTAGGAAAAAAACAAGACAAACATATGAAGAAGTTAAAACACGTACTTTAGATTCATATAAATTTACAGATGTTGATTTTATTAAAATTGATGTTGAGGGGCACGAATGGATTGTTTTAGAAAGTGGATTTGAAACAATAAAACAATGTAATGTGCTTATGATCGAGATGGCGCAAAAACATCCAAATTGGAAGGACATGCATAACTATTTTGAAGAGCGTGGATTTGAGAGTAAAAGATTTAGATATGATACAGTATTTTGGAAAGAATAAAAAAAATGCATATCAGTGCATTTTTTCCTTTACTTTTGCGGAAAACTGTGGTAGAATAGATCTAGAATAAAAATAGAGGAGCTAACATGTCAATTGAAAATACACATGCATATAAGTATGGCGAGCTTACAGTACTCGCAAGAATTTTGGCTGAAGAGGTCAAAGAGGATATACGTCTTAGTGCTAAAGGACCGTACGCTTTTTCGAAAAAACTTATGTTTGCTCGAGCAAATGCAGTACTAGAACTTTTAGAAGCTCATGAGAAAAGAGGTAAATAATGGCAAAACGTAAACAAAAAATTCGTGCAAAGGCCAAGACCGGTTTATCCGGTGTTCCTATCGATAAAGGATTTAGTGCCGCTCTAAATTATTTTCACATGGAAGTTGATCGTAAAGATTTGATCAGCACTATGAAATCATATGTAAAGAAGAACATGGATAAAGAACAGGCACGATATGTCCTGTCTTGTCCTGATTATAAGTTCTATGCCTTTACTCATAAGTGTGCTACAGCATTCTGGATTGATGCTGGTCTACCATCAGACGATAAGGTTAAGATGTATGCCGAAGGTTTATATCAACACCTAACTGAATGTACTGAGATGGGGAAGGCGCTGTACTTCGAAAAGCAGGCTAAGTTGAAAGACTCAGATAAAATTGTATCTCTTTCTCCTATGCAAAGATTACAAAATAAAATAAGTAACACCATCATGCAAGATCTACTTGATCTAGAAGATCAGTGGATGGATGGAGAAAAAGCAGAGTTGGATGTTTACCAAGAATTCAAGCGACACGGTTTGCCTAACAGTGCTACAAACGCTGTAAGGCAGGTGATTGAGGGATGGTTACTTGATTATGAAGATGCGTACCATAAGCGTTGTCCTGATGCTGTTGAAGGTTATGCACATTTGAAAAGACCTGAACTCAATCGCCGCATTAAATGTTGTCAGTCTATGTTATCTGACCTTGATCGTCTTAAGGCTGCAGCCAAGGCAACTCGAGTCACGAAAGTGAAGGGTCCTAAGTCTGCAGACAAACAGGTCTCTAAGGTTCAATACAAGAAAGAGGATAACGAGTTTAAGTTGGTGTCTATACCACCAATTAAAATTGTCGGTCAATTTCGTCTATACACCTTCAACACAAAGTATCGTGTAATTACAGAGTATGTTACTCAGTCGGCAGCAGGTTTTGAAATCTCAGGATCTACAATTAAAAACTTTGATAAGGTTAATAGTAGATCACGTAGTTTACGAAAACCAAATGAGTTCTTACCCGAAATACTTAATAGAACACCAAAGCAAATTGATAAAGCTTGGAATGACCTAACCACAAAAGAAAGAATACCAAATGGTCGAATCAATATGGATACAATATTGCTAAGGGTGTTAGACAAATGAAAGTAGAAGATCAGTTTCTCAATAAAACTAAGTTCTCAAAATTAGTAGAGAAAGCAGTAGGTGACTTAAAGATTAGTTATATGGATGCTATTCTCTATATCTGTGAGAAGAACGATATTGAGCCAGAGGATGTAAAGAAATTTGTGTCCCCTATCATAAAAGGAAAGCTTGAAGCTGAGGCTATGAATCTTAACTTCATTCCAAAAACTAATTCAATTGATTCAGCATTATTCGAATAAGTTGAATATAAATAGTTGTACATTACAGTCATACTGTGTTATAATAAATCATACATTGCAATACAAAGGAAAATACAATGTCATTCGAAAATCTAAAACGCAATCGCGATCAAATCTCCAAACTCGTACAAGCAGCTGAAGCCGTCGGTGGCGGTGAGAAAAAGTCATACGCTGATGAGCGCGAGTGGAAACCTACAGTCGACAAAGCAGGGAATGGATATGCAGTACTCAGATTCTTGCCAGCCGCCGAAGGTGCAGACTTACCATGGGTCAGATATTGGGACCATGGATTCAAAGGACCAACCGGTCAGTGGTATATCGAAAACAGCCTTACATCTATTGGTCAACCTGATCCTGTTGGCGAACTCAACTCACGGCTCTGGAATTCCGGCCATGAAGAAGATAAAGAAACTGCACGTAAACAAAAACGCCGACTACACTATGTAGTTAATGCTTTGGTTGTAGAAGATCCTTCTGCTCCACACAATGCTGGTCGTGTAGTTCTATATAAGTTCGGTAAGAAAATCTTTGACAAGATTATGGATGTTATGCAGCCATCATTTGCTGATGAAAAAGCTGTCAATCCTTTCGACTTCTGGGAAGGTGCAGACTTTAAACTTAAGATTCGTCAGGTCGAAGGTTATCGCAATTACGATAAATCAGAATTTGCTTCACCTACATCATTGTTCGATGGTGATGATACAAAGCTTGAAGAGACTTATGGTAAGCTACATAATCTCAATGAGTTCACTGATCCTTCCAACTACAAGACTTATGATGAACTCAAAGCTAAACTAGCACGTGTTCTTGGTGAATCACCTCAAGCTATGGGTGCACCTACTATGGCACAGGAATCTCAAATGAATGTTCCTGCTCCGGCACCTGAGTATAAAGTGTCAGAACCAATCACTGCAGAAGAAATGAATGTTACCAGTGATGATGATACGATGTCTTACTTTGCTAAGTTAGCTCAAGAAGACTAAAGAACAAAAGCACCTCGTATACCTGTCATTTCCCTGACTGGGTCTTCACTGTTATTTGCATTAGGACTTGTTGGGGTTATGACAGTTGTACTTTGTCCAGTGTTATTAGTAATGGTTGGTGCAATTACTGTGCTACCACCACCAAACTCTCCCATTGCTCCGCCACTCTGAATAGGTGTAGATCTGTCTGGTCGAGTCATAGTAGCTTGATTCGAAGCAGCGGCAGACAGTCCACCATCAACTGCAGTATTAGTAGAAGGTAAAGCAACAGGAGCTGAAGATGTTTCGCCAGTAGATGCTTTAGGTTTACCACCCATAATAAAATTAGCTAAAGATCCGGCTAGTGCTTCGCCGCCAAAATATCCAGCAGTTCCGAATAAAGTAGCACCGCCTAAGCCACCAGCAAGCGAGCCTAAACCTGGGAAACCTATTGTTCCAAGTGCACCACCAAGTAACGCACCAAATTTGACTCCGGCAACACTTCCTATCATTCCACCCATAAATTTTGTTAATTCTTTTTTCTTTACATCATCAGGTGCATCACTATTAAGAACATCATACAAACCGTATGCTCCAAGTAAAGCGGCTATACCTGGAAATCTTAAAAACTTACCTAATCTACCTGCTATAGCTTTTCCACCACCAGTAGGTTTCGGAGTAGTTGTTGCTGCACCAGCTTGTGGTTTTGGTAACTTTGCACCTTTCACATCAGCGGCTTTTACCATCTTATTTGTTTTATCACTATGAAAACGTTGAGTCTTTTCGTTAAACGTTACTTTTTCTCCAGATGTAGTCACCCCTTTAGTTCCACCTTTGAAAGTAGTAGCAGCCGCAGCGGCTGCTGCTGTAGTACCGGTAGCTGTTGTAACAGCAGCAGTTGTTGATAAACCTACAAGTCCAGCCAAGGCAGTTTTTAATACTGTAAATGGAAGTTTTAAAGTCTTAAAAAGTAAACCTAAAGATTTACCCGGCTTCATTATAGCAAATATGCCAGCAGCGGTTAAACCTATGTTTGTTAGATCTGTTTTTAGCTCACTGTAATCGCCTTTGGCTAAATTATTAAGACCATCAATGGCACCGCCAAAGGTTGTGGTTATGCTGCTTAGTACTGTTTCAACAGAAGGTATTCTCATACCAAATTGTTCAAGAGCTTTGTTTAAACGGTCTTTTGCTGGTCCTAGTTGAGTATCAATTGTTTCCTTAAGTTCTCCTAGTTTTTCTTGGTTTTCTTTAGTCATTGCAGCAGCAATGGCTCCACCAATCAATCCGAATTTAAGACCAAAGATAGATGCAATTCCTCCAGCTACCATTCCTCTTTCAACTGCATCTCCGGCTTCTGCTGAGTTTGTGTATGCTTCAACTGCGTTACCAGCTTCATCGGCTAGAGCCACTAGTAATGCGGTGCGAATTCCTTTTTTACCAATCATAGAAGCTAAGCCCATAGCACCGCCAGCTTTTGCTAATGCGCCACCTATACCTAGTCCACTAAGAAAACCACCTCCATCTGATACACCACCGCCAGATTTACTTTCTCTTATTGTTTCGGCTTCGGCCTGAGATTTATTTTTTTCTCTTTCAGCCTCAAGGTCATCACCACCAAAACGTTCTTTTTGCTGTTTAATAATTAGAGCGTTGAGTTTCTTTTGCGCAGACAGATTTTCAGCCAAGGTATCATTTGTCTTTTTGATACCGAGTGATAGATCCGCTAGTGTTGCCTCAGCCATGTTGTCCTCGTTCAGCTTGCTGCTGTTCTCTTTCTTTTAACTCGTTAATTAACATTGCTAAATAAATCTCCCTTTCCCATGGAACCATACTGTCTAGGTCACCTAAAGAATAATTATAGTTTTGGAGCAATTGGTAATTAGTCGTATAAAAATTCTCTAAGTTATCATGAGAAAGGTTAATTAAAAAAAATCGTCGATACCCCGCAATATTCGTTTATTATCAGTTCCACAGTCTTTACATTTGAATGCCACTTCATGTTCTAGCTTTGGTAAGTCCAAAGTAAACTGTGCAATTTTATCAAATTGATCTGTCGTAAGAGAATCAAGAAAACCCATAATCTCTTCATTGCTTTCATCTTGCATACTAATACGTTCATCTTCAGTTTCAACTGCGTCTATACATGATACAACCAGAGCCATTAGTTGTTCTGACTGTGTAGACTCACCCATAAGTACATCATTCGATATGAAATAATCATAATTTGGAAATCTCATTCTTACACTTATTTTATCTGTAAGTTCTATTAGATTATTATTTTCACCTACATCTATCTTAATTTCTTCTAAGTTGATTTTTATTTCATTTTGAGTTTCACATTCTGAACATGCAATCAGTATATCAGATGTTTCACCTACCGACTTTGCTCTGATCTGTGTAAACATATAGTCAACATCGAATGTTGATAACGCTTTTACATTGAGTGGTTCTTTCAAACATGCTTCAATAGTATTAAGCATTGCGTTCAATATTTGTCTACGGTCTTGTGATTCATATGCAATTAATAATACTTTTTGTTCTTTTACAAGAAATGGTCTATATTGTACTACTTGTTTTTTCGAAGGTATAGTTAATTCATACTGTGAATTTTCATTCAATCGTGGTAATGCCATTTATAATTTACTCCTAACCAAGAAATTGCGAAAGAGATCCAAGGCCGGCAGAAGCCTGAATCCATTGTTGTCCACCACTTGCTCTTTGCCAGTTAGTGTAAGACAACTGTACATTGATTTGTACCAATCCATCTAATTCGTTTGTTAATTCTACTTGTCCTATTGTTGTAGGAAATGCATCTATTAGTTCAACTGAATATACTGTGCCACCACCTAGTCCTACATTAATGTTTAATGGTCCAATACTCGTACCAAGACTTTTAATTGGCTTTCTGAGTTGGTGTATTTTTACAGGTTTAGCATAGTCTCTTTTATAACCTACAGTTTGTCCAGTTTCATTTATTACAGCAGCTCTCCATGCATCAAAATATTTACGAGTACCGTAGTCATTTAAAGCAACAAATGATAAGCTGACATCATCAACTGCATATCCATAAGCAACCTTTTCGAATTGCATACCAGTTCTACGTTCAACGGTTAACAATTGTTTTCCGGGTAATGTAGCAGACGAACATAATAAATTAAGATTACCTCCACCCATATTACCACTCGTAAAAAGTGTGGTTAATGCACCAAGAAAACCACCAGCGTTGAATGTAGTAGGTAGTTCAACTAAAAACTGGTTTGCTCGAGCGAAGCCAAGCTTTGACGAAGCTAGAGATTTAAGCTGATCTATATTACTCATATTGCTTTCCTTGATTGTCTATATACATTGGCAGCATTTGACTTTTCCCAACTCGCTGTTGGTAGGAATGTTGCAATCTCCCATTCGGCTGCTGACACTCGTGCAAGTCTTGATTTAACATGGCCTGTCAAGTAATGTTTGAAACATGGTTGAAAGAATCTCATTTTAGATGAGGCTGTTAACATTTTATATGACATCTGAAACCGTGTAGTTTCATCATATTTTTTATTGTTAGTAATATCCAACAATGCATCAAGGAATTTAGCTCTCAATATCGGTGGTAGATAATGTAGGTTCAAACCATAAAAACCCTTCTCTGCGGGTCCTACGATGATAGCCAATGGAAATCGATCGTAGAAGGGCAGGGTCTCTTTAGTCTTTGGATCATAGAAAAACATGTTCATAGATCCAATGAGTGGTTGTTGTCTATTCACAAGCTTTACATCATCTGAGGTCATTAACTCTGTCCGATTCACTCTACGAATAGTTTGTGCTTTACGCCGAAACCAATCCTGCGCCTCTTTAGTTCTAGGATTGATACCGGCTCTAAACGCCTCGTAGCCAAGCTTTGCAAATAGATTACTCATACCTGTATTTATATCTTTTTCTTAGGCTTTTTGCGATATGGTTTCAATGGTTTTAGTGGTTTAAGTTTACCGGGCTGGTCCTTCATTATCCCCATCGACTTGAGTGTATTCTCTGTCCAGATCTGGAAAGTCCATCCTCTATCCTTTGCATACTTATTAGCAGCTTCCCACTTATTCATATTCTTTACATAGGTCATGGCTTCACCTATGTATCTCTTACTTTTATTAGGATTCTTTGGAACCTTTGTTTCTTTGTCCGGTTTAACTTCAACTAAGATTGTTTTACCGTCAGTAAAGTTTATCTTCAAGTCCACAAAGTAACGGTGCATCTTCTTGTCCACATCCCAGAAATATGGTACAACAGTTTCTTCTGAACTCCAAGATTTAACAGAAGGATTGCTATCGCACCACATAAAGCAAAGTTTTTCCCAATGAGATCGATAAGTCACTCTATCCGGATCACCTTGATACTTCTTTATGTTCGGTTTGTATTTGCCAGAATACGCCATTTTTCGTTATAAATAGTTCATATATTTCTTATTTATAGGACGTTCATATGGAAGATCCCAGTTACATTACGAAACCACCAAAACAAGGCCGAGGTAGACAAGACGGACCTGGGGGAGCACAAGAAGGACAAGATAGATTAGAATATTTAAGATCTAAATCTTCTAGTGGAAATACTACTGATATTCGAAAAGCAAATGATATTATTGACTTAGGTAGTGTAGGGAAAAAAGCTCTAGGTTCATTGTTTGCAAAGGGAGGTTTCTTAAATCGTAGGGGTGGTGCGAAATTAATGTATCCTTTGCACAATGAAGTAAACCACCCAGCTAAAATTAAATTCACCACATATAAGGCAAATGCATATACGATTGATCCTAAAGCGATTGCAGAAATATGGGATGTTCCACTACTTGGTTGGGGTGATGATAAAGCAAGAACATTGAAAGAAGGAAGAGGAGATAAGACTGAGCGTTACACTGAAGGTGAAGGTGATGGAGGATTTGAAGGTGATGATGACGGTCAAACTCGAACTGCAACAGTAGGAGGTTCTAATCAAGGTGGCGGAAGAGGAAATATGCAATCCACCTTAGAAGGATATCGCAAAGATAAGGAACAAGAAGCAAAAGATGACGCTATTAAAGGTGCTAATATTCCTGATAATACAAATATACAAGCTAAAATAGTAAGTGATGTTCCGGCTATTGAGTTATACTTTCCACAGTCTTTAACATTCAATGATGATGTAAATTACAATCAAGTAGATCTTGGCCCTGCTGGTCTTGCTGGTGTTTCAGCATTGAATGCCGGTAAATCTTTAGTAAGCGCAGTTGGTAAAGGTATTAGCGAAGGTGTTGAGTCTGTATTTAACTTAGCCAGAGGTACATTAACCAGTGAAGCAGCACAGGTTGCTGGAGCTCGTGCAACTCAGTTTATTCCTAAAGAAGGAATACGCGCAGCGATTACTACGGCGACTCAAACTGGTATTAATCCGGGAACAAGGTTGCTTTTTGACAAACCAAACATACGTCAATTCTCATTTACATTCAAGTTGATTGCTACATCTGCTCAAGAAGCAGATCAAATAGAATCAATCATTAGAGTATTTAGATCTGAGATGTACCCTGAAACAATTAATATTGGAGCTGGTATACCGGCCGGTTATAAGTTCCCTCATTTCTTTAAGATTGAATTTAGTATGCGTGGAGCTGATATGAAAGTTCCTGCTTTACAATACTGTTATTTACGAAGTGCACAGGCTTCTTATAATGCTACTTCAATGACATTCCACGATGACGGCCATCCTACAGAAATTGATCTTACTCTAGTATTCCAAGAGTACAGAGCACTAAGCAAACAAGATATTCAAAAGGGTTACTAATGCAGTACTTCAACAAATTTCCCCGTGTTTTCTATGTTTTTGGTGATCAGGAAGCACAAGGCACTGGTAAAATATCTACTGAGTTAGTCCAAGATATATCGGCGTATTCAGATATTCTAGATAGAATTGCTGACAATATTGCATTTCATACTTTCTACAATATACAGGAAGGCAATAGACCAGATCAATGTTCATACGATCTTTATGGTACACCAATTTATCACTGGACATTTTTTCTCTTAAACGATCATTTAAGAAAGCAGGGATGGCCTGTAACAAATGAAGAGATAAACAAAAGAGCAAAGTTAGACTTTCCACATTTTACATATACAACAACCGATTCACTTACAAACACTCATAAAGTAGGTGAAACAGTTGTTGGCGCAAACACAGCTTCGAGAGGAACTGTACTTCGTAGAAATCTAGATCTTGGTCAAGTTACTGTTGATGCGCAATCGGCATTCTCTGTAGGTGAGGCAGTAAGTAACGTGTCTGCCGCGGTTACTACACAAACAGTAACTACTACCGGTGCTTCTGCTGAACATCTATCTGCACACCACTATGAAAATGCTGACGGTGAAATAGTGGATATTGATCCAGCCGTTGGGCCAGGAGCTCTACTTACTGAGGTGACACATCTAGACAGATACATAAAAGACAATGATAATCTAAAACAAATTAAAGTTGTAAAACCAGATCTTATCAATCAGGTTGTTTCACTCTTCAAACAGGCTATTAATTCATAATGTCAAGTAATACCGAAGCAGTAAAGGGCTATGCTCTTGAAAGTGTAATAATCAATTCTTCTAGATTTTTAGACCGCGGTGGTCTAGAAATTATGGGTAGTGTTACTGATATTGAAATTTTCGAGAACCTAGAGAATAACTATCTTACTGCTAAGATTGCAATTGTTGATTCTTTTCGTATGTTCGATAGACTTGACTTTCAAGGTGCCGAAACGGTAACTATATTATTAGGACAATCTGAGAATCCTAATCTACCGAAATCAATTACAAAAGACTTTATAGTACACAAGATTATTTCCGCAAAGAAGATTAATGAAACATCAGATGTTATCTTTTTGAACTTAATTGAATTATCTGAATATCAGTCTAATTTAATTAACGTAAATCGAGCTTACAGCGGTAGTCCGATTAGTATTATGTCTGCTATTACAGAAGAATATCTCGGTACAAGTATTAGTGAACATACCTCAGCAAATACTTTTCAAGATAAAATGAAAATGATTATACCTAATCTGACACCACTAAGAGCACTCAATTGGATTAAGTCTCGCCTTACAACTGTTGATGGATTACCTACATATTTGTTTTCTACATTTCAATCGGACAAATTATTCTACAGTGATTTGAATGCTATGCTTTCGCAACCTCCTATTAATCCAAAAATGCCATTTCTCTACGGTGCTGCTGAAGATTTTTCTGAGATCTCGAATGGTCAAAAAATGATTCCAATAAAAGCATACTCACTTGAAAATAACGATGACATGTATAGTAGAATACGTGAAGGTGTAGTAGGATCTAAGTATTCATTCTATGATAGTCTAACCGGAACATATCGATCACACTCTTTTAATGTACATGCTGACGCAATATCACAGTTACAAGTAAAAGAATATGAAAGGCCTACATTTGCGAGTGACTTTGAAATAGATGGAAGATTTTTGCAGTCATATGAATCAAGACACATATCACAGTTAACTACATCTGGTGCTTATGAAAACGGTGATAATAAATTTAGATCTATAGATCAAGAGAATGATGCATCTGACTATAATAAAAGAACAATCGGTAAATCTCTTAAAAGCTTTTTAACAAAAACACCGATTACAATTATTATTGACGGCCGAGGATTTATTTCTGGAGATTACCATAGAACAATAGGAAACACTGTACGAGTATTATTCTTGGCTAACAGGCCCAATAATTCAGAAGTCAAAGTAGATACAAAGAAATCAGGTGACTATATAATATATGCGGCAAAACATACACTTGCTGCAGAAAAATATCAATTGTCATTACAGTGTGTTAAAATATCTTCCTATGATGAAGACGGAATAATGGGGATTCTTTCATGAATTATTATGGCGACAAGTCTCGTTGGTTTATGGGTACTGTTGTAAATATTAATGATCCATTGGAGCTCGGTAGAATCAAAGTAAGAATCTACGGAGTGCATACTCATAATCCGGCTGATATTGAAGATGGCGATTTGCCATGGGCACAAGTCGTTATACCAGTAACAGAGGGTGGATCTTCGGGTATAGGAACTAATATTGGTATTAAAGTGCAAGCTCAAGTATACGGTATCTTTCTTGATGGTATGGATTCTCAGTTACCACTTGTACTTGGATCTGTACCAAAATACGAAAGACCAGTAACTAGAGAGAGATTAGATATATCATCATCAGTAGCAGATCAATTACAGCACAACGAGAAAGTTAACTATCCTCCCGGCATTGGTCCAATAAAAGATAACACAGATGTTGATAACACATTCTTAGTCGGTGCTGATAATATTGAAAAATCTTTTAATTTCTTTCTTACGAAAGAAGGAGGAGGATTTGAACCACATGTTGCCTGTGGTATTATAGGAAACTTTTTTGTTGAATCTGCAGCAGTACTAAATAAAGGAGATCTAAATACAGTAGCTCAATCTGCACCTCCTGAAAGATCCTTTGGTATAGCACAGTGGAACTCTTCAGCAAACGCAGGTTTTCGATATCAGAATTTGCAAGCATTCGCTGGTCAACGTAATTTGTCATGGACAACTTTATATGCTCAACTACTGTTTACTATAAAAGAACTCAACGATCATAAAACATATTATCGATATGCAGAATTAAAGAGAGCAAAAACAATTGAGGATGCTACTTTTATATTCGAATCAAGGTTTGAAAATCCAAAGATTAAAAGACAGCAGGATCGAGTCGATGCGGCCGAAGAAATATTTAGGAGACTGTGTACATAATGTCTATTATTAGAGATAAAGATGGCAATGCGATTAGTAACAATCGACTAAAACCAGTCAAACGTATTCCTCTTAAAAATAAACAAAAAGAAGTAAGAGAACTATCGGCTGCCGAAAAGGCACAAGAAAAAGCACGTCAGAGACAGGCTCTTAAACTTTTTGGTGAACTCGCTGCCGGTTCTGCTACCTTTGGTCAGACTGTATCCGGTTTTGCATCACTGGCGGAATCAGCGAAACCACGTGGTAAGAAGAAAGATCCTACACCGTCAAAGATGGGTAGTGGTGTACCAAACGTTACAACCGTTGTGGTACCAACTCAAAAGTCTGCGATCGATACATTGATTGGTCGTGCGAGTAGAGATGACGTAGTCGTGGACCAGATCATAGCAGATGGTAGTCCAAAAGGTATCGAAAAGGCACTTAAAGAAGGTAAGCAATTATCACCTGCAATAATTAAAGATGCTGTTAACAAAGCGAATAGTGCAGCAAATGATCCGGTTGCACAAGAAAAATTTAGAGAAGCGGGTCTAGATCCTATGGCAGTTTCTGCTCTGGTTGCTCAGATCGATGCGGATGCTCTCAGTGCTGTTGTAGAACCAGACCATAGTGCAGATGCTGTTACAGAAGTAAAGGAAGTAGCCAAGAAACAAATGCTTACTTTAGATAATCCTTTCGGTTCGTTTAAGAGTAAGATAGATGATGTAGGATTAGGTGTAAAAGCCGGTGATCCTGTAGCACCGAGTAGTAATGTGGTAGGCAACATGCTATCTCGATTCAAAGCAAACGCTGGTACTGCGGGTGGCGTAGGATTCGGTGCACTTGGAGACGTGATAGAGGAAAATAAATTTGGTGCAATCGGTGTACCAAAGGCAAACATGATGGGTAATATCGCAGCATCTGCACAAGGAATACCAACTATAAAAGAAATAGGTGTTGAGATACCCGGTGCTATAGGTGGAATCGACCAGACAACGGGTATCGATATACCAAGCATAGTTGATGTAAAAGGTTTCACTAACCTGCAAGATGTAGTCGAAGACGGACCGGTTATGCAAACAAAGGTTACTACTCCCGTACAGGAAGTCGGATCGGTTACGTCTAATACGCCATCTCCTAAGTTCATTTATACGAAAGTACACAGTCTCGAAGAACTCATATTGGATATGAAGTCTGTCAGACGCCCATTCCATACTCTTACAGTAGAATGGACTGGTTCTGCTGCCGATCGTTCAGTAGTACCAGAACAATTTAACAATATAATGAAAGCATTTTATGATGCAATACCACAGGCAAAGACACTTTCCGAGCAAAAGAAAGCGAGTCCGGGTCACTTCTTTATTGAAAAGAACGGTACAGTAACTCGAATGCTACCACTCGAAGAGTTTGGTGTCTATCCACTTGGCGATCAAGATGCAGAGCTTCAGGCTGTAGCGAATAACCTACTGAAGTTTGGTGTAAATGTTATCTTCGATGCAGGACATTCTGTACCGTCAGGAGAGAAGTCGACTAATACATACAGTCCTCAATCAATCAATGAAGAACAGTATAAATCATTTAAGATGATTGCCTCTGCTTTCCTACACGTTAAGCCCGGAGGTAGAGCACTTGGTTGGGATACTATCTTTGGTCCACATTCTGGTCCCGGATTCCATGTTCCTGATTATATGAGATCACTTGGTGCTAAGATTGGTAAGAGATACATACCGAAGAGAAATCCAGTAGCCGAAACGACAGTAGGTGCTGCCGCAGAACGCATTGATCTATCTTTCCGTATAACTCGTTTATCATACGATTACGAACGAAATAAATATACTGCAACTAGAACGGAGTTTAACGTATCGCAACAGTTCGATTCAATAACCGAAGCAATATCATTTGCATACTTTCCTGAATCAAGAGAAGATTTTGCAGCTAAGTATAACGAACCAGAGGTTGCATTATCTAAATTAAGAGAACTCGGATTACTTGATGGTGCAGTCGAGAATCGAAAGGTACTGCCAAGGAACACAAATCTATATGATGAAGCGACTCGTCAGTACAAAATTAACCTTGAGGCATCTGCAGAAGCAAATGTCGCTGCAGTAGAAGAAGGATTGGACGGAGAATAATGCCAACACCTACCGATGAACAACTAAGAGCCAAAGTCGGATCCCTCGCCGAGACTCAAGGTGTACCACAAGATGGATTCTTTGATCCTGCAGGACCATTTCCTCGACGAGAATATTCTGGCATACAAACAACTAACCGTTCTGCACGAGGTATCGATGAAAATAAGTTACTTCTTGGAGGTGGTGATAAGGATATAGATCTTGAAATCGTAGACTTTGCAGCGTCTGAATATACTAAGAACCAAGTAAGAGAATATGCATCTGGCCATGTAACTGAGTTCGATGATACACCGGGTCGTAACCGTATACTCATTAAGCATTCATCTGGTACTGGTATTGATATGATGCCGGATGGTAGTATCATTATCAATACAACAAGGAATATGATACGTATTAGTGCTGGTGATGAGAAGGTTATTATAGAAGGTGATGGAGAAATCTCATATCACGGCAACCTCAAGTTAAATGTAGACGGTGATTTTGACTTGAAAGTGGGTGGTGACTTTAATGTAGAGGTCGGCGCTGACCATGTCGAGGATATTAAAGGTGCATACCGGCAGGATATTAATAGAAACTTTCAGTCTTTTGTTAATAAGAACGTTACACAACAGATTACCGGTAATAAATCAGAGTTTATCCACGGCAGTCTCGATACGATGATTAAGTCTGATGAAACACATATCGTGAGTGGTGCAGTTGACTACAACACAAAAGGTATATTAAGGACTACATCAGAGACCGAGGCGATCCTTACTTCTCCGAGTATTAACATTGATGCAAAAAGTCTTCTTGTTGCAGGGGACTCGGGTACCATGGGTGGTGAGAACATAGTGATGTATAACTATAACATGTATACTGGTCATTCAATTACTGCAGGTGATACTGTTTCAACCAATACTGCATACATTACCGAAGTCACTACCTGTAAAGAGTTTATTGGTTCTTTGACTGGTAATGCTGATAACGCTACCGAAGCTGGTAGAGCCGGTACAGCCGCATTGGGAGCAACCGGTTCTGCCGGCACGAAGGTAACTGGTACTGCCACTGCAGTTGATTCGAAAGCGACTGTTAAACCTACTAATACTATTTTGAATTCACTAATACATGAAGGAGAGATGGCAGCGAAGGTTATCAATCTTGATCCGGGCAATGTGCTCTTCAATGCAATTAATCGAGTTGCAGACTATGCAGGTGTATCTGAAAGAACACTGGATCTATCAGAAATAAGATCTAAACTAAGAGATTTGTCTAATCAGGTAAACGAAACTTTTATCGGTGCAGTTATATCGGAAGGTACACTATCAACAGAATATGGTAACGGAACACCGGCAGAAATTAAAAGAATCGTAAAGAATGATGCTACCTCGAGGTTTGTTCGAAGTAAACAGGTTATTGGTATGAGCGTCGGTGCAGAAGCCAAGCGATTCAAAGGTAAAGTACCTAACGTTACGGAAACATTATATGTAGATCCTCAATACGATCCACGCCTATTTGATGTTGATACAAGGTTTGAATTACAGAAAGGCGTAAGAGTTTCTAAGTTTCTCGGTAGTTATGGAGACAGAACTAACTTCGATCATATAACTACCAGTGCACAAAGACAAGAAATTGCAAAACAACTCGTACCACATGCGATTTTATTAAGAGAATTCATGGATGATAATGACTTATTTGAAGATTACCGTTTAATTGTCGCAGAGGGGATATATGTTGCATCATCAGGAGAAACAATTACCACTGGTAGTATCAATGACATGAAATCACAGGGACGTGCGGTTGTTTATGAACTATACGGCCTTGATGGTACGAGTGCACACGAGAAGGTGTTTGATCTAGCGACATGGTGGAAAGATAGTTTAAAGTTCGAAAAGATGATACTCGATTACGATACCTACGATCCGAACGGTGCTTTGAACTCTCAGATTATTGTAGTAATGCCTGAATTTGAAGATAATAGTTATCAGGCCACATATGCAAATGATATAGAAACAAGGTTTAATAATGTAGTACAAAGCACAAACGAACTGATTGAATGCCGCTGAGTTTCGATATAAATAGGACTACGGAGATTTAATATGCCAGCAAAAGCCTTTTCAATTGAAGATGGTAATACAAATATCAAGAGTATAATTGGAGCACGTAAAGCTTCATATACGGATATCGACTTGGCATTTGCTGCTAAGCCTGCGGGTGATGTATTTAAGAAAACAAATGCGGCTGCTGTCAAACAAGCAGTAAAGAATTTATTATTGACGAATCAAATGGAGAAGCCATTTGATATTACGTATGGTGGCAATCTATCAGATTTTATGTTTGAGAATGATACGGAAATTGATGTGAACGAAGTGTCGTATCGTATAATTGAAACAGTACAGGCACATGAACCGAGAGCTGAAATACTAGATGTTAATTTATCTCTTAAATCTTCTACTAACGAAATAAGAGTCACAGTCCAATTCCAAGTAGTTGCAACAAACGAGATTGTTCAACTTGAGTTTCCATTAGCAAGGTTAAGATAAATGGCAAGTACTATTAAATCAACTGACTTAGATTTTACTAACATCAAACAAAAACTCAAGTCACACTTTCAGAAGAAAACAGAATTCAATGATTATGACTTCGAAGCATCAGGTCTGTCTAATATCCTAGATGTATTGGCATACAATACTCATGTAAATGCTCTTACCGCAAACTATTCGTTAAACGAAGCCTTCCTTACAACTGCACAGTTAAGAAGTTCTGTCGTATCTCATGCACAAACACTCGGATACGAAGTACAATCCTCGACTGCTTCGAAGGCAATCGTTAATTTATCATTGAATCTAACGGGTGTATCAGGTCGACCAGCACAGATTGAGCTTGCTAAAGGTACAACCTTCACATCTTCCATTGACGGTGTATCTTTCACGTTCCGTACTCGCGAAGCTTTCTTTGCACAAGACGATGGAAGCGGTTTATATAATTTCAAAGCATCTGACGATACATTTAACATATCTATTTTTGAAGGTGTAGAGAAAACAAAGACATTTCTTGTCGGAGAAAAAGACGAGAGACAAGTTTACGTAATACCTGATACTACGATGGATACAGCAACCGCTGTGGTCGAAGTATTTGAAACAGCATCTTCCAGTACGTTCGTAACATATACACCATTATCACAGGCGATTAATGTAGATGCAAATACAACACACTTCTCTATATACGAATCACCGAATGGTTTCTATGAGTTAAACTTTGGTGATGGCATATCATTCGGTAAATCACCGGAACCAGGTGAAAAGGTTGTGGTGACATATCTATCGAATAAGGCAGCTGCTGCTAATAACGGAACTGTTTTTACACCGTCTTCTACAATTACAATTAACAGTGTTTCTTATCCGCTTACTACTGTAACCGTAACAGAATCATCAGGTGGTGCACCAAAACAGACGATTGAATCTGTAAGACAATTAGCACCTATAGCCTTTGCTTCACAGAAAAGACTGGTTACAGCTCTCGATTACAAAGGAATGATTGAAACAAACTTCCCTCAGGTGAAGAACGCTGCAGTCTGGTCCGGAGATCAAAACATACCGATTGACTATGGTGCAATTTATATCTCACTTAATTTTCAAAACGGGACATCAGATACAGTAAAGCAAAAAATAAAAGATGAAATCGTCGGTAACTATACTAACAATCTATCTATTATGTCAATGACAACTAAATTTACAGATCCGGTTGACGTGTTTATGGAAGTCAATGTAGCATTCCAATTCGATCCTGCGCTAACAGGTAGAACTTTAGGTGCGATGGAAACACAAATCTTTCAGTTTATACAAACTTATTTTGCAGACAATGTTGAAAATTTTGATGCAGTATTTCGTAAATCAAACATGGCTACGGAGATCGATGCACTCGATGCTTCGATATTGAACTCATCGATTACAGTAAAACCTTCATTACGGCAAGAGATTACTATTAATGCTCTGAATACATTCACATTAAATTATCCAGTTAAAATAGCCACGCCAGACGATGTACTCCACAGGATTAGCTCATCATCATTTGAATTCGGCGGTGTTATTGGAACAATGAAAAATAGATTGAGTTCAACAGTACTTGAAATTCAGGACTTGAATGGAAATGTATTACTCGATAATGTCGGGGAATACAATGCAGAAGCTGGTACAATATCAGTAAATGCATTCGAACCTTCACAAATCTCTACTGGTCAATCATTTCTTATCTTTAGTGTAGTTCCGGAACAAGACTCGTTTATCAAACCTTTGAGGAATTATATACTGAGATTAGATACAGCTAAGTCCTCGGCAACAGCAACTGTTGATCGTCAAACAACATCACTGGAAGTAACAGTTTAACATGTCATCTGAAACACAAAGAGATTATTTTAGAATTGCACCTAACTTTAAGACAAGTTTAGTAAAGCAAGTTTTACCTGAGCATTTCACTGACAGTTATCCTTCTCTCGTAGCATTCCTCGAAGGATACTACGAGTTCCTCGACTCAGATGATAACTTCGGAGGTGCCATCAATGAACTCCTTACAATACGAGATGTACAGGATGCTACTCTTAAAAATTTAGATTTTATATTTGATGAGGTTGCTCTTGGTATTGCTGGTGGTCAATTCTTATTTCCAAGAGAAGCACTAATTAACTTCGGTAACTTTTTTCGAGTCAAAGGATCTTTATATTCCGCTCAAGGATTTTTCCGTGCTTTCTTTAACGAAGACGTAGAAATTATCTATCCTAAAGAAAGACTAATGACTGTAGGTAAAAGTCAAATCGGTGCTGAAGCTGATAATCTATTGCAAGATGGTAAGATAAACCAGATCTTTTCCGTATTGATAAGATCACCAATTTCTTTTACGACATGGGAATCACTGTATCGTAACTTTGTACACCCGGCCGGTTTCTATCTTGCTGGTGAAACAGTACTCGAAGGAATAGGCTTAGTTCCACTAACAACTGCAGAATCAATATACGATCCATTTGCGAATAAGACGAAGGTATATGGAGCCGCAGAGATGACATACGGCACACCATTCGCAAGTGCTTCTTTACTATTACCCGATGATGGTGATGCAGACAGTGCATCTCAGAGAATGAATCCATATGTCAAGATGTCTCAATACTCAGCATTTTCACTGGACAGTATTGCATCTATGTATAGCAGTATGGATGAATGGGGTGGATACGTTCTTACTTTTGATGAAGCAGATTCTACAGGATCTGCGGTGAGATTTGATCATACATTGAAGACAATGGATCAACGACAATTCCAAACTTATTCTTATGGTTCAACTAGTACTATCTAGAAATCATTATAAATAACACTAATTAGATTGTAGGATATAAAATGGCACAACAAAATATTAATGTAGGAGCTACCGGTAACGACGGAACCGGTGATGATCTACGAACTGCTGGTAATAAGATAAACAATAACTTCTCCGAAGTATATGGAGATATTAGTGTTTTACAAGCTACTGCTGGTATTGGTGGAAGTGGATTGTCATTTGATAGTGGTGGTATTCGTTTTGAAGGATCTACTGCAGATTCACATGAAACATTACTTCTAGCTGCAGATCCTACATCAGATAATACACTACTATTGCCGGACAGTTCAGGTACGATAGCAACAGTATCTCGTATTACACAGATTGTCGATAGTGCTTATGTATCATTTATTACAGGTACAGCATTTGATTCAGCATCAACTATTACATTAATAAGAAATAATTCGGTCGACTCTGCTCACGCATTATTACTCATTGATAGTGCTTATATTCAGTTTAGACAAATTGCATCTACATTTGATTCGAATGAAGTAACAGATATTGTTGATAGTAGTTACGTAAAAGCATTCGCTGATAGTGCACACATAAAAGGATTTATCGATTCAAGTCATGTTCGTTCAGTAGTTAATCTTCTTGATTCTGCTGCCGTATTATCAATTGCAGATTCATCACAGCTCGACTCATCCGATATTATACAGATGATTGACTCATCCTATACTCAAACACGAGTAGACATAGTTAATCTAAGGAACTACACAGTAGCACAAGTTCCAAATACTCCACCGCATGGTACTTTGATATTCTGTACCAATGGAAATTCTGGTGCGGAATGCCTCGCTGTTTATGATAGTGACGGAGATAGCGCCGGAAGTCCAGGATTTTTTAGACGTATTGCACTTGGTGCAAAGATAAGTACATAAGGATTAGAAAATGCCAGCAGTTATTACAGATGCCCTCAAACGACAAATTGCATCAGACTTTTTTGAGCAATTTACGAGTGATTCAAAAAAGTATTACATTGGTGTAGGTAAATCCGAACAGTGGGATTCATCAGACACAGTACCGACACCTGTTAATACACCCACAGAGATCAGTGCTTTTAGAGATGGAATGCAATCCGTGAAGAAAGTAACTGGTACTTCACTTGTTGTTCCACGTAATAACTGGTCTTCAGGTAGAATCTACTCACAATACGATGATCAACAGGGTGGCTATCCTACTAATCCGTATTATATTATGACAGAAAATAATCAAGTTTATATTTGTCTTGAAACAGGACGCAATGTTCTTGGTGTTGCACAGCCATCAACCATTGAGCCTACTGGTTCTAATCTCGATTCATTTAGAACAGCAGATGGTTATGTTTGGAAGTTTCTTTTTACAGTTTCTGCAGAACGCGGCAATGACTTTATGTCTTCTAACTTTATGCCAGTTCAACTTCAAGGCGCTACTGATTCTAACTCTACAGGTATTCAATTAAAACAAAAAGAAATTCAAGATAACGCGATTGCAGGTCAAGTTCTTTCATGTATTATTACTAGTGGTGGTGCTGGTTACAGCGCTAATCCTACAGTAACTATATCGGGTACCGGTGCAGGCGCGCTCGTGGATGCGGCGATTGATTCATCAACTGGCCAGCTCGTAAGACTTCGTATGAGAGATTCAAGTACATCACAAGTTTTAGGATCTGGATATACAAGTGCAAATGTAGTAATAAGTGGAGGTGGATCACCTTCATTGAATGCAACTGCTCGAGCAGTTTTAGGTCCTGATTCTGGTATTGGCAGAGATTCAAGAGAAGATCTTAAGTCAACTTCAATTATGTTCCATGCACCTTTGTTAGGAACTGACAGTGATTTTATTACTGATCAAGACTTTAGACAAGTTGGATTGATAAGAGATCCACTTCAGTCTACAGGAGCTGCTTTTACAAACACAACAGGAAATGCTCTCTTTAATATGTCATTGTCTTCAATTGTTACATCTTTCACAAAGGATAAGACAATTCAAGGGCAAACATCTACAGCCAAAGCATTTATAGATAATATCGATTCGAATCGATTGTTTTACCATCAAACCGCTGAAACAGGATTTGGTACATTTGTATCAGGTGAAACAGTAGAAGAAGTTAATGGTGCCGGTGAAGGTGTAGTTGATTCAGCTGCAACCTTACCAGAAGTTGATCCTGAAAGTGGTGCTATCCTATTCATCGACAATAGATCACCGGTAGTAAGATCTGCAGCTCAGAACGAAGACATTAAAGTTATTATCCAATTCTAAAGGTATAAAAAATGGCAACCACCCTCAGTAGTACTATATTCCCCGCTAAGTTTAAAGATGACTTTGCCGATAGTGATGGGTATCATCGCATTCTATTCAACGCTGGTAGAACACTGCAAGCTCGTGAACTTACACAGATGCAAACCATTCTACAGAAGCAGATTGAAAGATTAGGTTCACACACATTTAAAGAAGGTGCAGTTGTACGACCAGCTGAACAAACTCTTAATAACGGATATGAATTTGTAAAACTAGATCCTACATCAAACGCGTTGTCAACAGATCCTGCAGATATTAACGGAACAACATTTACTGGCCAAACATCAGGTGTCACAGCTCGAGCAATTGAGGGTGTTCAAGCGACTGGTTCTGATCCGGCCACCGTTTACTTTGCGTATACAAATTCACCATCATCTCAATCTGGAAATACTACTGTACGTTTTACACCGGGTGAAACAATAACAAACGGCTCTGCTGTTCTAAAAGTACAGATTATTAATACAACAGCAAATCCAGCTGTGGGTCGAGGAACTCGTCTTTCGCTAGGATCTGGCATATATTATGTTCAAGGTTACTTTGTCTTTACCGATGCGCAGTCTACTATTGTTTCTAAATATACCGATGCACCTACAGAAACAATTGGATTTATTATTGAAGAAAAAATTATTAATGTAGATGACGATCCTGCACTGTATGATAACCAAGGCGGTACACCAAATGTATCCGCTCCTGGTGCTGATCGCTATCAAATTCAACTTACATTAACAACTGAATCTGCAGCTGATGCTACGAAAAACTTTATACCAATCTTAAATATACAAGATGGTGTTGTCTATAGAAGCACAGATGAAAATAATGAATATAATGTTATTGGCGATGTACTTGCTACACGCATTAGAGAAAATTCTGGTAACTACCTTGTTAAAAGGTTTAGAGTAGACATAGGTGCAGATTCTGACACGGATCATCTATTAGTAAATATAAGTCCAGGAGTTGCAGTTGTTGATGGTTATCGTGCAGCAAGATATACGCCTACTACAATTAGAATAAACAAACCTGCTGAAATTGCGGAGCTAGAAAACGAAGTAGTTGCAGCTGGTTATGGTAACTATGTTTTGGTTGATGCTACTATGGGCACAGCCAATAACAAAGGATTGCCTGATATTAATACCTTCGAAAAGTTTGATTTAAGAAATGCACAAGCCTACGGCGGTGCTACGATTGGAACATGTAGAATAAGAGCTGTCACTCGAGATACAGGCAATTTCGTAAGATATTACTTATTCGATATTGAAATGACAGGCACAAATAGTTTTAGAAATACAGCATCAATTGGCACTTCTGTAAATGACTATATTAATTTACACAGACCACTTGGTAAAGCAATACTATTTGATGTAAAGAAAAATCATGCTCTATTTCCACTACCACACAATAGACCACAATCCTTAGATGATATATCTGTTACAACACAGAGAAGGTTTTCAGTCACAACATCCGGTGCTGGTGCAGCATCACTTTCATTATCAGCCGCCGGTGAAACGTTTGCAAATGTAAATGACTGGTATTTTGCTAAAGCGGATAGTGATATTTTTACAGGAACTGTAGGTAATACCGGTGCCGGTGCTACAGCTGCAAACTTAACTGGGCTACCTGCAAGTTCTACAATAGAAATTCTAGGCTATGTCAATAAATCTAAAGCGACTGTAAGAAATAAAACACTAACTGAAAGTACTATTACTTCTACAGTAGTGAATAACGAGTTGCTCCTTGGCAAACCTGACATATTTGAAATACTTCGTGTAACTGAAAAAGACTCTGATGGCAGAGACCTTTTTAGTAAGTTTGATGTAGACAATGGACAAAGAGATACTATGTATCGAAATGGTAGACTATTGTTAAAGAGTGGAGTTTCTGCTCCTACTAATCCAATTTTTGTAAGGTTCAAACATTTTACTCATGGTGTCAATGGTGACTTCTTTGCAGCCAATTCTTATATTGGTCAAGTAGATTACAATAAAATTCCATCACATAGATTGACTACCACAGGTAAACGAGTTAACTTAAGACGTTTTCTTGATTTTAGATCAGTCATGGATACTGATAGTGACTTTGCTACTCCAGGTAACGGTGCTCGAATAAACGAGCTTCCACAAGTAAATGATACTACACAGGCTGATATAACTTATTACTTAAATAGGGCGTATATTCTTTATATTGATACTGAAGGCGCTTTGAAAATGGTAAGTAATAGAGATGATTTTAATCCTGATCCACCAAAAATTCCTAATAATGTATTACCTCTATTTAATATTTTTATGAGAGGTAACACACTTGATGAAACGGACAATAGAATACAAAGGATTGATCACCGTAGATATACTATGAAAGATATCGCAAAGTTAGAAGAAAGAATTGATAACATTGAAGAAGTTGCATCACTCAATCTTTTAGAAATGGATACGAAAAACTTTAAAGTTTTGGATTCAGCTGGTCTAGACAGAACAAAATCAGGATTTTTTGTTGATAACTTTTCTACTCAATTGTTTTCACTAACTAATTCTAGAAATTATAGAGCTTCAATTGATCCACAGCTTAA
>Ga0181407_1000085_pt1 | contig 27940 bp, 24 predicted proteins | sample 30SPOviralmetaG_FD_130136 | JGI IMG/M metagenome (GOLD analysis project Ga0181407, IMG submission 130136) | Marine viral communities from the oligotrophic San Pedro Time Series (SPOT) site, San Pedro Channel, CA, USA - 30 SPOT_SRF_2012-01-26 | ecosystem: Environmental > Aquatic > Marine > Strait...
AATTAAGGTTGTGTCGTCTAAGACAAGTTCAGCAGTTTGACTACCGTCTGGCGCGACTAAATTATTTGGAATAACAGTAGTAGAAGTTTTAAGCCAAGCACTCTGCTCCAACCTTTCGCTATAACTAAGCAGGTTGGTCTTAGCAAACTTATTGCCTTCAATTGTTGCGATGTCAGGGGAGCGCGTTACGCTGCTGCCGGAGGTTTCAATGAATGATGTTGGGAAAGTTGCATTGTCTTCATATTGCAAGCCCCAGACATAGAAAGTATCTGCGGTAGAACCGATAAAGTTAGTCAGCGTAAAGGTTGTGTTATTTTCTGCAAACCCTACAAACAAACCGTTAGTACCTGTAGTAGTCCCACTTGCCCAAATCCTAATCCAATCGTTTGGAAACTCCTCATATCCCGCATTAATGTTTGAGTAAGTTCCACGCCCACCTTGCCCAAGTAGTCGGTCGGAAGTAAGCCCCGGCTCAATATCAAACAATGCGCTAAATTGATGACTCATTCCGCCAAAACCAACCAAGACATAACGGCTTGTTCCTTTTTTTACAAATACACTTCCAACGTGAGAGTTGGCACTTGTAGAACTTTCACGAATCCTGTGGACACTATCATATACATTCGAAGTAAGCTTAAATGCACCGTTTAGCCCTTTAGGGTTAACGATAGTACTGTCAATAGGTCGTGTTACGTTTTCAGCAAAGAATCCAGCACCAGTACTATCAGTAACGAGGTTAGTCCGTTCCTCTTCAATCAACAAGCCCAAGGACTCACCAGTTACTGGGTCAAAGTCATAGCGGGGTGCTCCTGATGCAACATTTTGGGTTGGTATGTAGTCATTTACGACCGATCCTTTTTCTACCTGGGCTCCCCAGACAAATACGTCACTAATAAAAGAATCATCACCGTTTGTGATGCCGAACCTGAAATCGGATGTCACATTTATAGAAAAGGAAACCCTTTGCCACTCATCTGTTGCAGTGAATTGACTAGATTGAGCACCTAACCAAAGAGTGAAATTACTATTAGTTCCAGGAGTAACTGCTTTTACATACACCGAACCAATGTGAACACCAGCAGTTGAAGTATATGAATTTACCGCATAAGTACCAGTAGAGGCAGGTAATACTACTCTATCCGCTGTCATTGAACCATCAGGTGCTTCGGTAGCATTGACTGTTACGGTTTCGTTTAATAAACTATCCCACTGATCAATCTGTTCACTATACCTAAGCAAATTGACCGGACTGGTCTTAATCAACCCATCACTGTCAACATAAGTTGCACCATAACCAGTCCCGCTACTACGGCTGAAGGTGATTAAATTATTTCCACTTACTCGGTCAGCAAGTGTTCTCTTGTCTGCAAACCGTAGGTCTAATGATGACGAACGAAACAAGCCGAGGCTATCCACGCCGCCTGAAATGCTCTGGCGCAGTCCGGGGTTGAGGCCAAAATTAAGCCCAGTGTTTAGATTCGTTGCCATTCAAGCAGCTCCTACTTTTGCGGCCACCGTTGGAGTTCCACCGCTGATACTTACCAGTCGGACTCTTGCGTATTTAACAGGGCAGCCGTTCAAGGCATAGCCAGTAGTCCCGTTAGCGGTAATTCTCGTGTCTTCGTTGTCTTGATCTAAATTGAAAAAGCTTACATTATCCAAACTGCCTTCAAAGCGTACGACGAGATTTCCACTTACGCCGCTTACAGTTACCTGAAACATCAGGCTGACGCCCGCCGTTTGCGCAGAATCAGTTACGCCTACTGAGGTTAGGCTGCTAAATTCGTGAATTTCGTAGCCACTCTGCAAGCCAATCATTTTTCTCGCAAGCCAAGACCCAGTACCTGAATCATAGCGCAAAAGGATGTTCTTTCTTTTACTTTAGCGGATCCGGTCTTCCTGCCAAGATTTCCACTGCACGTTTGTAAAACATACAGTCTGTTTTCCCTGCCTCTTCCAAGGCTTGCTTGACGCGCTCCCAGTTTTCAAGAGTATGTCGATCCATAGCTTTACGGCTCAGTGATCTCAATAATACCCGTAACCCAATCGTCGTCAGTAGCACTAGTAGTGCCGAGCGGTCCCCAATCCCCCCAACTGTAATTTCCCGCCGCACCCAGCTTTTGATACGCGCCAGCTACGGAGCCATTGTTGAAACTAGAATCTGATGCTATTAACGTTGCGCCCAATGGTGGCGACCAACTGCTTGAAGGAATTACATCATCATCAAAAAACACAGCCAAAAGAGCCAGTGACTTGGCAGAGTAACTTGTTACAAGGTTGCCGTGGGATGGAGTATTGCTGTTGCCAGTATTCCTCCTAGCGTCACCTTTCCAGCTAACGCTGCTAGTGCTTGTAAAACTTGTTCTCCCTCTAACGGTAAAGAATATTGCTGAATTATAATTGCTAATAATACTATTTGCAGTAAAGCTACTAGCAGTGCCTGTCCCTACCCTGGCAAAAATGCCGTAGCCAGTAGCATTGGTATAACCGTTTTCAATTTCGTTAAATGCAGATGACGATCTGCTTGGAGTAGAAATGTCAGCTTGTGCCAAGCAAACATACATGTCACCCGGTAATGAATTAGGAAAATTCATTGTTGTGTTCCCGGTGCCAGCGTTTTCCACAGACCATGTGTCAATGATTTGCCACTCTCCCGTCTCTGTTGCGAAAAACAGTGGTGTAATACCGCCTGGAATCATTGTTCTACCTCAAGAAAAGTTATTGGCAAGTGTGCAAATGATTGACGTGCTTGATCGGACAACGTAACTCAATACATCAACCTCCCCAGCTCCAGTCGAGAGTGTTGGTGCGCTTCCTCCCGCAAAATCGTAGAAACTTCCGAATGCAAGTGTTCTGCTACCCGACCCGTCTTGTGTGATAAAAATACAACCAGATTGGCCCGGTGTCACATTGGTTGGGTTGTCAAGTGTTCTGTTTCCGGCGAGCGTTACGCTATAAAAGTTGTTTTCATTTAGATTGATTGCGATATTGGCTGCATCGGTTAATGCAGTAATGCTTCCGCGTTGCGCTTTGGAAAATGTTTGGTTTTCATCGTCCTTGACTGCTGCTGAGTCAAACGCTTCAACAGAAACACCAATGTCAGCTGCTTTTACGATTGTCGTATCAAAAGCTTGAACTGAAACGCCAATATCAGACGTTTCTAAGAATGAACCTGTGCTCCCATTGCTGGCAGCTGTAATTCGGCCTTGCTGGTCAACCGTGATCGATGAGTAGGTATAGCTGCCAGGAGTTACAGCAGTGTTATCTAAATCAAGCGTGATCGACCCGTCGCCATTAGTCGTCGTTAGCCCCGTGCCGCCTGTGATAGTGGCTTTCGCTAAACCACCATTAGTTTTTCCAATTAGCAGCTGACCGTTTGAATAGGTACTGTAGCCTGTGCCGCCCCTTGCCTTACCAATAGTTGTTCCATTCCATACTCCAGTCGCGATTGTGCCAACGCTGGTAAGACTTGATGAAACAACGTTTGTACCCAAGCTCGTTGCGTCTAAAACCTTTGCCCCAGCGATTCGATATTCCTTAGAACCTGCAAGATTTACGTTCTCAGAAGATGTCCAGGCAGCCCCCGACGAAAACCACTTGAAAGATTTATCAGTGGCTCCTTTTATAATTATCCCGCCGTTATTTGCGGTCGCATCTGTGGGGCTAGAGACAACGCCAAGTTCAATATTGTGATCTTCAACTGCAAGATTTTGAGTGTTTAATGTTGTGGTCGTTCCATTGACAGTTAAATCGCCAGTAATTACAGCGTTTGAACTTACATTCAAATTAGCTAAAGATGTTGTCCCAGTAACGCCAAGCGTAGATGAAAGCGTAGCCGCGCCAGTAACGCCAAGCGTACCGGGAAGGCTGACATTGCTTGTAAACTCAACCCCATTGCCTGATGAATTGGTTTGAAGGACTTGATTTGCCGCCCCAGGGGTGATTGAGATACTAGGCTGAAGTGCTCCGCCGCCAACAGCTAAAGGCGCGACAGATGTCACACTAATTAAAAAACTACTAATTTCTGCCTGAAGCTGGGCCGCATCGACAACGCGACCGGCTGTGCCGTTTGTAATATCGCTAGAGCTTGCTAAAATTACTGTTCCCGTTGCGCTAGTAGTTGCTCCGTTGACGTTTACTACAGGAACGAATTGAGAAGATGAGTCCTTGTAGATATAAAGCCTCGCCGGGTTCACGCTTGTGTCGAGCCAAGGGTCGCCGGGGCTCGCCCCAGTAGGCGCAGTGGCGCTAACCCAAATATTATTAAGTTTTCGGACGTTGCCTGCAGTGTCTTTACATGTCAGAAAAGGTCCGTCAGCGTTGTAATTTACGGCAATTTCGCCTAGACCCAGATCACTGGCAACTGGGAGTCGCTGGGATACCGAACTTTTCTTGTGGACAATATCAAGTGCCATTTGCTATTGAGCGAAGATTCTGGTATTGACCATTAGACCAATTCTAGCTGTTACAACGACGCATCAAACAACAGCTCCCCTAGTATTTTGCCTAGGACGGCAAACGTCAGCGGAAAATTTGCACCGCAAGCAGTCAAAGCAAGCACTGCACCACTGGTAAGTTCCGCGTAATGCCCGACGTTTGTTGAGCTGTCATTATTACTGTTTGCGCCTTGACTCACTCCAGCAACGTACCCTTGGCAAGTAAGAGTTGTCTTGGCAATGTTCTTAACAATTGTTAAGTCACTTAATTGAGTGCTGGAAGTGACGGTTTGAGGCGAAAAAATAACTGTAGCTTCAGCCTGGCCTGTAAAAACAAAACCGTAAACCCTAGAACCGCTAGGGACAGTTCCGGCACTTATAAGAGCATTGAGCTGACTGCAACTTGGCTCTAAGTCACTGCTTGCTTCAAACTGCAGGTCAGGACCATCAATAAAAACTAATATTTGAGAGTCATCGCCTCTCATCAAAGCGTCTAATTGCTGACCATTTCTTAAATTGCCTGACGCCTCTTCTGTTGATTCTGAAATAACAATTCGAGCAATATTGTCATCCTTGCTTCTGAAAGCACCTAAAGAACCTCTTGGACCCCCTGGCCTTGCGATAGCGTAAACAGCTCCTGTTTCGTCTTCAAAATTTGCACCTAAGTCATAACCAGCATCAGTAACTCCCCAGCTTGCTCCTGAGATTTCACTGCTGTTAATAAAAACTTTGTCTGGGCTAGTGTCTGCAAATAAAGCATCTTTAAAGCCCCCAATGCTATATCTGTTTGAAAAAGTTCCAGTGCCCACGCTTTCAGCCGCCAAGGCACTTTCAATTGACAATATGTTTGCTTTGTCCTTAAACGCATTGACAAAATTACTGTTAGAACCAGATTCGTCAAACAAGACGGTGACATCTACAGCAGAAGGCTTGCGAGTGCGAGCCTTGCTGCCGAAAAAAGCGGGTACTGCAGTGGCCATAATCAAGCAACCATAGAGGCGGTGAAAACGATATTAGTGGCAGTCGCGACGTAGTAGCCAATCAACACGTTACCTGTCAGCCCAACTGAATTGGTCGTTGGGCTGACAAAAGTGTTCACTACCCCAGACCAGTTGCTCCCATTGATTGAAGTAAATGGCGTGGTCGCTGAAGCCCCTCTGGTAACCAAAATAAATCCAGATGTGCCAGCCACTGCATTTAAAGGTGTGCCGAGGTCAATCGAAGCCGTGTTCGCAGTTTGTACAAAAGTAAAGTTTGTTGAATTTGTAAAGTTATTAGTGGCACCGTTTACCCACGCTGCAGGCGTTAGCTTAATTACGTCCTCTGGATTGACTGGCGGGATTTGCGTCGTTGGCACGAGACCTGTTGCATCTAGGCTTGCAAAACCGTTTGCGACACCTCTTGTGCTGCTCAGACTAGAAGGCGTTACAGATTTAACCGCATCAGTTAGCGCAAGCGTTTCCGCACCAGTAGCAAGCTCAATGATCCCCTTGACTGTAGTGCTTGCATCTTGAATCAACCCGGCATTGTTTAGGTCTGGAATGCGAGCGATTGGAACCTTAACGTTTGCGTCTAGATCGCATAACCCATTCGCCACTCCTCTGACGGACCCCAGCCCTTTAGCCGTAATTGCGTTTTCATCGTTTGCACTTGATGGGCTGCTAATTCCTGCAACGTCTGTGTCAGTCGCTAGCTGAACAATGCCCTTTTGCGTTTCGCTGGCTTCAGGGAGTACCCCGTCAGCAAAGGTGACAGAGCCTTCGATTGTTCCATTGATTAAAACTTCGTTAGTGAGTTCAGTGCGTTGAGAGGACTGCAGAAGCTGCGTAACACTTAAAGTTTCAAAATCTGTGGGTGTCGCAGGGAAGTCAGGGTCTCCAGCTAGAGCGCCTAGACCTGCTATCTCGCTGTTTACAGTTTGATTTGTGCCAAGATCAGTTATTACGTTGCCTTGAACTAAAAGGCCATCTTCGTTGAAGCCTGTGTTGTAACAGCGCCCACCAAGAAGGTTTACAGCAAAGTAGTCAATCTTATTCTGCTGAGTAAGAGGCGTTGATTGGTACTTAGGTAAAGCTTTTGTGTAATTTCCATAGCCTACGAATTCGTAAGCATGTGCAAAAGCCCTAATCAAGCTGGGGCGGTTAAATTCTAAAGGCCAGTTGGTTCTTGAATTTAATTTTCCAGATGGTACGGGACTAGACCCATCGGCTGGATTCCAGTTTCTTAATGCGTCCGTGTTTTGCGGTTCAAGAATTGTGCCAGACAACGTACCATTATTTTGAATACCAATGTCTTGATTGCTGTAGCCAATAGCCCTTAATAGAGAGCTGACCCCCTTGAAATCAGTGGTGCTTCTTACTTGATCAAGAATCAAGGAATTTGTTGACTGATTGACTCCTAAATCCGTACTGTCTGGACTGTTAGACAAGTCGTTATCCAAGACCAAAACAGAGCCGGAAGAAGCACGCAAAAGCTCTACTCCCCTGGCGTCTGGGAGCATGGGCAAGCTGGCTTCAAACTTGTCCGCAGAGAAAGAGGCAAATTTATCATTTCTCTTGCTCCGGTACACCCTGTTGGATTCCATGATGGGAGTGCCCACCCTGTAATACTCAGAAGCATTGAATAAAGAAGCGCTGTCGCCAGGTCTTACCACTAACTTGTACACATCGCTGCCAAACTGATTATCAGAGTCTTTTGATTCCGAGACAATGAAAAGTTCATCCGTGCCGTTTGATGGATCCAACTGCTCATTAATCGTGCTGCGATTGCCTAAGCGCAAAATGTAGTTACCTACTGGTCTGCGAGTAGTGGAGCTTCCACCAACTATCAAAGAGTATTCACGCTCTTCAGGCTTCCTTGTATCAGTAAGCCTGCGAATATAAACACGATTGCCTTCAAGCGTGCTATTGGTGATAGTCGATATATTATTTATTGCTTCATCGCTTGAAGCAGCTACCTTGATCTGCGTATTGCTTGTGCTTGCGTCGAATGGTACAGTTGCTAGTTTTGCTCGAACGTCAATGGCTTGATCCGTTCCCGCGCCTGGACCCTCAGTACGACTGCTGTTTTCGATCCAAATATAATCACCCTCTTTTAAGCTATACCCGCTATTTGCAAAAGTAACTTCAGGATCAAAAGCTACATCTAAATTGATTGTCCCTGTAGCACTATCGTAACCAGCAGAAGAAACGTTACCAATACCAATTCTTCGTATATTGCTTCCGTCCGTCTTTACTTTAAGAGGACGGCGAACACGTTTTGCATCAAATCCGCGATCCTGAAGGAACGCTCCTCCTGTAGTGCCAATACCTCTAAAGCCACTACTAAGTAAAGCTGTATTCCCAAAATTGGAGTTGCTGTTAGTAATCGTGCATTCGCCACCTGAAGCCGTCCAATGGTGGACGCTTGCGCCAATAACAAAACAGCTAACTTCTTGTGTCAGCGCATTATTAATTACTTTGAAACCAAAGCTTCTGTAATCAGTTTCATAGCAACCAGTAGATGCGGAAAAATTACCTGAAATTCGTGATCTTACGTTATTGCTATCTGCGTTTATGTACTCACTATATCCGTTGCAAGTCTGCCATCCTCCTCCGGTGTAAATCTGCCAAGCATTCATGTCTCGCTGCAAATTTACGATTGTAAATTGAGCAACTACCATTGAACGCAGACCGGTAACCCCGTCGTTCCCATCCAAGAACATTCCACACATTCCGAAATCAGAACGCAAGCTGCAGTTAAATACATAACCAGAGCTGCCCCTTACAGAATCCGTGGCAGCTGTAATTTGATTGTCAGGGTATTCAGTAGTAATCTGTGTTTCGCCTGGGTTTATGACTTCAGCGTCAGAAGCTGAAAGATTAAAAACGGTTGCGATTTTTTGATAATAAGCGGTTAAATCAGACTGGGAGCAGAAAGAAAATGCTTGAAGCAGGTGATGAGAAGATTGATAGGTAGGAGAATCTTTAAAAGTAAAATTAAAGAAGAACGAGCCCCCAGTCGTTTTAAATATGCTTCCTCTCCCGGTTAAGGGGTTGCCTCCTGCGCTTGGAACAGAGGCAGGGCGTATTACGCTTTTACGAAGATCCGCGCCAATGATTGATACACCCCTAGGGAGAATAACTCCCATATCATCAGAGTTAAAAGCTCTAAGGTCTTCGTCTGTTGGGTCGTAACTGTTTGGCCACTGGCTTACAGCTAGACCTGTGCCAGGAGCGTTGTCGATTACATATTCACTAGCGGCAACCCTGATTACAACACGGTCATACAAATCATTTGCAGTACCGACTTGAACAGACAGTCTTGCTGCCTCAATTAGCCCCCTGTTAAGCGTCTTAAACGGAGCAGATTCAGAATACCCACAGGTCAGTTGTTGGTTGGTCAGAGGTGGCGTTACAGTATTGTCTGCTATACCAGCAACAAACTTGTCAGAGCCAATTTCTTGGTTGACGTAGAGCGTTGTCGTGGACGACGAGTCAACCTCTCCGCCAGCAAGACGCAACACTGCGCTGGTGACCTCACCCGCCTGAGTGCGGAACGTATTTTGACTGATGTCAATATTGTCAATAGCTCCAGGCTGACCCGGTGTAACGATTGCCATTTAACCGAATGCTGTTTGGCCTACTTTAGTCATTATACTCCCAATTTTAATGAGATTTCGCCAGATGTCGCAAAGGAAGCAGAACCAACGATGACATCAGTAGCCCTGACGTTGACGGCAATATTCGTTATCAAAATATTTGTCGCATAGTAAAGACCCCCTCTCGCTAAAACGCTGCAAGCGGTACTGGACTTGGGCTGCATCAACCAAAACTCGGCTTCGGCTTTTGCACCGCGTTCTGTGACCTGCAAAAGCTGCAGTAAATAACTTGGGTCAACAGCTCTATCACCGTTCGCAGCTGAATGATGGGCCTCTCCAATCTGAAAATCGAACTTCCCTCCGCCCGTGATAATGCTTTTCACGTTTTCGCCAAACTTCTCGCCAACCTGCGTAGTATCAACAGCAGCCCCGTCTAATTCCAAAGACCATTCAGCAAGCTCGCACTGAAGAACCCAAGGGAAGCCGTTGACGTTACTCCTGGGAGTAAGATCTGCGTCGTCGTATTCAGCAGTACCTGCAACAGGGCTTAAGTAAGCAGGTGAAAAGTCACAAATGCTTTTTAGCGTAACTTCGTCGCGAACATCGCTAAATCTATAGTCGCCAACACCTGAAACGCATTCGGTTAAAGCATTGTTGTATTCTTCCGTGCCAGCAGCAGCAATTAGCAACATGTCAAATTCGTACTGTGCTAAATTCACTCTATTAGTAGTACTACCGTTCACTGCCGAACAGTAATCGGTATAGAAACTAAGTCTGTTTAGAGAGTCTCGATAAACAAAATATTCAGCACTTCTGGTTCCTACTCCGCAGTAAAAATTATCCGAATCTTCGCCCACCCCCCTTTTGTAAAAGTAGTCGTCATTATCTGATACGTGAGAACGATTAGGGCCTATTTCAAGAAATCCACCTGCATACATTGCAGAGCCATCTGAACACTGCCCCGATAATGGCAAGCCTTCTGAAGAAAAAAGATATACCTGATCTCCTGACCAAAACTCTTGACTATTTAAAACAAGAGCGTCAATATCGGCTCTAAGAACCGAAGAGCTTACGACGATAGGCAGCGGCGCTTCTCTTCTTAATCGAACAATTCCATCAATTCCAAGTACCGCCATAACATTAGAATCCTCCAGTCAAAGGTCCAGAAATTTGGAAGCCAACACTGCAAGAGGTGACTGCGCCAACGGAAACGCTGGTTGAAACGCTGGTCAAAACCGCAGAACCGCTTAACTGATTGCCGCCTGCAGAATCAAGAACAAGCTCGATATTACTCAAAGGCTCGGAGGAATTATTCAAAACATCATTGAAAAGAGCCGTTGCGCTCCCCTCGCCTGGGTCGTACATAATCTCAGCTGTGCCAGATACGCCCCTCAACCCTGAAACGTAGGAACGGTCGAAAACCCCAATTTGCGTAGTCTCCAACGAATCCTTTGCAATATTCGCAGACCAAGAGCGAACGCGAGCGACTACAGTCCCCCTCCATCGCAATTGCCCATTACTGCCAGTACGAACAGCCATGCCTATAAGCCTTTTGATCTATTCTACTCACTAAAGTCAACCATCCAATGTGCCAATTAGCTTGACCGTAACTCTTGACCGATCATTGAAAACTGATTGGACTTGAGGAGTTTCTTGCCAGCGCCAAGTGACGTAACTTGGAATCTGAGCCTGCAATGCAGTATTCATTCCGCTGAAAATCGTCGTGGGCAGAGTTAAAGCAGTCCCCGATCCATAGGCAGAGTTAAAGCAAGTCAAAATTGTTGTCAATTCTGCATCGTTGACAGAAAACTCTAGGTCAAGGACAGCATCAAAAGCCTTGCTGCCGTACAGGCGTGTAGTGCCTGCTCCGCTGATACTGTTGAATCGCTTGGTTGGATAATCACCCACTGTGTAAGTGCGTTGAGTCGGCTTAAGCGATGGGAATGAGACTGTCATCAGTTGATCAAGCCCTCTAAGGTCCAATTGCTGTCATTGTCAAACCCGTCCACGATCAAACTTTGGTCGTTGCTATCCGTAGGGAAATGGATGGCTTCAACCTCAATGTTACCGTCTTCGTCGAACGAAAGAGATTGAGTCTTGTACGTTTGCACGTTAGTGCTTCCACTGTTTATGCAAAATACAGAATTGGAAAAACTGGTCCTGCCGTCTTGAACAAGCATCGTTGTTTCGGTAATACTAGGGGAAGCGCCGTCCCAGAGCAGGACAGAATAGCTTCCATCTACCAAAGGCGGCCAAGAAGTAATTGTTCCGTCACCAGCAATAGCGCCGTTTTGAGGTTGATCAAACGTTGTGGTTTCAAGCCCTAGTTTGAATATGCCTCCAATGTCAAGACTTGCCTCGCTAGGTGTCGTTTTAAATTTGATTGAATGAGTTACAAGTCTGCGAAACCTGCACTCCCACTTTGCCCTGTCTATCGCGTGCCTTTCGCTTGTCGCAAAGTCACTCATATCGATTGACTCTATAGGCGCAAAATTTTCGACTCCTTCTTCTCGGACTATGACTTCCCTGACAACAGAAAACAGACCCTTGGAAAAGTCTCCAGGCTCAGTTCGTTCTTCACGCCACTTTACGGAAATCCTTGGCGGTATGCGATCCGCTGCGTCAAAATAATTTAGTTCAAACGAGCCGTCAATTATATTGCCTGACGTAAAAAGTTGAGTTACTGTCTCTGGCCCTTCAAAATTTGCCACAGGCTGCAAGGCGAATTTACCATTCCTTATGACAAGATCCAAGAGGAAGTCGGCTGCTCTTTGAGCGCCCCAAGTCCTAAGGTTTTGTTTTTCGGTAACGGCACCATCAAAAAAATACTTTCTCGAATAATTCCAGTCAGCAGCAGAATTAAAACTTGCCTTGTCGATCTGCCTAGGACTCATTATTGAGCCAACACCGTATCTATCGTTTGTAAAGAGATCGTATAGCACGTCAGAAAACAGACTGCTAGAGCCTACACCTTGGTTTATGTAGGCACTAAATTGCTGAAGATTTTTTACCTCTTCACTGCTTTTGATGTTTAACCCTACAATCGCTGATGCAAAATATTTTGGGACTATAGCACTGCTTGAAACATTGTTTATGTAAACAATTTCAGTCTCAGGCTGATTTGCACTACTCGCAACTTCGTTGTAAATAAAAGCCTCGGCTATCTTTGCGTAAGAGTCAACGTAATAAGGGCTGTCCTCTCTGTTTCCTGCAAGAGCAAGCCCTCCTTTTGGGTAAAAGACTGATACCCCAAAACTATCAACACTTCTAGGAATAATTTCTCCTGAGAATTGCAGTGTCACGCCTCCTTCGTTAATAGTCTGGATTTGTTGCACCGCATAATCCAAAACAGCTAGCTGACCAGCAGCGGCACCTGTGCGTATTTCCCAAGACGATAAAGGCTCAATCCGTATTTCGTAACGATTTTCAAAAGTAAAATCTAGCTTAAGGTAGTTATAAACGTCAACGCCAGTGGCACTTCTTGCTCCAAAGATAGTGCTCACTTCCGTAAAGCTTGCTTCGCTTGCCGCTACCCGATAGGAAATACGAAAAAAGCTATACCTTAATTCTGGCCCGGTATAAGTGCCACTGGTAAAGTTTACTGGACTGGCCCCATCAGCGTCCTCTTCGTCAAAGTTATTACATGCTTCATTGTCTATCTGGGAGTAAGGCTTGGTATCTCTAAAATTGCAAATACCTGAAACACTTAACTGCAAGCGACTTCTGAAGCCTATTTCTATCATCTTGGAGCCGCGTTCAGTCACAATATTTGCTATAGCGCAACGCATGATGTGAGCCGTGCTGCTTGCTATCCGAGACGAAGAGCTGTCAGCGTCACTTAGAGAAACAAAATCAACCGCGCCTGGACGAACCACCGTAAACTCCGCCGTCATGTCTCTGCCCCCACCCGTAGGGGTTTGATCAGCATTAGATAAAAACGGCTGCGGATCACGATTAGAGCAAATAGCCAATGCGCTACCGATCTTGTATAGCTGACCAATGTTTATTAACTCGTCATACTGTTTCTGACGCCCCGCCACAGCACCCGCGACATCTCCTACAGTCGCTTCTCCTAAGCCTCCGCCTTGCAGAAAGCCGCTTGGGTAGTCATCCAAAGCGCAAGTTTTTAAAAGCCTATAACTAAGCTTTTCACCCGTATTTACTACAACACTATTTCCCGATGTTGGAACGCCATTTTTTGCGTAAATACAAGACTTTCCTGGAAAAATTGTATCCTGCTTGTCGCGATTAGCCTTCTCCTGCCAATCATCTTTGCAGTTCACTTCATTATCAGTTCTTACAGTAAACTGCCTAGCGGACCTGAAAGTAGGATTAACCCTATAGCCTAAATTGTTACCGATAAAACCATACACCCCTATTGAAGTCTGAGTAGAAGGCTTTGAAGTAAAGCAAAATGCGGGCTGATAGCCGCCATTTGCATTTTTTACCTGAAAGACATCATCCGCTCCATCGTTTTCCGAATTTGCTTCGTCAAAAGGGGAGACGACGCCAGAAATGTAATTCCCTGATGTGATCCTTCCACCAGTGTTGTTGTAATAAATTGATATTCTTCCTGTCGTAGAAAGACCCAAATCGTAACCATTTAAAAGATTGTTGCCAATGGCAAACTGTTCTGGATCAACAATCATTCCATCAAACTTGTCGTTAATATTGCTTGATTCGCCTACCAAGAAAATAGCTCTCAGCAGCTGTCCCCCGCCGATACTATAAATTTGCGACCACAGTAGGTTTGTGTTTACCCTAATTCCTCCGTAATACTTGCCATTAATTAACTGGCGATTAGCGTAAACGATGGGAATGGTGCTTCCAATCTCAACAACGTTTTGAACAGTATCAAAACCGCTCTTGGCTGTAAACTGATCTCCTCTGACGATGGTTTGCCCGTCTACATTTCTTGTTCTTACGTCAGGGGCTTTTCTTACTTGGGGTTTAGGTGCTAATAGCACCGAAGCGGCAGAAAGAACAAGACCAATCGCCAGGTTGATCAGAATAATAGCGAATGGCTCTAAAGCAACAGGCTCGCCAGGTCTGAGCTTGCTATGGAGAATCGCCTGCCGACAAAAAAATACATACTGCTCTTGAGACATCCCAGTGATGCCCATGATCTCCCGATCTTGCGGGAGAAACATAATTCGATTTTTGTTAGGACTTAGCATTATCGCAATGAAATGTTTCCGGTGGAAGGAAGTTCGCCAACACTGATCTGGGTGAGAACTCGCCTAGGGATGTTTGCTTCGATTGCGTCCAAAGGGTTGCCCAACCTTATTTGTAGCCTACTCGTATCATGCTCAAAACCCAACACCGCGTAAAGCTCCTCGCTGTACCTGTTGGTTTCAACCAACGTATCAGGATCAAGCCATACAGTGCGTATCTCTGCCAGCCAGCGTTCATCAGATGCTGTTTGGAAAATGTTTAGATCCAATTGATTGACAGCAAACACAACTGCCGCCGAAATATTAGCCGCCTGTAGGTCAAGAGTCCCGCCACTAAAGCCAAACCCAGCAAACACATAGGTTGTACCTAAATACGTGCGCGACTCGCCTTGGAAAAAATTCTGGAAGGCATAACCCGTGTCTGAACCTTCAAAGTCAACAAGCTTCAGATAAGTGCCAATCGCAAGCATCACCCAAGCCCCACTTTGGACCTTGACGCAGGTCGCTGCCTTAGGTCAGAAAACACCTGGCTACGAGCCTTGCGAGAAGCGGATTCGGAAAGCGCAAGTCCTTGCTCAACAGTGAGATACTCCACGTTGTTGATTACCGTAGTATCTAGCTTAACCCTGATCGGTTCTGACATTTCAGTTGCTTGACGTTCTGCAGCCTTACGCTCAATCACTCGCTCCATTGACATAGAACTTGACGATACAGCCGCTTGACTTTGAGCAATGGCTTGCTGAGTTGAGTAGTTGTTGTTGATGTAATTACGACTTTCGGCCATTCCGTCTTGACCAAGATCGCCAGGGCCGCCAGCGGCACCTAACGAACCACCGCTAGAGATAGCAGCACGACTTGCCGAAAAGACATCGTTTGGAATAATGGTTCCGTTACCTGAAGGCACATAAAGCTCAGGACCACGCTCGCCCACGATGTAAGGCGTGTTTGCGTTGACCGGGCCGCCGTTGGCTCTAGGTGATAAAAAGTTGCTCAGCGTCGAGGTTGCCGCTGCTCCCGTCTTTGGAGTCACGTCCAATGCTCCCTGAATTCCGGGGCTGCTGCTGCTGCTGCCACCAAGAAGGCCCAAAGCAGCATTTAAAATCGCTATCGTCACCATTTTTGCAATGATCTGACTAGCCATATCTAAGAAATAACTGGCAACACTTTTGAAGAAATCAGCTAATGCCTGCTTCGCACTTGTAGCACCAGTAATTGCATTTGTGAACGACTGAGAGAATGCACTGCCAATAGCGTTTGCTGCGCCAGTAATCTGGTTGATTGGATTTACTAGATCTTCTAGCTCTGTTTTCAAACTGCGGATGTTTTGACTTAAACCTTCTGTCAGAGTGGGATCTATTGTTTGGCGATACTGGTCAAGACCTCTTGATTGCTGCTCAGAGGTTAGGCCAAGCTTTGGATCCGCCAGCCTTCCCCGCTCTCTTCTAAGCAAAACCTTATTGTAATCACTAGACGAAATTAAGCCAAGCTCTTTTTGTCTGTCAGTGAATTGCTCCTCAAAAGACTTTCTTTGCTTATCCAGTTCAGCCGTTACTCCTTTCTCTCTTACCAGCCTGTCCGCTGAAAGTTCATTAATTTTTGCCGATTTTTCCAAAATTGCGCTATCTAATTTTTGCTGGTCACTGAGCTGCTTGCGAACACCTGCCGAGACATCTTGACCCTTTCCTTGCGCCTCGACGATTTGAACGGCCCTTTGTTTTATTTGTTCTCTTAAAGAGGCAATCACTTGATTTACTTTTAACAATTCGCGCTCTTGTGTCAAAGCAAAAACGAGTTCTTTGTTTTCTTCTTTTCGCGCTTCAGCTATCTTGATCCTTAAAGCAACTTCGGCTTTCTGGACTTTTTCTGCAGCATTTCTTGCAAAAGCAGCTTCTAGGTCTCTAAAATCAGCTCGGCCTGGCCCTTTGGTTTTGGTGTTACCTGTCCCCTTGCCGTTCCCATCGCCATTTAGATCACCGGTAGGAGGAGCGGTTTGACCGGGTTTGGCAAATGCGGGGACAACATATCCTCCTCCAAACCTCTTCAAGACCTCCGCTAATCGATTCTCTTCATTAGTTCTGTCAACTCCGGCAGCATCTGCTAACAACTTGTTGTAAAGGTCATTGAGTGCTCCTCTGTCCTTGTAAGGGGCAAGAAGATCTCCTGATTCCTGTTGCATTTGGTTAAAAGCCTGCCTTCTTATATCGTTTGGCTTTAGTCCTTTCTCCCTAACAAGAGCCTCTAGGTCTTGCTGTCTAAACATGGCGGAGGTCGCCCGTGAGAACTCAACTATCAATTTGCCTATACCGGTAAAGAGCCCTCCAAAAATTTGCCAAATAGCCTTGCCTAGGCCAGCAAACGTGCCGTAAACGTCTTCCGCAAAAATAATTATTTTTGCTAGTAAAATTTTTAACTGCTCTTCGTTGTCAATAACAAAATTCACAAGATTCGTCAAGTAGTCTTGAAAACCTGCACCTGTTTTCAAGAAGAATCCACCATAAGCTTCACTCGCCTCATCAAGCGCAATTTGAAGCCTGACTCCTGCCTTTTCAGGGCCACTGGCTAAAGACTCAGCAACCTCTGCATAATCCTCGCCCTGCTGCTCTGTAAATCTGACGAATTTTGCAATTGTTACTTCCCCCTTCTTAAATTGTTCTGCCAACTCCTGAAGGCTAATCTTGTTCGCGGCAGCAAATTTTGCCACAGCACCTGGAATGCGTTCACCGATTTGCCCGGAAATTTCTTCAGCACTAGCCTTGCCCTTACTCAGAACCTGAGTTGTAGCGAGAAACAATGCCTGCAAATCTTCTTGAGACTTACCTGCGGCAACGCCAGAAACGGTAATACCCTCGTAAATCGCTTGAGTTTGCTTGACGGTAAGGTTATTTGCTTTTGCAGCAGCGGTGACACCCGTCAAACCTTTGACTACATCGGTAAGCCTAATTGCGTATTTTTTACTGATCTCTCTAGCAAAATCAAGATTTTGGTTGTACTCAACAATATCTTTAGACACCCCGCCAAGGGCACCTTTAGCCAAGTTCAATTCAGCCACATATTCCGCAACGCCACCAGCCGCTTTCCTTAATTGTCCGACTTGTGCCCCAATCGCACCGCCAAGGATTGCACCACTAGTGCCACCAATCGCGCCCAATGTGGCTCCAATCGCACCTTCGGGGCCACCAAACACACCAGCACCTGCAATCGTGCCTGCAATCTGTGCTCCAGCCCTGAGTCGGCCTCCGCGACCTCTGCCCTTGCCCTCAGCCTTAGCAATCTTCTTGTCCAACTTGGCAAGCTCAACGCCAGCCTCCTTGAACTCTTTACTCATAAGGTCAGCGGAGTCCCTTACTGCTAAAAATGCTTCTCTTTGCGTGCGAAGAGATTTTATTGAGTTCGCAGCAAACTTCCCAACAGTCCCTTCAGACTGTTTCAGCGCCCTATCTATCTTTTTAATCTCATCCCTAGCTTCCTTAAACTCTTTACTTGTTACATCAACAGAACGCCTCAAAGCTTCAAACGCATCTCTTTGAGCGTTTAAGTTATTTAATGATTTTACTGATGAAGATTGAAGGTCTCTTAACTTTTGAATTAATTCTGAAAAATTGTTCTCAGCACCATCGACCTCAGCAGAAACCTTCTTCATTGAAGACTTGAGTTTTTCAAGCCCTTGCAGTCCGTCAACGACAGCATTAATCTTTAGGACAGTCTCGTTATTAGCCATTACTTATCCGACTTGTTTAATTCTGAGAGGGCTGCGGCTTCCATTACCTGAAGATCCTCCAGCATCTCACGGGGATTCTCTACATCATAAAGGGACATCAGTCCTGACGCACCAAGCAGAACCTCATACTTCAATCCAACGTAACCTCCCATCGTGACGGTCCATTGCGTTTGCATTCGCAAGAACATCAACAATGTTTCCCAGTTTTCTTCCCATACCTCAAAGTGCTCTTCTTCGGGTGCGGCCTGACGCTGCGGCATCAACCCAAATGCCGCTGCATCATCACCACTTTTATCCTCTACTCTCTTGCCGCCTTTCGCCCAATACTCGACGGCACCTTTTAGTTTCCCAGCTTCGCCCCCTCAAATGTCTCGGTGTAAGCCTGCAACACGCCGCGAATCCAATAAGCGTCATCAGCAAATTCTTTCATCGTTGCCTGACCAAACGGTACAGGCTTACCCTCTTCGTCCTCGATGCCTTCCCATCCGATCAATACGGACTTAAGCAGGTCAAGATCACCTTTATCGGCAAGCTTCTGAAACTCAGACCTTGGAACACGCTTAAAGACTGCATCAAAAGTAGAAGTCTCAAAAACACCGCCATCAGCAGGCTCTTCAACTTTTACAGGCCACTTAAAAGTTTTGACCTTTTTGCGAACGAATGCCATTGAGCAGAATTAACTGCAATTAGCTTACAACAATAAAAAGGCCGTGCTTTTCAACACGGCCATTGTGCTTCCTCCAAGGGGCTTCACTCCCTCAGGTCAAGTGTACACCAAGCTGAACTCGTCGTTACCTGCTGTGGAGGGAATCGCAGTGTATGGGATGTTCAGCATCGCAATGCCGTCCTGGTCACCATAGCTTACGTCTCCGATGTCGATCTTGGTTCTAGCAAAATCAACAATGTTCCCAGCCGTGGTGCCGTGTTGGAACGTGAGATTACCCAGCGTGCCGTCAGTCAAAGCAGCGGTGAAGTAGTCCTTCGTAGCAATTGAGATCATCTCAATGCTCACGCTACCGCTTGCGCTGCGATCAGTAATGATCACTTCTTTGTCGCAACCAATCAACTCGCGGTAAACAACAGAGTTTCCTATGTCTAGGCTCAATGACTGCAAGCAGCCAGAGTAAGAAAGTAGGGAGAAGGTATCAGTGTTGCCATTCTTGAAGATCAGCGGTGTTGCCTGGTTTGCGTAAGTAACGCTAGGCAGCGCTGAATCATCAGGGGCGTTATAGATACCAGTAAACGTGAAGTCAATCGTAGGAATTTCTCCAACAGATCCATTCAAGGTAAACGTCCCTCTAGCACCAGTCACCTTGTGGCGAACACCATCAATGTTGTAGTGAATGGTGACTGACTTGAAACTGCTGCTAGTAGGAGAATAAGCAACGCTTACTCCTGCACTGACAACCTCGTTCAATCCGCAAGCCCTAAGCGCCTTGCCGTACTGAGGGGCAGTACCAGCGGTGCCAGATCCAGCTAGCTCAACGCTGAAAGTGCATTCAACGCGAGTGTTAGCCAGCAACTGCTCAGAAGCGCCTAAGTAGGGACGAATTAGATCACGACTGACAACATCACTCTGCTGAGGAGTAATGTTCAGATCCCTCACCAAAACCGCGTCGGCTCCGGTTGGAGTCGGATCGACTCCGTAATTTTGCTCCGTCTCGATTAGGATCAGTCGTTTCCGTAGAAGAAGTGGTGCCATTTTCTTGTGGGGGGTCGGCGGGAAGTGTTCGCTGAATCAGAGTGCGTTTTCCGGTTTCTGGATCGAGAAGATACGACCCACCTTGACCGCTGTACTCGTCTTTCATCGTAATCCTTGCAACTGCTTAAACCTTAGTAAGAAGTAAGGTCTGCTACTTGCGTCCGATAAAGCACTTCGTAATCACAAGAAAATACTCCTGCAGGCTGATCTGCATCAAAAAAATCAAAATTAGTAATAACAGGCTGAATGTCAATGGCCAATCCGCCCAGAGTCAGATCTGCCATTAGCAGTGAGTGCATCGACTCGATCACCGGATCAGCGTCCGTGTAAGCGTTAGGGGATCGAATGGTCACGATCACTCTTACCCGCATCGTCCAGTCAAGCTTTGGCAAGCTTGTGTTCTGCTGACAAGTGTCAGTTGTTGGTTCAACAATGACTGCAGGCGACTCAGCTCTAGCCAATGCTGTAACCCTTGACCTGTACACCCTCCCATTAACGCCAGCGGTACTGGCCAGTATCGTGGCAATCTGCGACAGGATTTGTTCGCGTCTGGTAGTCATGAATTTTTCATCAGCATCAACTCAACAAAACTACCGTCGTCGATAAGATTTGCACTTCTTACTGTGTAATTTGCTCCATCAACTGATACTGCATCGCTGTGCAACAAATTTCCAAATTTTGACGACTCACAAGTCAGTTTGTAATCAGTAGTCAGAACCACTCCGTCAGCAATAATCTCGCTCGGCATGTCCAATATTCCTAGACCTGTAGTAGATCCAGCTGTAACAGAAACAGCAAAATCAGCACTGCTCAAAAAAACGCTTAAATCTTCTGTAAATGCCATGAGAAAAGCCCGGACGAACCGGGCACGTACAGATATCAGGCGTACTTCAGAGCACCAAAAGCATTGACGCTATAGGTGTGAGTAGAGGTTGATACTGTTGAAACAGCTTTGATGAAACGCTTGACGCTTCCTTTGTCAAAAACCAGCGTCTGCTTGCTTGCGCTTGTGCTCACTTGAGTGAACGAAGCGTCAGAAACATCAGAATAAGTTCCACCAGACGTGTCAGCTGATTGAATCTTGACATCCAAAGTTGATGTTCCGCCATTCTCAACGTCGAGAATCACGCAAATGTCGCCTTCATAGTCATTTAAATCAACAGCTGTTCCGTCAAGAGCAGAAGTTCGTGAAGCTGTTGGTGCTAAAGCAAAATGCGAAAGCTTTTCTAGACCAACAGAAAGAATTGTCATCAGTCTTCTCCAGACGATTGTTTGGTGCGGCCACGCTTTGCAGGAGGCTTAGGCGGACAGGCCGGTGCCTTAGGAGGGCAAGATGGAGCAACCTCAGCAACGGGCTCAGGATCTGTAGCCACTTGGGCCTTATCACTACCGATCAGCAGTGTTGCAATGCCTTGCTCGACTTCAACAAAGGAGCCTGCTTTCACAGACTCCCCGTTGATCATCACATTGCGTGTGATTTCAACTCTCATGAGTATCAGGTGCCAAGGCAGAATGCACCAGGCTGTTTGACAGCGAAGTCAACATCCTGAAGCGCAATCACGCGGACGGTGCCAGCAGTAGCGCCAGCATAAGGATCAACAGTCAGATCCAAGCCAGACCACATGCCCATGCAGAACATGGAGAAGTCGCCAAACAAAGCATCGTTAGAAGCAAGCTGGTTGGAGACGATCACGGGATAACCGTTGATCTCGTTGTCAGCGAAGACGAACTGGCCGCTCCCAGCGTCCTTCTTGGTGCCCTTCAAGCCGCCACGGGTGGTGGCATTAACGATGTAACGAAGAGCGCCAGCGTCAGCGTTAGCTGCAGCAACGTCGGTTTCCATCGCGATGTACTCAAGGAAGGTGCCAGTGCCCGTAAGGGTCTCGGATCCAATTCCGCTCACGTTGGTCAAGCCTTGAGGCTGGTTGGAAGAGCCGGTGCCGTAGATAGCAGCGCGGTCGATTTCCAATGCAATCACACGGGCAAGGTCATTGCGGACCATGCCTTCAACGTCGATGCTGCTTTGAAGCAGAAGACGCCTGCTGTAATCAACAAATGCACCCACAGTTTTGGGTGTCATGTTTATTTGATCGATTGCTTGCTGTGACTCGCTAGGAGCAGCGTTCTCGCCGACCCAGTACGCCGTCGCACTGGATGTCAATCGCGGAATTGACACATTGCCCTGGAGGCCGGTCAGCATCGTTGCGCCAGCCTGAGCAATTGCCAAGCGGTTACGAAGCAGATCGATGAAGGATCCAGCTAGGAGCACGTCGTCAACAAGATCACCACCAGCTGTAGGTGTACCTACAACCAAGTCGCGACGAAGGACTTCGTTAGGAATAACGATGCCGTTTGAAGAACGCTCGTACTGCTTGGCAGCAGCCTCGCCAACTTCAATCTCAAATGCTGCATCGCGACGAGCTTGAGCATCACCCTGGTTAGAGAGATAGTTCAGAGCTTTGACGAAGCTGAAGCTGCGGGTCTCTTTATCAGAGAGCCCAATGTCGTTGGCGGTGATGCTGTGTTCCACGGGTTGAGTTCCGATTTTTTCGAGGACAGCAGCGCGAGCCTCATCAACGGACTGGCCGCCAGAAATCAGTTCGCGTGCAAGGTCGGAGAGGTTGTGACGCTCGCCGAGTTTGTTGATGGATGCAATCCGGGTACGTTCGGCCTCTACGGCCTCAGACCGGATCACCTCCACATCAGTTGTGGTGCTTTCCATGACTTCCTCAGTCACTGTGTTTACGGGAGATGCGGTCGAAGCCGCAGTGTCAAAGTCGGCGTCCGGTAAAGAACGCTCAACTTCAACGTTTGTGTCAGCATTGGGCTCTATTAAAGAGCGTCCAATTCCGACAGTCGGATCAGCGGGTAAACTGACCAGACTGATTTCGTAACCTCGCCAATTGGTGGCTACAAAATCACTTTCGCGCTCTTCCATTTTATCAATGGAATAACCGAAAGAAACGCCGCGAAGTATTCCATCGCGAACGTCATCTAGCATTTCTTGCGCAAGTTTATTGCGCGAAAAACGCACTTTGGCATAACCACGCTTTTTCTCGTCATCAATCCATGCACGCTCGACAACGCCGATCATGCGATCTGGATCATGGTTATAAAGAAGCGGTGCGCCATCGTTGAGCCGCGAAAGATCTGCGGACTCATAGCCGTGGCTCAAGACTTCGTTTCCAAAGTAACGAGCCACGGGATATTCAGAGCTGAATGGAAATTCCATGCTCCTTTCGTCAACCATCCTGAAACTTGTAGCTTCAGAACGCTGGAAGATTTTACCTTCAAGGTCGCGAGACAATTCTTCTTTAGGACTCTCTTCTGCGACCACATCTGGCACCTCCGAAGTAAGTTCCATTGCGCGTAATGCTTCGATCTTTGTCAGTGTACTGAATCTATGCCCTACATAAACATCAGTCTTATCCCAGCCATCATCACCTTTGCGATAAATTTGAATTAACGCTGCTGGATTGTCTTCTTCGCCCTTAACAACGACTTCGGCGTCAGGTACGTCGATCTGACCATCACGAACAACTTTCGTGATCTTGCCTTGTGCGCTGCCGCCAGACGAACCCCAACGAACGAAATCGCCAACTTTTAGTTCGTCGGGTTCAGCCCTAGTTTCTTCGCTGATTGGAAGTTCCACAGTTGGCTCCTCAGTCATAACTCAACCTCCTCTGGCAGCTCATCAATAATGTCACGATCAAGCTCAACATTAAGCTCTTCAGCTGCTTGCTGTTCGCGAGAGAACTCCGTGAGGTTGTCAAAGAAGTCTCCGCCAAGCTTTGCGACAATCTGAGCCTTGGTCATATAACCAGCTTGCTCCATCTGGCGATAAGCCTTTGCTTCCTTCAACGGGTCAACCCAATCCCAGCCGCGTGCCATCCATCGTGGAGTGTCATAACGCTCAGGACGTGAATCATAATCATCAAACGGCAGTTCACCAGCCAAGACAGCAAGATCAAGCCATTCGCGAAATACACGATTATGGAAGTTTTCGATCAAATAAGACTGAATAACCTTCCAGTGCTCACGATCTTCAAGCAAACTCAGCCTGCTGCTGCTGTAGTTTGTCTCGCTGAAATCACGCGATAACGTCTCATAGCTACAGCCAAAACCTGACGCAAAACGCCGAACCTTGTTTTTAACGAACATCTCGTACTGCTGATCAGGTGAACTGATGTTTGGCACGCTTACGTTCTGACCAGGCTCTAGATATTTCCACATACCAGGCTCAAACTCGCTAATCCTGCGATCAGCTTCGACATCATCACCCTCAAGCTCGCCTTCTGGGCTTGTGACGAATCCCATTACAGAAGCGCCAGCGCGAGCGCGAATTACAGCAGCTTCCTCGTACCCCTGCAACTGGTGAGCATCAGCCATCACTGAATGGAACCACGGCACACCGCGATGCTGTTGCGGACGCTCTGGAATAAACAGGTGAATTACGTCTTCCGCAGGCAGGAAAACATGCTTATCGCCTTTTTGAGGTGCATTTTGAAACCAATAGTCACCAGGATGACGAGTTAAGAACGCATAGCGGACAGGGCGACCCCATTCGTTAATTTCAACGCCCATCCTCCACTCATTAAGCTTCGCAAGTGTCGGTCCTTGATACTCCTCATCAAGAACATCCGACTCGATCATCTCAAGTGCTAATGGCACCCTGCTACCACCAAACGGACGCCGAATAATACGAAACAACGCTTCGCCTGACTCAGGCAACGCGCCCGTTGCCAGCCATTCCATCATGTGGAAACTATGCCGCCCCGCAACGTCGCAATACTGCGCACGGGTCCATAAGTGCCATTTCTCTTCAATGAGGCGATTAATCGCTTCACTAGGCTTCCGCCCACGAACCTGCTGGACTTGAGACTGAAGCTTGATCCCGCTGCCGACAACGTTGACCTGAGTGGTGCGCTTCGCCTGCTTTGCATACGGATTATTCCGCACCATCTCACGCGAACGGTCGCGCAACTTGCTCAAGCTGTTGCGGATTTCAGCGTCAGCACTGGCCCTAGTGCTCATCCAGTCGCTAGTAAGACGCGAAACAATCGCACCCGCATAACTACGGCGACGGCGAGGTTGCTCCCGTGGTACACGCTGAAGACCGAGCGTTCTTAGAAATCGTGTACGAAGTCCCATCAGCTTCCGTTGAATCGAACGTAGAGATTATGTGGATCGCCAAGCCCAGAGGCGATTAATTTGGCTTTATTCTCTTTTGCCACAATAGACTTCAATCTTGATTCAAGTTCGAGTAACTCCGAAAGATCATATCGCTTTAAATTGCGACTTCCGATCCTGTACTCAGAAACAGCACCGCCAGAGACAATGGACCTGATGGCTGCTTTTACCGCATCAAGATCTTTCTGCGCCTGTGTCCTGCCGTCAAATGCTCCAGGTGTGCCCGTATACGCCAAAGACGGACGAATCTCAATCTGGCCTCGGCTGTATTCCTGAACAGTGCTATCACTGATCTTCGTGAGAACAGCTTGAAAAAACCAGTTAGGGCTTGGATCTGACGCAGCCGTTGCAGCAGCAGTCAAAGTAGTCTTCCAGCCGCTGTCGTAAGCAACCGATGTTGCCGTTAATCCCTGCGAATTGGTGTTAAGGCGAAAGTAATAGACCAGAGAGTGAGTCGAGCTAGTTACAGCATCGCCAAACACGTCAACAGTCTCGGCATCAACCCATACCGCATCCACGCCGCTTGTTATGGATGGAGGGATCGCCATCTACACAAATCACTTGATATTGAGCAGTCTAACTCTTACCACTGATTAATGAAACTTTTCTGGGTTCGTTTAGCCGAAGCTGCACGCTTGGACTCTTTTCGCTCTTCAGGCGTTTTTTCCATCTGGTCCCATAGCGTTCTGCGATCTTTAATCTGATACACGCGATTTAATGCCGCGTAAGCGTAAACAAGCTCGTCCAACGCTTCGTTTCTTGCGCTGCTCTTTTTCACCCAGATCCGTTCAGGGAATCCATTTCTAAAGCGAAGGATTTGTTTTTCTGCAGTCAATTCCTCAAAATAATCTTTATCGACTGTTGGATAAAAATGCAAATATCCAGGCCCTACATCGTTGTGCTTCAACCTGCCGAATAAAAGTGACTTAATTGTGTCCGATCCGACCGGGAACACCTGAGCACCCTTCTTAAGCGTCTTGCCCTGCGCATTCAGGTCAACCTTGCTTGCTTTTCCAATTGGCGGCTTGTTTTTGGTTGACATGCCCTTAATCGCAACAACACCTAGGCTCTGACGCTCTCTTGCGTACTGGTACACCTCACTGGTGTGGTGGCCGCCAGAGTCAATTGCCACAACCATTGGCTTCAATTCACGGCCATCTTCGGACTCATACGGAGTTTGCACAATCTCATCCAACTGCTTCCATACCTCTTTACGCGATGGGTCGCCGTAAATTTTCACCCTGTCAATTAACCAGCCTTGCTCCTCACGGCCCCATCCCCAAACACTGAGCGACAAGCGGTCGTCCTGCGTGTCACAGCCAACAGTCAACAGCAGTGCCTCTGAAGGCACCACGCCCTGCTTGTACTTTTCTTCGGCTGAACGTTCGCTAAGAGCATCTGCGCCCACCTTGGACGCATATTCGTCTTCCCACGTCTCGCCCAGAACAGTGTTCACGAATGTCTTTAACTGCTCTGCGTCGTTTTTCGCATCAAGAAACTCCTCAACCAGCGTTGACCAGCTCGCATTGGGGCTATAGCTATACGCCGCCCAAATATGAAACGAAACATGTTTACCATTGCCAGGCGCGGTGGGCCGCCACTCACCGCGTTCAACCATCCAACGCTTCTTCGCTGCCGGGATCCATACGCCACAGCTTTCGCAACAGTAACTGGCTGTATCTGGATCATTGTCGTGCCACTTCATATTTGCCCATTTCAAATACTGCATATGACCGCAATCAGGGCACGGCACGAAATAGCGCCTCTGATCACCCTGCAAAAACATTCGTTCCACACGGCTGAAGTCTTTAACCGTTGGCGTTGACCCCGCAACAATCTTCCTGTTCCAGTAATACTCAGTACGCCTAATGCCCAGCTTGATCTGGTCGCCCTCGGTGCCAGCCGAAGGTGGATAGCCATCAACCTCGTCAAATAGCACCACTCGCCTGCTCACACGCCTGAATCCCCTAGGGCTATTAGCACCTACCAGGCTGAGGCTCCCGCCGGGGAACTGCTTCTGAAGAATTGTGTTGGCTCCGTCTTTTGACTTTGCCTCACTCACCACACCCTTGAGGCAAGGTGTATCACGCAACATTGGCGCAATCTCTTCCTTCGAATAACCCTGTGCATCCTCAATCGTGGGCTGCACGATCATGATCGGGCACGGATCCTGATGAATATGAAAGGCCGCGACGTGATTGAGGATTTTGCTGTACCCGACACGGGCACTTTTCATCACGCTGATCTGCTCAATCTTCGGATTGGTAATTGCATCCATTATTCCCTTCTGGTAAGGCAGCGTGTGCCATCTGCCGCCTTCTGCGCTTGATTCTGCGCTTAAATACGCATAAGAGTCCGCCCACTCGCTTAAAGTCATCTTCTTTGGCGGTTTGAAGGCTAAAGCGGCTGACTTTCTTAGTTTTTCTACGTTATTCGCTGTCACCAGCTAAATCTTCTAATGCTTCGCGCACAATATCATCTAAAACACCAATAGCGTCTGTGTCTAAGTCTGGTATTCGCTGTTTTGCCTTGGTTGGTATCCCTAATAGCTTTGTTCTTGCGCGAGTGATAATTTCTGACCACTCAAGCGCAATGTCTTCTGCTTTGACCAAGAGTCCCTCTTTTTGCTGTCGATCAAGTTCGAGCAGTTCTGCTTTTAAATGCTCCGTTCGCGCACGGGATTCGTCATAGTCGGGGATCGACTCCTGGGTCTTGCTAATCCTCGGCTGCTCACCACCTAAAGCCATCCTCTCCTCGCGACTGCGCAAAGGCTTCTTTTCCTTGCCTGGACCGGCAGCCTTTGGGCCGATACCAATTCTCGTCTGAGTGTTTCTAGCCCATTCCTCTCGCATTGTTTCGCTATCCACAACAGGCTTGCCAGATGAGTCTTTCTTGACCGATAATCTTCCGCTTTTTACTGCTGCGTATACGGCTTCGGGTGATACGCCCAATGCGCGTGCGGCTTCGGACCTGCTTATTAGCGCCATGATGTAAATACGTTGAAGAAAATATAGCGCACACTAAAAAAAGATGCTAAGATGTCCGGTTTCGTTTTTTCGATCCTTGGGCGAAGTGTGTTTTCATTTATTTAATCGAAACAACTTTCGTGGGCGATGCCTAGGAAAATAGTGTGTCTCCATC
>Ga0181407_1000091_pt1 | contig 27342 bp, 25 predicted proteins | sample 30SPOviralmetaG_FD_130136 | JGI IMG/M metagenome (GOLD analysis project Ga0181407, IMG submission 130136) | Marine viral communities from the oligotrophic San Pedro Time Series (SPOT) site, San Pedro Channel, CA, USA - 30 SPOT_SRF_2012-01-26 | ecosystem: Environmental > Aquatic > Marine > Strait...
AGATGCTAACTCGCAGGTAGCTGTTGCGGATTTAATTCGTAAAGCGGTGGATAACTTTATTGAAGCCCACGCTTAAATCTTGGATTCTTGGGAAGCTATTGCAGCTTTCCAGGAATTTATTTTTATTGCAATTAATACGTTAATGGATACTGTGGGTCGTTTAACTATAATTTTTGAAGGGGGTGATTAAATTGAGTCTAGAGGTAGCGAAAATAAAAGCGTGGTCTGATGACCGCCCGTGTGATTCACCAACAATATAGAAAGGAAAAGACAATGTATTTAAATTTATATTTTTTTTCGATTTATGTTGAGTCATGGAATCGGTGGGTCGGGTTTTCGACAGACGCTGATGAGCATGAAAGATGGATAGACGTAGGTTACATCAGAATATATCTGAAGGGTCGGTAAGTTCCGCCACGACTGTAAATAAAATGGAACAGAAGAGGGAGTATGAATGCTAAAGGATTGTTCAAAGCAATCGAAGAATTTAGAAAGCTTAACGGAGAGATGCAAGCACAATGTATGTCACTGTTCCTACTTGTCGGGATGCATAAAGATTCAAGGGGAATCAGCATGACCGAACTAAAAGCTAAACTAGGGGTCGCACAAAGTTCCGTTAGTCGGAACGTCAGCATCCTTAGTAAAATAAAGATTGCAGCTCAACCAGGATTTGGTTTGGTTGAAGCAATAGAAGACCCGATGGAACGTAGGCGTAAGTTAGTGCGTCTTACCAATAAAGGTAATCGGGTTTATAAATCACTAACAGAACAATGAGGATAATACTATGACACACAAAAAGTATGACCCTAGAACCATATCGGAACTGTACCACAAGGTAAGTGTTAAAGTGTGGAACAAGAAAGATAAGGCACAGAAATCACGAGCCAAGTGGCTTGTTAATTTCTTTGGGTCGCAAAAGTTAGTCAATGAGATTGATGACTTAGACATTGAGCGTTTGGAAGAAGCTTTGGACAAGCGTGAACTGTCGGGTTCAACAATCAATCACTACTACAGTGCTTTGTCATCTTTGATAAAGTACGCCAAGGCCAAGCCAAGCATTTATGGGAAGGACTTTGAGCCTTTACATTTTGATTGGCGAGAAAAGGGGTCGCATCGACTTAGGTTCATGCAACCCGAAGAGGAGCTGCGGTTGGTTGAGATTTTAAAAGCTAAAAAGATGGAAGAGTTTTTGAATCTTTATCTATTCCAAATTGATACAGGATTACGGCTATCCGAAACTATTGGTCACAATAGTAATGCACCTGCATCATGTAAAAAGAAGGGCTTCTTAGTAGGTGATGTTGACCGCAGCGGAAACTTCATCAACTTGTATGACAGGAAGCACATGAACAACAACGAGTATAGCATCATCCCGCTTATCCCACGGGCTAGAGAGATAGTGCTTGACCTTTGTGTTGGTAAGAAAGCTGATGAACCTGTATTTCCTAATAACTATTGGGCAGTACAGAGAAACTGGCGGGAAGAAGTGAGAACTGCTTTCCAAGAAGAAGATGAGTCTTTTTGTATTCATATGTTACGACATACGACTGCATCAAGATTAGTACAGCGTGGGGTCGATATTTATGTGGTCAAAGAAATCATGGGTCACAAAGATATCAAGACAACTATGCAGTACGCTAAGTTAAATAATAAGACGGTTATGGATGCAATGAAGGTGTTATCTCACAATCCTGGAACGGATGAGAGAAATCATTTTCCTGTATCCGTTGCGGTATAAATAATGTATAGACCGCTAAACTGTTACGTTTTTTTTATGTGCCTAGGTAGCTCAGTTGGTAGAGCAGAGGACTGAAAATCCATAATATTGCATCCTTTAGGGGATGTAACCTAGGAAAACCTAAGTAAACGTACAGTTTAGCGACTATCCACCAACGGATTAATTATTTTAATCCAGAATAGGAGAAAGCTAGTGGAATTACCTAACGAATTAGTAAAGCTAATCGAAATATCATCTAAAGATTTGGAGCGACAGACTGCCCTTGAACTTGAGATGAGGACTCTTGGAATCAACAGATTTAACAAGAGGGTACAAGAACATAAAGAGCGTGGCGAAGAGTCGTTCTCTAATTATGGTAAAACTTTATTGGGGTCGAGCATTGACCCAATGGCACAAGGGCTAATTGCTTTTGTCGATGAAGGCAACCGCACCAAAGGGGCAACACCGATTGCCGTGAAGTTGCTTGAACAGATACCACCAGAGGTAGCCTGTTTGATTGCAGCCAAGACCATCATTAACTCAATCACAATCAATAGACAGTTAACATCCACTGCTATCACTATTGGTAAGAATGTAGAAACAGAAATGTGGCTACGTTTCTTTGAAGACAAGAACCCAGAATTATATGGGGTCGTAAAGCGTGACCTTGATAAGCGTAGCTTTGGCTATGGTTACAAGCGTAGGAAGATGCGGGAATCCGCAGTAAGAGATGGTGTTGAAGTACCTGCATGGACAAGAACAGAGAAGGTTCATGTTGGCTACAAACTTATCGAACTATTCATAGAACATACTGGCCTTGTTGAAGTTGACAAGAAAGGCAATGGCGTAAAGAAAATTGTATCGCTAGTTGCTACAGAAAAAACTATGGAATGGATTAAAGATAGAAATGGGTTTATGGAGTTGCTTGCTCCCGAATACTTCCCGACTTTGGTTCGCCCAAAATCTTGGGAAGATAAAAAAGTTATCGGTGGTGGGTACTATTCACGCCATGTCAAACCACTTCAACTGGTAAAATATAGAGACAAGAAAAACTTACAAGACTTGGAGAAGCACTCCATGCCCGTGGTGATTGATGGTATCAATGCGATGCAGTCAACGCCTTATGTCATTAACACTTTTATATATGAGGTACTGAATCATGTTTGGGATAATAGCATCGATGTTGGCGGGTTACCAAAAGCCGAATTACTCCCGCTACCACAAAAACCGCATGACATTGCGGAGAATGCGAAGGCTCGTAAAGCCTACCGTGCGGAAGCTGTCAAGGTGCATACGGAAAATGCAAGGATAAAATCTAAACGGCTGCACTTGAGTAAGGTGCTATGGATTGCAGGTAAATTTAAAGATGAGCCAGAAATCTATATGCCACACACCTTAGACTTTCGGGGTCGGGCATACCATGTGCCAAATTATTTAAATGGTCAGTCAGTAGACTATGCAAAGGCATTGCTTTTGTTTGCTAACGGCAAGCCAATCACCGAAGAGAACAACGGGGCGTTCTGGCTTGGTGTCCAAGGTGCTAACTTGTATGGCTATGACAAAGATAGTTATGATGTACGGGTTAAGTGGGTCAATGATAGTTCTGATTCATTCATAGCAATAGCCGAAGACCCTTACACCCACCGTGAGTGGGAACAGGCAGACAAGCCTTGGTCATTCTTAGCATGGTGCAAAGAGTGGGCGGAGTTTCAAAAGCATGGCTATGGATATGTGTCTCGTTTTATTTGCTCAATGGATGGAAGTTGTAACGGCATCCAACATTACTCAGCAATCCAACGTGACCCTGTTGCAGCTCAAGCCGTAAACCTTATACAAACTGGTGACGTACCTAATGATGTCTATCAAATTGTAGCTGACAATGTAACCGAAGCACTTACCAAGATAGACAACCCGCTTGCTATGCTTTGGATTAAATACGGAGTCAAAAGGTCTACCTGCAAAAGAGCAATAATGACCCTGCCGTATGGTTCAACTAGATACAGTTGCTCCGACTTTGTGCTTGAGGATTTGACCAAGCGTGGAGACAAGGGTGATGTACATCCATTTGGCACACAAGAGTTTAAAGCCTGTACATTTTTGTCGGGCATCATCTGGGATTCAATTGGTGAGATAATAAACTCTGCCCGTGTGTCTATGGACTACTTGCAAAAGACCGCAAGAATTATGGCAAAAAATAATTTACCGATACGATGGGTGTCACCTTCTGGTTTTCCTGTCGTGCAATCTTATCCCGAACTACGGTTAAAGAGGGTCGAGACTAAATTGTTTGGTGAGATTATAAGGCCAAGGATACATGAGGAGACAGAGAAGCTTGCAGTTTTAAAAGCAGGTAACTCACTGCCACCTAATGCAATCCATTCCCAGGATTCTGCCCATCTTTTCTTAACAACAGTCGATGCTTTACAAAAAGGTGTTCAGTCATTCTGTAATGTTCACGACTCATATGGAACTGTGGCTGCCGACTGCGACAAGCTTGCAGACAGCATTCGTTTCACATTTGTTGAGATGTATAAGGACTACGATTTGTTGCAAAGTATCAAGCAATCAGTCGAGCCTGTACTGGATGAAAAGAGCAAGAAAAAGCTACCCGAAGTACCACCAAAAGGTGACTTTGATTTAGACTTGGTATTGAGCAGTGACTTTTTTTTCGCATAACCAATCCGCCAACGGATACAATACCTTCCCTATTAGACTGAAGGGTAAAGATTATCTGAAGGTTATTATTAACCAACAAGGAGACTAAACATGGCAATGTCAAATGCATTTACAACACCAGTAGGAGTGGCAGCTTTTCCTTATCTGTCTACTCCAGATACTAAGTTTAATGAGGAAGGTGAATACAAGGTGAATCTCATTCTTACTAAAGAAGATGCTCAACCTGTTATCACACAAATCGATTCTGTTTATGATGAGAATGTCAAAGAGCAGAAGAAGAAGCTTGGTAGCAAACCATGTAAGGAAGCTAATCGTCCTTACGCTGATGAACTAGACCAAGAGGGTAACCCAACTGGTAAAGTCATTATCAAATTCAAATCAAAAGCTGCATACAAACCCGCAGTATTTGATGCGAAGGGAACGCCCATGCTAGAGCATAACATTTACGCAGGGTCTGAAATGAAAGTGAACGGTGCTATTGCTCCGTACTATACATCAATGGTTGGAGCAGGAGTTAGTCTTAGACTAAGGGCTGTTCAAGTCATCCAGTATGTAGAAGGTACGAGCGGTGCAGGTCGCTTTGGTTTCGATGAGGAAGTAGGATACGTTCAAGAAAAAGAGGAAACCAAAGATGCATCAGTATCAGAGGATTCAAAGAGCGAATCGGACTTCTAAGTATCGGTCTGGGTTAGAAGAGGCCGTTGCAAATCAACTTAATTCATTATCTATCCCCTTTGAATATGAAAAGTTGGTTCTTAATTATGTCCGTCCAGAGAAAGAACATAGGTACACTCCCGACTTTGTTCTTAACAATGGAATCATAATTGAATGCAAAGGTCAGCTTCTAACTTCAGACCGTCAGAAGATGATACTCGTAAAGAAACATCATCCGAAGAGGGATATCCGTTTTGTTTTCAGCAATAGCAAGTCCAGGATTTCTAAGAAGTCTAAAACAACTTACGCTATGTGGTGTGAGCGAAACGGATTCCCATACGCTGACAAGTTTATACCAACGGAGTGGCTCTATGAGAAACCAGTTGCATAAACAGGCAAAAAATTTTACAACAATCATGTACTACAGTTGTGTGTCGTACAGCCCTAGGTCTTTTTGGTTCGCCAAGATGCCTAGGGTTTTTTATTTAGGAGACAAAGATGGAAAGTGACTTTGTCCATCATGCTCCATGTGATTCATGCGGAAGCAAAGATAACGTAGCAGTCTACAGTGACGGGCATAGTTATTGTTTCGGTTGTGGCAAGCATACTTCAATTCATATAGGAGAACAGATGGAAACGGAAAGTGTTCCCAGTGAACTCATCACTGGTGACTTATCGGCTATTAGTAGTAGGCGTTTAAGTTTAGACACCATTAAGAAATTTAATTATAGGGTCGGCAAGTACAACGGTAAGCCTGTACAGATTGCCAATTACCATGACAAGCAAGGTAATATAAAAGCACAGAAGTTGCGTTACCCAGATAAGAGTTTCCAATGGTTGGGGTCAGCAAAAGAAACTGAACTGTTTGGTCAGAGCCTATTTGGTTCGGGCAAGAACGTGACAGTTTGCGAAGGCGAAGTTGATGCCATGAGCATGAGTCAAATGCTTGGTAACAAATGGCCTGTAGTTTCAATCAAGTCTGGTAGCAAGGGTGCGAAGCGTGACATCCAAGCTAACATGGAATGGCTAGATAAATTTGAAACTATTACATTTTGTTTTGACCAAGACGTTCACGGGCGTGAAGCTGCGGATGAATGTGCTAAATTATTTGCACCACAAAAAGCAAAGATAATGAACTTTGGTTTGAAGGATGCCAACGAGATGTTGGTTGAAGGCAAAGGCGAAGAACTTGTCAAAGCATTTTGGAATGCAAAGCCATACACACCAGACGGTATTGTATCGGGTGCAGATATCTATGACATCGTTCACAAGATTGATGACACCAAGTCAGTGCCTTATCCTTTTCAAAATCTTAACGGGCGTACCCGTGGAATGAGAAAGTCAGAACTTGTAACCGTGACCGCAGGTAGTGGTATAGGTAAAAGTTTATTTGCAAGACAGATAGCACACCATTTACTTAAACAAGGTGAGACTGTTGGCTATGTAGCATTGGAAGAGTCAATGCAAAGAACAGCCCTTGGTATCATGGGTATCGAAATGCAAAAGCCATTGCACTTATCAAGAGAAGGTGTGACGGATGAAGACTTTAGAAATACTTTTGATGCGACTGTCGGCAACGGCAGGTTCTTTTTATACAATCACTTTGGTTCATCGATGGCTGACAATTTGTTATCGAAGATTAGATACCTTGCCAAAGGATGTGAATGTGGTTGGATATTCTTAGACCACTTATCAATCATTGTAAGTTCTATTGCCGATGGTGATGAGCGTAGATTGATTGACAATACAATGACTGCCTTACGTTGTCTTACTGAAGAGACAGGTGTAGGCATGATGCTTGTGTCTCACTTGCGTAGGCCAAGCGGTGATGAAGGATTTGAAGCAGGTAAGATGACAAGCTTAAATTCTTTGAGAGGTTCACACGCCATTGCTCAACTGTCCGATATGGTTTTAGGACTAGAACGAAATCAGCAAGACAGTGAGAACCAACATGAGACTACTGTTAGAGTTTTGAAGAATAGACATAGTGGTGATTGTGGTGAGGCAGGTACATTAACTTACGACACAACCAAAGGTATTCTGATGGAGTCTACATATGTCCAAGAGTTTTGATGAGAAGGGTCTTGAGTGGACGAAGGTCATCATGGATGCATTGGCAGAAGTAATGCAGAATCCAGGATTGCACGTTGAGATAGAGGTAGCATCGTTGCCCTCTTACTTAATGATTGATTCAGCCCTTGGAGTTTTAGAAGAGGAGAACGAAGCAGCGGAGCGGATATCAGTAAGACTCTGCACTTTACATTAACAATATAGGAGAAACAAATGAGCGAATTAGTTTTTGATATAGAAACTGATGGTCTAGATGCAACCAAGGTACACTGCATAGTTATTAAAGATATACATTCTAATGTAGTCTCAACTTACAGTGACACCAAACAATGCACTGGTAGTCTAAGAGAAGGTGTGGATGCTTTAAACAAAGCAGTATGCATCATTGGTCATAACATAATAAAGTATGACATACCTCAGTTACTAAAGTTCTATCCAGACCTTAAACCTAACAGGGTGTTTGATACTTTAGTTGGGTCAAGGTTAATCTACCCAGATGTTTTTGATATCGACACAAAGTCAAAAGCAATCCCTACAAAACTATGGGGCAGCCATTCACTGAAAGCATGGGGGTTACGTCTTGGTAATCCAAAGCAGGAGATAGAAACAGATTGGTCAGAGTTTACACAAGAGATGTTGGACTACTGCATACAAGATTGCCATACCACTCATACTTTATTTCAACGTATGCTTGCTAAGAGATACTCAGAACAAGCAATTAAATTGGAGCATGAAGTTTGTGAAATCATATCAAGGCAAGAACAATACGGTATCATGTTTGATACAGAAAAAGCGACAACACTATATGCGAAGCTATCATCCAAGAGAGAAGCGATTGCCCAAGAACTGCAAGAAGTGTTCCCACCCATCGAAGTTCGTACAGAATTTATTCCAAAGGTTAACAACAAAGCCAGAGGATATGTAAAGGGTGAGCCTTTTATAAAGGTATCACATACACAGTTTAATCCGTCATCAAGACAACACATTGCTGACAGGTTAAAAACTTTACACGATTGGAAGCCTAAAGAATTTACACCCGATGGTTCACCCAAGGTGGATGACCGTGTGTTAAACCAGTTACCATTCCCCGAAGCCAAACTACTCGCTGAATACTTCCTCTTAGAGAAGCGACTTGGTATGTTGGGGGATGGTAAACAAGCTTATCTAAAACTAATGAAGGACGGCAGGTTACATGGTTCTGTTAATACTAACGGAGCGGTGACAGGCCGTAGCACGGCAAGCAACCCCAACCTTCAACAAGTACCTGCGGTCTATGCACCATACGGGAAAGAGTTTAGAGAATTGTTTACCGTGCCGAAAGGCTACAAGATGGTTGGCGTTGACCAAAGCGGAATCGAAACCAGATTACTCGCCCACTATTTACATAAGATAGACAATGGTGAATACGCCAAGATAGTTTTGGATGGTGATATCCACACTGCAAACCAAGAAGCTGCGGGATTAGAAAGTCGTGACCTAGCGAAACGATTTTTCTATTGTTGGCTTTACGGTGGTGGTGTTGGAAAGATTGCTGAAGTGACAGGCAAGACAAACAAAGAAGCCAAGCTTGTCAAAGAAAGATTCCTAAATCGTATGCCCGCACTAGCCAAATTAATTGAGCAAGTACATTCGGCTGCGGATAGGGGATACCTTGTCGGCCTTGATGGTAGACTTATAAAAGTAAGAAATAAATTTTCATCACTCAATACTTTGCTTCAAGGAGCAGGGGCTTGTTGTGCCAAGCAATGGTTAGTCGAGTTTAACAACGCCATAAAAAAATATGATGATGTTACTCAATTGCTTTGGATACATGATGAGATTCAAATTCAAGTGCCTACACATTTGGCTGAAGAAGTCGGTCAGTTGGCGGTTGATTGTATTGACCGTGCAGGGAAAGACCTTGGGATAAGGTTGCCTCTGGATGGTGAATATAAAATCGGGAACAACTGGAGCGAAACACATTGACAAAAACATATACTAATAAGTTCGACATCGATTTAAAGTTTGGTGAAGAACGTGAAGCAATGGTGGCATCTATCTTAGGTGAATCAAAAGATAAGATAGAAGTTAAAACAGAACGTGATTGGTGGCACAAGACAGGTAACATAGCTATTGAAATAGAATGCCGTGGTAAACCATCTGGCCTATCAGTTACAGAAGCCGACTACTGGTTTCACATACTAGCAAGAGGTAAATCAAACTACGCTATTATTATGTTTGAAGTACCCATTCTCAAAAAGATTGTTGAGAAATTTAAAGACAACACAAAGATGATTGGTGATGGATGGCAATCCAAATGCGTACTCATTCCATTATCCGAAGTGTTTAAATCCGCAAACCTCGTAGACTAAAAGGAAACTAAAATGAAAAGAACATTGTTAATCGATGGTGACATCATTGCATATCAATCGGCAGTCAAATCTGAACAGCCTATTAAGTGGGATGATAACCTATGGACATTGCATTCATACACACCCGAAGCCATGAAGATGGTTGATGATGGTATTGATGCACTAAAGAAAAAACTAAAAGCTGATTCTATTGTAGTGGCTATTACGGACACCAAGAATTTTCGTAAAGATGTACTGCCAACATACAAAGACAATCGTAAACAAAAGCGTAAGCCGTTAGTGCTTGGTGATATGCGTAGTCATCTAATTAAAAAATACAAAGCTGTATTCTATACTAGCTTAGAAGCTGATGACGTACTTGGTATCTTAGCTACAAAGCCATCTAAAGATGAAACTATTATCTGTTCTATAGATAAGGACTTTATGGGTGTGCCTTGTAACTATTGTCGTGATGGTGAAACAGTACAAAAGATTTCACTAAACGAAGCTAACCACTTTCACATGATTCAGACTCTGACAGGTGACACTGTTGACGGATACTCTGGCGTACCAAAAGTTGGGGCAGTCACTGCTAATAAAATGTTAGCTGACAAAGATATGCCAGTAAAAGATATGTGGGAGATTGTTGTTAAAGCCTATGAGAAGGCGGGCATGAATGAGCAAGATGCATTGCAACAAGCAAGGGTGGCCAGGATTTTACGCCACGGTGAATACGACAAGAAGACAGGTGAGGTGAAGCTATGGCAGATATAGACCAACCTACATTTGAATTTATAAAACCGTTGCCAGACGATGCAGCCGAAAGAAAAGCCATCCCTGTTTACACTGGTGTTATAAAATATTTCCCTAATGCACTAGCTTGTGTTGCCAAGGTATCACTGAAAGGTGGACTGCAACATGGTCAAACACCAGAGACATTGCATTGGGATAGAAGTAAATCTGGTGATGAACTTGATGCTATGATGCGACACATACTTGATGAAGATTGGGGGCAAGTTGCATGGAGAGCATTAGCTAATTTAGAAAAACAAATAGAGAAAGGATACAAAGGATGAGTCACGACAAATTAGAATACTTTATTGAAATTGACTACAGTCGTGATGAACTAATCACGGAACAAGGAATGAAAGTCTTGAGAGATAGATATCTCTTACCCGATGAGGGGTCACCGCAGGATGCCTTTGCCCGTGTAGCCCGTACCTTTTCAGACACACCAGAGATGGCACAACGTATATATGATTATGCCTCACAACTTTGGTTTATGTTTGCAACACCTGTACTAACAAACGGCGGTACTAAAAAGGGTATGCCTATTAGTTGCTTTTTAAATTATGTTCCAGATAGTCGTGAAGGATTGACAAGTCACTTCACAGAGAATGCTTGGCTTGCTTCAGTAGGCGGTGGCATTGGTGGCTATTGGGGTCACATACGTTCAGACGGTGAGGCCACATCTGGTGGTTCACAATCGTCTGGTTCAATTCCATTTATGCACATCGTTGATTCAGAGATGCTTGCATTTTCACAAGGTAAAACAAGGAGAGGAAGTTATGCAGTATATCAAGACATTAGCCATCCAGAGGTTGAAGAGTTTCTGGAAATTCGTAAACCCAGTGGTGGTGATATTCACAGAAAGTGTCTCAATCTTCATCACGGCATTAATATTACTGATGAGTTTATGCACATCATTGATAAGTGTTCTAATGATAGGAACGCAGATGATAGTTGGGAACTTGTTGACCCTCATAGTGGGTCTGTTGTTTCTACTGTCTCCGCAAGACAGCTATGGCAAAAGATTTTGGAAACAAGGGTGGCAACAGGCGAACCGTATATCTTCTTTTCAGACACGGTTAACGAAGGCTTACCACAGAGTCAAAGAACTCTGGGTTTAAAAGTACATCAATCAAATCTTTGTACTGAAATAACTTTGCCAACAAGCGAAGACAGGACTGCGGTCTGTTGTCTATCTTCTCTAAACATTGAGAAGTTTGATGATTGGGAAAAAGACAAAATGTTTATTCCCGATGTCATTAGATTTTTAGATAACGTGTTGCAGTTCTTTATTGATAACGCTCCAGACTCTCTAGCCAAAGCAAAGTATTCCGCAATGCGTGAACGTAGTATTGGTCTAGGGGCTATGGGTTATCATTCATATCTACAATCAAAGAACATTCCTTTTGCTAGTGCATTGGGTGCGTCTAGAAATAATGTTATCTTTAGGCACATCCATACACAAGCAATGGAAACTAATGTTGCTTTAGGTAAGGAACGAGGTGAAGCACCAGACATGGTTGGCACTGGACTACGGTTTGCCAATGTCATTGCTGTTGCTCCCAATGCTACCAGTTCAATTATATGTGGTGGTACAAGCCCATCGATAGAACCTTATAGGGCAAATGCCTATGTTCATAAAACTATGAGCGGTTCATTTTTGATGAAAAATAAATTTCTGCAAAAGCGATTAGCGGAATTAGGTTTGGACACTGATAAGGTATGGACAAGTATCATTGCCAAGCGTGGCTCTGTACTGCACCTAGAAGAACTAGATGATTGGGATAAAGAAGTGTTCTCTACTGCCATTGAGATAGACCAGAACTGGCTAGTAGAAAAGGCAGCTCAACGACAACCTTACATTTGTCAGAGTCAAAGTTTAAATATCTTTGTACCTGCGGATGTGGACATTCGTGAACTGCATGAACTACATATGAAAGCGTGGAGAAAGAAAGTTAAGACGCTTTACTACTGTCGCTCTGAAGCAATACGAAGAGCAGAAATAATATCAAATAAGATAGAACGTAAAAAGCGGGATGACTACGTTGGAGAGTCAGACTGTATAATGTGTGAAGGATAAAACAAATGCCACTACAAAAAGAACGAACCCACTATAAACCTTTTGAATATCCGTGGGCTTTTGAAGCTTACGATACTCAACAGAAAATGCATTGGCTACCCAGTGAAGTGCCGATGATGGAAGATGTAAAAGATTGGAACTCACGCCTAACTAATGAAGAAAAGAATTTGGTAACACAGATTCTAAAATTCTTTACGCAAGGTGATGTGGATATTGCTCAAGCATATCTTGATAAATATATTCCAATGTTTAAACCACCCGAAGTAAGGATGATGTTGTCTGCTTTTGCAGCCAGTGAAGCTAACCATGCACATTCTTATTCATTGCTTAACGATACAATTGGTTTGCCCGATTCAGAATACCAAGCATTCCAGGATTACCAAGCAATGGCTGACAAACATAATTATTTGTTTGAAGAACGTGGTGATAGTATTGAGTCTAAAGCCAGAGACTTGGCAGTGTTCTCAGCATTTGGTGAGGGGCTACAATTGTTTGCCTCTTTCATTATGTTGTTGAACTTCCAAAGGTTTGGTAAAATGAAAGGTATGTGCCAGATTGTTACTTGGTCAATACGAGATGAAAGCCACCATGTAGAAAACATGATTAAGCTTTTCCATACTCTTGTTGATGAAAACAAGCACATATGGACAGATGATTTTAAAGCTACCCTTTATCAAATCTGTAGAGACATGGTTGACTTGGAAGATAAATTTATTGACCTCGCTTTTGAGCAAGGCGGTATACAAGGTTTGTCTGCCGATGAAGTTAAGATGTACATTCGTCACATTGCTGACAGGAGATTGTTACAGCTTGGCCTCAAGCCTAACTATGAAATTAAAGATAACCCATTGCCGTGGTTGGATTGGGTCTTGAACGGAGTTGAACATACAAACTTCTTTGAGAACCGTGCTACTGAATACAGCAAGGGTTCAACAACTGGCTCTCTCTGGTAGAGAGCCTTATTACTTCCCTTATTAGAAAGAATTAAAATGGATGAATTACCAATAACTGTAGAAGAGTTACTAGAAAAACTAAACGAAGTGTATCCAAGTGAACCTGCGAGTCTAAAAGATTCTGATAGAGAAGTATGGTTTAAAGCAGGACAACGAAGTGTTGTTGATTTTCTATTACTTTTGAAAGCTAGAGGTGACGAAAACATACTAAACAAAAGGAGTTGATTATGTGCATGGGCGGAGGCAGTTCACCAACACCAACTCATCGTCAGTATGATTCCTCAAAATATTATAACGGCAATATCTATGACCCTAAACCCGAACCCAAACCAGTGGTATCTAATCAGAACAATAATGATTCTGGTAATGATAGCCCTAGCGGGGGCGGAACTATCGTCCAATCTAGTGGGCTAAGTATTGTTGATGATAATTACAACAAGACGAATAACCTAAATATTTACTAATGGTAAATAGGATATTAACAATTACAAATAGAAGGAGAAGCAATATGTGTCTAGGCGGAAGCAGAAGTCCTGCACCACAACCTGTAGCACCACCACCAGTATCTAGTGTTCAATCACCAGATGAGCAAGCACCAGAATTGGAAATTGCGGGTGAGGATACAGCGGAAGTGGCTGCAAAGAAAAAGAAAAAGACAGGTACAAATATGCTACAGACTGATGTCAATACATCTGGCACTGGCGTAAGTAACGTATCTATCCCAACTGTTTAAGGTTCATAAATGGAATATTCAAATACCGCTATAAATGATAGTGCCGAAGGACGATATGAGACTATGGCTCAGTACCGTGAGCATTATCTTGATAGAGGTAGAGACTGTTCCGAACTAACCATCCCCCATGTAATAGTAGCTAGTGGCTTTGAAGCAACAAGTGATTTATATACGCCTTACCAAAGTGTAGGCAGTCGAGGTGTTAACAACCTTGCCAGTAAACTTTTACTATTACTCTTTCCCCCAAACCAACCATTCTTTAGACTAGCAGTCGATGGCAAAGCTAAAGCCGAAGCTGAAAACAATCCCGAAGTAAAAACGCAGATTGAAAAAGTCCTAAGTAAAATTGAACGTGAAGTTATGGGTAGGATTGAAACAGATGCGATGCGAGTACCTGTATTTGAAGCCCTAAAGCATTTGCTTATTGGTGGTAATGTACTTCTCCACTTGCCTAAAGCAGGTAAGATGAAAGTATACCCACTAGACCAATACGTTATCAAACGTGATGACGGTGGCTCAATCCTGGAAATTGTTGTTAAAGAAAACATTTCTATAAAAGCATTGCCAGATGAAGCACAAGAAATTGCGTATGCACATATGTCTTCTGAAGATATTAAATCAACAGATGATTGTGATGTGTACACACACATTTATAAATTACCAGATAATGGTTTTTATGTTTGTCAAGAATTACACGGTGTCAAAATACCGTCAAGCATTGGTAAATTTACCGAAGAGAACTTTCCATTTTTGCCGTTGAGAATGATATCCGTAGACAATGAGGATTACGGCAGGTCGTATGTCGAGCAATATATCGGTGACCTCAAGTCGTTAGAAGGATTGTCAAGAAGTTTAGTTGAAGGAGCTGCGGCCAGTTCAAAGGTTGTGTTCCTTGTCAAACCAAATTCAAGCACAAAGAAACGTGACTTAGCGATGACCCGTAATGGTGATATCATTACAGGCCAAGCAGGTGATGTTGACGTACTACAAGCACAAAAGCATTATGACTTAGGTGTAGTAGAGTCAGCTATTGGAAAATTTGAACAGCGTTTGTCCTTTGCGTTCTTGCTAAACGCAGCCGTACAACGTGATGCGGAAAGAGTGACAAGCACTGAAATCAGATACATGGCAAACGAACTAGAGACTGCCCTTGGTGGTGTCTACAGTTTGTTGTCACAAGAATTACAATTGCCTATTGTAAGATTGCTTATGCAACGAATGAGTAAGAAGGGTGAGATACCTAACTTACCAAAAGGCACTGTGAAGCCCACTATCATCACAGGTGTTGAAGCACTTGGTAGAGGGAATGACCTAGAGAAACTTAGGGAGTTCACCGCAGAAATTGCACAGCTTGCCCAGATTAATCCGCAAGCCGTGTCAATGCTAAACATTGGAGATTTAATCCAACGTATGGCGAACAGTCATGGAATAGATACTGAAGGCTTAATTAAGTCTCAAGAGGAATTACAGGCTGAACAACAACAGGCACAAGAGATGCAACAACAACAAATGATGGAGCAAACTGCCCAGTCTGTTGCACCTCAAGTGGCGAACAATTTAACTAAACCACAATAAGGAAACACAAATGGTAGAAACAACTACAATCAATGAAGGTGTTACTGCTTCTGAAAAGCCAGAAGAAGTTACAGAACAACCTTCAAGACCAGATTGGTTGCCAGAAAAGTTTTCCTCACCAGAAGATATGGCGAAAGCCTACGGTGAATTGGAAGGCAAACTAGGTAAACCTGCGGAAACTCCAGAAAGTTCCGACACTGCTAAAGAAGAAAACCTTAATATAGATAAAGCGGAAGAAGCTGTCGAATCCGCAGGTTTATCTATGGAGAGTCTTCAACAAGAATATGACTCTAATGGTCAACTTGACGAAAAGTCATATCAAGCACTGGAGAAGGCGGGCATCACTAAAGATTATGTTGATGCTTTTATTAACGGTCAGCAAGCATTGGCTAACCAACGAGCAGGAGAAATCAAAGGCTTGGTGGGCGGTAATGATAACTACACTGACATGATGCAATGGGCTAAACAAAATTTGAATGCACAAGAAATTGATGCATACAATGTGACTGTCAATGGTCGTGACATTGAGCAAACTAAACTTGCTGTCATGGGATTACAGGCACGATACTCAGCAGCCGAAGGTATTGAACCGAATCTAGTTAGAGGACGTTCAGCGGGTGAAGCCAAAGGTGGATACCGTTCTTGGGCTGAAGTGACTACGGCTATGAAAGACCCTAGATATCAATCTGATGAAGCTTTCAGAAATGATGTCCAGAACAAGATAAGTAATAGCCAACTTTAGTTGTGCGACACTTATGTGTGGCAACTGCCAGAACGACAAAGAAAGACCTCTTGAGGGAGACAATCTGGAATTAAGTGAAGGCGGTAAGTCTCTAAATAAACTTAAATCTAACAATCTCAAGAAGGAGAATATACTATGGCAAATGCAGCCCCAGTAAGCGTTGGTCGAGTCAACGCATCAGGTTCAGAAGATGCCCTGTTTCTTAAAATCTTTAGTGGTGAAGTTCTTACATCGTTTGAACAAGCTACAGTAACAGCGGGAGCGGAAATGGTTCGTTCTATCGCTAATGGTAAGTCAGCGACTTTCCCAGTAATGGGCAGAATCGATGCAGCCTACCATACTCCTGGAACTGAAATTACAGGTAGTGATGTAAACCATAACGAGAAGACGATTACAATTAACGACTTGCTAGTATCTAGCGTATTCCTATCAAATTTGGAAGAAGCTAAGAATCACTGGGATGTACGTTCTGCGTATTCGACTGAAATCGGTAGAGCATTGGCTTTCCAAAAGGATAAGCACATCTTGCAAACTATCGGTCAAGCAGCTCAAGGTGCGGCCAACGTAGCTGACACTAGCTATGCGTCTGGTACAGTTCTAACGAACACTGGTATCGCATCTGGTACAGCAGCGACAGCGGCCAATGCAATGATTGATTCATTGTTTGATGCGGCGAAGCAACTTGATGAAAACTATGTTCCTAAAGAAGGACGAAAAGCTTTCATCAGACTAGAAGAATACTACAAAATGGCTAATGCAACTAATGCAGTCAACGTAGATTTCTCTGGTGGTGCTAACGGTGGTGTAGCTGATGGTAAAATCCTAAAGGTAGCAGGAATTGAACTAATTCCAACTGCTCACTTTGGTGATATTGCTGCTGACCTTTCGTCTAATACAGGCGTTCCGGGCGGTTCTGCTACTCAAGGTGGTTCTAATCCACAACAAGTAAACCTTGCTAACTATGTGGCACTTGTCTGTCACCCTAGTGCAGCGGGTACTGTTAAGCTAATGGACTTGTCTTCCGAAATGGAATACGACATTAGACGTCAAGGTACATTGATGGTTGCGAAATACGCAATGGGTCATGGCGTCCTAAGACCAGAAGCAGCAGTGGGCATTAAAGAAGCCTAATTGTTAATAATAAACCAAGGAAAGGTGGGGAGTAAAATCCCTGCCTTTTCTTTTTTTTAGAGGGAAACCATGACAACACAAATTACAGCTACGACAGAACTACAGGCGATAAACACCATGCTGTCATTTATTGGTGAAGCCCCTGTATCTACAATATCATCAACTACTGGTGTTGGTTCAGATGTCGCTATCGCAAAGAATATACTTGATGAAACTTCTATGTCAGTGCAGTCACAAGGATGGCACTTTAATACAGAGAATGAAGTCACATTACAAAGAAACAGTAGTAACAAAGTTGTGCTACCTACAAACTGCGTACACCTAGAAGTCGCAGCCCCATACCAAGCAACCTACGCATACACTCAGCGAGGTGGCTTTCTATATGATTTAAAAAACCATACTGATATCTTTACTTACAACCCAGTTGTTGATTATGTTTTGGTACAACAGTATGAAGACCTTCCCCAATATGCTAGGCACTACATTGCAGTCAAATCTGCAAGACGTTTCTGTGCTAGATATATGGGTTCACTGGAACTTAATAAGCTTGCATTACAAGATGAAGAAGAAGCACACATTACCTTTGAGCAAGCTGATGCAAGAGCGGGTGACTACAATGTACTAACTGGCAACTACAGCCAATACTACATTATTAACCGTACTAGAACTCAAGTAATTTAAGGAAAATAAATGGCAACTAGGCTTACATCACAATCAATACCAAATCTTATTAATGGTATCAGTGAACAGAACCCCGTTCAGCGTAATCCTGCCCAAGGACAGACACAAATAAATTTTCAGTCTAACATTGTGGAAGGGTTAAGCAAACGCCCATCTCTACACCACATTGCTAACGTCCTGTCTAGCACTGCCTTTCCAAACAATTCTGCCGTACACTGGATTAACCGTGACTCTGATGACCAGTATGTTGCTGTCTTTACTAATAACGCCACACCAAAAGTTTATGATTTGGCAGGTAACCAAAAGACTGTAAGCACACCTAATGGCACAAGTTATCTTGCTACAACTAATCCAATAAACAATTTAAAATTTGTTAACATTGCTGATTATACTTTTGTAGCCAACACGGAGAAAACTATTCTAGAAGACACTGCAACTACCGCAGCCAAAGTAGAAGAATTTTTAGTTTACTGTAAAAGTTCAAACTATGGTCGTGAGTATTCAGTTAAATTAACCCATCAAGATTGGTCATACGGTTATGAAGTACAGTTTCAAATGCCTACAGGAAATGACTCTAGCACTGATAGTCAGTTTAGAGATACGAACAAAATCATTGATATTCTTTTATATGGAACATCTTCTGCCGATTGGTCTAGTTCTGCCGATGGTATTGGTTTCAGAACAATAAGAAGTGACAGTGGGGCAACTGTTAGTACAACACAAGGACTAGCAAACTATTCTTCAATTACTTCTAAATTTACATTTACTAAATATGAGAACGTGGCCTACGGCAGGCTTAATGACCAAAGTAAAACTTACACAGTAACAACTACCGATGGTTTTGGTAACCAAGCTATGTATGCTGTTAAAGATGAAATCCAGGATTTCTCTGATTTACCTTACTACGCTAAAGTAGATATGATTATTAAAATTACTGGTGAAGAAGGTGAAACTCTTGGTGATTATTATGTTAGACACAAAGCAGGTGGTATCTGGTCAGAGACTGTAGCACCCGATGTAAAACTTGGTGTTGATAATTCTACAATGCCTCATGCTCTTATTAATAATAATGATGGTACATTTACATTTAAACAAGTTGATTGGACAGACAGAGTTGCAGGTGATAATGACACCAACCCTGCCCCATCGTTTGTCAATAAGAAAGCTACAAACCTTACGTTCTTTCAAAACAGACTTGGCATTCTTGCAGACCAAAGTTTGGTACTGACAGAAAACGCTCAGTTCTTTAACTTCTTTATTACAACAGGAACAGATGTATTAGATACAGACCCAATTGATATTGCTGCATCTGGAACAACTGTTAACAAACTATATAATTCAATTGATTTTAACGAACAGCTATTGTTGTTCTCACAAGAATCACAGTATGTGCTTGAGTCATCTGGTGATGCGGTATCGCCTACAACGGCTGTACTTACAAAGACTTCATCTTTCAGTCACGATACAGATGTCAAACCCGCTGATGCAGGTAGGTTTGTTTATTTTGCACAACGTAGAAATGATAAAACTTCTATTGTCGAATATTTTGCTGATGATGATAGTTTAGTTAATGATGGTATGAACTTAACTGTAGGTGTTAGTTCTTTGATACCAACAGGAATACATAAGATAGTTAGTAATGATGTTGAAGATACTTTGATTGGCCTAGTACATGTCACTTTAGATACTACTAACACAACTGAATACACGCCTAGCGGGGCAATAACACCTAACTATGCTAGTAAGATGTATATCTATAAATACTTTTGGGATTCAGATAAGAAAGCACAGTCATCATGGTCAGTGTGGGATTTTACTGGTATAGAAATTTTATCAGCGGAAAAGTACGATAGCTATGTCTATGTGTTGTACAACGAAAACACTAACACAAAGCTAGGCCGTATTGATTTGCGTAATCCAAACTATAGTGGATTAAATTTTCCTGTACATCTAGATATGCTTACGGCTGTTACAGGTACATACAATGCAGGTACAGACCAGACAACGTACACTTTACCGTACAACACAACACAAGCAATCAAAGTTGTTAGAGCATCTAACGGCTCAGATTTGCCTTTAGTAAGTCAAGTCGGTACAGCTATCACTGTTGCAGGAAATCATACGTCTGCCCTATTAGGAGTAGCGTATACTTCTACTTATCAGTTTAGTACCCAATACATTAGAAAAGGTGGTGAAAGCACTGCCTCTATAGTCAGTGGACGTTATCAGATTAGAACAATGAAACTTGCTTATGAAGATTCTGGTTTCTTTAAAGTCACAGTCGCAGCTAATAACAAACCGTCATACGATTATACAATGACAGGTAATATTGTTGGTGGCTCATCGACTTTAATTGGACAACCAAACATTGATAGTGGTGTATTTAGTGTTCCTATTCAATCAGAGAATACAAAGTATACAGCTACGATTACATCAACAAGTCATTTACCATGTCACTTCATATCCGCAGAGATAGAAGGGTATTATAAGAATAGAGCAGCCTCAATATAATGGGATATGTACGAAAAGGTGTTCTGGATGATGTCCTACAGTTACACCATAAAATAAAACAAAGTGACTTAGATGAAATACGAGCATCAGATAATGTAGATGCTTTTCAAGCTTTGGTATTACCATTTACAAAACCAAACTCTGATATCTATACAATGATAAGTGATAAAGAAAAAATCATTGGGATGTTTGGCGTGGTTGCTAGTAATGCCCCAGATTGGGGTGTGGCATGGATGCTGACTAGCGAAGAACTTTTTGACGAAATGCACAAACCACAATTTATAAAGTTGTGTCGTAAGTGGGTCAAAGAATTAAACAAAGATTATGAGTTTATCTTTAATTGGATAGACATAAGGAATTATAAATCTGTCAAATGGTTGGAATTTTGTGGCTTCCAAATTATGGAGACAAGAAATTATGGACACGCAAATTTACCGTTCCATTTACTAATGAGGAGAAGATAATATGTGTACACCCGAAGCACAAGTTGCCCTTGCAATTGGCGGAAAGGTCATGGAATACCAAGGCCAAAAGCAGAAAGCAAGACAGCAAGAGGCGATAAATGCGGCCAATAGAGGACGGGCTACACGGGGTTATCTTACAGACATTAATGCTATTGACCAAAACCAACAGGCCAAAGCAGAAGACAAAGTAAGAGCAGATTTAAAATTAAGAAAAGAACGTAGAGCTGCGGTAGCTAAGATGTTAAATCTTGGTGCAGGTAATGCAGGTGCAATCATACGAGATATTAACACAGACGCAAACTTAGATTTCAATCAGAACCAAGCAAGCTTTGAAGGTGACCTAGCGTCACTAGACCGTAAACGTATGGAAGCATACGGTGCTATGGAAAGTGTTTGGTATAGCCAACCTATTCCGCAGAAGCCTAGTATGATGGGATTAGCGATTGATTCAGCGTCTGCGTACACTGATTACAAGGTAGCAACAGCACAATAACTAAGGAGATATAATGGCTGACAATGAGTATAGTGGGGGAACAACCTACAGAGGCGGTACAGATAGAGTGTATTACCAATCAACTGTCGCTACGAATCTAAAAGCACCTAAGTCAAATGAGTTGTTACAGATTGCTGAATCAATGCGTGGCTTTAATAGAAGTTTTGATAAATATGTAGATAGTAATTTAAAGACAATTAGAACCGAAGCACAAACTGCTTTTGATGTTTTAAAGAATGACGGCATTACAGACCCAGACGAAATCAAAAAGTTGATGGATGCCAATGACCCTAGGACACTCCCACTAAAAGAAAAATATGCAGAGAATGTACTGAACGTAAACTTTGGTATGTCTCATGCGTTGCAAGATATTGAAACACTAAATCAAACTGCTCCTAATGATATGGAAACGGCTGACCTAGATGCATGGTATGGCACAGTTGAGAGAAACTTTGATGGCAAAGGTGAATCATACAAGCGTGGCTATGTGTCAGTCATGGGCGAAGCTAAGACAGCTTGGCAAGGTGTACAATTAAAAGCACAAGAAGAAGGTAAAATCAAAGCTTTAGAAAATACTGTCTATACTAAATTCCAACAGGCTTTTTCGGCTGACCCGAAAGCACCTATCGTTGACATTATTGCTAACGTAGAAGCTGTATGGCGTGATGAAGTTGGTAAGATGAAAGATTACTCTACAATGTCGGGTAAGGCTAATCCTATCAATCCTAACGCAGCCAATGCAATTTTATTGAATATGCTAGAGCAAGCTATTGTTACATCTGATGGTAATCCTAAAACACTAAAAGCTGTTGAGGAATACCTAAACCACAAACGTGGTGCTAAAGGTGAACTACCATCATTTTTAAACACATCAACAACCGCAGAAAAATCAGCAAGTATTCTTAAACAAATTAGAACGATTGCAAAGAAAAGTGTTGTTGATTTAGCACCTGCTACAGCATTGCTTAATGGTAATGCAAGGTCAGCTAACTTATCTAAGAAAGACCTTAGAAGCGGTGTAGAAATAATTAGAAATGATTTTATTGCTAAAGAAATGGCAAAATTAAATGACCCAGAAAACCCTGCTCTTAAAGGTGTAACCCTTTCAGAAGAACAAAAAACTGTAATGGCTTATATAGCAGCCGAAGATAAGCTAATGGATTTAGCCAGAAGGAATGGTGTAGTTATTCCGCAAATGGAAGACACTCTTCTTGCAGGTATAGCAGCTCCAAACAATGATGAAATTTATGACGAAGCAGGAATGGATAGAGTTACTCTGGGATATAAGCTTTGGCAAAAAATGAATCAAAAAGGAATTGTAAACAATCCTGCGGCTGATTACCTGTCAGATTCACAAGAAGCTTATTACAAATCTATCGACTTGCTTATGCAAACTGGTGAGAATGATTTGTCTACCGCAGCTATTAAGGCGTGGAAAGCCCAACAGCTAGGTAATAATTATTGGAAAGAAGTTATCAGTCTTACAGATTTTAACAAAGAGTTGGATGGATTTGAATTAGACGGTGGCAACCTTAGTGGTGTGGCTAGAGTAAATGCTAGAGGTTTGTTACAAATGTATCTTAACTCTGGCGTGGCTTTAGACCAAGCTGTAGATGCAACACAACAACATCTAGAATCTACCTATGTTGTTATTAATGACCAAGTTTGGAACAAACGTAAGTTTCCAATGGCAAGCACTGACTTGGCAAACTTAGAAACTAAAAGTGCTATGATTGCAATTACCGTTGCTAAACAATTCCCACAATATGATGCCGATGATTTGACACTTGTGCCTTATCTAGATGGCACGTTTGTTATGGTAGATAGCCTAGGTAAACCTATCCTGGATTTAGTAGAAATTGTTAACCCTAAAGGTGAAACAGTTAAAACTAGAATGACATACACACACGAAGAAGTCTTTGGAACAGGTAAAGGCACAATTGCAGGACGTATGGTAGAGCAAGGAATTGAAAACTTGGTTGCTAAATCTTACAACGATAAAATTAGAATGCTTGAAGAGATTGCGTTTAGCAAAGTTAAAACAGTTGTTAGCACAGACGATAATCAAGCAGTCAGCTTAGTAACATCTATGACAGAACTTAATGAAGCATTCCCCGAAAAGATTGGGGATAACGACATGACCGTTGAAAGATTACAATACACACACGCTTTGCCTAATGGGGCTAAAGCTATTGAAGTCAAACCAATCAACGGAGAAGACGGAACACCAACAGGACAATACATGGTTGTCTACATTCTTAAAGGAATGAAAGACAGCGAAGGTGAGTTTAGTAAAATGTATGTCCGAATGAATAGACAACCCGTTGAACATATGGATGACGGCCTAATACAAGGAGATAATTAATGCCACTATCAAATGAATTTCTAGAAGAGTACATGGTACTCCTTGCCGAAGACGAAGGCACAAGAGGACGTAAAGTAGCATTGGAAGGTGGTGGCGGTACTAGAGGCTATGGTATTACAACTATCCCCGATGAACTAAAAGAATATGCTAAAACTGCGTCTGATGAAGACTTGGCAAGGAAGTTAGTGGTGTGGCACTACGATAAAGTTGTTGGCAAGATTGGTCAAAGCACATGGGATAATATGCCAAACTCTATGAAGATTATTACTGTTGACCAACACTACAATTCTGGAACACTTTATAACGGTTTTAAAACAGATATTATCAGTGGTAATTATGCAGGTGCGTTAAAGAATACGCTTGACATTATTTCTGCTAGTGACCCACAAACTGGTGGCAAAGGCGTAATGAATGGCCTAGTTGCTCGTAGGGTACGAAACTATAACAGGGCAGCCAGTGAACTTGGTTTGTCTGTCATTAACCAATACAACATTGGTAGTGCAGGAACAGGAACACAAGTCGCATATAATTATAATGATGGCAGTAACTTTAATGTTAACACAAAAAGTGGCATACACTCAGCTTCTTCAAGTGGTGACTTTTCAGTCGATGCCCCATTAAAAAAAAATCAGATAGCCACTGACGGCACACAAGAAGAAGATAGTTTATTTGACAAGTTTGTAGATGGTGCAACTGACCTTGCAAGTGATACTTATGACACCGTTTCAGATTTTGCTAATGATGCAGTGAATACTGTATCGGGCATATTATCTACATCTGGCACACCAACGGAAGGTGAGTTAGATACATCAATACTAGACAACGAACTAAAACGTGAAGCATTGACACTAGGCACAGAGCCTATAGTAGAAAACGTGCCAGAAGCAGGTGCTATTAGTACAGAAGATTTTCCTGTAGTAACACCGTTACAAGAGAACCCATACATTGACCCTAGTGTGATGGCAGCTCCTAAAGAAAAAGTTGAGCCTGTTGTACTAACGCCAAAAGAAGCTACAGAAAACAAATATAAGAATAGTACACTTGAAGAAGTTGTTGGTGATATTGATAGTTTAAAAGACAAAGTATCTACCATTGAAGACACACAAAATTCACCGATGGTATTTAGTCAGCCTCATTGGGGGCGGTCAAAAGTACAGCCGATTTTAACAGAAAAACAAGTACAGAAAATAGAATCTGATGCAGAAGCATTAAGAAATCAATTAGCCCAAGAAACAGACTTTTTTGGTATTACAAACAAAAGTGTTATCGGAGCGGGTGCGGAGCATCTATGGGTAGGTAAAGCTATCTTTGATGCAGCCAACAAGACAGACTTTCAGCCAGACCCAGATTTTGTACTTAAAGAATTAGATGTTGAATTAGTTAAAAGCATACAAAAAGAATATGGCATTATGGATATTGATGCTTTGGGTGAAGCTGTATCACTAGCCCATATGCATTCGATTGCCGAAAAGATTCAAGAAGAAGAAAAGCTATTAAAGACTATAATGGCAGAAGGTACAGTTCCAGGAATTATTGCAATGCTTGGTGTAAGTATTTTAGACCCTGTTGCCCTAGGTGCAACCATTGCTACCGAAGGAGCCGCAGCCCCATTTATCTATGGTGCAAAAGTTACAAGGCTTGGTCGTATGCTTAGAGCAGCCCTATTGACAGGAACAACTAACGCAGCTTTAGAAGCAGTGTTGGTTAGCCAAAGCGAAACAATGGACGTAGAAGATGTTTACTATGCGGCCATCCTAGGTGCAGGTCTTGGTGGTTTCTTTGCAAGCTTACGAAAAGGAACTAAGACTGTAACTCCGGGCGGAACTGATGAAGCGTACCTAAAAGCTTTGGATGATTTTGATAAAGAAGTAACTAAAGATGTAATAGCAGAAGAAGGTCTTAACCTTACTGAAAAAGGTACAAAGGTTATGAACACCGATGCTAACGCCACAGTCAAATCACAAATGGATTTATTTGATGATGAGCCTGTAGATACATTCCAAGGTACAATACGAAGTGACGGACATACAGAACACAAAGTCCGTGACGGGGAAGAATATATTGTAGTGAAGAATGAAGACGGAAGTAACGAAATAAGGAAATGTAAATGATAGAATGTAAACTTGATGATTCAACACCGATAGACGGTTTAGAAAATGCTACTGATGAAGAAGTAGGTGCATTTCTACGGACAAAGAAAATGTTCGATGAAGCGGAGATTGCTAAAGATAAAGGCATCTCAGATAGCATCATGCGATACTTTAGGTTTGACCGTTTTGCTGTAATGAACTCATCAAAAAGCCCGTTGATGCGTCAGTTAGCTAAAGTGTTGACTGAAGACCCTAACGCTACAGGTGGTATAGTTAGAGAGTCTACAGCTACAGCTATCAAACATATTGAGTCTGGTAAGTTTAGAACACAATACTATCGTACATACATCCCATCATTTAAAGATTTTCTAAAAGAGCGTCAGCTAAATACAAAGCATTTGTACTCTCAAGCAACAAGAGAAGAGTTTAATGAGTTGATTGCTAGGTCTATCCGTAACGGTGGACAAGGCGTATCGCCCGCAGCAAACAAGGTAGCTAAAGTACAAGCACAAGTTTATGAAGATGTACTGACACTGGCACAGAAAGTTGGTGTTAAGGGTTCAGAAGATATTAAAGCAAACAAAAACTATCTGACCCGTACTTGGTCTAAGAAAAAAGTACATAAGCTAATAGAAAAGTTTGACCGTAAATATCCTGGAAAAGGCAGAAAGAAGCTAGAAGAATTTATTGCACGGTCTATGAAGCAGACCAAAGGCAGTGAAGAATCAGCCGAAGCATTTGCTAAACGTACTAAATATTTATCTAAGCTTTTGCTACGTCACGTTATGGATGGTGAAGGTACATTTGGTGTTAACCTTGACAGGATTCTAAAGTCAAAAGGTGAAGACCTTGCGTCATACCTAAGAACAAATACTGATATGTCGAATGATGACATTGGTATGTTGCTGTCATCTGTATTTAAAACAGACAGAGACAAAGCAGGACGTATTACACAATTTAAAAGACGTATTGATTTAGATGAGACATACGCTGATGCAGAACTAAGGATTGATGACTTTCTAGAAAATGATTCAGAGTTGTTGTTCTTGAGTTATATTAATTCGTTGTCTGGTCAGATTGCTCTGGCTAACAAAGGTTTTAAATCTAGAGCAGATTTTGATTCAGTTATGAAACAAATGGAAAAAGAAACAGAACTAGAAAAATTAAATGGAACTATGTCTCGTAAAGATGAGTTCTTTAGAAAAAATGAGATGAAGGCACTACAAAGTGTCTATGACCATCTGACAGGTAAACCACTAGAAGATAATGTTGGTGGTGCTTGGTCTAC
>Ga0181407_1000093_pt1 | contig 27098 bp, 41 predicted proteins | sample 30SPOviralmetaG_FD_130136 | JGI IMG/M metagenome (GOLD analysis project Ga0181407, IMG submission 130136) | Marine viral communities from the oligotrophic San Pedro Time Series (SPOT) site, San Pedro Channel, CA, USA - 30 SPOT_SRF_2012-01-26 | ecosystem: Environmental > Aquatic > Marine > Strait...
GAGAAGTTTGCAGATACTGCCTCCCTAGTATTCGCTCACCACTTTGCCAAGGGTGACATGACTAGCCGGGATCCGATTGACCGGTGTTCCGGGGCGGGATCCTTTGCCCGGGATCCGGATGCGGTTCTATCCTGTACCCGCCATGAGGTGGACCGGTGTTTAACCGTGGACCTATCCATCCGAAATGATAAACCAATCAAATCTTTTGTAGTAAGATTCGATAGTGATAAGTTGTGCATGGTACAGGAATCAGATTTAGATCCGGACAAGTTACACAAGCCGGGCCAACCCTTTAAAACATTAGAAGAGGCCACCATTACCCAAGCTAAGACCCTCGAGAATCTATCCTCCTTATGTGAACCGGTACCACATAGCCGGGAGACATTACAGGGTGTAGCAATTGGAGCGGGATGGACCCGCCGAGATTTCGATCAAGCCTTACTAAATAAGGACGAGCTAGATAAATGGTTCCTTTATGAGACCCGGGGAAGAGCTTCCGTCTATACTCCTAAGTGATATGAGGGCCCCAATATATTTAGAACCCCGGTCAAAGTTTGATGAGGCTATCACCGCAATCAAATCATATCGAATAGTGTACTCAAGGGAGAAGATCCTAAAGGTATTCATGGAATGTGACGGAATGGATCGGGATGAGGCCGTAGAGTTTTACGACTATAATGTTATGGGAACCTTTGATGGTATGGATAACCCTAACAAACCTATCTTCATTGAGTAACCTTGATTCATCACAAGTATTAATCTCTCTATACGAGAGATTATATAGCATCCGTGATGAGTGTCAATAGACCATACAAATATACCGAAAGATAAAAAGGGGCCCCTTATTGGGGGCCCTTCTTTGTATCCCTCTGTAGGTAGGGGATTAAATATAATCCTTACTATTTCCTGTAAGATATAACTTAACCTTACCGGTAGTAAGGAGCTTATCCATTATCTCCCCAAAGGATTTATCTTCCTTATAACATAGCCTCTCTAAGTTATCCCTTGCATCCTTCGTAAGGAGCAAACTTGTTTGCACTCTTCTATCCTCCTCCGGGATAGGTTTCCTACCCGCTCGTGATCGTTTACCTCCTCTAGCCATATCACTAGAGGTGTACTCATTTGGTTCCATATTGTCCATCAATTATTCCTTTCTCTTTTATGTGTGAAAATTCTAAGCCTACTACCTTCAATAGATTCCTTCCCTTTTTCTCAGCCTCCTCCGGGGAGTGGACCGAGAGGGTTGCAATAGATTCGGAGGTTCTAATTCCTTTCCTAGCATACAGGACAAAATCTTTTTTAGTTTTATGGGTCCTCCGTTGTCCTTTAGCCACGGCCTACCTCCTTATATTTATATTCGGTTGACCATTCATGGGTGTTATAACTCCACCGGAATTGAAAGTATCCAACGCCGTAAGTTATGTAGTGTGTCATAGCTTTCCTCATCTCATTCTTATCGTCCCGGGTCATCACTCTAAGCATTGGGTTCACAGTAAACATACCTCCAAGGTACCTATTTAGGTAGCCGGATCTCTTACCATAGAAAACAAACTCCTCCTTTGGTTCGTCCGGATCTCTCCAATCCATAGCAAAGATTCTCCCGCCATCACCAACCGGATCCACCACTAGCTCGAAGTCAGTATCTTCCACCGGCCACCCGGGTCTATGCCTAATCTTTTCAATATCTGATTTCTTAAATGATATTGTGAGCTTAGTCTTGAGCTTTCGCTTTGGTTTATCCGGTACCGACATAGGTACATCTTTAATATTAAAGCTCTTCTTCATGTCTTCCTCCAAATAAGGGCCCGCCATTCTCCTCGATAGCTTTCTTATACTCTCCCGCATTCTCCTGTGCGGAAGTAAGGGCCATGTTTATAATCTTCTCGGCCTCCTCCTTGTTCGGGGCACAGATGTACATGGTCTCAAAGAGTGTGGTTGCCATGCCATACAACAGGCTCGGCATACTTGGTAGTTTCATACCGGCATCGGTGTATGCTTTCTTTATTGTCGTGATAGATTCATGGACCGCGTCCATGCCTACCCTTATATAGTTTTCTGTGAGGTTGGTTGCTTCCTCATCGCTCATATCTTTATCCATTTTGTGATCTCCTTAGTGCGGTTATTATTATGTTAAAGTTTTCGGGGGTGAACTCACCCATCTCGCTTATGTCTATGTCATATGCATGAATTATCATGTTGTCATGGATGTCGGGCGTACCATCTGCATTCATTGGACCAATGGCTAACTTGTCCGGATAGAAAAAGACTCCGGCCTCCTCCATTGGGATCCGCTTGTCATCCCAAGTAACCCATGGCTTGGTGTGGTCCCTTTCCATTTGCTCCTTGGCTTTACGCAACCGCTCCTCTCTGTTCTCCTCCCGCATACAAAAGTCGGGGTGCTTTGGGTTGGACCAATTCCTTTGGGACTCTTTGGTCCTCTCCCATAATTCTTCTATTTGACTCATAGCTTGGCCCCCCAATAGAAGAAGATTAATAATGATATCACCGGACCGGTGAAGATTAGGTAATCGTATGGGTTCATTATATTTTTTCCTCCACTATATAATTATAATCTTTGAGCTCGTTGGTTACCCACTCCACTAGATCGGCGAGGGCCTCATCGTTCCGAGAGTTGGCTCGGATACTTGCATCCTTTAGGAACCGGTAATCTGAATGCCATGAGGAGTAAGGTCCGGGCACCCGGATGATTGCTCCTCCTCCCTCTTTCTTTGGGGTAGTAGGTAGCTTGAAGATTTCCTTGTGCTCTAGTACCTCGTAAAGGAAGTCTAAGTCTCCTCCAATACCTCCCTCCCTTTCTATAACTTTGGGCTCCTCCTCGGTCTCACCCTCGGATCTTTTGAAATCTTTAAGTGTCATGTCTTGGTCAATGCTCATGTTAATTGGCTTTCTATATTTAGGGCATCGGATCCGGCACAATGCTCGGACGATTCAATTGTTATCCCGAGGGGCGTGTTCATCTGATTGATAAGTTGGTCTGCATCTATGGCCTCATCTACTAGATGATCATGGGCCCATGTTTCCATCTCCTCCTCGAGCTCATCCTCCTCTTGAGAATACCCATCGGCATCCTGTTCGAGGGTATAATCTACCTTATACTTTACCTCATACATTTTAGCTACTGATACGAACATGGTCTTGACCATACCGGTACGATTTTCGATCTCCTCCTCAGTCATATTATTCATCCCCCTCTCTGTGCGGTTGGTAGTTGGCAACCTGTTCATCGATTGAGGTATCTTGGCCCTCCTTATAGATCTCATTATGTTGGGCTCGCACAAGCAGATCAAGATTCTTCTCCTCAATGTTTTTCTCGAGCTCTTGGATATACTCAAGGTCCTTGTCCGCCTGTTTTTGGTAGTTGGCAAGGGCTAGGGCTTGCTTATTAAGTTGGCGTTCCATCTCGAGGGCCCTCTCGTTTTGATCGAGGATTGTTTTATTCTTATCGTCTACCGCATCTCGAAGAGCCTGTAATGGTATGAGGTTAAGGTCCTTTTTTTCCTCGAGGATCTCCTTGGCATCATCTAATTTGATACCCAAGTCTATGATCTCCTCCCGGGCTAATGCTTCCCCGGTGTTTGTCCCATTAAGTAGGGCCTCAATTGACATTCTAGCAACTGATTCCCATGTTGGCGTTATTGATACCCGGTAGGATTGGTCTCCTCCGGCGTTGGTTTGATCTCCTGTATTCATATTCTTATATTTGATTATTCAATTTGATTTGTCAACTATTATTATTTTTTTGTTTTGGGGTCATAGATATTGGTAACCATATCCACCTTGAGCCCGAGCCTCCGGCCAATTTTGATGGCCCCCTCTAGGTCTACATTGGCCGAGTAAAACTCGAGTTGTCCTTGGTCTGTAATTGAAAAGCAATGTCTATCCCTTACCGGAATGTTAGCGGTCGGCCCATATTCTCCTCCGGCGTTCACCTTAATTCCTCCACGCTCATTCAAGATATCCTCGGCTACATATAGAGGGCCGTCATCAGTCTCATCCGGATCTCTTCCGGAATCGTCATAGATGAATACCTTACCCTCTTTGAGGGCGATATGATTATGGTATTTTGAGCGGTGAAGTGGGATATAGCCGTTGGGTGTCCTTGTGTGATTTTGTGCGTCATTCATTTTGATTTCCTCCTGTATGTTATTTATATGGTTTGATAGGATCCTGTGATCCATTGGTGAGCCTTACTCGCTTGAGCCGAGGCCGTAGCAAATAGTTTCTTGTCGGCTTTTAATTTCTTACTCCATGACTCAATATATGAGGCGGAATTATCGAATGACTCTTTGCCCATTTTGCAATCGGACAAAAGGAAACAGGCCCCGAGCTCGGCAACCAACTCCTCCCGAGAATAATCGGCGGATCCGAAAGGTTTCGGGGCCGAGTCTAATTTTCGATCTAATCGGGTTGAATGGCCTGTGGCATGGACAAGCTCATGCATGGCCGTCTTATAATACCCTTCTCCTGTTTTGAATTGCTCCCGCTTGGGTAAATGTACGCTATCGGTAGAGGGGCGATAAAAGGCCCGATTCCCTCCATCATGGTTTATTTTTGGCACTAGCTTACCCGCTACCGCCTCCCTTATGAGATCCTCGGCCAATTTCTTAGGATTCCACTCGTTAAGATCCTCCGAGGTTTCCCCGAATGCATCTACAGGGAGCTTGTCGGGATCTATACCCTCGGTTTGCTCCAAGTTGAAGACCGCATCAGCTTTTAAGTATGGAATCAATTTCTGCTTGTCCTCGGGTACAGGATTGCCGTCCCGATCCTTATCCGCCTTGAACATTTTAAAGAAGGTAACGAAGGAAGACTTTTCCCCCTTCTTAATGGTTCCCCCAAGCTCCTTGGCCTTCCTGTAAGTCAACCAATACGGCGAGGTCTTCCCCTCCATCATTAGAAGCATGAAATTAAGGCCCCTATAAGCCTTTTTTGAGGCCAAGCTAGTAGGTACCCCTCCCGAGGTATCCCAAGGCCGTTCCCATGGTACTACGCCCGCTTCGAGGGCCTTTAAAATTTTATCTGTTACCCTTTGGTATGGGCATTGTGCTTTATATTTCTTGGTCATAATTTTAATCTCCTGTTTTTAGTTTATTTCTCTGATCATTGGTTTGATTCCTTTTCTTTAGTTATTTTCCAAAATTCCCCTCCTAATAATTTTTTAATATCTTCAATGATCATGCTTTGATCTTTTTCGTACTCATCTATAATGAGCTCTAGGCCGTAAATAAGGGCCTCTCGAGAGGGTGTTTTGCTAAGAATGCGAAAGTCGGAATTAATGGATTTGGTCGAATCGGTCGTATTGTCTTGTGGCATAATTTTGATCTCCTGTATTTTATTGGTCTTGGGTTATTCCTGTAGCGGGAGCCTCGGTCTCGAGACTATACCCGCAAAAAGTCATTATTTTTTTCATCTGTGCTACCATTGGCTCGGGTACAATTACCGAGTGGTATTGAAGGCCAAAATTGGTACGGCCTAGTTTCTCGTTTGAAAAGTTAAGTGCTATTAGATTGTGTTCCATATTATTTACTATTTGAGGGTGTTAACATATTGAAGAAAATCGCCTAAACATTCGTAAGATTTCTTTTTTTGTTTCCTAAGCTCTTTAGTGCTTTCGATCTTCTCATTTGTTGAGCGGGTTGAATTTATTATCTTATAAAGGCCCTTAGAATATTCTTGGGCTCTCATTAATTGGTTGTGTGCATTTATGATGTCATCATTTGCGTTTTTGCATTGCATTTGAAGATTCTCAATCGGCGTTAAACTAAGTGTAATATTGTTCATGGTTATAGTTATGAATTATTATATTTGATTTGTCAAACATGATAAACAAACAGGTAAATAGATTTACGCCCCGAGCCCTGTATTCATGAGGGGTTCCGCCGATTCAATAAACAGTAAAAAAAACTTTTTTGAATCCTGTTAAAAAACAATTAAAGCGAAGGCGAAGCTCTGAGACCCGCTTAAATACAGGCCGTCAGCCGTTTTTGAACTTTTCAGTTTTTACCCGAAAAGCCTAGAGCCCTGTATTCATGCGGATTCCGGCACTTCTATGATGTCCCGATCTCGTTCTTTTCGTAGGGCCTCGAGGTGTCCTTTTACATCTTCAAGGGAAGCGGTTTTTTTGATCTCTACTACCTGTGATGCTTGGCCAAGATCCGCTTTTTCCTTATCTCTTAGAACCCCGAAAGTAATACCTAGAGCCCCCGCAGGAATCTTGCCCGCTTCAGCCTGTTCGATGATCTTCAACAATATAGTTTGACTAGCAATTGTATTAAGGCCCTGTGTGAGCTTTTGGGCCCCTTCAATAGATTCTTTTTCCCGCTTCAAGATTATTGCTACCGATTCAGTTGCTACCTTTTCCGCTTTAGAGATCGATAGTGCAGATTTACCCTGTGCAAGAGCTTGGGCTATCCTAGCATATTTGTCGGGCTCCTTCTCGAAGATCTGATCAGCGGTATAAGTAGAAGGGCAGATCTCCCCCGCTTCTAGATTAGCGGGTAAATTATCGGGTAGGTTTTTCACTCTTTTTTTATCTGTTGGCATAATCGGTGTACCCTAGAAAAAATGTAAAGATAACTAGACCTCGAGGCGGTAAGATCCAAGCTCCCCGCCCCGCTCTTTTTTCAACCCCTAAATCCGGCCCCTTCCTGTGTTTTAGCGACATTCCGAGGCGACAACAGGCCAAGACCCGCTTAAATAGTGGGGTTACCGAGGGACTAATACTCCCCTCAAGGCTCCTCCCTAGGATTATTGTGCATACTATTTTAATTAATTGACCACTCTTCTCCGATGGGGGGGAGGGGGGGGTCATGCGGGCGAGGATGGGATTTTACCCCTATCGATTAACTCTCATAAAAAAATTTGGACAATTGTCCCCGGTCGAAAATTTTGGTACACTTGGTACAGATGTTGTCTTGGACTAACCACCCCTTGTTACCGGTACCTTCTAAGGAAGAGATGCTAACCATGGGTGAAGATAAGTTACTCGAGTTTCATAGAACTAGAGAAGATGCCATCTTACGAGAAAAGGATGACCCTTATAGACACGGTTACGAGCCTCCTAATTGGTCTATGGTAGACGATGAGATCCGAACGCATAACGAAGTTCTACTTATGGGCGGAAATCGTGCGGGGAAAACAGAGCTATTTTCTAAGCGAGTCGTAGAGTGCGTATGTAAGAACCCTAACACTATTATATGGTGCCTTACGGAAAATATGCAGAACTCTATACAAGTACAACAGAAAGCTATCTTTAAGTACCTACCTAAAGAGTACAAGAACCTTGGTAGATCTAAGACCGGATATATCGTGTTCTCAATTCGTAACGGATTTACCGCCGGGAAGTTCTCATTGCCTAACGGAAGTCAAGTAATTTTCAGGAATTGGTCCCAAGATTTGAGTACGGTAGAGGGTGGAGAGATCGGAGTGCCCACATGGGAGAACGGTTTAGCCGAAGGTACACATAATATAGGATTTTGGGCAGATGAACTTATACCTCTTTCATGGCTCGAGACATTACGCTTTCGTACCATAACTCGAGGTGCTACCGGTCTCGTGAGCTTTACTGCCGTGACAGGGTGGAGCCCAACGGTTAAGAGTTTACTAGCCGGAGCAAGCACAACCAAGTGGGGGAAAGCGGAACTTCTCGATAACGAGAAAGTCCCACTAATTCAGCAACCAACTCGGTCCGCCTCTAGCGTTGTGTACTTCCATACTAAGGACAATCCCTATGGAGGGTGGGCCCACATGAAGAAGCAACTATCCGGTGAGAACCGTGACACTATTTTATGTAGGGCTTATGGTGTACCAACGAAGAGTGCCCAAACGGTTTTTGCAAAATTTGGGGAGAACAACATAAAGGACCCTAAATCTATACCAATTCTTGAGGACCCGGTAAACAATCCGGCTATATGGTTAACGGTAGTGGATCCGGCGGGAGCAAAGCCATGGTTCATACTGCACATGGGGATAGATGCTCATGGTACATATTGGGTTGTCGATGAGTTTCCTTGTTTCGAGGAGGAAGGTCTTTGGTACGATCCGGCTAGAGGTGACCGGGGTAAACCGGGAGACGGTGCAAGAGCAAATGGATTTGGGATCTCTGATTATGTGGAAGTAATTAATCGTATGGAGAAGGGCCGTGATTGCATGAGGTATGTGGATCCTCGTTTAGGGAATGCAACTTATCAGAAGGCCGAAGGTACATCTAATATCATAGATGATCTTAATGAAGCGGGTATAGTTTGTTATCCGGCAGAGGGTTTGGATATAGAGACCGGGGTACAATCTATACAATCTTTATTAGCGTGGGACCAAAGTAAGCCGATGGATCTGACTAACCGGCCCCGCTTAATGGTCTCCACCCGGTGTAGGAATCTGATTATCTGCATGGAGAATTGGCCTAGTGATGGGAATTTAAAGCATGGGGCAAAGGATCCCATCGATTGTTTACGCTACGGAGCGATTATGAATCACGAGTATTATGCTAAGGAGGACATGATACAAACAGGAACAGGGGGATACTAGAATGGTGGATAATGAAAAGCGGGTAAAGATTGTTGAGATGTTGGAATCGGGGGAGAGTCCTACGAAGATAGCTCGGGAACTGAAGACAAGTAGGAACACGGTATACCGTGTAAAGAAGGAGGCTAAAGACGGACACATCAAAGATCTTAAAAAGAACGAGCCTAAGACGGTTGGCATAGAGGAGGCCGAAGTAATTAAGTTGGTTCCTAATGAAAGATTAGTGTTAGCGAGGATAGGGGAACGCTTCGTTCGTGTGGTAAAACAACCTAAAGTAAGACCAAGGATTAGGTCTAAGATTAGGGTAATGGAAATTACAGATGACTTATACAGATTGGTATGAAAAAATCGAAGCGAGATCTAACCGAATCGATACTCTATTGGATTTTATGGTGTGTCGGGCGGGGATACAGACTTTGGAAACGGGTGCTACCCCAAGTTATACGCTTGAAGAGATTGCTGATTTCGTGGGGTGCGACATTATGGTCATTAAGAAAGCGGAAGCCTCGGCCATGAAGAAGGTTAGGTCTAATAATCCGGAATTAAAGCTATATTTACCGGAATGAAAAAAAGGGGACTATACGCCAATATCAATGCGAGGAAGAAAAAAGGGATTAGTAGACCCAAGTCTAAGTCCACTATTTCTAAAAAAGCCTACGCAAATATGAAACGAGGTTTTAAAAAGAAGTAATGCCTGTAAAAAAGAAAAATGTTTCTTTACGCATGGGCGTTCACAAATCTCGTAAAGGTGGCTTAACGGCCAAGGGCCGTGCTAAGTATAATAAGGCTACCGGCTCTAAGTTAAAGGCCCCGCAACCGGGAGGGGGCTCAAGGAAGAAATCTTTTTGTGCTCGTATGGGTGGAGTCAAAGGACCCATGAAAAAACCTAACGGTAAACCTACTAGGAAAGCGTTAGCTTTAAAACGATGGAAATGTTAGTATGAACGAATATGATAACAAAGCCCGGGTCTTTTCAGACAAACCGGATGTAGATGAATTACGGCACGATTACAATCGTGTCAGAAATGAGCTAGGTTGGTGGTTAACTCGTTCGGAAGAAAACCGGGATGTACGCTACAATCTTTGGCCGAACAAATCTGACGATGGCAGAAAGCATGGACCCGAAGCATGGCCATGGGATAATGCAAGTGACCTTGAAGTTTTCCACACCGATAATTTAATTACTTCCTCGGTGGCAATGTTAAAGTCCGCCTTAAAAAAAGCCAACTTGATAGCCTCGCCGGTAGAAGCTAGTGATACTGCAAATGCTTCGTTAGTAACTCAATTTTTGAGGTGGTTAGTGTTCAGTCAGATGGATGAGCTAAACCGTGAATCAGAAGTCTTAGCTAACCATATTTTAGAAAAAGGTTTAGGGATACTTGGTGTATATTGGAAACGAGAGATTCAAAAAAATTACAAGACCCTAACAATGGTAACGCTAATGCGGGATCCGGACCTAGCAACGGCTTTGCAGGAAGCGGATGTCGCAGTAATAGCAGAGATAATGCGTGGTAAAGATCCGAGCATTGTGGACGAAGACCTTGAGGAAAAGATCATGGAAGTCTTAGACGGTAAGGCTAATGTAAAGTATACCGTTAATGTTATAACTTGTAACCGACCTTACCTTAAAACTTATGAGTTAGGTAAAGATATACTGATTGATTCTAATGTGATGGATCTTCAATCCGCTAGAAGTATTTATTGTTTACATTGGTTCACACCGGAAGAGTTAAAGGGCAAGGTCCACTCAGATGGTTGGGACCAAAAATTTGTGGACGATGCTATAGAGAACTATACCGGCGATACGCCAACAGTTCAGCAAGCCAACTCGAATCTATTCCCTAGCCGGGACAATAACCTTAAACAGAACTATGAGGGATTAGTTCAAGTAGTTTGTTGTTACCGGAGGGAAGTGGACGAGAATGGTGTACCAATTATGTCGATGACCGTGTTTACGGAGCGAGGAGAAGAGGAACTATACGCCATACATGAAACGATCCAAACCGTCCCGGCTCAGTTTCCGTTCATCGCATTTCCTAGGGAAAGCATAAGCCAACGCTTATTTGATTCTCGGGGTTGGCCTGAATTACTTCGGGGTAATGAGTATGGAATTAAGACCGAGCGTGATGCCCGAAGGGATCAAGCAAGTCTTAGTACGGTGCCACCTTTAGAATATATGGTTGGCCGGGCCCCCGCCTCGATAGGTCCCGGGGCAAAGATTCCTGTGCGTAGGCGTGGAGAAATTGGTTACATGGAAATTCCTAGGTATAGCCCGGCCTCTACGGAAGTAGAGCAAAGTTTAATACTTCAATCTTATAAGATGACGGGTAGGCCAACCGATGAAGCGGATGCGGTTTTTGCAAATGTTCAAACTCAAGCTATGGTTGACAATTGGTTAACAGGGTGGAAACAAGTACTTAACCAAATTTGGACTCTCCAAAAAAGTTACGGTGACGACAAGGTTTGGTTCCGTGTCACTAATAACGAAAAAGGGGTAGAGCTTTTAATGGATGATACCGGTAACAAGTATGACATTGATTTGAGTTGGAACACTTTAAATGCGGACGAAGAAAAGCAACTACAGAAACTTGAAAAAGTTGGCACAATCATGTCGCAGTTCGATAGATCCGGGCAAGTTGACTTTGGTGAGTTCACAAGAGTATTCGTTGAAAGCATTGACCCGAACCTTGCTACTCAGCTTATCACTCCGAAGGAGACCGCCACGCAGAGAGAAGAAGAAGAGACTTCCGCAGACATTGCTAAGATCGTGTCGGGGCAAGTTGTAAACGCACCGCCGAACGCTAATGCAGAACTAAGGCTACAAGTTATAGAGAATTGGTTGAAGGGAACGGAAGAGATCCCCGGAAACGACAATCAAGAAAAGCTCGAGAAAAATGAAGGTTTACAACAGAGACTTCAATTATATGCCGGGCAACTTCAACATTCTATTCAACAACAAAAAAATGCTATGACCGGAAAACTAGGTACACCCCCCGGTAATGTGCAAGCAACTTCATTAAGATGAATTTAAACGATGCCGTTAAAAGACTAAAAACATCCGAAGAATATCGGATAATACTCGAGCACCTTACAATAGTCCGAGAGAATTTAATTGTAGAGTTTAAAGATCCGCAAGCTATGGAAAACCCCCAAAGCCTAGCTAACATTGCCGGCAAGATAGATCAAACAGATACTATCTTATTGGAGATGGGGGGACCGGTATACCCCAAGGATGTCAAATCAGAATAAAAAAAATGGTATCTACTATGAACAACTTTTCATAGCCGAAGCGTTAAAGCGTGGGTTAGATGTTTGCTTTACGGTGGGGGATAACCTTCCCTACGATGTAATAATAATGAATGGAGCCAAATCAACTCGTGTTCAAATAAAAGGAACGGCGGGTTGCGGAACCGAAGATAGTGGTAAACCTCGATATCAATACACCATGGCAAGGGGTAGACATCCGTGTAAGCATATAAATATTGAGTACGATATCTTTGCGGGATTCGCTCGCCATAACAATGGTGAGTCTTGGTACATAATCCCTAAAAGATTTTTGAAGTATAAAACTATAAAAGTGTATCCGGACAATTTAAATAGCACCGGTAAGTACGAAAAGTTTAAGGGAGATTGGTCTCAGTTTAAAAAGTTCGGTCTAAAAAAATAGTACACTTTGTTATTAATGTCTACGGCTCATCTGAGCAGAAGGGAAGACAAACCCTCCAAATTGTAGATTTATGACTGATAACACAGACACGGCCACGGCAACCGAGCCAACTGAATCGGATGCAGAGAATATAACGCAGTTAGGATTATCTCAAATTTTTGAGGGACAGACTAACGAAGCCGAATCTACGGAGGAGGAGTCACTCACGGAGGAGACACCCGAAACCGAAGACGAGGAAGTTCTTTCACAGTTAGAAGAAGAGGAAACCGAATCTGAAGCAGAAGAGCAAGTTCCTAAAAGCGTTCAGAAACTCGTTAAGCAAGTAGGGAAACTTACTGCTCGAGCGAAAGATGCAGAAGAGAAACTTGAAGCCCTTCAGCAACAGAAGATGGCAAGCGGTAACGAAGGTACTCAAATCTTATCGGACATTCACACGCCCGATGATTTAGAGAAGTACAAAGAAACCGCAATGCGAGCTAGAAAGTTTGCGATGGCTAATATCGGTAAAGACTATGTCGAGCATAATGGGGAGGAGTTTGATTCTGAAAAGATTTCGAGCCTTCTCGAAGAAGCAGACGAGGCTTTAACTAAGCACATCCCGGAACGAGAAAAGCACATCTATCAAAAAGCACAGATTCAGCAAAGTATGCCGGACCATTTCGATTGGTTAAATGACGAAGATCACAAAGTAAATGAGTTCTTCCATATAGCTAGGGGTATGCCGGAGATAAATAAAATCCATACTTTGCCACAAGGTGACTTTTTGTTTGGCTTGTTAGCCGAAGGTTGGAACGCAATTCAAAGCAAAGCAAATGCTAGGAAGAAAGCACCAACCGTTGCAAAAGCTAAACCTAAACCACCAAGTAATATATCTAACAATACGGCACCTCCGACTCAAACTAAAAAGAAATCCGACATCTTAGGTAATGGGAATGTTGACTTCAAAACATTCAGTAAATTTTTAGAAACAAACAAGGAATAAAACACTATGGCACAATCAACCGCTTATAACATGGACTCATCTCGCGGAGCGAGAGAAGATCTATCCGACCAACTCCGAAGAGTTGAACCACAAGAAACCCCATTATTTTCTCTACTACCATCTAGTAGTGCTCCTAATGCACTTTTTACAGAATGGAATGTCGATGACCTTGGGGCTCCAAATATAAATCCCGTACTTGACGGTACTGACCTTCAGTTTACCGGATCTGTATCTGTTGCTTCTACAGGGTCTCCCGGACTTGCCGGAAACGGTGACTTCGCGGACAAGTTCACAAACAAGGCTAGGATGGGTAACCGCATTCAGCAACTTAGGAGTGGGTATACCGTTTCTCCTTTGTCTGAACAGATCGCAATTGGCGGTCTTGGAAATATCTACGCAGACGCAAAAGCCAAAGCCTCTTTAGAATTAAAAAGAAGTATTGAAGTGATGCTTGGATCTGACGAAGTTGGAGCAAGTGCAACTTCTACATTAGGTGACATTAGTGCCGGTCTTGGTGCTTTAACAAACCCTTCTAATGGGTCGGGTACTTATTGGCACTCTAGTGGGATTGGAGCAAGTGCTTCTGCTTACCGCCCTGTTGCGGGGTCTCGTTTAGATTTAACAACTGCTATTGGAGCGGGGGCTAACTTAATCGAAGGTTTTGGCACCGTTGGTTCTAATGTTAGCTTGAGAGCGATGTTACAAGCAGTTTATGAAGCTAGTGGGATGAAAGCCAACTTTAGGCTTTTTGCTTCACCTTCAGTTATAAACGCTATCTCGGATTTTACCCGTACTTCTGCCGGATCTACTCGATTCAATCAGCAGATTTCCGGAGGTGGTTCCGTGTCATTATCAGTTAAAGAATATGAAAGCGATTATGGAACTTTGACCGTGATCCCTGATCTTTTTCTTGGACGATCCATCGCAAGCCCCGCTACCCCGGTAGCTAATCGTGCGTATCTCTTACCCTCGGATGACACAGTAAGTGTTAAAACACTTCAAGGTGTGACTGCGGTAGACCTCCCCGATATTGGTGGTGGTGGTAAAAGAGGTTATGTTACCTTTACCGGTACTCTTTGTGCTCTTAACGGAAAGCACTTGGGAAGTATTGTTTAATCAAATTTCCGCTACACTTGGTTGGCCGGTCTCTTTTAGGGGCCGGCCTTCTTAGTCTAAAAGATTAAGTTAAATAGTTATAACATCCCTATGAGTTTAAACATAATTGTTAAAGGCGGGAAGAGACGAGTAAGTTCCGGTGAAATGGCAAGAAATCTGTACGCAAAAAATAGTGAAGCAATGGCACGAGAAAAAGCGGGTTACATGGATCGCCAATTAAGGGCAAGAAAGCAGATGGAAAGAGAGACAGGTTCTGACAACATTCGGCCATCTGCTTGCATCGATGCTAAAACTTATTTTCGCCACGAACAACAAAACCCCGGGTGTATGTCCGACTCTAGCTACCGTAAAGAATTTTTTAGGGATAACCCTGAAACTAAACTATGAAGACGGTTTCCTTCTTTTCTATCCGAAACCGGTTTCAAAATGTTGCCGGTATATCTGCGTTAGATTCGTGGGAAAAAGGTTTTTTTGAAAACACTTTAAATCGCCGGTTAAAAGAAGCGTGGGAATTTTCTGAGTGGAGTCAATTAAAAGAAATTAAAGAAACAACTTTAAGTGATGCAATGGTAGTAGGGTCTTTAGTAAAGTGCTTATCTGCTCATGGTACAAAGACTCCACCTGTTACGGGTTTAGCTATTGGGGACATTGTAGAAATAACAGGTAAATATTCTGATGGTACTTTAAAATGGTCGTGGCCAAAAAATTCTGATGGTTTTATCGGGGAGGTTCGTACCGTAACTCAAGCGTGGGAAAATAGTACTGATGGAACTTTAAAAACCGCAGTTGTAGGTGAATCTTTAACGGTCGTCCTTATAAATGATGACAACGGAAAAAAGTATAGCCGTGCTGACGGTAGTTTTATATGGTCTAGTCATGGTCAGTACCGTGATTATACTCAAGGAATAAACGCAAGTGATGGGGTGGGTGGTTTTGACTTAGCAAATCTTCTTGGTGCCGGTGGAAATGATAGTTGGGAATACTACGCTTTCCCTGACTTAGACATTTTAGGTATATTCAATAAGAACCCTTATACTAATAGAGATGCAAGTAGCATTGACTTTAAACTTTTAGATGGTCAAGTTTATCTAGACACAAACTATACTCAAGGGGGCACAATTTGGATGTTGACTAGGAAAAAATATGCCGAGGTTTACCCGGGTGGGGATGTGCCGGCAATCTTTGAAGGGTTTCTAGTTTCAGCTATTCTTGCGGATTTCTACCGTGCCGATGGCCAACAAAATAAAGCTATGTACGAAGACCAACAAGCTGAAAAATCTTTACTTGATCAAATAGATCGTAGCGAAAGGCAGAACCTACAAGATCAAATATCTATTATTACTTACAACTCTCCAAACACACAACGATATGTACAATTATGAATGTTAATGTAAACAATTTAAGTGGCCTTGCCGGTGGTATTTGTATTGATTCAACGGACGGTGCAACCGCCGGCGATTTTAATGCGGTACAATTTTTAAGTGAGGGGACTTTATCTAATGTCCAAGGTAATGTTAGTGGTCTAGTTGGTAAAACTTTTACCGCCGGTACCATTTTATATGGGCGGTACAAAAGCATAACCGTTGCAAGCGGTGATGTAGTTCTTTATAACCATGGCTAGTTTAGCCATATCTTTAAGCATATCTTCTCCTATAGTTGGAGTCGGGGGAAGCGGTGAAACTTTTACATCGCGGAGTCTTTCTGCCACTAATAGTAATGCGACAGGTACAAATAATACCTATACCTTAACTTTTCGACCAAGTGTTGCAATTGTCGCAGGTAGTAGCATTGCAATTATTGGACTTACAGGTTCATCAACAGGGGACAATAGCAATTTAGGAATCGCAGGTGCTAATTCAGCTTTATTTGGTTCAGCAGGGGCATGGACACAGTCGAGTGGAACTTTAGTTTTAACTGTTGCTAGTGGTCAAAGCATACCCACAGGATCGGACACAGTTATTACTTTTGTCATTGCGAATCCAAATTCTGTAACAGGTGGGGTTTCAAGTGTTAGGCTAACTTCAAGCGGATTTTCTGCATCTAGTTTGGCGGGAACATTTTTAAATGCAGTCGCTACATTTAATGTCACCACAATAAACACCGAAGTAAACATTTTAGCAAGCACACCTACTAATCCGAGTGGTGAAGTTAACATCGCAATTGGTACGGACACAGGTGATTTTTATATTTATACTCCTGTGGGTTCTTGGCTTATTTACAACAATGATGTAACTGACCCTGTTATAATTTCAGCAACCAATACGGAAGCTACTATATTAGCTTCAACCCCTGCTTCTTACACACTTGAACAAGCAACCGACACGGATGATTTATATGTTTATGACGGGAATGTTTGGTACACTTACAACAACGATTCTTAATACATGAGTACGATTACACCAACCACATCTTCAACTAGACCAACTGCACAGGCAGGTAGAATTGCATTTGAAACAAACACTAAAAACATCATAGTCAACGATGGAACCAATTGGTATGCCTATAACTACGATGACACAACTGCTTTTAGTAATAACCTGTCGCTTAGTTTTGATGGAGCGGATGATTTACAGACTACTTATAATGCTGCAACTAGCACATTCAGTATGAGTGTTTGGATTAAGGCATCATCAGGTACAAGTATGTCATTTGGTGCTACTAGTGGTAATAATTCAGTAGGTAGTAAAGGTGTAAACATACTTACTTCCACCACGGCAGGGAATGGTTTTCTTATAGCATGGAAAGGTTATAATACAGGACACGCACCAGCAGGACTAGGTGGAGCAAATGCCGCTTTAGATATATTGGACGGTGAATGGCATCACTTAGCTTATACGATAAACGGAACATCCATTAAACTTTACAAAGATGGAGGAGATGCCGCTATTAATTCAAGCAACCCATCGAATACACAGGGTTCTCCATTTGGGACTTTTACTGCGGGTACCGCTTTAAGTGCCGGTGGGTTTGATTCACTTCATCCTTACACAATAGGGAGTTTAGTAAATGGATACTTTTTTACAGGTAAAATGGATGAATTAGCTTTTTTTGAGAGTGAACTTTCAGGGTCAGATGTTTCAGCAATTTATAATTCGGGAGTACCTACCGATGTTGGATCACAAGGATTAAACCTTTCACCTAGTGCTTACTTTAGAATGGGTGATGGATCGAGCGATACAAATAGTTCAGGTGCTACACCTAGTAATCTTGACTCAGTAGGTACACTTACTTCATTGGTTGGGGGTTACACCGCCACTCAAAGCACTCCCTCTCGAAAACCAACCTATTCAAACGATACCCCAAGCTAATTTAATACTATGAAATATATTTTATACAGTACCGAAACGGCATGGAATGCGAGTAACAATGCGATAAATAATTTGTTTGGTTTGCCTGACAGTAATGGAAACGAAAGGTACGCTGAAATTTCCCAAGTTACTAACGAAGATAATGCTAACTATGGAAAGTATATTTTTCCTGTCACTACTGAGGGTAGCTTCATCACAGTCGATCAATTTAATGTAAATGAAATGGTTGAATTTGATTCTACTTGGTCACCTGAAGAACCCATTTAATTATGCCAACTACAATTCCATCCATAACTTCATCGAATCGTCCGGGTAGCCCCTCGGCAGGAGATGCTTATTTTGAAACAGATACTAATAACTACATTATTTACGATGGGTCAAATTGGCGAGGGTATATTAGTGACGGAGAAACTTTAGGAGCAAATGGTTACTCGCTAGATTTAGACGGAACAGATGACAGAGTTGAATTAGGAAACATTTCAACTCTAAATAATGCTACTGCTTTTTCAATTACATTTTGGGTTAAACTTTCCTCATCAGCACCTCTACCTTCGTATTTTTATCAGTCGGGTAGTGATACATTTTATAATACCATAGGTTTTTGGCAAAGTAGTAATTTAGACTTTATGGTGGGAACAGGTTCAAATTATGCACTCACTCGATATAATGGTAATATAAGAGATGACCAATGGCATCACTTGGCCGGTGTATATAACGGATCGACTTTGGTTACTTATATTGACGGAGTTGCCCCAACCCAAACTAATGAAGGGGTAACAATACCTTCATCAACTTTATCTACGGCAGGAAATAACCCACACATTGGAAGTAAGACTGACGATTCAGCATCGCTTCCGGGGAAAATGGATGACTTTTCTATTTTTAATGCCGCACTAACCGCAGACGAAGTTTTAAATATTCGCAATAGTAGACTATACCCCCAATCAAAACTAATTCATCAGTATCAATTTGAAAATAACTACAACGACTCAAAAGGTAGTTTAAATGGTACTGCACAGGGCAATCCTACTTTTGATTCCTCCGATAAACCTTACTAATTATGAGCCGACAATATGTAATATTAAACACAGATGAAATCGACTCTGTTGAATTTGATCAGGTAATGGAAACAGAAGCATCAAAGGTAAGAAAGTCAGTTGATGGTTCTAAATTCTTCGTAAAGTTCGTAGGGGATGTTCCTAGCTTTCTTGAAGGTAAAACAATTTATTCCCACTCCGAAATATTAGCTATTCTAGCGACTGACGAATGGTCACCACCTGACCCTGTGTAATAATGGTTTACCCTCTACTAGTACTAGGGTTAATATTCCTAAGCTCGTGCTCAATAAAACAGTTTTACCCAACTGCGGGAGCTATGTTAGGTGGGGGTGCCGGTGCTCTTACAGGTAACCCTGCAATCGCCGGACTGACGGCAGGGTCCGGGGCTCTACTTGGTGAGATGGCTAAAGGTAATGCTGAACTAGAGGAGGCCCAAGAAACTATTAGTGCGTTATCTCATGGTGATGTTGAGGCTTTAGTGGCTCAAGGTATGGGTCAACATCAAACTTTGTTTGAAACATTTGTCAGTCGAATCCAATACATCTTAATAATTGCCGGGCTTTGTTTAGTGGCTTACCTTGCAATACCTATTTTTGTAGCTAAGAAATGTTCTAAAACAGAAGCAAAAAAACATCTTACTCGACCTCCTTTTCCTCCTAGAGAACTATGAAAAATTTTAAACTATTAAAAGATGCTTATGTTAACATGAGTCCTAACGCAAGAATTGTAACGATGGCAATACTTTGTTTAGGTCTCGCTTGTTTGTTAGGTTTTATAATGTGATGGAAGATTACTCTTCATTACTTCAATGGATCAGCGGTGTGTTATTTGCCATAACCGGGTTTGTTATAAAAGGTTTGTATAGTCGGTTGGATTTAAGTGACCTTCGTTTAAATAGACTTGAGGTCAATATGGCTAAGAACACTACGGAAAATGAGACTTTGTTTCATCGCTTAGATGGGATTGAAGCAAAGCTAGATCGATTACTTGAGAAGGATTGGAAATGAGCGAGGGTAGCTACAGAGATTATGGTAGCTTAGACGACCGAATTGGCGGAGAAGGGGATGTAATATTCCGTAGGATAAACTCGAGACTTCGAGGTAACCAACTTAATGAAGGTGAGGTACAAGTTAGCGAAAACGGTAGGATGGATGTTAGCGGTAGTTGGCAACCTAGAAAAGGGTTATCAACTCTCTACGGTTCCATTACACAAACGGTAACACCTTCCGTTACTTTACCTGTTGCTTTACCTTTTACTTTAGGCACATCCTCACCTAATTTAGTATTTGGTGCTTGTGTATTTACAGACCCTACTAGTGCCTTGCCGGATGATTTTATATTTTCCGCTCGGGCAGATTCTTGTACGATTATACGGCCAAAAGACAAAGTTGTTTTTCAAACTAAGTACCCTACAAATTATTCGGTGAACCGGCGGGTTTCTATGGTTCAAGCGTTTAATAAAATTTTTTTATTTCAAGCTAGTAAAACGCCTTTAGAACTCAGCCCAACTTTAACGAGGGCTACCATAACAAGTGCTACTAGATTAAGCTCCGTAATTACTATAAACTCTCCCGCTCACGGTCTTGTGTCAGGGGACTTAGTTACGCTAACCGGCTTATCCGGTCAAGCTAGTACAGACCCTGACCCTAACGGCCTTTATACGGTGTCAACATCCGGAGGCCCGGATGTTTTTACAATCGTAAAGGACCACTCTAGTGCGAGTGTAAATTCTATTACCTACTCCGCCTCCGGTGCTTATGCTGAGTATTGGAACTCCTTTCAAGAAGTGCAGTCCGGTTATTATGTAATGCCTTCACAACTAACAGACACGGTAACTGCTAGTAATGGGGAGTTATTGTTTACGGTTAACAACCATGGTTTAACTTTAGGTCAAAGTTTAACCTTAATCCAAGGGACGGATGGGTTTTCAGGGGTCCCGGAACAAGAAGTCCGTGCTACTTTTATAACTCCCAATACTTTTAAAGTGAACTTGGCGGTTAAAGATAATACTACGGGTATTGTTACTTTAGTTCAAAAAAAACCTGTAAGCTATTTAGTGCATATGCCTTCAACTCCTTTTGGTGTAGTAAATCAAAGAAGATTTTGGATGCCTTATTTTTACGAGGAACTAAACCGAGGGGCTACGCAAGTGACTTGGAAGGATCGCTCGAACAAAGATGAAATAATTTGTTCGGATGTATTAGATGAAAACACTTACGATGTGGTAGGGCAAAGGCTTCGCATAACGGGAGGTAGCAATGATTTTGTACAAGCTATTGAACCTTTTACGGAAGACACTTTAATTGTATTTGCCCGGCGTTCTATTCATAAAGTTAGCGGGGTCTCGGGAAGCCTTAAAGATGTGTCCGTCAATGTGGTCACTCCCGATCTTGGATGTACTGCTCGTAAATCTATTGCACAAGTAGGGTCTAAGATCTTATTCCTTTCTGACCGGGGGGTGTACATGATCGAGTACTTTGATCAATATAATTTAAGAGGTGCGGAAATCCCTCTATCTGAATCGGTACAACCTATTTTTGACCGTGTTAATGTTAATTATATGGACAAGGCAGTTGGAGTTTATTTTAATAATCGCTACTATTTAGCTTTAAGTTTAGATGGAAATACCGAAAACTCTCACATTGTGATTTATAATTTTATTAATCAAGGTTGGGAGTCATTAGATTTCGTAGACTCTACTGCTTTCTTTGTGATTGATTTTTTAGTTGCTCGAGAGAACCGACAAAATAACCTTTATGTAACTACGACTGAAGGAGGTATTCACCGGCTAGACTCAGTTGAGGGTGGGGACGAGACTACGACCACGGGAGGCACCACTCTACCTGTAAAAAGTTTATTTGAAAGTCGTGCCTACGACCTAAACACTATGGATAGGAAACAATTTACACGGGCTGAGATTCAAGTAAAGAGTTCCGATAGTGCTAGTTCAAACGCGGATATTTCTTTTCACATTAAGGACCCGGATGCTACGGTTGAAGGGTTATCAATAGCAAATCTCTTAGCTGAACAATATGCCTCAAACCTAAGTGCAAGCAAAGATGCTTCTCTTAGGAGCTCTGTTCGTAGTAAAGGGTTTTCAGCTAGTGTGAGGATTAAGCCTACTGCGGGTAGGCCCTTAGTTACCGCCTTAAAAGTAGACGGTAGAATTACCAACCGATCAACCATTAGTAAAACATGACACAACAAATTTCAAAGGGTAACACTTTTATAGCCGGTGATACCGTCACGGCAGATTCTTTAAATGCTCACATAGATAATGCAACTTTTGTTTCGGGTGCGGGTAATACCACGGATGATGTGACTTTAGAGGTGCACACGGACGGTTATTTAAAAGTTAAAGACGGTGCAAATCTAGTGGCAAGTAACCTTAGTGCATCGACTGCAAGTGTCGGAAATTATTGGTTAACTGAGTTTTCTTTAAATTTTTGGAACAGGCCCTTTGTGTTTTTGGACCAAGCACAGGAAACACTTTTGCAAAATAAAACTATAGCACAAATTGATGTAGACCACTCCGTGCATTTAGTCAAAGTTGATGGTGCTAAAACTTTGCGTTTACAAAGTTATTTAGTAAACGAAGATACTAGATTTGATGTGGAGGGTACGATTAGTGCGTCAGGTTTTGGCACAAGTCAGAATGCACAGATTTGGCTAAGGGCAGTAGCTAGTAATAATAGTAGCAGGTTTTGGTTAAACACTTCTAGGCATGACGATGCTATTTATAATCTTTACCCTGACCAAACAAATACACCAAGTGGGTCAAGGGCTTTAGTTGAAGTGGGACTTTCATCAAGTGGCAATGCATCAGATTTAAAAGTTCATGGGGATGTTTTACCCGGCACACACAACACCTACCATTTAGGTTCAAGTAGTCTTAGGTGGGACAACTTATGGAATGACGGAAGTTTTAGCAATTCCGATGAAAACCTGAAACAGGACATTGAAGAATTAGATGAAGCAGAAAAGCGTGTGGCAGTTAAAGCGAAAGCATTAATTAAAAAATATCGTTTTAAAAGAGCCGTTGCTAAAAAGGGAGACGAGGCAAGGATTCATGTAGGTATAATAGCACAGGAATTACAAAGTGCATTTGAGAGTGAAGGGCTAGATGCGTTTCGTTATTCCATGATTGGTAAAGATACTTGGTGGGAAAAGGAATTTGAAATTGATGACAAGATTGGTAAACGCACCGAATTAAAAACTTACGATTCAGCAGAAAAAGCACCTTCAGATGCCATCAAGAAAACACAGATGAGTGTAAATTATTCAGAGCTTCTTGCTTTTATAATCTCGGCTATGTGATGTCTAGTATTAAGGCTCACTTAATAAAAAAAACAACCGGCTTAAAACCGATAGACCATATTCATCGTTTGTATGAGGATAAAAAAGAATTTAATTTAGACTTACAAAGTTACTTGCAATATGGATACTTACATTCTTGTGATGATTTATTCTTAATGGCAAAGAAAGTAGATTGCAATGTCGATCCGTTTGAGCAATGGCTTAGTCCTAATCCTAATTGTTGGTTTGTAAGATGGGCCTCCGGTGTCGGGGGTCTAAAAAAGATGATGGATTCGGTAAAACCTATGGAGTGGGTAATGTTCAGAAGAGTTCGAGAGAACGGTCACGAAACGGAATACCGTATATGTCGGTGGACACGGTTGTATAAATTAATAGAAAGAATTTAAAATGGGAGGATCAGCAGTTAGAACACCGGCACAGAACACTCAAGCGTACCAACCGGTATATCAAAAAGATGGTAATTATTATAAGCGGGATGCCCCGAAACAATCCGACAAAGGTAAGGCTATGGGTGGCCCGGCCCAACATGGCGGTAATCCTATGAGGGCTACTAACAATAAAGGTAAAGCCTCTGTACCTAGTTACAGTCAAGTGGGAGGTAGGATGCAAAGTATGGGTAAGCCCCGCCGACCTAGTCAGGCCATGCAGTTAGATTTAGGTAAGTATCAAGGTAACCAAGCATCAAAGGCAACAAGACAAGCACAAGGTCCTAGTTTTTATGGGATAAACCGATTCTAATTATGGGAAGCACTAAAGTAGAAGCACCTCCACCAAGAGACTACGGGAAAGAAACCCGCGATGCCCTCGAGGCTCAAGTAGAACTTGCCCCCCAACTATTTGCGAATGAGATGAAGTATCGTCCGCAGTATGCGGATTTAGAGAGGCAAATGCAATTGGATCAACTAGGCATAGACTCTAGTAAGGGTTTACTGCAAGCTATGATCGAGGATATTGTCCCCGCTCAAGCCCTAATGAAGGAACAAAGTACTGCGGGTGAAATCGAAACTATTCGTAAACTTGCTCCAAGTTTAATTGAAGCTCAAAGAAGTGCTGACCCTGAGGCAGAGAAATTAAGACAAGCTATTATGGGGAGAGCTCAATCCGGGTTAGAGGCAACCTCCGAGTTTGATACAATTTTAGAACAGGCTAAAGAAGATTACTTAGCGGGTGAAGGTCTGACCTCGCAAGAAGAAAGAGAATTAGAACAACAAGTTTTAGAGGGGGCTTCGGCTAGAGGTATGTCGGGTCAAGCCTCTACTTTAGAAGACATGATCTCATCTCGTTTGAGTGCTAACCGGGAGATCGGTCGTCAACGGTCGCAGGATTATTCTCGTGCCATTAGTAACATGATTGAGGCAGAGCAAGTGGCTTTGCGTAATGCGGGTGGTGCGTACCAAATGGGTAACTTTGATGTACTTAAAGCGTTGACCGGACGAAGTGGCAACTCACCGGTCATGGCTCAACAGGGGTTTGGGTCCGCTAATTTTGCCTTGAATTCTTCTCCGGCTTTATTTAACCCTGAAAGTTCTATGGCTCAAGCAATCGGTGCGGGTAATTACCAAGCTGAGATGGATGCTAGAACTGCTACCGCAAGCAACAAGGCTAGTTTAATGTCCGGTATGTTAGGTTTAGGCGGTTCAGTTTTAGGCGGGATGGCAACAGGAGGAACAGGCTTCTTTAAACCTAAAGGACCATGAGCAGACAACCTTTCTATGGAAGAACGCCCGGGATACAAGCTCGGGGGATGAATATGCAAGTCGCTACTCAAGGAGCCCGAGACATGGCTCGAGGTTTACAGAGTTTCGGTCAAGCCGTGGGTGGTATGATGCAAAAGTTTAAGGCCAAGAAAGAGAAAGAAGAGATGGAAGGTAAGGCCGAGCAAGCTCTATTAACCATGGGCCTCCCACCCGAGGTGGCCAAAGCCGGTTCTAAAGATAAGAGTTTGATTAGTTCGTTCGTTCAGACCGAAAACCTAAAACTTGATCAAGAACGAACCGATGCATACAAGGCGGGTATGAAAGCGAAGACTCAGATTGATGCCATGCAAAAGAAGATGGATGGATTTTTAGCAAACGAAAAATCAGCTAAAGAAGTTTTATATAAAGAAGATCCGTATGGTAATACACAAGCCCAAAATCTGTATGGCAACCTTTCTAATCTTGCTCCCGAAAACCCCGAGGACCAACCGCCGGGTACATTTTCTGCAACCCTTAAACACATTCAATCCTTACACGCTGACAAAGAAACAAGAAACGCTTTTGATAATTTCACCGGAGATGTAACAACGCTTATGGATCCGTCTGATAAAAACTATGCCGAGGCTTCGGCAAAATTTTTAAGGTTAACAGGGGAAAAGGGCCCGGGTATGCTTAGTTCCTTTGCCACTATTGGTGAAAATCAGAGAAGGACTCAAGCCTTGGCTAAAGAGGATAAACCTTTTGAACCCGGGGCCCCTGTACCGGTTGATCTAGATGGAGACACTAAACCGGATTACTTCGGTATGCGTACTACAAAAAATAGTATGCAATATGTCGATGCTAGTGGTAAAACTCAAAATGTACCTACTACCATTTTAGAGAATCAAGACATCCAAAGGATGATTGCAGAGGGGGATGTGGATGGTCTTACAATTGCATTTAGGAAAAGCATACGAACTGAAGAAGATGAAGAACTAAGGGATGTATCTAAATTACCTTCGATACTTCAAGCCTTAATCGAGAAAGCTAAACAGAATCAGCCATGAATAAATTTGACTTCGGTAACTTTAATGAGGAACCGGACGAATACGATCTGTTTCCCGATGCTTCCTCAAACCGCACAAACCTACTAGAAAACTTTGCTTACGAACTTCCCGCCCCGGGCGGTGGGACCATGGCAAATAGAGACATCGTCTTTAATAAAGCCCGGAGTCCCGAGCTCGAGGGTGAGCGACTAGAGGTGGCCGATAGACTTCTCAAGGAAGAAGAGAAGAAACAATTAATCAAAGATGCGGTACAAGATGAAGTAGAGAACTTTCAGACCGGGCGTAGATTCTCTGATGGATTTATTGGAGGCTACGGTAATGCATTAGCCGGCGGTTTAAGGATGCTCGGTGGGGATGAAGGTGCGGATAGGATTCAAGAAGGTATGCGTACCCCGCAGATCCAAATGAACCAACAGAAGTTAATGGAGATGGCTCGTAAATATTCTCCGGACCAAGCAGATATATTAGAAGAAGAACTAGAAGAAACTTTTGTAGGTGACCTAGCAACAGGAGCGGGTCAACTTGTTGGACAAGTAGGAGCCGTTGGAACTGCTTCAGCCGTAGCCGGTCCTTATGGTGGCGGGGCTATGTTAACCGGCCTAGTGGTAGGTAATAATTTTGAAGGTAACTATAACCGTTCAATAGAAGAACGCACGGTTAAGTTAATGGATTCTTATCAGAAGGAAGGTAGATTTGTTGAGCCCGAAGTTCTTGAACAGGAAGTCGCTGACATTAAAAAAGAAGCTAAGAGTGATGCGTACCGAAACTTGCCCGGTGCGATACCCGAGTTAGCTCTTGAAGCTATCTTTATGAAAGGTGCGGGTAAGCTACTTCGAGGGAAGGCCGGAACTACCTCAGATAAACTAGCTACCTTTACTATTGGTTCATTAGCGGAGGGATCTTCTGAAGCCTTATCCGCCGGGCTACAGAACTACATGGTCAAAAACAACATTAACCCGGAGCAAGAAGTTAGCGAGGGTATGTTAAGAGACTTTGCACTAGGCACCATACTAGGTACCACGGTTAACACGGCCTCCGGCCTAGCCGGTGAGTTCGATGCTTCGGGTCAACACTCTATACTTGGAGATGTTCAAAAGCTACAGAAAGATATTTACAAGAGAGCGGTTAAGGATGCCAAGAATGGTGACAAGGTATCTCAACAATATGTAGAAGATTATAACAACGCCGTTGAATCCGTCATCGTAGAGGAGAACGGAGATATAATAAAAAGTGTATCTACTAAAGGAGCGAACAATACCTCCGGCGGTATGAGCCAAGATGCTATCTTAAAAGTTGTACAGAAACAAATGGGTAAGAGTGATCTCGATATCCATGTGGTGGATACACTAGCGAATGCATCTAA
>Ga0181407_1000102_pt1 | contig 26183 bp, 20 predicted proteins | sample 30SPOviralmetaG_FD_130136 | JGI IMG/M metagenome (GOLD analysis project Ga0181407, IMG submission 130136) | Marine viral communities from the oligotrophic San Pedro Time Series (SPOT) site, San Pedro Channel, CA, USA - 30 SPOT_SRF_2012-01-26 | ecosystem: Environmental > Aquatic > Marine > Strait...
ATTTTTGCTCTTAATCCACCTGAACCAAATGATACTTTTTTAATTCGTTTGGTTTTGGGATCTCTTACGTAAACGTAATATGCTTTTGAACCACCGCGTTTTGGTTTACCTAATGGTGGATCTTTTTTCTTTTTCTTTGCTTTAGCTTCAAACATTCTTTGATTTGTATCAGCAAATAAAACATATCCATTTCTTCCAAACATTTTAGTTAGTTCAGTATCTAAACCATCTATATCGCGTTCATTGTCTTCATCATATTGGACAGGAAATCTTGGATCTATATCACTTGGGTAACCAACTTTAACATTAAATCCTTTATCTTTAAGTTTATTTTTGATTTTGATTAAATCTATAAACTTATATTCTTCATTGATAAAAGGAATATCTAAAGCAACATTTTTACCCTCAAATAACCCATATTCACCTACATCAGTACGTTTAATTAAATCTCTATCAAGCTCATTTAATTTTAAAGCACCTTCATTAAATAATTCTCTTGCTTCAGCAAAAAATTCAACATACGCATCTGAACCAATTCTGAAAACGCACTCTGATAATGGTTTTTTATGTGTTTGATGAAATTCTAAACCAGGAGAGGCATTTACGCCTTCTTGTAGCATAATGCCTTCTGATGTTGGTGCAATTTCTTTTTCTTGAAATGGAGCTATATCTTTAAAGTTAAAAGATTTAGTTGTACCTGTTGTTTCTAATTCTACAGTATAAAAAGGATGCTCTGCCATTGTAACAGTAGCGGTATCACCCTCTACAGTAGTTACTTTATCACCTACAGAAAATTTCGCTGAAACGCCTGCAACATTTTCTATAGCTTCTCGGATTAAATATCTGAGTTTGAGCTGATCCATAAATTATTATTTGTTACAACCACAGTCACATGAAGTGCCACAGTCGCATTCTTTACAATTACACATAATTACTTATCTTCTTTTTCGTCTTTTTTATCATCTTTTTCGTCTTCTTTTTTAGATTTTTTAGATGATTTTTTTTCAAAGCGTAAACCTTCTTTTTCTAATGCCTCACGTAATTTATCCATTTGCATTTCTAGCATAGATAATTTTTCCATTAAACCATTAGATTCAGATGTAAGGGCTTCACGCATGTCTGGATTAGAAGTTGCTTCAGACATTTTACCTTCGATTTGTTTTTTAATTTCGTCAATTGAAGTTTCCATTGTCTTAAGTTTATCTTGACCTTTTTTATAGGTTTCCTTAAGTTTAATGTCTCTTTCTTTAATCATTTTATTTGCTGCTGATTTTGCTTTACCTTCAGATTTATAAATACCTGAAATGTCTTCACGAGTTAAACCACTCATAGCAAATTCAAATACGTCTCCACTTTTTATTAGTTCTTCAACAGAAGATTCTTTAGTGGGTTTTGTAACGTAATAAAATTCAGCGATTTGGTCTTCGATTTTTGCTACTTTTTCTTTTACAGGTACTTTTTCTGTATAAGCCATATCACCACTGTCGGCTTCTGTAGTAGCTCGTTCAGATAACCAGTCAGTAATATTTTCTTTGATAAGTTTTTTAAGTTCTGTGCGTTTCATGTGTGTAGTGTTTTACTATAATAAATATATAAAGATATTATAATTCTAACTCTTTTAATTGTTTAATATTTTCTTTTAATGTTTTAATTACTTCAGGGTTTATCTTAGCTTTTGACCAATTTTCTATATCTCCTGCTTCAGACATAAAATTGTCACCTTTATCATCTAAAAAAGCATCTACAGCCTGTTCATAATCCATAACAAATGAATTTTTATTAGCATTCATTAATTTAGATGCATATTCTTTATACCCACCTGTAGCTTTTAAATGTGTTTCGTGTTCTATTACACAGTTAAAACATTTACCATGAATAGTCCACATTTTTTTGTTTAATTTAGTGGGTTTCATGGGCTTATTACAACCACATTTTAAAGGAAACTTAACCATTTCCCTTAATTTATCATGTTTAGTAATAGTTTGTTTTAAACTATTTTTAATAGTCCAGGTTTTACCATTTTCCTCCCATATATCCCCCTCACTATATTCTTTCTTTTGTTGTTCAAAACCAGTTTGAACCCTAGTACGGTCCGCTGTGTTTCCCGAAACTATATTTCTCATTCGCTTAATATCGCGTTCAGAAAATTCTTTATTTAAACGTGATTTACTCATAAACCTAATTTAGATAACTCGTTTGTAACTTGTTCTGTTGATTTATATAAAATTCCAATTCCTCCTGCAGCTTTCCAAGCAGCAATGTTATCTGATCTATCATCTATTAATATTTTATTTGGTCCTGCATATTTTGCTTTGCCAGATGCTTTAAAACCAAATTTATATGGTGTACCAGACATATTTCTTTTAATCCATACACCTTTTCCTATACGAGATGATTCTTCTCTAGAAGGTGAAGTTAAAATAGTTGGTTTATATTTTTTAAGGTATTTGTATAATTTTTCTCCTTCAGGCATCCATGGCATTCCTGCCCAAAAACGAACTCCAATTTGTTTATCTATAAGATCCCAAAATTGTTCGTTTGCTTTATCTTTTCCAAATTGAATAGTCTTTTGATCTATATATTCATCTGGTGTAACACCAGCAAACTGTTCAAAACGTCTTTCAAAGTCAGTTAAGACACCATCCATGTCAACGAAGACTTCATATGCTTTTGCAAGATCTTCTTGCAATAAATCCATTAAACTTCCTTTTATTCTATTCATATATGTGTGGATTTTCACGTCCAAATTTTCTCATTATAACTGCTGCTAATGAATTAGCTTCATTTTCATCTGGTGATCCATCTTCACCTGAAGTTGGTGTTAACCTATCATCTAGATTTTGCATATGGTGAACCATCTCGTGTGCTACAGTTCTTAATATATCAGCCATATTACGATTATGAACTACAACCATTATTTTTTCTTCTGAAGGTAGGTATCCTCCAAAACTATGATATTCCTGAGTGTAATCAGGGGAGTTTATTAGTTTAATTTTGGGTTTATTTATAGAAAGATATTCGCTAACATAATTTACAAAATCTCCTATTACTTTACCTTTTGAACTATCCCAACCTTCATTTAGGAATTTTTTATATCTAGCTTCTTGTAGATATCTGTCTTCTTTTTTCATACGTTGAGTTTTTCTTTTAGAAGCCTCTTTACGTTGTTTAATATATTTAAAAGCAGATTTTAATTTAGCTTTTTTTAATGGATCTTTAGTTCTACCTAAAGCTGCTCTTACTCTTTGATGTATTAAATTTATTACCTGAGATTTTCTAGCATGGGATTTATTTTTAAAAGTAGTTTTATTTAATGTATCTACTATATCCTGTCTAGTACTAAATTTTATTTTTACTGTATCACTAGGATCTTCATCAGTATATAATCTACGTCCTGATCCTTTAGGTTTTTTACCTGTACCTTTTTTAGGTTCAGCTTCATTTAAAGGAGTATTATCATGTCCACATTTATGACAGATGTATAAATCATCTCCACCATCTACTATTTTCCATTCCCACCCACAATTATCGCATACAATTTTATCGCCTACTATAGCTTCGTTTAATTGAAATATAGACATAAAATCATCTACATTAATACCATCAGGTATAAATTCAGATATAGTTTCTAAATCGTTATCGCGTATTGCTTTACGTAAATCAGTGGCTGAATATGTACCTTCCATTCCAGCATCAAATACCTCTACATGGGGATATTTTTCTTTATCTAATAGTGATTGGAAGCGTTCTTGTTCTCCTTTACCAAATACCGCTCTTATATCATGAGATGGATTATCCTTAGCATAATCATATACTGCTTTAACAGGTACAGGTGTTTGAATAATTTCTACTTTTTCAAGTTCTGGGTTATTTTGTTTATATAAATCCCAAACTTGTTGAGCTTCTTCTACAGAAACACCATCACGTTCTTTAGTAGACATAAAGATAATAACACGATCTGTTTTATCATCTATAGCTTTTAAAGCTGTAGCAACATGTCCTTTATGTGGTGGTTTAAATGCACCAGGATATAAAGATACCTTTTCAGTAAATTGCTCTACTAATAGACTTTTTGCTATTTGATTACCTATTCTTTCGGGATTCATGCGAAAAATGAGTTTACTCGAGATTTAGCTTCATCTTTAGAAACTGAATTCGCCTTAATGTCTTCTACTTTATCTGAACTTACAAAATCGTTTATTTGTTTTTCTAATTCAGCTTTAGATTTTTCAGAACGTGCCTTTTCTTTATCTGTTTTAGGCTTAGTATCAGTTGGAGCATAAGGTGTAAGGTATTTATCTACTAAATCCTTTAAAGGTTTCATAGATCCTCCTTTTTCTAATGCTTTATCGTTTACAACAGATACAAAATTGCTTCCAAATTCATCTTTGTATAAATCGTAATTTTGTGTAATGTTATTCCATGTACGTAATACAATAGCAGGTGCTAAACTTCTATCTTTCCCACCTGAACGGTCAAATCGTGTATCATTTCGTTCTAGTGCTTTTTCTAGTGAAGCAAATACATATACCATCAAGACATCGTATCCTAAATCTTCTAATTCCTTCTTTAATTTTAAAGTAGGACCAGAAGAAGCAGCAGGACCATCCAAGATAAAATTCTTTTTACCTAAGATAATTTCACGTGTCATTGGGCGAAATTCCTTATTAGCTGCAGCCATTGCTTTAGCTGCCTTGCTTCTATCTTCAGCATTAGCATTTTTTAAATCTAAAGATACATTTAAATCTTTTAGATTGCGCATATATGCATCGTCTACATTTAAGATTAAAGCATCTTTTACATTTTCTATAAATGAAGATTTACCAGCTCCAGGAGAACCAGCGAGGATAAGTGCCTTTGGATTAGCGGATTGTTCTAAAATTATATCTCGTAGTTTATACATAGGCTTACATTATCAACATATAAATATACGAAAAGATGCTCAGGAAGCCTACTATTTTTTAATAACTGTTGGCCATTTTTCCGATATAGGTTTAAGATTAGGATTTTCTAAATCAAATAAAGCCCGTACATGAGAATATATTTCTAGATTTTCATCTATACTACGAGATGATTCATGTACTTCCCATTTTTTACCTTTAAGTTTTTTACCGGTTTTATCTGCACCTCTTGATCTAGATTTTAACCAAAGTACACCAACTCTATCTACTTTTTGATCGTAGCATTCTTCAAAACAGCGCGTATAAATCGCTGTCTGTAGGTCATACGTCGTCTGTAGGTGATTAGATGTTTTTAAGTCGATTACCCACAGTTCTCCGTTGATTTTGCACACAAGATCGCATGTACCAGCTACCTTAAGTGTATCAGAGTATAAGAATACTTCTGTTTCTAGAAGTTCGGCTTCACTAGTTTCCCAGAAGTCTACAAATGCTAGAAACATTTTCCAAACTTTAAGATCATATTTAGGGTTGCCATCTTCACCCATCAATTTAATTTCTTTACCTAATAGATAGGCTTCAGCTAAATTATGGACTATTGTACCTTCGTCAGCTGATTTTTTAGCTATATAATCAGCATTCATTCCTACTTTTTTAAGCCACTCTTCAAAGTGTCTACCCTTAGGGTAATAGGATAAAACATAAGTTACAGAGGGGTATGTTTTTTCCCCATCCTCATAAAAACGAGAATCGTTAGTTGTAATCTGCGTAAATGTTCGATTGTATTCCTGTTTAGGAAAGTTCGCTTTACGTAATATCATATAGATAATTTTAGGTTAAGGAGTGAAGAAAATGTAAATTCTTGTGCCTCCTGTATTTTATTTGTAAATAAAGCAAAACCCATGTCGGCAGGGTCTTTATCGTCTAACTCTATTACAAATAATTTTTTACCTGCTTTTAATAACTGATCAGCTATTTTATAAGTTGCCTTAATAGCATCACTGTCTAAAGCTAGATAAACTTTTTTAACATCTGATGTAACTAATTTTTGCATCAGTTTTCTTGAAATGTTTTTACCAAATAAGGGTATTGCATTTCGTTTAATAGCGATAGCATCAAAAGCACCTTCACATAATACAATAGGTACATTCCAATTTATCATATTTTCAAACCCTATAAGGTTTTTATCTGAGGATGGTGCATCGTATTTTCTAGATGGTTCTTTTTCAAATGAACGAGCTACAAAGTAATCTAACTGTCCTTCAGCACTATGTGTAGGTATAATAATTTTATTTGCATAACGCCCATTTTCACAATAACCAATTTGATACTTTAAAATATCAATCATTGTTAAACCCCGTTTTTTAAGATAAGCTAGGGCATGTCTAGCATGTATATCTGATTTGGTTAGGTTATATAGGGGTTTGTATTCTTTAGGTAGTTCTACTTTACTATCAGCTACTATAGTATCATATTTTTCTGTTGTACCTAATATTTCACTTAATTGAGTACGTTTTTCAGTTGATACTTTTAAACGTTTAAATAAACCAAATAGAGTTTTACCCTTAGCATCACAAACCCAGCAATGCCAAAAGTTTTCGTTTTTCTTATTTGGAATTAAGTTAACCTCTAGTTTTGGATTCTTATGATTACAAAATGGACAATTAAAGGAATGGTTACCTCTAGCTGTCGGATTGCTTCTACCTAAAACGGATTGAACTAATCCAAGTAATATTTGATTAACCATTAACTAATGTTAGTGCCTCTTTTCGACAAGGGTAGATTGTACCATCTTCGTGTTTCACTTTATACCAAGTCATTTTTACAGTACCCCATGAAGTGTCATCTATACTCTCTAATATTCCTGTATAATTTAAACCAGCAAAGTCAAAACTAACAGTATCTCCTACCTTTATCTTTTTTCGAGCCAAAAAATATTTTTGGGTTAATATACGTTAAATGTTTGGGTTGACCAAGTCTTTTCTAAAAAACTTTCCTAAGATATTATCGTTTATATATTCTGTATTTTCAAGTACATTATTACAGAATTGATATTTTGTTTCTAGATATGTAAGGTGTTTTTTGTTAAATGCAAATTCTAATACTTCACGTGTAAAATCTTCTTGTTTACCTTCTGATAGTAATTGTTTGATCTTAGTGTGTGAACCATAATAAGTTTGCCAGTCACTTTCTTTAACTACTTTACGTTTACGTTTAGCACCTTTTAAAGGTGGTAAAGTACGATTAAAAAATAGTACCTTTTTACCTAAATATTTTTCTTTAGTTGGAATAAAAGTAGCTTCATAAATAAAACCAAATGTATTTTCGGGCATCTCTTCGATGCTCCCTATAACCTCTCCTTTATATAACCACATATTGTGTTTTTATTGATCGTACCTTATAATAAAAGTAGTATCAGTATTACTAGACATTGGGATAGGTTGTCCAAATTTACCTACCATTAATAATTCATTTGCTTCATTATATAATCCTATAGTAGTAGCATAAGCTCTAAATTCAGATCCAGTGGCAAAATCACGTAATGAACCAGAAGTATCAGTTGTTAATGTTGGATTATGTGATACATTAAATTCATTATCTGAAATTTTACAAATAATTTCTTTTTCAAAAACACGATATTCGTTTCTGAAAGATATTTTATTAGGTCCTACTTGTGCTTGGTGTGCCATAATTTATATTTTAACAAGGAGTTGATGATGATAAAATTAAACCATCTGATAAGAGTAAAAACTCATCAGATTCATTTTTATAATAATATCCTCCATCTCCTACAGTATTATAAGCTAAAGGCCCATCAAAATCATAATAAATAGACCCATCACCACCCTGATAATACGTACTAAAAGTATCATCTCCACATGCTACTGCTAGAGTTTCAGGGTTAATTAATTCTGGAGTGTCAAATGGGTAAGATGAACTTGGGTAACCATATATACTTAATTGGGTTGTTTCTAATTCTGTTCCACAAGTTTCAAATCCTACTATATTTCCTGCACTTAAAATAACATTAGTACCACCTTGTGAATTATTATTGATTGGAAATCTACCAGATAAATTTCTTCCATCTCCTCTTAATTGGTTATCTTTATAAAAAATAGTTTGAGATCCACCTATAAATTTAACTCTTTTACATGCTTCTTCTTGTGTAGTAAAAGAACCATCTTGTGTAAATATATCTAAAGAAGGTAGAATACATGTTTCTAATTTTTGTATAAATCCATTTTTATTAACTACTAAATAAGTGTTAGGAGTAATTAATATATAATTAGTATTAAAGGGAAATGTAGGACGTGTTTTTGATTCAGCGTCTTCTCTATTAGTATAAAGATAACTTCCTAGTTGAAAATAAGTTATTTCTGTAGGGTTTACTTTACTATCAGAACAAGCCGCATCTTGTGAAATTAAAGGAGTAGAACCAAACCTAATAGTAGGGGTTATAGTTCCATCCATTATATTTGAGGATCCTGTAGCTATAGGAGAAACTTGTAATAATGAAAAAGTAGTTGTAGTAGACTCTCCTGTAGGTGGAAAATCTAATTGTCTTATAGTAAAATTAATTCCAGTATCTGGGGGGAAGGTATCACTACTATCAACATTTAATAAAGGATTATTAAATCCAGACCCAGTAGTATAAGTAAGTGTTTCTAAACCTATAGTTCTTCTTTGAATAAAGTTTCCAAAAGTATTTTTTGCACCACCTTTTATAGTTACATTTACATCAGGTGATTTTCCAACTGAGTTCCAAGATCCTGTAAGATTAGAGTTACTATAAGTATAATTATAAGTATTTAATGCTGAAATTTTATGATTACTATTTCCTCTTTGACTTCTTATTTGAATCTCCATTGGAGAAGATAAATTATTAAGAAATTGAATATTAACGTCTCCTTTAATTTCTTCAGGAGGTATTTCATCATAAGTAAAAGATAATAAATCAGAATTAAAAGATCTATCAGGACTAATTCCACTACAAGAAGTAAAAGCTCTAAAAAATACAGTACCACTTACATATGAAGAAGTAATAGGAACTAAAGATCCTATAGATGCTGTAAATAATTCAAATGAATTAAAATTATTGGTTTGACTTATTGAAGCTGAAATTTTAGTAGGGCTATTATTTGAATCTTGGGTAGTATAATTTAAATTAAAATATCCTCTTTGTGATCCAGTATATATCCCTGTTAATACTGGGGGTTTACATTCATTAATATCTTCTACACAATCAATAGGGCTAAAACTTCTATTAAAATAAGTTTCTTCATCTAAAGACGCAGATAAAGAAGAAGTTGATAAAGTCACAACAGAATTTGTAGAACCACTAGCTACACTTCCAGAAGGTTGTCCATTATTAAAAGATTGGACTACAGTTTCTATTATTTTATATCCTGTCTTAGCCATAAATTACGTTATCTATAAAATATTTTCCTAAAGCTATTGATCTATTATCTAAATCAGCTTGAATTGAACTACTATCAAATACATTAATTTGCCCACCCATACCACTATGATTTACACAGTAATAATATAAAGTATCTGGGGCATCTGACGGTAAAGTCATGGTTAATAACCCATCTGTACCCGCTGTACCAGAATAAACTACTCCGTTGTTAGATCCAGTGTATTCTGTCCCCCCATTATGAGTACCATCTTCTGTAGTAGATAATCTTATAGGATGACCACTAGTAGTACCTGATGATTGGCCTAAGGTTGAAAGTATTCCTCTTCTTAATGTAAGGGTTGGTTGTAAAACACTATCAATATAATATCTATTTCCAGCTCCAGGATTTATTACAGTTACAGCATAAGAACCACTTGCAAATGCTGGGGATATATTAGGTGATGTAAATAAATAATAAATTCTATTAACATCTTGTATATTTTCTAATTTTCTAGAGAATATTTCTCCTCCTCCTAAACCAGAAGGTAATGGCATGTTTGCATTTTCATCTTCAGGTATAATCATAGTATACATGAGATCATTTACCATTTGTTGTGACCCAGCATAAATTGTATAGTCTTTATAAGTATAAGGATCTAAGTTAGTTCTAGGACTTAAAGGATCAGAATCAAAAAAACTAGCACTAGTATAAGAATAAGCTTCTAAAAATCCTATATTATCTATATCAGCTGCTAATAACCAAACTTTATCTGTACGTTGAGTAAAATAATAAGCATTTTCTGTACCAAAATAACTTGCAGAAATTGATCCACTAAATATTTTCCCATTAGTATATTCTACATTAGACCCAGATATTGTATTTATAATATTTCCAAAAGAATAATTAGCTCTAAATAAATCAGAATTAGGCCCTATAAAACTACCAGTATTACCATAAATTATATCTGTAAATTCATTATTACGAGCTATAAAGTTAGATCCACTACCATCACTTCCTGTAGTAGCTAAAATAGCAGCACTACCTGTAAAATTATCTCTAATTTTAGAAAGTTGAAATTGATTGTCAAATTTAAAATTAATATTGGTATTTTCTACTGCAGCATTTACTTTTGATGCTGTTAAATGTAAAGTTGGAGTTTTATATCCTAACCCAAAAGCTAAAGATGTATCTAAGTTAGAAGCATAATCATCCATTCTTAAACTACCAGTTATAATAACAGAATTACTAACTTCATTACCAGTTATAATAGCAGGACTTCCACTAATATCACTTGAACCACTAAATTCTCTTCTTAAAGAAAAAGCACTTGATGACCCCGTTGAAACATCAATATATAATGTATCGTTTGTATTCCATGTATAACTACCTGTTGCACTACCAGAAGTAGCAAATTGTACAGGAGTTTCACTTCCTGAACGTACTAATACTTTTACCCAGTTAGAACCCGTAGTTTGATAAAAATTAAGTTTTCTAGTAGTTGGGGTATTGCTACCAGTACTATTTTCACAAAAAGATTGACTAATTTCCCAAGTTCTAGAATAATATTCTAAACTTGAAGTTGTACCTATAAAGGAAGAAGATATTGATGTTGATGTAAAATAATTAAGTATAGAAGCTGAAACGAGGGTACAATTAGAATTATCTTCAATAAAAATGCTAGCTGATCCAGAAGTTAAACCTTCGGGGCCTAATTCTATACTTATATTTCCCCCAAAAGAAGAAGTTAAAAGGTAATTAGTATCAGATGTCGAAGCTGTAATATTATAAGGTGGAGTACCTCCCACTAAATTTTTAATTTCTATAGAACTACTTAAAGAACTACTATAATCAATGGAGGCCGTATAAGTTAGTATAGATGGTGATAATAAATCAAAACTAAAACTTGATGTAGCTCCGTCTGCATCAAATATTTCTAGTGTATAACTACCTGAAAAAGCATTAAGAGCATCAATTGAATTTGTTGTATATCCCGTTGATCCTGACCAACTCCATGTTAATGGTAACCTTCCACCTTGAATAGGTTCATTCCTTTTTTGGATAAAGCTCCCATCAGACCCACTAAAGCATAAATCATTTGTAATAGTATAACTAGCAGTTACAGGTTGTATTTTACCTACAACTATAGATGAAGTATCTGTACACCCATTACTATCTTTAAAAAATACAGAATATGTTCCTTCTGTTAATGCTGAAAATGTAAGTGGGGTTTCTATAGATTGAGAAAATGATGATGATAATGAAGCAGATATTACTCCTGGAGCACCACTTGCGCTTACTATAATTCTACCATCATTAGTATCATTACTAGATACTGCACTTGCATAAATCTTTCTATCTATAGAAGGTAAAGATGTGTTTATTGATTGAGTATAAATTGATTCTTGAGCATCTTTTACACTTAATATTAAAGATCTAGTAGGAAGGATTGATGCTGATATTATGGGTTGAAATAAATCATTAGATGATGTAGTTAAAGAGGTATAATCAGAAAAACCATCTACATTTAAAGAATAGCTATAAGGTGGAATACCTTGATCAATAGAAAATGTTAATGATGCTGATGTAATACTTCCAAACCAGGATTCAGTTACACTTGATACACTAGAAGATAGGGGTAATGTTGTTAATTCTAAAAATACAGAAGAGGTATTACTTGGTAAACCTAAAGTATTGTCTACCGCATAATTTATTTGATAACTACCAGGAATAGATCCTGATTTATTAGGGGTAATTACTAATTCTCCAAATTGATTTATAGTTGTATCTGGGAAAGAATAATTTGGATCAGGAATTATTTTAACTGAAGATGTATCTATTCCAGAACAATCATCAAAATCATTACTTAAAATAGGTAAGGTTTTTACTCGTTGAGTATTTAAAATTTTGAAATAATCATTTCGAGCTACAGGGTTAGTAGAAGCAAAACATAAATAATCAATATTTGTTATTACTGCTATACCATGAGAATAAAATATGTTTCCTACATAATGTTTAGAGCCCGAATCAAAATATTCGGCTTCTGGATCTGAGTATCTTGCACTAGTATAATAATCATCTAGTTCACTATAATCCCATAAATTTCCTAATCCATCATCTCGAATTAAATAAGTAGAACCAGATAATTCAAATGTATCAGGTTGAATACCATTTCCAAAAATATCTTGAGGGATTGTTATTACTCTTATTTTAGCACTATTTTCAGAAAAATAAGTTGATTCATCATATATAGCAGAACCAGATTCATCATATTGAAAAAAACTAGACGTAAAATATGGCATTTGCCTTATAGTAGCATCAAAAGATCCTGAAGCTAATGTATTTTGTAAGAAATTATCGTATGAAGATGAATGCCAGAATTGATTTGTATTTTCTGGATAGGGAATTTCTAGGGAAGAAGCTGTTATATAATTTTGATAATATAAATGTCTTATAGAATCAAAAATTAATCTGCGATAATTACCATCAATATCTTTATTATCATTAATAGGATCAAACTCAAGATTTTCTATAGGAATATATTCTCCTACATAAAGTTTAACCCCTAAATCATCGTAAGAAGAGGATGGGATATCATATAACTTATTAGCTACATACGGTGTTGACTGTAAATCAGACGGTTTTAGTTTTTTGTATGTAAAACTCATTCATTAAAAATCTAATTTTACTCTTACTAGAGCTTCTTTTGTAAAATCTTTAACTAAGGGTTTAGATAATTTAGCTACGGATAGTAATTCATTAGCATCATTATATAAGCCTACAGTTGTTATAAAGGTTTGTGGGTTATTAATTAGACTAGAATCTACAAATTCTCCACTACCACTAATCATAGAAGGGTTAGTAGAATAATTAAAATCACTGTTTCTTACTCTCACAAATATGTAATCTGAGGTGATTGTTTCTTCTGAATTTAATGAGAATGTTTGGGCTAGTTTTATGTTTTCGTATAATTTGCTATTATTAGCAATTAAAGCAGTATCTGTTAAATCATTATTAACTTGTAATCCAACTCCTCCTAAAGAAGCTGAAAGAGATAATGCTCTTGGATTAATTAAAATTAATCCTACATCTGGTAGAAATTTTCCATAAGATCCGGATGGTGTATATCCTGCTTCAACCCCTCCGGTAACTGCAGTTGTTACAGCACTACCATTAGTACCACTAACTATATCAAATACTCTACCAGCATCTGTAAAAGTTAAAGTAGTTACATCTTTAGAGTTATCTGTTAGTTGTAAACGTGTTGTTTCGGTTCCATCTGAACCAGATAAAACAAGATTAAATGTACCAGGAAATAATTTTTCTTTATATCTTGCTCTATTGACATTTAATACATAAATGTCTCTTGAATCTGTATTTCCAGTTCCAAAACTAAAATTTGTATTTTCATCCCCATTTACTAAAGTACGATATTGACCATAAGTTACTTTAGAAGGAGAACTTCCAGTTACTAAATTGTTAAAAGGAGCAGATCCTGATCCTTCTACTTCTCCATAAGCAACAGAAAATTGTACTTCTGAATCAGGTCTTACAGAGCTTGTTTGAAAAACATCTAAATAAAAATTATATGAAGATGTTGCAGATGAAGTAAAAAACTTATTTAATGTTGGGGCATCACCCGACCATAAAGTAGATGTAATAGAGTCTGCACTAACTACAAAATCACTGGAGTTTAAACTTATAAAGCTCATATTATGATGTTATTTTTGTTATGTTAACGGGAATTGTAAGTCTTGCTCCTGAATCCCTACCTGTTACAGTTAAGATTGTACTTAAAGTAGCAGCGGTTCCAAATAATGTATTAACAGTTGTAGCAGTTAAATTAATTGTTGTACCAATTACGGTTCTTGATACATTAGTACCAATAGTAGAGGTTGTATTTAATTGTTGAGCATCTGTTGTATTTACACCTACCCCTTCAAAATTAGATAATGTTCTTGAATCTCCAATTGTAGCTGTATATCCACTAGCTTCAAATGTTGAATCTGTACCTAAATAATTTAATGTTTGAGGTGTAATTGATAATGAAGCACCTTGTTTTAAAGTAATAGTAGTGAACCCTAATTCTAAAACAGGAAGTTTAGCTGTTCCTCTAGGTAGAGTTAACAACTTATATTTCATTGTTTGAGTTTCATCAGGAAATGCTTCTATAATTGGCATGTTTTCAATTGCTTCTCCATAAAAGGCAGAGCCAGATGGATGGTTTGAGTTATACAATGTATAATCAATTTCATCATCTGCCAAAGAAAATTGTGTAATTCTAAATGATCCATCGTTTCGAGCTAGTAACTCGCGTCCTTTTTTAGTCAGGATGGCATCAACTGTAACTGAAATGTTATTTAAATATCCCATGGTTTATTCTTGTTGTATATAAATATAATATAATTTGTTTTTTTATGATATTAAATTTTGTGATTTAAGTTCTTTTACAATGTTACCCGCTCTATCCTGTAATGTTTGAGGGATATCTGCAGGTAAAACAATACCCGATGAAGTTTTTCCATCTTGTTTTGGAAAATCTAACACAATGTTAGTTTCATCTGGTGTTTTTTTCAATATGATAAATCTTTTAATTGCACGTGCATCAGCGGCATTAGCAGGTGTTGAAAAATCTTCACAGGCTCTAGCAGGAATATCTTTATCAAATTCTATAGTAACTCTTCTTGTATTAGTTACTTCATCTCTAAGTACAGTATTTACACGTTTTACTTGTCTTTCAAATGAACGTGGGAATATAGCACTTCCTGATCCTGCTTCACCCGCTTTAGTATCAGCAAATTTAAATATATCTCCTTCATTAATAGAGAATTCTTCATCTATTATTCCAAATGAATCTGATCCACTTTCATATATAGAAGAAGTTTGTATAAAATTACCATACCAATAAGACATAGAAACAGATGCAGTTAATATATTAAATGAACCTGTATTATTTCTTAAAAAGAAAGCATTACTATTATTTGCATCTCCACCATCTGAAACACTCGAAGTTATACTTACTACAGGATCTGAAGGTAAATAATAAGTGTATTGTGGAGTTTGATATTGAACTGAAGAGTTAATTATAGATAAAGAAGCACTTCCAATTTCGGGACTACCAAAGTCTGTTTTAAATATTCCTCCTAATGCTGAAGGAGAATATTCTAGTTGGGCATTTATATTGTCTGTATTTTTAGGTAATGTTACAGAATTATTTAAAGGATATGTTGCGTTTAATAAAGCAAAATCTCCTAAATCAGTAGATGATGATATTAAAGGTAAAGTTCCATTAAAAGGATTCCATGTAATATCATTTATAGGTGCAGAAGGATTCTTAGGAATTCTAACTTGTAACTCAAATTCACCTTGAAGGTTAACTACTAAATCATTGTCCCACCAAATAGAGTCTCTATTTACAGGAGTATTTCTAGTTAATTTTATTGAGGGGATACCCGCTACAGAAACTAAATTACTTCCACTTATAACAGAAATAGTATCTGTAGAAAGATTACCTATTTGAATAAAATTACCATTTAAACTATCAGTAATGGGTTGAAAATCATTTTGACTTAAATTTTCTATTGAATTAGTAGTAAAACTATATTGTAATGTACTACTACCTGTTGGGTTTTGTAACATAGGAAGATATCTAAAACCACCAGCATATACTGATTTTAGGCCATCTAAATATTTTTGATCTGAAAATTCTTGGTTATTATCAAGTGATATATCTATTTCTTTTTTCTGATTAAATATATTTTGAACTTCAAATATAGTTTTGTTACCTCGAGTTAATTCTATAACATTAGATCTACCATCAATTAAATATTTAATATAAACATTTGATCTATCTGGAAATGCCGAGCCTGTTTCTACAATTTCTGAGAAGTAAGCAAATTTAAGTGAATTTAAATCAATTGCAGCAGTTTGTCCATATGAATTATCTCCTATAGTATAATCATTATATTTTTGAGATATTGTTTTACTACCTAAATAACGTGGATTTACATTACGTAATAAAGTATAATTACTATCTTGAATAGGAGCATCTAAAAATTGGCTATTATCTTCTGTTATATTGCCAAAAGATCTACTAGTAATATATCCTATATTAACAGGTGTAACTATATCTGAAGAATAATCAACATCCATATATTTAGTTGATTTTCTAGCTTCAATTACATTATTTAATTCAGGATTAAAGGGTACGGCAGAGTAAGATACAGCAGTATCATTATCTCCTTGAGTTCTAAAAAAACTTTTTTCTGTAATAACACTAGAAGTAGGTTGAGAATAAACGGTTAATTCACTACCACTATACTCACCTGTAAATGGTTCTCTATTATCTGTAAAATTATAAATTACACCTGATGCTGTAATTGTGTTTGCGGAACTTGAGGGGATTAGTATTTCACCTGTATATTCAGTATTAAGTTTTTGGTTCATTGGATTAGAACCTGTAACACTAACTATATCTAATGACCCACTATGATCTATATATGTAAAAGAAGGTTCAAATCTTATTGTTTTATTTCTTTCAAGTAGATTCTGTTTAATTAAAAACCCAGTAGATAGTTCAGCGGTTGCAGGAACAAAATCCTCTACCATTTTAAATAAAGAACTATCAAAATATGATAATAATTTTACTACATCAAAAACGTTTTGTTTTCTGTAATATTTGTTAAAGTAAAATTGTTTAACAGCCTCTAATCCACTATATGAAGATGAAGCTGCTAATTTAGGATCGCCTATATATTCATCAATATTAAAGTATCCTAACTGTTCTGTAATATCTCTATTTATAGAGTCCTGAGGTGAAATTGCTACTTCTACGTCATTAACATCCATTGTGTATCTATCATTTGGATATTGTTGAATAGTAGTATAAGGAGATAATGTTGAACCTGATGCTTCAGGATTATCGTAAATTCTTATTTTATCATCTATAGGGTTATATGCTCCTAAATTTGGGGATTGAATTAAAGAATAATATTCTGTAGGTTGATAGCTTTCTGTTGTAAAATTTGTTATTATACCATAAGAAACAGTAGTTGAACCAGTTCCTAAGAAAAAGGAAGCAGTAGGAACAAACGAACCTGTAATAGAAGGGTGAACCGAAGTTACAATATTATTTCCATCTGATCCTGATATTTGTAAATCATTTCCTAAAGGTAATCTATAAACTAAGTCATATAATGAGGATGTAACTTTATTTGATCTAATTGAGCGTGGATCTAATACATGTTGATCAAAAGCAGATTGACTTAATATTGTTGACCACATTCTAATTTCTTGGAAAGAACCATCAAATACTACTCCATTTGGAGCTAAAATATTATTACTTCCTGTACCTCCTACATGACCTGCAAGTGCTGCATTATTAGAAACAAATGAGAAATTATTCCATGATCCATTATAAGAGGCAGATTCGGATCCACTAATATTTAAACTTTGTGAAGCTTGATATTTTATAAATGTTCCATCTTTACCATCATAATCTGTACTTTTTACAGTTAAGGTATAAGTTTGTGCAGAACCACTATCATATAAAAATACACTACCAGTTTCTCTATTTAATTTTAATGTCCACCAACTACCAGAGAAGAAGGGCATTGTAATAGGTTGTGTTTTAGCATACCCTTGTGAACCAGATAAGAAAAATCTTAATTCTCCATTAACAGAATTAATATCATTTAATATAGGACTATCATAAGAAGCATTAGATGCTGATGGGTAATATAATTGTACTCCAAATTGTGTATTTTCATCTTGATTTACTTGGAACAATGATTGACTATAATAAGAAGCAGATGGTAAACCATTTGTTTTAAATCTAAATTCTACAGTATCAGGTGTGGAACTTGCAGCTTTTGGTCCATTCCATGTACCTTCAATTACGTTCCAATCTATATCAATAGCATTCCACTCATCTGAAAAGTTAGTAATAAAAGGCAACCATGGGATTTGAATACTAGAGGATTGTCTAGTTTCAAGCCCATAAGCAAACTTATCTACTACTTGGTTAACTGTAGGGATATTTTTCTGATCTCCTCCAAATTCATTTACTTTTAATATTGTTTCAGGAATACCAAAACAATTAAGTAATGCTCTTAATCCTTGTTTAGTACCTCTTGTTTTTAATAAGTAAGGTAAATTATTATAAATACGTTTGTATACTTCTTTATTTAAAGTATCTGAAGTATTAGCATCATTAGAAGCAGATATATAGGTTTCTACTCTTTGAGTACCTGTTGAAGGTGTAGCTGAACCTGAAGGGGTTAAACCTAATAGGTCAGTAAATAGATCTTCATTAGTTCTATTAGAAGTATATAATTTAATTCCTAAGGAACGTAAAGCATCTCCAACTAAATCTTTTGATATACCGTAATCAATTCTATTATCACTATTTTTTATGTCTCCTATAGCTCTAGTATAAGTCCATAAAGTATCAAAATGTTGACCCATCATTGATACTAGAAAATCTAAATTTTGATTTTGTGGATCTTCTTTTATATAAGCAGGAAGACCATTCCAAATATAATCTCTATTATCATTATCATATGTAGAGGCACTTAAAATTTGACCTCCATAATATTCATTTTCATCATCTAAAGATCCATACCATACAGAAGAAGATTCTGAATTAACAGGGAAATTAGTAAAAGGAGCTATGTTAGAACCTGATTTAGGCCAAGATTTTGAACCAGAATTAAAGTATAAAAAATACTCATATCCATCAAATTTTTCTATTAAATTATCAACGTTTTGTTGTAAAGTTGATTTTGATGAAGATATATAAGAATTATCAGTTAACGGATTTAAAGATTTTAATTGATTTAAATCATTCTGATAATTTTCAATTAATGTTAACTTTGCTTTAAAATTTTCTAATCTATTATAGGCTGAGGAGAAGTGTACAAAATTATTATAAGAATTGTAATCAATATTAATACTAACATCTTTATCTTCTAATATAGATTTTATCTGTTGTAATGATGAAGTTACATTTGTATCTAATATTTCATTAAGATTTAAATACTTAGTTGAAACATTAGTTTGTAAATTTAAATCAACATTTGTATTAGGACCTCTAAGTAGTTCAAACTCTTCTTCTTCTTCTTCAGGTAAAATTTTTATATCAACATTAAAAGAAAAGGGATCAGAAACTTGTTCTGTTACCCATAAAGTGTCTTTTTCTGTATATTCTATAGGTAAAGGTTCATATAATTTTATATAAACACTTGGTTCTGTAGTTAAAGATGTATCTAATAAAGTATTAACACCTAAAAAAGTTTGATTATCACCAAAATTTACAAGAAAATCAGAATAAAAACTTTTATTGGTTTTTGAATTAATATAGTTAAAATATGAAGTACTTAAAGCTTCATAAGATAAATCATTAGTTACTATTCTAATTTCAGTTCTATCTTCAGATATCTCTTTTATAAAAAATCTCCTATCAGAATTACTTAAAAATAAATTTCTATAAGGATAATAAGTTAAATTAAAAGTACCGGCTTCATACCCTAAACTTTGTACATCAATTTCTGGATCAACATAAATTTGGTTAAATAAGCTACTACTTTCTGAGGTTGTTTGGGTTTGAAAATTTTGGAAATTATAAGAAGAAGTTAAAAGTAATCCAGATTCATCAAAAACATGAAGCTCAATTACATCTTGAGGGGCTCCATAATCCCTAATTAAAGATGAAGAATTAAGTAAATTCTTATCCTTAGGTATATAGTTTTGATTAATAAAACTTTCTGAACCTGTAGTAATTACATTTATTTCTTCCATTATACTGCAGTAGATAAGTTAACTATCTCTTGTTGTGCTGAGAGTAATTGTATTCTTAAATCGTTTATTTCATCAAGTAAAGATTGAATTTCATCCGCCTGACCTGATACACCTATATAAGATGAACTTCGAGTAACTAATTCTTCATGTGATCCATTAGCTCCATTTCTAGGTATTTCAAAAAATAGTCTATCATACTCAGCAAAAAATTCGGCTACAGTCATTTGATCAGGAATAGCTAGTGGTGTTTCTTCAACTACTACTAGTTCTGAAAATTCTGTGTTTACTATTTTAGGGTAAGTAATTTTACCAAAAACTTCTTTTGAAAATTTTACTTCTTCTGTTGCCATTATCTAACTATTTTAAAGTAATTACCTTCATCTTCAATAACTAATGTTTCTCCATCAATTACAGTTTTAACTAATAACTGATAGTATCTTTCAGGTTCTAACCCATCCATATAAACAGTAAAATAATTACCATCGTTATTAGCACTTATTTTAGTATATGAAGTATCAAAATCAACTACCATTTCGTTTGTTTTAATATCTTTTAGACCCCAATATGAAGAGGTAGGTAGTATTTTAGCATTTAAATATACAGAACTTGTTTGAAAAGCCCTAGCAGGATAAGTATCTCTTGCTCTTAATTTAAAGTTATAAATTCCACTATCTTCAAATTGTTGTTTATTATTTGTAAATGATAATATAAAATCACTACCTGTTACTAAAGGTAAAGAAGATGTATAATCTGAATCATCCCATTTAAATTCTAAAGTAGGGGGATATATTGTATGAGTATCTACAGAAAAATAATTTGTTTCAACAAATGAGCTAGAAAATTCTATGCTAGCACTGTGTTTAACTATAAACCCATCATTAGAAAAACTAGCTGCATTCCATAACTGTACTATATCTGTAACATCCATTGAGATATCTTTATCACTAGTATAAGTAAAATCTTGTGAGGATGAAGCTTGGTTTAAATAAAAATCACCACCACCAGTAACCCAAGCATTTGAACCAGAAGTTCCTCTCCAACCCCATGAACACCCATCGGTTGTTTTAGGTACATCGCTTACTCTACCAGTTCCCATATCCCATGCTCCTGATACAGGGTATGATTCTAGGGTATAATTTAATGGCGCGTTTTCAGCGTTTGCTAGGTATAATCTTAAGTTACTTTGGAAAGTCGAACCACTTATTTTATTTGAAACAACATCGTTTATATCCGTTGAATTGAATTGAATTAATGCTCGAGTTACAGCAGGTAAATCACCTGTAGCTGATGATAATTGATTAATTCCATTATAATTAGAAATATCTAATATTTCATCTCGTCCTGTATTTTGTGAAGGATATTTAGATAAAATAAAAGTATCTTTTTCGGGAAATATTTTATATACTGCCATGTTATTAGTTTGTTACTACTTTTCCTTGAATATCAAGTTCGGGGAATTTTACTTCAAAAATTGAAGGATCTAATGAAGGATAAAGCACACCATTTATAGTTGCCCCATTGATATCATAAGCATATTTTGAATAATTACTATTTTCTCCTACTTTATTTACTATTTCTAATTTTTTAACAGTTTGAACACCTTCTATAACATCAATAACATTACGAACATTATTAATTAATATAGGTTGGTTAATTTGAGCATTATCAGTATTAAAATAATTTGTTAAAGCTGTATTTATATTATTTAGTACTAGTCTATTATTAAAATTAGGAAGTAATATTACATCATAGTTAACTCCAATATTAATTATAAAAGTATCTTTAATGGTAACAGCATCTGTTAACATTCGGTATTCTGCTAAATAAGTTTTTAAATTTTGTTTTAAAGCAGGATCTGCAAAATTTAAATTTCCATTTTCATCTTTAGATAAGATATGTAAACATAAAGCATTATCATTTTGATCATCATATACAGGAAGTTTAATTCCTACAGATAAATTTTCCTGAGTTACATATGCTTTATATATAACTCCATATTCAGGAGGTAAAGATAAAGAACGAATTATATAATCTTCTTTTGTAACTGTTCTTAATTGAGTAGGATATTGTGCTATAGCATTTTGTCTAATATCTTCATTAGTATCACCATCACCTCCTCCTATTGCAGGTTCTGGGTTGTTGAATGCTAAAGAATCCCTAACTGTAGATTCTAAAGTGTTATCTAAAGAAGCTCCAAAAAAAGTAATAGTACCTGTTTGTAAACTAGTAATACTATTAGCAGGGGCATTAGATACAGCTCCACCACCAACTAAATAATTAATAGTTAGGGTTGTATTAGAAGGAGCAACTCCATAAGTTTTAGAGTATAAAAAGTTAGATGGATCAAAGGCTGTAGTTAATTTATCTACCCCGTAAGGTAATCCTAAACCTACATTATCCGGATTAGGTAAAATTACTTCATCTGGGTTAGATGAAATTCCAGAACCAAATTGCAATTGTAAAGTATTATTAGATTGAAATCTTGATGTAAATCTATAAGGAACTTTTTTAATTTTTAATAAATAAGGAGTAGTATCGTTATATTGAACAAAGTTTGGATCATTAGCTGCTATATTAGCTTGAGGATCAAATACAGTTTCTTGTGCTAAATAGGGTACTTCTGTATATCTTACACCATCACTATCAGTTACATTAATAACTTTAATTATATTAGTATCTCCTATTTGTATAGTAGGAAATTTTTCGGGAGCATTAAAATCAAAAGTAGTTGTTTTAATTTCTCCAGATGCTACTCTTCTTGTTTTCTTTAATAAATAAAAATTAGGATTATTATCTGATCCTATTGAATAAACAGATATATCTGTTGGGTCTGCACTACTTGATACTGAAAAGTCTATTTTATCTTCGATGTAAAAAAATCCACTACTATTACCAGCTTGTAATTGTGCACCCTCATCTATAATCATTGAATAGTTAAAATCAGGTTCAATAGAACCTCCCGCTATAGTGGCAGGTAATAATTGAAATACTTCTACATTACAAGTTGATGCATTAGTAACTTGAGGAAAGTATCCATGATTGTAAGCTAGAGATAATAAATTATTTCTTTGTTTTGAATACTCTATAAAATTTTCTTGTACTTGATTATCAGCATAAAAAGATAAAACATCACCTACATAGGATGCCATTTCAACTAACATTAACCCTGCAGAATTTTCTGAAAAGTCATTATAAGTATTAGGGTAATATATTTCAGCAAACTCTAAAAGTTTCTGTTTAAACCCGTCAAAATCTTTATTTAAATATTGTATTTTTTTAGACTCCGCCATTGTTTATATTTATTTGAAGTTCATCTTCAATATTAGTATTAGCTAAAGAATAATTTAAAGCTATTATAGTAGTATTACTTTGTTGTTCTAATTGTACAGTTAAATTATTTACAATAACGTTTGGAAAAAATGTATCAATTCCATTTATAATTAAGTTTTCAACCTCTTCTACTAAATTTTCAGTTAAAGGGTTAAAAATTACATCTCGTAACCCTGATCCAAACCCAGGATTCATTATTCTTTCTCGTTTACCTGTTAAAAGAAAATTAAGTAAATTAGATTTAATTGCATCTTGAGTAGTATAAGTTGTATTAATACCAGTAGCTCCATTAAAAGGAATACTAATACCTACTCCTACACTAGGTTGCAAGTCTAAAATATCAACGTTACGTGTTATATATGCCATTATATTTTACCGTCTTGTTTCATTTTACCCATTAATCCAGAAAAATCAGGAACAGCATCAATTGATACTTGATTTATATCTGATGTTTTAGGTTGTGAGGCTACCATTTCATCTACAGAATTAACTGTTTTAGTTTCACCTCCAGGCATTCCGCCTTGGAAACCAACAGCGTTTTGTGCTGTCATAGTTCCTCCATTCATATCTCTCCATCCACCTTCAACATGTGTTTGATTTAGGATATCAGATATAGCACCTGCTCCTTCAAATAAAGGTTGAGTTGGTTGTGGGGGTTGTTGTGGAGTAGTAGGTTGTACTGTCTCTGTTAATTCAGATAGTGATTTTCTTGGTGTTTTTTGTTCTACAACCGGCTTCTGAATTATTTTAGTTTCGGTAATAGGAGTACTCATAATTAAAGAAAGTTCTTCCTTAATTACGTCTCTTACCTCTTCTCGAATGATTTTTCTAAAAGCTTCTATTTTCATGATTATAAATATTTATTTAACATATTTTTTAAAAGTTACCCTCTTTAAATGCGAGTTTCTTTTGGACTTCAATTTTACCGTTTGGTAATGTTTTAATTTCATATTTTTCTTTAATTCCTTCTCCACCTAATCCAGCATCTACCTCAAGTTGAGTATACCCACTTCTTAAAAGTAGTTTTACCCATTTTGGAATTTCTTTTAATTCTATTTTAGAAATATAAGGTTCAAATTCATAAGATTCAGAAGAAGGAAATATTTTTCCACCTATTAAAGGAGGAATACGAGCTGAAAGTTTTAATCTATCAAAATCAGCTCTAGCTTTACCTCTAAGACCTTCATACCATTGTTTAGTTTTTTCTTTTACTTCATCTACTTTTTCAGGATTTGGATCTACAGTACTTAAAATTTCACCTTTTAATTTTTGAAGAAGTTCTTCTTCTGTTAAGTTTTCAATTCCTGGTTCTTTTAGGATATTTGAAAGTTGTGATGGAGTTGCCTTATTAATTGTACCTAAATTAGAAGCTAAACTACTTAATGATGGAGATTCTTTTATAAAGTCTTGTATTCCAGTTTCGGCAACATTTTTTACATTTAGTGGTTTGCGAGGTGAACTACCATCTGGGCGAATCTGAGCTGAAAAGCCATCAGGAGTATCTATACCATCATTTCTATTAGTAGTAGTGGGTAATGAAGCTGCCGTTGTATTATTATTTTCAGCTTCAATATTACTTACAGCAATTGGATTTGCCCCCGTTGTTTTAGCTAAATTAAGTGCATCAGTATCAGAAATTTCATTAGGTTGTGGATCTGAAGTGTTTACTCCTAAAACTCCAGCGTCAATATCTCTTTTTAATAAAAATTTAACTTCATTAACTATACCAGATAAATTGTCTGAAAATGTTAATTCAGTAGATACAGCTATTTTTTCAAGACTATCTAAAGCAATACCTCTTCTTCGAGATGCTTTTTGTGCATTTGAGTTTGATTCTATTTCTTCTTGAATTTTAATAGTATATCCTAAATATTTTTCTGCAAAATTACCAAATCTATCACTAGGATCTACTTCTTGTATTATAGTTTTTCTTTCAGCAGCAAGCCTATCAGCTTCATCTAACATACTCGCTTGAGAATTTCTAAATTTATCAAATGTATAAAATGATAGATTTCTATTTCTAAAACTTTGACCTAAAGTATCATTAAAATTAACCCCTGTTGATAATGAAGTTAAATCTCCAAAGAAAATTAAATTTCCATTTTCATCAAATCCTATAATAGAATCATTTAAAAACATTATTTCACCATTAGGTAATCTAACAAATGAATTTACACCATCAGGGAGTTGATCTGCAGATAATCCCCTTCCTGGGGAATTAGGATCATCATAATAATTTTCACCGGGTAGGGCTCCAGTTAAATCTCTAAGACTTGCTCTTAAATTATTAACCATAGCTTCCATTCCAGCACCTTGACCATTACCTTTTAAAGCCCCACAACTACCTAATTTAGCTGCTAAAGCAGATCCTTCTACAATTAATACTTGTAGACTATTTTTAAGTATTCCTAAATTTCTAGCAACTCTATCTAAAAACTTACTAATTTTTTCTAAAAAAGTAATAGCAAGTCCTAATGCCTCTTCAGCTTGATCAATTTTATCGGTAAGTTGTTGCACAATCCCTGCAGTAAGAAACATAGTAGGTAAAGCCATAGCAACAGCTTTTATTACTTTAATAATAACTCTAAATACTTTTAAAATAGTAGTAATAGTTTTAACTATAGTACTTAAAGTTTTTAAAAGTACTATTAGCATACTCACAATACCTTGTATTATTTTTGCAAAATCAACAACAAATTTAATAAATTTGGATAATTCACCAAAAGGTATGGCATTTCTAAGAATGTTATTTAAATCTTCG
>Ga0181407_1000110_pt1 | contig 25577 bp, 23 predicted proteins | sample 30SPOviralmetaG_FD_130136 | JGI IMG/M metagenome (GOLD analysis project Ga0181407, IMG submission 130136) | Marine viral communities from the oligotrophic San Pedro Time Series (SPOT) site, San Pedro Channel, CA, USA - 30 SPOT_SRF_2012-01-26 | ecosystem: Environmental > Aquatic > Marine > Strait...
AACTAAAAAAACTTTCAAAAAAATAATAAAATAATTCACTCCAGATTTTTTTATTTGGAATATTTTTATTATATTTATATTAAATAACAATTAACTAATTAACTAATTAACTAATAGCAATTAAAATATGAGTAAATTAACGCTTTGTGTCCTGCTTTTCTTGTTTGGACAAACCTTAATATGGTTTCAAACTAACGGACAATTTCTTTGGAAATGGTTCGAAAAACATCCACTAATTTTATCGATAACAATGGGTACAACGATATCTTATGCTTTTATCATGGCAACAAAATATGCTTATGAACATTTTGACGGTTTATTATGGCCAGGAAGATTCTTAGGTTTTGCTCTAGGTATAAGTTCGTACGCAATTTTAACTTGGATATTTATGGGAGAAGGAATATCATTAAAAACTTTTACTTCATTAATACTTGCAACAGGTATAATATGTGTACAATTATTTTGGAAATAATGTTAATAACTTTTCACTCAGAATTTTTTTATGTTAAATAAAATTATTATATTACCTTATATAAAATTAAAACTATGGCAAAACAACTAGGATATGCATGTATAAATATGAATCTTTCAAAAGAAGGTATCTCATGCAACAGAAGTATGATACGAAGAACATTTGACGCTAAAGGCGTAGAATATGCTTCAGAATTAATAATTACAAACATTACAAACTTATTAAAGCTTGTACAGTGGAATAATGAAAACAATATAAAAGTATATCGCATGTCCAGTGATATGATGCCTTGGATGTCAGAATATGAATTGTCAGATCTACCAGATTACCAAGAAATATGTGCACTATTAAAAGCTGTTGGCAAAACTGCAATGGATAATGGACAAAGACTGTCGTTCCATCCAGGCCAATTTTGCGTACTAGCTTCACCAAACGAAAAAGTAGTGCTAAATGCTATAAATGAACTTAACAAGTCTGCACAAATTATGGATCTTATGGGTCTACCAAAGTCTCGTATGGCAAAAATTAATATTCATGTCGGCGGTGCATATGGCGATAAACCTTCTGCACTAGATAGATTTTGTAAAAACTTCTTAAGATTACAACCATCTGCTCAAGCTCGTCTTACAGTTGAAAATGATGACAAAAAGAATATGTATTCTGTACAAGACCTATATGAAGGTGTATACAAAGTAGTAGGTATACCAATTGTATTTGATTACTTTCACCACAAGTTTTGTACAGGCGATATGACTGAAGAACAAGCACTTAAACTTGCAGCAAAAACCTGGCCAAAAGGTGTAAAGCAATGTACTCACTATTCAGAATCTAAAAGAAAAGAACAGAAACTTGTAATTGAACAGATTTGTAAAAACAGCAACATAACACTAGAACAAATGCAAGATTTTCCAACGCTATCTGGAATGTACAAAGAATTTAGCAAAATAAAAGAACAAGCTCACTCAGACTACATTGTAGACGAAATCAAAGACTACGGTCTAGACATTGATGTAGTTGTCGAAGCAAAAGCAAAAGAATTAGCGGTACAAGGATACCACAAAAAATATAAAAATATTTTAACTGAAGTTTTTTAGTATGGAATATTTTTATTATATTAACTAAATAATAATTAAAACAGGAGAAAAAAATGGCTATTGATTTAGAAGCAATCCGACGTAAGTTAAATAACTTACAATCATCAACAAAAAGAACAGAAAACCTTTGGAAACCTAAACCAGGTTCAAATCAGGTTAGAATAGTACCTTATCAGCATGATAAAGATAATCCATTCTTGGAATTATTTTTTCACTATGACTTAGGTAAGAAAAATTACTTATCACCGGTAACATATGGAGAATCAGACCCGGTTGTAGAATTTGCAGACAAGTTAAAATCTACTGGAAACAGTGACGATTGGAAACTTTCTAAAAAACTAGAACCTAAAATGAGAGTTTATGTACCAGTTATCGTTAGAGGCGAAGAGTCAGACGGCGTTAAATTTTGGGGATTTGGTAAAACAGTTTACCAAGAACTATTAGGATTTATTGCAGATCCAGACTATGGTGATATTACAGACTTAACTGCAGGTAGAGATATTGTAGTTGAATTCACCCCATCAGAAGGTGCAGGATCTTATCCAAAAACTGCAATTCGTGTAAAACCAAATCAAACAGCAGCGACTGAAGATAAAAATTTAGCAGATAAAATTGTTACAGGACAAACTGAAATATTTTCTATTTTCAAAAAACAAAGTTATGATAACTTAAAATCTGCACTAGAATCTTGGTTAAACCCAGAAGAAAATGAGTTAGAAGGACAAAGCGATTTACCTTGGGAAACTAAAGCGCAAACAACTTCAAATAATACAGCAACAGTAACTACATCAGAAAAAAAGGCAGATAAAGCTACAAAAACTGATGATATTTCTGCAGCATTTGACGATTTGTTTAATTAAAATATGGCTAGTAAACGAGAAGACAGAGATAATTTAGCAGGAATCGTTGCAGATTCTCTAAATAAAAAATTTAAGGACTATAAAGTTGCTTATTTTTTAGATGGAGCAGAAGATACTCCAACAGATTTAACCGAATGGATAAGTACAGGATCTTCTATGTTAGACATGGCCATATCTAATCGCCCTAACGGCGGTATACCAGTTGGTAGAATTACCGAAATAACTGGTTTAGAAGCCTCAGGTAAGTCTTTAGTAGCAGCTCAAATTTTAGCAAATACTCAGAAAAAAGATGGATTAGCTGTATATATTGATACAGAAAATGCAATGAATGAAGAGTTTTTAAGAACTATTGGTATAGACGTTTCTAAAATGTTATATATTCAATTGGAAACAGTTGAAGATATTTTTGAAGTAATAGACAATATAATAACTAAAGTTAGAGAAAGCGACAAAGATAGACTTGTTAGCATAGTTGTTGATTCTGTAGCAGCTGCCACAACTAGAGTAGAGCAATCAGCTGATTATGATAAAGATGGTTGGTCAACTGGTAAAGCTATTATTCTTTCAAAAGCAATGCGTAAAATAACGCAAATGATTGGAAGACAAAGAATAGCTTTAATGTTTACAAATCAACTTAGACAGAAAATGGGAGTTATGTTTGGTGACCCTTGGACAACAAGTGGTGGGAAAGCAATAGCATTCCACGCTAGTTGTAGATTAAGACTAAAGGCTGCAGGCCAGATAAAGGCAAAAGTTAATGGTCAAGATCAAACAGTTGGTATTAAAACAAAATGCCAAGTTGTTAAAAATAGAATGGGCCCGCCATTGCGAACAGCAGAATTTGATATTTACTTTGATAGCGGAATAGATGAGTTTGGTGGATGGCTAAGAGTTTTGAAAGACTATAAATTAGTTTCTCAAAGTGGCGCATGGTATACATACACAACAGACGACGGAGAGGTTATTAAGTTTCAATCAAAAGATTGGAATGAAAAACTTGAAAAAGACGATCATCTAAGACAAGAAGTATATGATAAAATTTGTAGTACTCTTATTATGGAATATAAGGTAGACAATTTTGGAATAGATGACTTAGAGCATACAGATGAAGCACCTCCAATAGGTTAAATTTTATTAGTAAGTAGTCGTGGTAGATTTAAAACTGCTACGATTACTTATTTGTTCTACGAAAAAAGGCCACCTTCTCGTGGTGTAGAATGTTAAGAGTTAAAAGTCCTCACTATGATAACGACTATTTTAACCAACCAAGAGCCTTTTATTTTTGTTAATAACTTTTCACCTAAAATTTTTTTATTTCAATTAATTTTCTTATATTACCTATATGAATAAAAACTACACAGAATTATTAAATAGTCTAAAAAACGACGAAATGCCCAAAGGAGCAGACGACAGAATTTTAATTATTGACGGCCTAAATACTTTTATCAGAAGTTTTGTTGTTGTACCAACAGTAAACGATAATGGAATACATGTTGGTGGAATTACTGGTTTTCTAATGTCTATAGGATACGCCATTAGAAATATTAAACCAACGAGAGTTATTATATGTTTTGATGGTAAAGGTGGAAGCCAAAAGCGCAGAAAGCTTTTTCCAAACTACAAATCTAGTAGAAGAGTAAAACATAGGATGACTAGAATAAACGAATTTAATAGCGTTGATGACGAGAGAATTGCAATGGCTCAACAACTTCAACGTCTATCTGAATATTTAGAAACTTTACCTGTGACAGTATTATCTCCAGAAAATATAGAAGCTGATGATGCAATGGCTTATATTTCTCAACAAGTATATCCTAAAAGCCAATGTATTATTATGTCGACTGATAGAGATTTTTTACAACTAGTTGACGATAGAGTACAAGTTTGGTCTCCAACAAAAAAGAAGTTTTATTTTAAAGAAACAATAAAAGAAGAATTTAACATATATTCTAAAAACTTTCTAATGTATAGAGTACTAACTGGAGACAGTTCAGACGATATACCTGGAATAAGAGGAGCTGGATCTAAAACATTAATGAAACGACTTCCAATACTATTTGATGAAAAGAAAATACAATTAAATGATATATTTAAGTATATAGAAAAATCTAATGATGGAACAAAACTATCTGCAGATATTTTAAAAAGTAAAGATATGTTAGAATTAAACCATCAATTAATGCAATTAGATGAGGTAGATATTCCAGGTAGAACAAAACAATCTATACTAGAAATTGTACAAAAACCAATATCAAAGTTGACGCAAATAAAATTTTTATCTATGACTTTAGATGATACACTTAACTTAAATATAAAAAACCCTCAGTTGTGGCTTAAAGATACGTTTGGCAAGCTTGATGTATTTGCTAGAAGAAAAGATAATGAAAGTAAGTAAATTAAGCGATTTTGGATATTCATTCCAAATAAAACTAATATCAGCCCTGTTTAAAGATAAATTATTTTTACAACAGATAATAGATATATTAGATGGAAGCTACTTTGATTCAGAAGCAAACATCGTTATACTAGATATAATTAAAGACTATTTTAAAGAATATAAAACTACGCCTACTTTAGAAGCAATGAAAATTAAACTTGTAGAGATGGAAAATGACCTTCTCGCAAAAAGTATTGCTGACAATATAAAAGCCGCATTTTCAAATCTAGAAGCTGATGATCTAGATTATGTAAAACACAAGGCACTAGAATTTTGTAAAAATCAAGAAATAAAAAAAGCCATTGTTGAATCTGTTGAATTATTAAACAGTGGAAATTATGACGAAATAAAGGCTAAAGTTGATAATGCAATGAAGGCTGGTGTAGAAAAAGATATGGGACATGAATATGCAGAACACGTTGATGAACGATATCTAGAAAGTGTAAGAAATACGGTTACAACTGGCTGGGATGCAATAGATGATATTGCCGATGGAGGTTTAGGTAAAGGAGAATTAGGGGTAATGGTTGCTCCTGCAGGTATTGGTAAATCTTGGGCCTTAGTAAATGTTGGCGCAAATGCAGTAAAGGCTGGATTAAATGTTATACACTATACACTTGAACTTAATGCAGCCTACGTAGGGTTAAGATATGATTCAGTATTTACAGGAATACAAGCCCAAGAATTAAAGTATAATATTGACGACGTTAAGAAAAAGGTTGAAACTTTAAAGGGTGATCTAATTGTAAAATATTATCCAACCAAAGCAGCAACAGTAAATACATTATCAGCTCACATTCAAAGATGCACTGCACTAGGTAAAAAACCTGATTTAATTATAGTAGATTATGCTGATCTTTTAAGAGGACACGGTAGAGAAGTACGATTAGAACTAGGTAATATCTATGAAGATCTAAGAGGATTAGCAGGTGAATATGAAATACCAGTTTGGACAGCTTCTCAAGCAAACAGGTCTGCTTTAGAAGATGATATTATTGGAGCTGAAAAAATAGCAGAGTCATATAGTAAAATAATGACTGCAGATTTTGTTTTATCTTTGAGTAGGAAAATAGAAGATAAGCTTGCAAATACTGGAAGATGGCATGTTATTAAAAATAGATTTGGTCCAGATGGCATAACCTTTCCAAGTAAAATGAATGCAAGTAATGGTCAAATAGATATACATGTAGACACATCTATACAAGGAAAAGAAACAACAAAAGAAATGGATAATCACAACGAGTATCTAAGAAAAATGATGAAAAAGAAGTTCGACGAAATGAATTGATATATGTATATATCTATATTTATTAGTACAACTGGTCTAGTAACCAGTTATTTTTTTCAATAATGGTTTAGTAGGAGAGACAAATGGAAGTATCAAATGAAATATTATCAAATATAACTGTGTACATGAAGTATGCAAAATTTAATGAAGAAAAAGGTAGAAGAGAAACTTGGAAAGAGTTGGTGACAAGAAATAAAAAAATGCATCAAAAAACTTTTCCAGATTTAAGCGAAGAAATTGAAGAAAAATACAAATTAGTATATGATAAAAAAATACTTCCATCAATGCGTAGCCTACAGTTTGGTGGTAAGCCAATTGAAATATCTCCTAATAGAATATATAACTGTGCATATTTACCTATAGATTCTATTGATGCTTTTAGTGAAACAATGTTTTTACTTTTAGGTGGAACAGGCGTAGGATACTCTGTGCAAAGACACCATGTCGAAAAGCTTCCAGCAATACAAAAACCTTGGCCAAAAAGAAAGAGAAGATTTTTAATTGGAGATTCTATTGAAGGATGGGCAGATGCAATTAAAGTTCTTATGAAATCATACATGAATGGAGGTGGTAGTAGAGTTGAATTTGACTTTTCAGATATTAGACCTAAAGGTGCAATGCTTGTAACTTCTGGTGGTAAAGCTCCAGGTCCTCAACCTCTTAAAGAATGTATCTTAAAAGTAAAAGGTATATTAGAATCAAAAGAAACAGGAGAAAAATTAACTACTTTAGAGGCCCACGATATTATATGTCATATTGCAGACGCAGTTCTTGCCGGTGGTATTAGGCGTGCAGCATTAATTAGTTTATTTAATGCTGATGATGACCAAATGATTAGTTGTAAAAGTGGTAATTGGTGGGAATTAAATCCCCAAAGAGGTAGGGCAAATAATTCTGCAGTTCTTATGAGACACAAAATTACTCAAGAATTTTTTATGGACCTATGGAAAAGAGTAGAGCTTTCAGGTGCTGGTGAACCAGGCATTTATCTAAATAATGATAAAGATTGGGGTACTAATCCTTGTTGTGAAATTGCATTAAGACCTCACCAATTTTGTAATCTTTGTGAAGTAAACGTTTCAAATATAGAATCCCAAGACGACCTAAATGAAAGAGTAAAGGCAGCCGCATTTATTGGAACATTACAGGCAGGATATACAGACTTCCATTATTTAAGACCAATTTGGCAAGAAACAACAGAAAAAGATGCTCTTATTGGGGTTTCAATGACTGGAATTGGTAGTGGAACCGTTCTAGGATATGATATGAAAAAAGCAGCTAGTGTTGTTAAACGAGAAAACACAAGAGTTGCCAAGCTAATAGGAATAAATCCATCAGCAAGAACAACAACTGTAAAACCTGCAGGAACAACAAGTTTAGTTTTAGGAACTTCATCTGGTATTCATGCATGGCATAATGATTATTATATTAGAAGAATAAGAGTAGGTAAAAATGAATCAATATATAATTATCTAGTTGATAATCATCCAGAATTAGTAGAAGACGAGTACTTTAGACCACATGACACGGCAGTTATATCAGTACCTCAAAAAGCTCCACAAGGTTCAATACTTAGAACAGAATCTCCTTTTCAGCTATTAGAAAGGGTTAAAAAAGTTGCCCAAGAATGGGTTAAACCTGGACATAGAACAGGATCAAATAGTCATAATGTATCTGCAACAATTAGTCTTAAAGAAGAAGATTGGGAATTAGCAGGAGAATGGATGTGGAAAAACAGAAATCATTATAATGGATTATCAGTATTACCATACAATGGCGGTACTTATACTCAAGCCCCATTTGAAGATATAACAAAAGAAAAATACGAAGAATTAGTAAATTCTTTAAAGGACATCGACCTTTCTAACATAGCAGAAGTGGAAGATAATACTAATCTTTCTGGTGAGCTGGCTTGCGCAGGAGGAAGTTGTGAAATTACGTAAAGATTGGATACAAGACCTATATTATAGGGAGTTTCAGAAGCCAAAACTTCTTCCGCAAGATTTTTATTGGGAAGATGGAAAAATGGTGTTGACTGAACAATACCATTTAAAACGTGGATCATGTTGTGATTCAGGGTGTAGACACTGTCCTTATGGAAAACATAATAGAATTAAACAAGAAGCTACGTCAATTAAAACAGGAAATAGCTAATTATCAAGATAAATGTAAGCATGAATTTCAAAGCATAAGGAGCTTAGAAAACAATGATATTAGAGTTATGTGTGATAAGTGTGATTTAGCACTAAGATGGCCATCTAAAAATGAATTAAAAGATTGGCTTAAACGTTAATTTGTTTTATTTCTATATTTATATATATGTGTATATCTGACAACAGTTGTAGTATAAGTACTGAATTTGGAAATCTAAATTCTCAGCAACTCTCATGTAGTTATTTTCCATTATCTTTAGGAAATTATCCATGGAACTTCACCCCATTAGAAACAAACATGTCAACCCCAGGTGTAGTAAATGCTGATTCTATAGTCTTAGATCCATACATTCCTAGTTTAGAAATTGGAATGGTTGGATTTTCAACTGGAGCCTCTCCTTCTGAGTTTGTAATAACGTCACTAAACGAACCAGACGCAGAAATAGATGTTGCCCCATTGATAACCATTGGTCCAGGAGTACCAATATCTTTTACAAAAACCCAAGGTAGGGTTTCGTGTAGTATATTTAAACTATCTGAATCTGTTCAAACAAAAGATAGAGAAAATGCCTGTGTAGATTTTTTACAATTTTTTGTATCTAGTGGTAGTAACGCCCCTCATCAACAACCGACAACCCATATATTTACAGACGATGGATTTGACTTTTCGGTAACCCCACAGCAAGAACTATTAGTTTGGCAAGGAGGTTGGACAACGCAAAATACCTTTATTGAAGCAGACCAATTATCAATTGGTACACCATTAGTATCTTGGGCAAATGATATATATCAATATGTTCAAATTACATCTATGAGTTATGACGCAAATAACTCTGTTGGAGTAAATTGGATGACGACTGGAACAAATAGTTACCAACTAGAAAACGGAATAGTTGTTAGAGGATTCATAGATGACTATTGTTCTTGTTCTCCAAGCGCCAGCATAAATGACGTTCCTTGCGACAGCACAGCATCATACTGTGTTAGTGAATCACTAGAACTTAGATTTTCAGGATCAGAGTCTGGAGGAAGTGACGATGGCCAAGGTGGTGGAACATTTAAAAACTGGAGTGTTGTTGTAAATGAAGGAAACGTAGTTGCAGATTCAACACTTGCAAATAACAATCAGGAATTAACCATGTCTATTAGTCACCTTTCACAGTCTGCAAACTTAACTATTTGCTATACTGAAAGTAGACACCTTGGACCGATAAGTTCTACACCATATGAATTTGACCAAGGCCAATTTTATGTTGGTAGTTTAACTTCTCAATCTGTAGAAGTATCTGGTGGATATATTGCAAGTGCATCATCTCTACCTGAAGTTGGCATATTACTAGACGCAGTGTTGGGAACTGGAGCAATTGAACAGACTTATACCCCATTTGTAGCAACGCATCAGGAATCAGATCCTAGTAGTGTTACGTATACACATTTTCACTATTTTATATATTGCACTGGCTCCCATGCAAACTTGCCCGGAGTAAACGAAGGATTTACTTCTCAATCATATTATCTCTATGGAGTTAACACGCACATTCACCTTTTTGCATCTGATTCAGCAGATGATGGCCAATTGCATCAAGAACATCCATCATATTCTAACGCTGGATATAGTTTAGCTTGGAAAATAAATTCTTTATGGACAGCCTCAGCAGACATAACAGATCCTAATCCATTTGTGACGCCAGCTAATGGTGGTGCCAATAGGTTTGGTTATAATTTTGGAACGTTTGGACATTCAACAACTTGGAGAAATAATAATGCGTTTAGTGGAATGCATTCCTGGCCAAGCGCTTCATATGCATACAGACCAACAAATATTACTCCAGCAAATGGAGTAGAACCTATAAGCATTGCAAACGATTTTGACAGTACATATTATGGAGATACAATATTTTTAATATCGCCTCAGACTGGCAGTAGATGTGCATCCCACAATGACCCATCCCACAGAAACTTAACTTGGGCCTCAACTGGATCTTTCTTTTATACCGGTTCCTATCCTCACTTAACTTGGGGAGGTGCAGTATGTTCTGATACAGATTATGGAATAGTGGCTAGTGACGATTGTTGTTTTAATTTAAGATTAAATAGAAAGCCATTTGCAGATTTTGGAGATACAATATGTCAAAAAAATGCAGGGTCAGCTATAAATTTAACCGAAGAATTACCGATATTAAACGCAGATACAATAATATATACTTTAGCTTCTGGAGCAATTGGAACGTTTTTGTTTGAAGATACTAGGAGTCTTCTTATATTAGATCCTTCAACTTTTTCAAAGGGAAAGGTAACTGTATGCTACACGGCATCGTCTAATAATCCAGATTGTACCAATGATGCAGATGAAACATATGAGACAGGAGCAACTTCAACTCCAGATTGTTGCCCAGCAATAAGTGGTTGTGCAACAATTTTTTTACATCCTGGATTTTCTGCTGGAAAAGACGCAATTTCTTGCTATCCAACAATGTCTATGACAGGAATTCAGCCGACTTTTACTTTTACAGATACGGTTGTAAGTCAACCAACATGGTCTCTTAAAGGGGCTATATTACAATTTGATAATTATGAATTAAACCCAATTGTAGCCCAATCAGACGCCGATGAGATATGGCAAGATTTATCAGGTGCCATAGCAGGAGTACAACCATTTGCAAATACATCGGCAAATTCAAATGCTACAAACTCATATTCAACAGAAATACATATGAATCCAGAAGCCGATGAAGACCTTAATTTTGGATGGTTTACAATGAGTTTAAACGTTTCAAATGGTCCATGTAATTTTTCTGATACTGCTATTTATTATGTTGCAAGAACTTTTCCACATGCATATAATCCCCATGTAGGACAATTTCGAACAGATTGCCATAATCCAGAAGAGGGAAATATTATTAATGGACCACTTGACCCAGAAACAGGGTTTATACAGCTGCAGGCAACTGGTTCTCCTGGTTTATGGAGTTACGTAGATCCAAACCCTCCAATTGGCGCACACCCTAATATAGTAGACTTTAATAATCCTACAACTGGAATAAGACTAGGAATCTGCGAAGGTCCAGCAACAGTTCGTTGGACACAAAATAGTTCAAGCACGGTTAAAATAGGCAATGAAGATTATGCAATACAATGTGAAGCTTCTCAAGATGTAACTGTAGAAAAAATATCTGCAACAAATAGAATTAATTTAAAGGGACATAGATTACTTTATTCTCCAAGCGATCCAACAGCTTTTAAAGCATTTACCAGCTCTGTTAGTTATTCAAGAGGAGACGTTGGAGACCATAATGATGCAATAACTGTTGGAGGCCCACTAACTATCCATGGAACAAATTTTGGAGCATCTACAACAGATACAGTAAAGTGTATGCATATATTTAATTCACTAAACCTCGTACACTCGGCTTCCATTCATTATTCAGTAGATAACCAAATGTCACAAGAAGAATTGGTTATTAACCTCTCCCCTCCATTTTTACCTGACGCTCCTGATGGAACTAGAATGTTTCAATGGAGAGATGGAGTTGGTGCAAGTATAAATAATGTAGCATTGGCAAGTAGCGAATCTAATCAAGGGTTAATGTCTCAATCTAGACTATTTATTCCTGGTACTATTGGTGGCCACAACCCATCTTTTCCAATAAACACTAGTTCATTTTTCTATTTTTCAGCATCAACAAGCCATAGCTATGCTAGTGACGGCTATTCTCCAGACATATTTTATCAAATGCACATATCTGGAGCTGCAGATGACTGCAATTGTAGAAACTTTGGATCACAGGCAAGATTATATTTTCACAATGATATAGAAAAATTAGAATTTGCAACAATTCCTGGAGTTAACAATTCAATTACAGCTAATTCTGGTGTTGGTGCATTGTCATCAGTAGTAGCTACTGGAGTAACCCAACTAGAACTAGAACCAAGCTTAGGAATAAATGTACCAACGTACAAAAATGTTGAAGCAATAGGATTCTTTTCAGAATCAGTAAACAGACTTTCAAGTTTTCCAGGATTTGTAACCATGTCTTCGGTTATAACAACAACTAATAACCCGCCAGCACCTTTTTTAACTGCATCTTGGAAATTTGGTGCAACTATACCTATTAATCCTGCTAGATCAAGGGCGATCCAAAATATGATTTACAACCCAACTTGGAAATCGTATAATCCATTAGGAGATAGTGGACCATCAGGTGGGGGTACTTTTCCAAATAACTTAGACCACTCCAATATAAACTCACTCCGACCTGAACCAGGAACAGGCTTATCAAACGCAGGTATAGGCTTAAGCTTTGAATGGAATGCTGTAGAACTTTTTCACTATAGAAACGGATCAACTGCTAATTTTACTGACGCACCAGTAATAACTGGTTCATTTGCAGATACAAGAACTTCACAATCATTTTTTGAAAATCCAACATATTTTCCAGCAAATAGACTAAACGCAAACCAAGTTGCAGGATATGACAATATATTTGCAAGTAATCAAACCTATGGACCACATGTAATAAATTACGCAAATGCAGCAAATGCTAATCAAAATTCTGTTACAACTTCTTCGGTAATGTTTGAAGTTACCGGTACAATTAAAAATTGTAACGGTGATGCCATAAAAACTTATTATGCTTCTCAATCTGTAATGTTTTATAGAGGATAAAATATGAAATATGTTTTAGGATATAATACTGTTTCTTATTTTACGGCCTATGTTTTAGATATACCATTAATTAAACATAAAACTTTAGAAGAATTAGATAGAAATCATGGAGCAGACTTTATACCGTCTAATCTTTTACAATTTACTTCTAATATATTTAAAGACTGTAAAATAGAAGAATATGAAAGATTTTATAATGATAGAGGCAGATTTACTTCAAAACAACCTAAAAATTTCCATAACCTGTATTCATTATATACCAGGGGAAAAACAAATGTAGAAAAAAGTTATCTAAACCAGCTGGAAAAGTATCAAAAATACGTTTCAATTAATGGATTAAATGCTGAAGATAGCTTTAATACACTACTTGAAAAAATTAAAGAAAGTGTAAATAAAACTATTATAGATAATCAACTAACAGGTATAGATATTCAAGAGAAAGAACTTATTGGTCAACCAGATATAAAATTTACAAATCTCATATCTACTATAAACTTAGTTGATTTGTCAGAACTAGATAAATCTGGAACAATTAGAAAATCTATAGTTAAAAACTATAATTTAGAAGGTTTTAATTTGCCTCACAATGACAAATTTATTTATTGCTGTAAACTGGAGTCAACAGAAGATAAAACTCTAGCTGGAATATATAAACAGGTACTAGCAACCGGACAACCATATTATAGAAAAACATATAACAAAGATTCTATATTGTATGAATGTATGAGAAATATCTATAATAAGCAAATAGAAGGAAATACAATACTTAAATATTCAGAAACAACTCAAATTTCAGATAACCTAAATATAGGTAGATCACTTGGCATTGATTTAATTGGAAAGTTTTCTCAATGGAAAGAAAATACAACATTAGAAACAATTTACAATCAATGTATGGAGCTAAATGAATTTTATGATATTGGTGAAAATAATCATAAAAAAGTTTTTTAGTATCAAATATTTTTGTTATATTAGTAATATAAAAAAATAAAAGGGTTATATGAACAAATTTGACAGCTTACACGAGCTATTTTTATCAGAGCTTCAAGCTTTAACTGGTTTTGGAAATCACGTTAATAGCAACGGAAGTAAACAAACAGAATTACTTTTCAGATCTTTTGAATTAACAGATCCTACAAAATTAGGAATACGTTTTCCATCTAGAAAATTTAATACAAACTATGCTGTAATGGAATTTTTATGGTATTTATCTAGAAATAAAAGAGTAGATAATATTGGCAAGTGCGCAAGTATTTGGCTTAGAATACAAGATGGACAAAATGAAGTAGAATCTAACTATGGTAGCTTTATTCTCGGTCAACAATGGGACTGGATCAAGAAAGAGTTAGAAAAAGATAAAGACTCTAGGCGATGTACAATTGTAATAGGTCAACCTTATCATAAAACAAAAAACTGGCACGATATTCCATGTACGCAATACCTTCAAGTATTTATTCGAGATAATAAATTGCACTTAGGTGTTAACATGCGAAGTAATGATATTATATTTGGTATGTGTAACGACATATTTAATTTTGCACTATTTCAACAGTTAATGTTAAATGAACTAAGAGAAATATATCCAGACCTAGAACTAGGTTCTTATTATCATCAAGCAGGTAGTTTACATTTATATGATATGCACTATAATATGAGAGATAATATACTTATGGATGCATCTAAAAAAGTCCGCAATGAATTGGTAGATATAAAAAATTGCAAATGGATATTAAAACCTGAAATAACTATAGATTATATAGACAAAGAAAAAATATTTTTACCACAAAAAAGCATGGAAAAATTAGAATTGGTAGATTTTACAAACAAACAAATAAAAAAATTATTTATATGAAAAAGAAAGAATCAATACTTAAAAGGGCTGACGAAATAATTCATAACCGATCAGAAGAAAAAGAAAGAAAATACGGACCATTTAGTGAAGGCATGGAAAGAGCTGCAAAAATTGCCAGTGGTATGACTGGTAAAGACTTTGAGGCTGAAGATATGTATGCTGCGCTGGTAGCTTTAAAACTATCTAGGCATTCTTATAACTATAGAGAAGATAACTTATTAGACTGCGTAGCTTATTTAGGCGGTTTAGACAACTATATTAAGGAGAAAAAGAAATGAAAATAACAAAAATTAAAGATGTAAAGACTCCAACAAGAGCAAACACAACCGATGCTGGTGTAGATTTTTTTATACCAAATGATTATACTGGTAAAACTGACTTACCACCTGGAGAATCATGTTTTATTCCAAGTGGGATAAAAGTAAACGTACCTGAAGGATATGCTTTAATAGCATTTAATAAATCTGGAGTTGCTACTAAAAAAGGATTACATGTAGGAGCCTGTGTAGTTGATTGTGGTTATCAAGGAGAACTGCATATAAACTTAACAAACGTAAGCGCAGAATACCAAACAATTGCAGCAGGAGATAAAATAGTTCAGTTTGTACTATTACCACTAGGTGATCCAACCATAGAATTAGTAGAAGAAAATAATTTATATGAATCAGTATCCACAAGAGGAGAAGGAGGATTTGGTTCATCAGGAACAAAGTAAAATATGATAACATTAGTAGATAAAATTAAAGATAAAGGTATTAAAATAGGTATTGACGGACTTTCTGGTGCAATATCAAAAAGAATATCAAACCATAACGGGGCATGGGCTCACAAGGTAATGAACCAATGTATAAATGCAGGATATACTGACGTAACAATTTTAGATAAATCAGAAAAACTAAATAGTTACGACGTAATTATACTCTATATGGGTATAAGTTATGAAGGAACACTTAATCTTTTTGGAGGCCTAGGCGATGACTTTTGTAAAAAACTTATTCAACTAGAAAGCTTTCCAGGAAAACTATTATCCTTACAACATGAAATGCCAGATTTGGTAGATATGGTTTCAAAAAGACTTAAAAATAGTTCAACATCTCCTTTAGCCCATATAATAGATTTAGAAGAATTACAAAAAGCAGTTAACAAAACAGAAAAATTTGATATAGTAGAAAAAACCACAAAATTATGTTTTGGTGATAGCCACTCTTTTTCAATGTATCAACCAGGATATATGACTAGTCGTAACGACGGATTAACCCTTTATTCTGTATTAAGAGACGGTTTAAAGGATAAAATACTAGAAAAATCTGGAATAAATACTGAAGACTTAACCCATTTAACATTTTACGCAGGTAATATAGATATTAGACACCACTTATGTAGAAGAGAAGACTATTCTAAAGCTACTGAGGTTATGGTATTATATTTGGCAGATCAAATAAATTGTTTAAATATAAAAAATGTAGAATTAGTGCATGCTCTACCAATTGAAGATGAAAGTAGAAAATTACCTAAAACAGGATATTATAAAGATACTCCATTTTACGGAACATGGGAACAAAGATCAGAAGTTGTAAAAACATTTAATAAAACTATAGATACTGTTTGTGAACTATATGGTTGGACAGCTAAATCATGGCCGTCTAATATATTAAATGATAAAAAACAATTATCGTTTGACGCAATGGAAAAACCTAAAAGTGTTCACTTAAGCAGAGAATATTATAGATGGGATATGGAAAATAATTGCGAAAATAAATACCACAAAAGTGTAGTTTTTTCGTTCTAACTTAGTATTTATATTGGGGAAAATAAAAGTGAAATAATTTTTCCGATTAAAAAAAATTTATTATATTATATAAAATAACAATTAAAGAGGAATCAAAATGGCAAAAAATAGTAAAATTAAAGTAGGAATCATAGGAACAGGAAACTGTGCAAAGTCGCTTGTAGAAGGCGTACAATATTATGCTGAAAATATTAAAGCAGAAACAGGAGTAATGAAAACAGATATTGGAGGTTATTTAGCAGGAGATGTTGAATTTGTAGTAGGGTTTGATATTGACGAACGTAAAACTGGTTTACCATTAGGTGAAGCATTACAACAACGACCAAACTGTGCATGGAATATTGTAGATAATATTGAATCTAAAGCACCAGTATTTGAAGCACCTGTTATCGATGGTTATGCTGGTTTAATGGATAATTATCCTGAAGAAAATAGATTCTTAGTTTCTGAAAAGCTAAGAAATTCTACAGATATGAATAGAGTATCTTGGACCAATAAATTAGAAAGAAAATGGAAAGATACCATAATTAAAGAATTAAAATCAAAAAAAGTAGAAGTACTTGTTAACTATTTACCCGTTGGTTCACAAAAAACTACAGAATTTTGGGCTGAAATTTGTTTAGAAACTGGAATTTCTTTTGTAAATTGTATCCCAGTATTTATTGCATCTGACCCAGCTTGGGAACAAAGATTTATTGATGCTGGTATACCATTAATTGGAGACGATATGCGTTCTCAATTTGGGGCAAGTATTTTATCTCAGATGCTACAAGAATTAGCATTTGAAAGAGGTCACCATGTAAAAGCACACATCCAAAGAAATGTTGGTGGTAATACTGACTTTTTAAATATGGAAGACAAAACCAGATTAGCTTCAAAAAAGATTTCTAAAGAAAATGTTATTAGAGCTCAAAATGAAATTAGAGGTATTTCTACTGAAGATTCATTCCTCCATGCAGGACCTTCTGAATATATTCATTTTTACGGAGATAATAAAGTTGCAAACTTTAGATTAGAGCTTGAAGGTTTTGGCGGTTCTCCAGTATTGTTTGATGCCCAATTAAGTGTTCAAGACAGTCCAAATTCTGCAGGAGTAGTAATAGATGCAATAAGATACTTAAAAGTTGCAAGAGAATTAGGAGTAGTAGGAGCACTAAGAGGTCCATCTGCTTTTACTCAAAAAACTCCACCAGATCAAATGATGTTTTCAGACGCTGTTTATGAATGTACTGAACTAGCAAACAGAAGGTTAACTGAATCTACTTCAAAACAAATGAATAAATAATTATGAAAGTAAACGGATTTGATATTGATGGAGTAATCCATTTAGGAAATGGAATATGCGGCGTAAGACCAGGCCCAAACGATGTAATAATAACTGGCAGAAGCCATGAAGAAGAGCCAGAAACAAAAGCTTTCTTACACAAACATGGTATAAAAAATGAAGTTTATTTTAATCCTTTACCGTTTAAGGTAAAATCTAGAGAATCTTCTGGTACCCATAAAGCTAGAACTTTACAGTGGTTAAAAGAAGTAAAAACTATAGATGTTCAATTTTTCTTTGAAGACGATGAGGTACAAAAAGCAGAAATAGAAAAAAGCTGGAACGGTAAAGTAATACACGTTTCACACGATTTTACTGAAAAAGAAAATGTAAGACACTTAGAGGATTTGCATGCCTAATATTTTAATACCAGCTGGAAGCACAAAAGACCAATCACTCAGAAATTCTATTGATTGGGATGTACTAAAAGATTATGAGCATTTTGTTAAGATGGTTAATAAACGAACACTATTTCAAAAAGGAATATTAGAGTCATACACTCCAACAGACCCAGCTTTGGGATTAGAAGTAGAATATTTTCACCCTTCAATAACTGCAGATGATAGAATGGTGTACATTATGGAAAATATTGTTACTGTGCCAGGACTAAAATGGCAAAACGTTATTGGTAACACTATTATATCTCACTTTTATGGAGCAAGAGGCGTTCATAATGTTTTAACTGGCATTGATGATGATAAAAAAGCCCATATTGATTTTATTCTACTAGGAAAAGAGCAACAACAGTTTAAAGAAACTGGTGAGGTAGGAGAATACACTAAAAAACTTAGAAAAATTGCAGTTGCAGCTAAAGAAAATAAACAAAAAATATGGGGTACAACTGAACTTCATACAAGCATACAAACTGCCGGTAGAAGATTTGTTAATGAATGGTATCTAGGAAATGCTAGACACGACGACAAAGGAACATGGTCAAATGTTTCAGAATGGATAGCATCTTGGACACATAGACCTTCTGGACATAATCCTAAAAAAACAGTTATGACAGGCATGAGAGAAGCAAAAGACCTTTATGAAGGATTTTTATACTTAACAGGCGAAAATATGATTGGAGACTATTACGGTTACCATTGCTCAACATCAAACTCTGTTAATCCAAAATTAAACTTTAGCCATGATTCAAAGTTCGTAGCTCCAGGTCCAGGAGCATGTGAAACTCTAGAATTAATGTTTCCAGGTTTATCTAAAAAAGAAGTACCTTTAGGTGAAAGGGTTGTTTGGATACGAGAAAACCAAAAAGAAATTTTAGATATACAGTTTCATAAAGAATTGTGGAACTATACAACAGAAAATGGTATTAAAATATTTGAAGATGAGCAAAATGAATTAAAATCATACGGTACTGAAGTAAGTCTTTGCCAGTACTCTGTTTACTGCAGGCTTAAAAATAATCCTCACTTAATAAAAAAGAGGAAAGTTGCTAGAGTTGCTCCAAAAGCAAAACCTCAACTACTATTTGAAAAAACAGAAATGGAAGAGGTATTAGTAGGAGAAACTTGTAAAGTTAAAATGATTAAAGAAGAACCATCTTCTATAATTGTTTCAAAAATAAAAACTGCTAAAACTAAAAAAATAACCTTAAACCAACCAAATATAGATTTAATAAAAAGAATAATGTCTTCATTGGGTAATACTTCCATAAGACACGATCAAGTATTAAAGGTTATTATATCAGAAGGTGGCCACGGATTAAGACTTGACAGCAATTGGAAAGAGAGCTGGGCAATAATGCAAGAAATGGTTAAAGCAAACATGCTAATTAAAACTGGACAATACTACGATCTAAATTGTTAATAACTTTTAACCAAATATTTTTTTATTTCAAATAAATTGTTTATATTACCTATATAAAAATTAAACTATGAGCACATTCAAACTATCAAGAATAACGTCAAAATTTGACAAAGGAATTTATAAAATTTACCAATTTGGCTATGACGAAAACGGAAATTTTACAACTAAGGTTGATAATTTTAAAGATTATTTTTATTATTCTGCAAAACACATTGAAGATATATTAGACATCAAGCAATTTGATTGTAGTGATACTACTATATACAAATCCTTACACGAAGAAGAGGTATATAAAGTTAGTTATACCTCTATAAAAATGAGAAATCAAGTAGGAAAAGATTATCCAGGAAGAATATACGAGTCAGATAAAAGCCCAGAGTTTAATTTTATATTAGATAAAGGATTGGAATGGTCTGATAAAAGAAATATTATGTATTTTGATATTGAAACTTGGTTTGATCCTGAAAATCCAAAAGATAATATGCCTGAAAAAGCAAAACAGCCTATTACTTCAATACAATGCTACGTTCCTCAAGTTGGAAAGTACTTTGTATTTTCTTGGCATCCTGAATATACAAAAGATTACGATGAACCTAAGATAGTTGATGATGGGACTCATGTAATTATGCTTTGCAAAAAAGAAGAAACTGCAATATTAGGTTTTATTAATACATTAAATATGCTAAAAGTAGACGTAATTTCTGGATGGTATTCTGCAGGTTATGACCTTCCATATATAGTAAATAGGTGCAGGGTATTAGGTTTACCATATGAAAATTTATCTCCTATAAAGGATGTCTACATTAGAAAGCGTGGAGAATATTGGAAAGTAAATATCAAAGGACTAGATCATATTGATATGATGGAAGGTGTACAAGATATGGGTTACAATCTACCAAACTATAAACTAGCAACAGCAGTTAAAGAAATTGTTGGTGAAAAAGGGTTAGACAAATTAACAGACGTTACTTGGAAAGATTGGAATACTAATTATAAAGGATTTATAAAGTATGGTATACGTGATGTTGAAATACTTAAAGAAATAAATGATAAAATAAACATTTTTGGCCTATATACAACAATACAAAGTATTGCAAATTTAGATTCTTTAGGTTTAGTTTTTTATAAATCTATGATTGTTGATAACTATATTTTAAAAGAGTTTCACCAAAAACTAATATTCCCAACAAGAAGACATGGAAGAAAACAACAATATGCAGGTGCCATAGTCTTTAATCCAACTGAACCAGGTAAACATGATGACGTAACCGTTATGGATTATACTTCACTTTATCCAACAGCTATGATGGCATTTAATTTAAGTCCAGAAACATTTATAGCATCTGAAAAAGATTGTAAAAAGCTTGGTATAAACATTGAAGAAATAATTGACCAATTAAATAATGATAACATTCCATTTATCGATACTGGCCACGATGATACTCTTTTTGGCGGTAGATACTTATTCTATTCGCAAGAACATAAATTAGGATTATTACCTTATGTATTAAAAAAGCTATTCTTAAAGAGGGTTGAAATAAATAGAGCATTAAAGGCTGGTGAATACACTGGTGATGATGTTGTAGCAATGGAAAAAAGACAATGGGCTTATAAAATTATATTAAACTCTGCTTATGGTGCTATGGGCTTTAATCAGTTTAGATTATACAAGCCAGAAGTAGCAGATGCTATTACATATTTTGCAAGACAGGCTCTTAAATTTGCAGTATTAAAATTTAATGAATATGGACACAAAACTCTTTACGGAGATACGGATTCAATATTTGTAAAATCAGCTGGCAATACTGCAAAACAAATGGAAAGTCAATTAGAAGTATTTAATGAAGCATTAAAGGAAGAATATGTTAAAAAATATAATCCTAAACTTCAAGACGAATACATGCTAATGGATTTAAAATTTGAATATGACATGGAAAAAATATACTTTGGTAATTCAAAGAAAAGATATTATGGAATAGTAAGAGATACTGGATATAAGTATATTAGAGGTATGAATATTATTCGTAAAGATACACCAGAATTTATGAAAGGAGCAATGAACAAAATTGCAGAATTAGCAGTTAGGGATGGTTTAGATATTAGACACCTATTAGCATTAAGAAAAAAAGTAGAATCTGTTGGATATAAAGAAATAGGTATATCAAAATCATTTACTAGAAGATTCAACGAGTATGTAAAAACAATGCCACAACACGTAAAGGCTTCAGTATGGGCAAATGATAGGTTAGAAACTACAATTAAAAATACTGATAATCCATACCTATTTTACATTAAAAGTAACTGTGAAGAAGATACTAAACCCAGAGATAGGCAAACGGCAATATGTCTCAATGAAGAAGACCTAGATTTAATAGGAAAAAGAAAAGATATATTTGAATTAGACTATGAAATATTTTTTAAGAAACAGGTATTAGACCAGCTTAAAGAATTTAATAAAATAGATAATGTTAAAAATATATTAGAAGAATATAACGAAATAATAAAAGAAAAAGCAACAATATAATGTTTTAAAATTATATTTATATTAGTAAATTAAACAGTTATGAATAAAAACAATAATGGAGGTTATGACATGGTAGAACCAATCAGAGGAAAAGTGGCTATTAAACAATTAGATCCGGAAGAAATGACTTCTGGAGGAGTTATCTTACCAGATATTTCACAAGAAGGTATAAGTAGAGGAGTTGTAAAGGCAGTAGGCCCTGCAGCATATAATTTTGGAACGCTAATAGAACCAATGGTAAAGGTTGGAGATATTGTAGCATATCCTAAAAGAGGAGCATATACTGTAGAAATGGAAGAAGGTGACATCTTAATAATCAGTGAAATAGATTTATTTTGTATAATTAAAAGAGGAGAAAATAATGGCTAAAGAGTTAACTTTTGATTCAAGCGCTAGAAAATCGCTAAAAAATGGTGTAGATAAATTATCTAAAGCCGTAGAAACAACACTTGGACCTAGAGGTAGAAATGTTGTAATAGAGAAAGAATATGGAGAATACCACTCTACAAAAGACGGGGTTACTGTTGCAAAATCAATTGAACTTGAAGACGCACTAGAAAATGCAGGTGCTCAAATTGTAAAGGAAGTTTCTCAACAAACAAATGATGAGGCAGGAGATGGAACAACCACTGCAACAGTACTAGCAGCATCTATAATCGATCAAAGTTTTGCAGCAATTGAACAAGGATCTCATCCCATAGAACTAAAGCGAGGAATAGATAAAGCTGTAAAGGATATTGTAAAGTCTTTAAAAAACAGTAGTAAAGAAATTAGTTCTGAGGACGATATTAAAAACGTCGCAACAGTTAGTGCAAATAATGATACAGAGGTTGGTAATTTAATTTCAGAGGCAATTTCAAAGGTTGGTAGAGAAGGAGTTGTTACCGTTGAAGAGTCCCAAACAGGAGATACTAGACTAGAAATGGTTGAAGGTATGCAGTTTGAAAGTAAATACTTATCGCCATATTTTATTACAAATAATACTGATATGAGGGTAGAATTAGAAAATCCTTGGATTTTATTATATGATAAAAAAATTACATCCATTAAAGATATTGTAAAGGTATTAGAGGCAGCGATACAACAAAATAAGCCATTACTTATAGTAGCTGAAGATATAGATGGTGAAGCTTTAGCTGGACTTATTGTAAATAAAATTAGAGGCACGTTAAAGGTTGCAGCTGTAAAAGCACCAGGCTTTGGTGAAAAGAGAAATCAATACTTAGAAGACATTGCAGCTTTAACGGGTGGTACGGTTGTATCTTATCAAAGAGGTATGAGACTTGATAAAATTACCCCGGAAGTTTTCGGCACCGCGGCAACAATCACTATTGATAATAAGAAAACAACTATTGTAGATGGAGCTGGAACAGTTGAGGCAATTGAAGAAAGAATAAATTTAATAAAACACGATATTGATAATTCATCTTCTAATTATGATAAAGAACAAAACCAAGAAAGATTAGCAAAGCTTGCTGGTGGAGTTGCAATTTTAAGAATTGGAGCTCAATCTGAAATAGAAATGAAAGAAAAGAAAGATAGAGTTGAAGATGCCCTTAATGCAACAAGAGCTGCTCTAGATGAAGGAATAGTTTCTGGTGGTGGTATAGCTCTAATGTCATGCTATGAGCCAAATTCTAATTTTGATAATGAGCATCAACAAACCGGAGCAAACATAGTAGCTAAGGCGTGTAGCGCACCTTTTCAAAGAATAATGGAAAATTGTGGACTTAATCCAGAATTAATATGGAGTAAAATAGAAAATGCAGGAGAAAATCAAGGTTTTGACGCTAGAACAGAGAAAGTTGTAAATATGTTTGAAGCTGGAATCATTGACCCTTGTAAGGTAACTAGAACTGCCCTTGAAAAAGCAGCTTCTGTTGCTGGAACACTATTAACTACTGAATGTGTAATAACAAATCTTCCTGGAGAGGAAGGCAAAGAACCTCCAATGGCTGGCGGTGGCTTTGGAATGATGTAAGGAGAAAAATATGGAATCTTTAACAGGAGGAAACGGTAACTTAAAGGAAGAATTAGCTAAAAATCTAGCTGGATTACAATTAAAAGATTTAGACGCTGTAGAATGTGAAAATTGTGGTAATCCAACATTTCAACAGGTTACTTTATTGCGAAAAATATCACCAGTAATGAACCCAACTGGTAAGGCAGGATTTTTACCTATACCTATTTATCAGTGTGCTAAGTGTGGTCATATTAATGAAGAACTAATGCCTAAAACAGATGTCTAAAATAGAAGATTCAGTTTGTAAAAAAATTCTTGATAGGGCAAAAGTTGGCAAAGAAAAATATGGAGTCACAATGGAGCGTGACGATCTAAACTTTACACAGTGGATGACCCATCTACAAGAAGAGCTCATGGACGCAATAGTCTATATAGAAAAAGTTATTAACAATAAAGATTCTGGTGAAAAATAAATTCACCAGAATTTTTTTATGTGGTAAAAAATGATTATATTACCTATATAAAAATTAAACTATATGCAATTAAAAACACCATATGACTATGCAGTTAAAGCAAGAAAGATGGGTAAGAAGACAATTTCTTACTCTCAGATAAGCAAATATACAAATTGCCCTCTTTCTTGGAAACTTGATAAGATAGATAAACATCAAAGATTTGAGCCAAATATGTTTTTAGTATTTGGAACAGCATTTCACGAAACTTTTCAATTATACTTAGATACAATGTATAACGAAACAGCAACAGCGGCCGATAAATTAGACTTAAATAATATATTAAAAGATAAAATGTCAAAAGATTATTCTGAAAGAGTTGCTGAATTAGATGGCCAACACTTTAGTAACCCAGAAGAAATGCAAGATTTTTATTCTGACGGTATTGCAATATTAGACTGGTTTAAAAAGAGAAGAGGCCAATATTTTTCAAAAAAGTATACTGAATTGGTTGGTATTGAGATGCCAATATTTAGTGAAGTAGAATATAATGATAAAGTAATGTTTATGGGCTTTATGGACTTAGTAATGAAAGAACATGACACCATAAAAATTATAGATATTAAAACTTCATTCATGGGTTGGAAAGATAAAAAGAAAAAGAAAGAAGGAAACCAACTTAGACTATATAAAAAATATTTTTCAGAACAGTATGGCACAGATATTAAAAACATAGATGTAGAATATTTTATTGTTAAAAGAAAATTATATGAAAACTGTGATTTTCCACAAAAAAGAATACAAAAATATAATCCTTCTTCAGGAAAACCATCAATAAATAAAGTTGACAAATTACTAAAAGAGTTTGTAGAACACGTGTTTAATAAA
>Ga0181407_1000115_pt1 | contig 25226 bp, 30 predicted proteins | sample 30SPOviralmetaG_FD_130136 | JGI IMG/M metagenome (GOLD analysis project Ga0181407, IMG submission 130136) | Marine viral communities from the oligotrophic San Pedro Time Series (SPOT) site, San Pedro Channel, CA, USA - 30 SPOT_SRF_2012-01-26 | ecosystem: Environmental > Aquatic > Marine > Strait...
AGATAAACAACCAGAACCATCTAGAGGTGGATTAGATTTTGAAGATGTTATGTATTTAAGAGATGAACAAAAAGATTTAGAAGACAGAATTGCTCAATTATACAGAGACATGGAGCAAGAAGCAGAGCCAGAAGGAGGAGAAATAGCTAATAGATATGGTAGTATGCTAAATAAATTAGAAGATAAATTATACAGAGTTAAAAAACAAATTAACCAGTATGATATGAATGAATCATTAAATGAAGCACTCAATCCAGAAGTATCTAGAAAGGTAAATGGTTTTATTAAAGCAATGGCTAAAAGATATGACTACTCAGAGCAAGATGCTATATTTGCTATTATGGCTGCTTTAAAACAAAGAATGATGGATGATATAAAGGAAGGATCTTGTGGTTATACACCAGATGGAAAATCAAGAAATAAACCAGCAGGTCCAGATCTAATGGAATTAAAAGGAAAAATATTTAACTCACTTAAAAAATAATTAATAATAATAAATTTTTATATATTTATAACAAAATAAACACTAAAATGGCAAACGAATTTAACTACAGAAATTACTTAAAAAACAACCCACTTTTAACTGAAAAACAAGACAGTAAAAAAGGCAATGAGGAAGAACAAAAACGTATGGAAGGTGCTATCCGTGATGATAGAGACCATATAAAAGATCTTAAAAAAGACATTGAAGATAATGAAAAGAAATTAGCTAAGCTAAAAAAAGACTTTAAAAAAGATGTCGTTAAAGAAGGAGAAAAAAAATCTTCAAAAATTACAGTTAAAGAATTTAAAGCTCAAATTAAAGAAAGAATTTTAGCTGAAATGAAAGATGATTTAGATGAAGCAGATGCTGTTTCATTTAGAAGACAAAATTCACCTTCATATAATATGGATGCTGATGGGGGTCCTGTTAACCCACAACCTCATAAAGTAGGTAAATCTACTGTTGAAGAAGAAATGGATGATATAGATGAAGCTGAAGAAGTAGATGTCGAAGATAATGAAGATATTAATATTGATGTTGAAAAAGATATTGATATTGATGACGAATCTTCAGATCAGATATTGAAGTTAAATCTACAGTACCTGGAGAATCATCTGATGTATCAGCTATATTAGGTCTTTTAACTAAAGCTCAAGAAAGAGCAGAAAAAATGGGTGATGAAAAACTATTAGATCAAATAGGAAATACTATCACATATTATACTAGAGCACACGTAGTAAAAGCAAATTAATAATAATAAAATAAAAGTAATGACACAAGAAATTTTTGATAAAATTGAAGTGCTTTATGAATCATTCAAAGCAGAACATGCTGGAACTTCTAAAGCAGCTCACGGCCGTGCAAGAAAAGCACTAGGTAACATAAAAAAACTTATTTCAGAATATAGAAAAGCATCTGTAGCTGAAGATAAAAAATAAATAAAATGCTCAACGAAAAAAAGCTTACTAAAGCAGAACTCGATAAAAGGGAAGAAATCATAATGAAAATGAAGAAGAACAAACGTTCTCTTGTTGACAAATATGGTAAAGATGCTGAAGCTGTAATGTATGGACGAGCAACTAATATGGCAAAAAAACAATCCGAATCTATGAAAGATAATAGACTTAGTGAATTAATAAAAGATGCACTGACCAACCCAAAAAAAGCAGATTTAAACAAAGATGGTAAATTATCCGACTATGAAAAAACTAGAGGTAAAGCAATTGAAAAATCAATGATGAAAGAAACTTTAGATGATGAAGTTTTTGCAATGGCTGACAGAATGGTAGCAATGATGGGTGCTGAAGCTGTTGTTGATGCAATAATTAGAGCAATGTCTACTGATGATGCTAGATTATATTTAGGTGCTATAATGAAAGATTATGATATTAATGAAGTAGGTGGATATGATAGAAAGGGTAATAAAATAGATACCTCATCAGATGATAATATTAAGAGAAGAAAAGTAGGAATTGGTAATGCCTTAAAAGAAGAAGAAAAAGAAGATAAAGATAAAAGGGTCATAGATATGATTAAAAAAATGGCACCTAAAACTAAAACTTCTTTTTTAAAAAAATTAGCTAAATTAAAAGACATTAAAGAAACTATTAAGCAAATGAGATCTATAAATGAGAAATCATATCCATTTGATAAATGTCTTGATGACAATGAAAGTAAATACGGTAAAAAGGGAGCCGCTAGAGTATGTGGTTCAATTAGAGCAGCATTTGGTGAAAGTTTAGAAGAAGCAACATCACCTTCTGATAGTCTTAAAGGTATAGAAGGTGCATTAAAAAATGTTGCATCAAAAGTTAACAAAAGTATTAGTACTAAAAAATTATCTGATTTATCAAAAATGGGAACTGCTGATATAAATTTATGGCATGTTACTAAATTAATTGATGCAGGAATTCTTGATGATAATGATAGATTAAAAGCATTAAAAGCATTAGACCCAAATAGAAAATTAGATGAAGGTTTACCTAAAGGCTATTTTAAGAAAGAATTTGGAGTAGGTAAAAAAAAAAAGCTTAAAGAAGCAAGTGGTCCCGCAACAATAGAAGACACTGAAAAAGCTGCAAGAAAAGTCGTAGCAGCAATCAAACTAGAACAACCAGAAGATGATATAAAGGTATCAAGAGGATTAGAAGAAGGATCTTTTGATATAGATGTAAATGATCAAGCTTATTATGGAGGATCATATACAGTAGATAGTGATGGAGATATAACATTAGTATCAATTAGAAAACCAGGATTTGTAGGTAACTTAAATGACGCTCCAAGTACTATACAATCAACTATGAATGATCTTATAGCATAAAGATATGAATAAAGCTGATTTTAAAGAAAGAATAAGATTACTTGTAAAACAAGTGTATTCAAATACAAAAGAAGCTGAAGCAGCTGCTGTTGAGTATGATGAATTAACTAAATTTCCTGAATTAAAAGCAGTTATTGTAGATTTATTAACTCATGAGTTTGATTCATTTTTAGCATCAATTGATTGGGTTGCACCTCGCCCTACTACATTTAGAATTAATTTAAGAAATGATGAAAACTTTTATCTTATTTGGATGCAAAGAAGTTGGGTTGCACAAGTAGAAGGTAAAAAATATTATTTACTTAACTTACCAGAAGAAGAAAATTGTGTTCAACATATAGCTAGAATTTTAAGATATGGAGCACCAGGTGATGGAGCTGAAGCAGGAGAAAATGAAGAAGTAGATGTTGACGTTGAAGATAATGTTGATGTAGATATTGATGATACAACAGACGTAGAAGTATAAAAATAAACTAAAATGGATAATTTCGATTTAAAAAAATATTTAGCTGAAGGTAGATTATTTGAAAACACGGGATATGTTTATGCTTCTTCTGATAAAAAAGATCTTAGTGTTTGGACCCAAAAGGAATTTAATACTTACGTTGGTGAAATAGCTGATGATGATTATGATGGTAACAAATCAAAAGCTTTAAATTGGATAAAAAATGAACAAAATTTAACAAAATTACCTAATTCACCTTATTTATTTGTTTTTGCCGATAATAAAGAACTCGATTTTATAGCTGCTAACACTAAAGAAGAATTTGTAGATAAAGTTGATGAAGAGTATTATGGTGAATTAAAAGATAGTAATGAATCAGTGGCTGAAATGTTTGGGGAAATAAAATTAAGAGCTGATGATTCATCTAGAGGTTTTAGATCAGATACTCAAATAGTAATTGAAAAAGGAAAAATAGTAGGTGGGAATGTTAGTCATGTTGAAGATTTTACTGATTTAGATTTTGTACCTCGTATCCCTAATTATACTGATCCTGATGAATATAATAGAATAGCAATGAAAGTGTTTGGTAAGAAATGGAGGGATATAACTGATGATCAAAAGCTTGCAGCAGTTGATTATGATAGTGAATTAACACCTGAACAACAACGGAAGCTTCAGAGTTTAAATCTAGATGATGATGATAAGGTCAAATATATAGGGACCTTAAGATATGGGGATGCTTTTACATCAGGACGGGTAAAATATGAATTTAGATAAAATAAAAATAAATGGATAATTTTAATTTAAAAAAATATTTAGCTGAAGGTAAACTATTAAAAGAAGAAATAAAATTTATTGATTATCTTACTGTTGATCAAGATGAATTTAAAGATTCATATGATAGATTTTATGATGATTATGGTAATGATGAAGATTTTTTAGAAGAATTTGCTATGGATTTTTTAAGTCCTAACATAGAAAAAATTAATAAGTATTATGGTGCAGAGTTATCAAAGTATGATGTAGGTGAATTAATTACAGATTTCTATGAAGCTGATGGTTTAGAACATATCTCAAGTAATAAGAAATTTGAATTTTGGTTAGATAGAAATAGAGAATTTTACTTTTAAAAATAAAATAATATGGATAATTTCGATTTAAAAAAATATTTAGCTGAAGGTAAGTTATTTGAAGAAGATTTTAAAAATCCAATTCTAGACAAATATCTAAAACTAAAAAAATCAATAGATTATAAAACAGTTTTTCCTACTGATTTACAAAGTTTTGTAGATTCACTAGATAATACTGAACGTGATGGGTTAGAAAGCGATTTAGGATTAGAAAGAGATGAGTTATATGAAGGTAAATTACATGAACAAAAATCTCCTAAATTTAAAATAGGTGATTTTGTTCAACCTATTGAAGGAGCAACTTCTTATTTATTAGATGAACCAAGAGGAACTATCTCAAGTAAATATGTTGGCCAAATTAAAGATGTTTATATTAATAAACCTGAAAATCTAGAAATGAAAGATGGTGAATACCTTTATTCAGTTACAAAATTAAATTACAGAGGAAGAATGACAATGTCATCTGATTTTAAAGAATCAGATTTAGAATCAATATCTGACCCAACTGATTATATAAAGAGTTTAACACCATATAGAAGAAGAAACTAAAATGGATCCAATTACTAAATATTTAAATAGCATAGCATATAAATTTCCTAAAGGATATCCTGATATGAATGATCCTAAGGATAAAACTATGTTATTTGAACTAGTTAAAAATTTAATTGAGCAGGAAGAAATAAGTACTGCAAAATTAAAGGCTAAATTATTAAAATTAGTTGATGAAACTGATGATGAAAATGAGTTAAAACAAATTGCAAGGTATGCTAGGGACATTAGTTTAAAAAATTCAATGAAACCTTATCTATCTTCTAAAAATTTAAGCTCAAAAGATATTTTATTTTTTCAATCATTATTAGATGAATTGGATAAAGTAAGTGAATTTTCTACAATAGCAAATAATGCACCTACATTTAATTTAGATAGCAAAAATTATTTTGATCAAATCCCATCTTTTACTCCAGAGGAATTAAAATCATTATATGGTGATATGAAAGATTCAATTCAAGGAACAGTTTCATTAGGACCAGGTGAAGCGTTTTTATCAGTATTTTTTGATAATGTAAAAAAAGCTAATGCAAAGGGAGATTTAAATATTGATGGAAAAGAAGTTGAATTAAAATCAAGAACTGGTGCATCAGGTGCAATGGTGGCTCCTAAATATGTAGTTAGAGGTAAAGGTGAGGATATCTGGAAGGATTTAGCTAAATTAGTTGATAAATTTGATTTAGATAATGATCAAAAAGAAGAGTTAAAGAAAATTGCTCTTATTAAAGGCCAAAGAGGTTTTACTTGGCCTTTTAAAATTAATAGTATTTACCAACAGGCATTAAATATGGGAGAAGATCAGAAAAAATTAACAAAATTATTTTCTGATGAAATTAGTTCCTGGTATAAAAATAAATTACCATTAGATTTTAATAAATATTTTATTAATGATGAGTTTGAAGCCAAAAGATTTATAGGAGATTTAGCTAAACAACTAGCCAGGGATTATTTTGAAGAACATAAATTTGATGGAATGATGTTTTCTAATAATGTAGGAGATTTTAAATATTATGAAGGGGATGATTTTATTGAAGATATAGGCAATACTATTATTATTTCAGCCCCATCAGATTTAGTACCAAGATTAAAAATAAAATAATATGTGTAAATGTGGATGTAATAGCTGTGAAACTAAAAGTACTGCGTTAGTACTCAAAGAAAGCAAATTTGTGCATACTCCTATATCGGAGGGGTTAAAATACCATATAGACAATAAAATACCGTTAAGCGAAAATATTTACCGCATTGGGTCTAAAGAATATATGAAGTTATATAGTGAAGCTAGAGCATTATATTCTCGTAATAAATTAGATGTAAGTGAAGATGATAAATATTTCTTAACAGAAACTCATGTTGGTGATTTTGGTATGTTTGAAGGTAAAAGAGTACCATTAGATATTCCTATGTTAGAAGAAAATATTGACACAGGTGATTTTTTAAATAAAAATAGAGATCAAATTGAATTAGATTTTGGTCCTAGAACATTTAGAATGTTACAAATCCAATTAATGAAAGATGATGAATCTTTTGTTAGAGATTGGTTAGTAGCAAATGGTTATATAGAAGAAGAAAAATTACCATTTGAGGAAAATCTTAAAAAAATAATAAAAGAAAAACTTTGTAAAAAAGGTGAAGCTTATCGTAAACGAAGAATGGCAGCAGGTGAAAAATCATCAGCTTATTTATCAGGACGTGCTGTTAAAGTTTGTAAGGGTCAAATGAGTGGTAAGAAAAAGAAAAAAGCAAATGAAAATACAGCTCCTAATCATGATGGGAAAGCTGCACCTTATGGGTCAGGATATAAAGTATTAAATATAGATGAAATAGCTGAGTCATTAAGAGATTGGTTTAAAAAAGAAAATTGGGTAAGAATTAATACATCAGGTAATATATCTGGTGATTGTGGTACAATGAAAAAAGGTAAAGCTACTACAAGATGTTTACCTAAGAAAAAAGCTCAATCTTTAACTAAAGCAGAACGTAAAGCTACTGTAGCTAAAAAAGTAAGAGGTAGTAAAAAAGGTAAACAATTTGTTTCAGTAAAAGAAAATTTTGAAATGGGTGATAGAGTAGAACTTACACCTGATTACGCAGAAACACCAGGTGAAGTATTTACAATAACACAAACATCAGGTAATAAGTATTTTATTGCTGATGAAGATGGTAGAGGATGGTATGCCTACGCAGATCAATTAGTAATGGCAGATGATGGATATATAAATGAAGCTAAAAAGAAAAAGAAAAAAGAAAAAAAAGATCCACCTATTGGAAAACCAAAACGAGGTGGTTCTAAAGCATATTATGTTTATGTAAGGGATCCTAAAACTAAAAAAGTAAAAAAAGTATCATTTGGTTCAGGTGGTTTAAGAGCTAAAATTAGAAATCCAAAAGCACGTAAGGCATTTGCTGCTAGACATAATTGTAAAAACAAAAAAGATAGAACTAAAGCAGGATATTGGTCTTGTAATTTACCTAGATATGCACCTCAATTAGGATTAGGTGCTAAAATGAATACATTTTGGTAATGGATAACTTTGATTTAAAAAAATATCTTAAAGAAGCTAAAGAAGAAAATAATAGAGTACCTAGTGCTGAACTTATTTTACCTAGAGGTAAAGAAGTTGTACTACAGGCCGAATCTCAAGATTATAAAAGAGGATTACTAGTAGAATTACTAGACAATGGTGGTTATAGAATAAAATATTGGTATGGAGATAATGTTAAAGTATACCCTGCTGAAGTTAAAGTAGATGGAGAACCAATTAAAAAAGATGCTAAAGTAGTAGATATATTATTCCATCCAGAATTAAAATAATGAAACCTTATTTTCATAAAAATAATATAAGAGAATTTTCTAAAGATGTTAATGAGATGGATCTTGTTTGGCATCAAGATAAAGAAGATAGAAAAATAGAAGTATTAGAAGGTAAAGGATGGAAATTTCAAAAAGATAATGAATTACCTTTGGAACTTAAAAAAGGAGATCGTATATTTATAGCCGAAGGAGAAATACACCGTGTAATTAAAGGAACAACAAATTTAAAAATAAAAATAAATGGATAATTTTAATTTAAAAAAATATTTAGCTGAAGGTAAGCTGTTAAAAGAAGAACTAAGAGACGTTGAAGACGTATTAAAAAAAGCTGGATTTAGATTTGATGATGGTATTTTAGGAGGTGTAGGTTCAGGTGGAGCTGGATATTATGATAACGCAAATGATTTAATATATGGTTTTAACCAAAAAGGCCCTTGGAACGAAGAAGAATTTAATAAATTTTATGATAATTTTAGCTTTAATTCTAATGTATACGAAAAAGAATTTGCTGAAGAAAATGATGATCCTTATGACTACGATATGGTAGCTCAAATGCTCAAACCTGGTATCTATTCTATTGGAGATGAGGGGTATGTAGAAATCCGTAGTAATGGCGATGTTGAAATTTATGCTATCCCACAATTATCTGATGATGAAGGAAGAGTATTCCTTCCTGCATTTAAAATGGATGCTAGTGGAAGAGCAATCCCTCTATTTAGTAAAGACGAAATGAGGAAAATGCTAAAAGATGATATGATGTATATCTTATAAAAATAAATCAAATGGGTAATTTTAACATACATTCTTTCTATAAAAAACAATATTTAGCTGAGGCGTTAGTTAATGACGTAGATAAAATACAAATATCATATACAGACCCAGGATTTCGTTTTTATGGAATGTATCTTACTAAAGATGGTAAAAGAGATAAAATTAGTTTTAATAAAGAAGCAACAGAATATCTTAATGATTTAGGTATTGATATACAAATGCCAAGAATGTATGATGAGGATATTTTAGATAAGATAGTAGATGAATTAAAAAAATTAGGAATAGAAGCATCTCATGATGCTGCAATGGATACAACTTAAATTAACTAAAAAAACTAAAATTATGTGTAATTGTCAAGAATGTAAATGTGGAACAAGTTGCAAATGCAATTGTTGCAACTGTTAATAACTTATAGCTCGATTCATAGCCGAGTGTTTTGTAAAATTTAAAGAGATCTGTGGCCTCCAATTTGGAGGTCACATTTTTTTTTCGTATATTAATATATAAAATTTAAATATAGATGAATAAAGATGTAGTAATTGTAGGAGCAGGGGTAGCAGGTATAAATGCTGCTACTAAATTAGTAGATAATAATTATCAAGGTAAAATTACCATTATTGATATGGGTAAAGATCCATATTTAAGACCTTACGAGGAGGTAATGACAGGGTTTTTAGGTGCAGGTGGTTGGTCAGATGGTAAATTAACCTATTCAACTCAAATTGGTGGACAATTATCTAAATATGTAGGTGAAGAAAAAGCAATGGAATTAATGAAACAAGTTGTTGATAATTTTAGTAGATTCCACCCACACCCAGAACAAATAATACTATCATCTCCTCAGGAAGAACCAGATTTCATTAAACCATATTTTGGTTTAAGATTATTCCCTGTATGGCATATTGGTACTGATTATTTACATGAAATAGGTAAAAGTTGGTATGACTATTTAGTATCTAAAGGTGTAAAATTTAAATGGGAAACTAAAGTAACAGATATTAATTTTCATAAACAAGTAGTATTTTGTGATAAAGATCATCATCATTCTTATGATACACTTATATTTGGTGTGGGCAAATCAGGAATTGATTTTACTTCAAATATAATGAAACAATATAATTTACCAACTGAAGAAAAACCAGCTCAAGTAGGTGTTAGGTTTGAAGCACCACAAAAACATTTTCAAAAATTAATTGATATAGCATATGATTTTAAATTATATAGAAAAGATGATAAAGTTAGTTTAAGATCGTTTTGTACTAATAATAATGCAGCTTATGTAGCAGTTGAAGAAACATATGGTAATCATAGTTACAATGGACATGCTAAAAAAGATGAGGCATTTAGAAATGATATGACTAATTTTGGTATATTAATGGAGATTAAAGGTATTAAAGAGCCATTTAAATGGGCAAGAGAATTAGTAAATAAAGTACAAGAAAATAGTACAGGTTTATTTTATAGTCCAACAAGAGAACCATCTACAACATCAGAAGGTATAGATGTATCAGCTACTAAAATTGACAACTTAGATGTAGTTAAAGATGCATTTCAAGGATATTATAGTTACATAAAAGACTTTATTAATGATATGAAAAAAGTATTCCCAACATTAAAAGATGATTGGGGAATATATATACCGGAGGTTAAATATTTAGCTCCAGAGCCATTAGTAAATTATGAAGATTTATCATTAACTAAATATCCAAATGTACATTTTGTAGGTGATGCTTTAAGTGCAAGAGGTATATCAGTTTCAGGAGCTCATGGTACATTAGTAGCAGAGCAATTATTATCAATGAGTGATGCTATAAATGAGTTTTTAGAACATGCAGATAAACAAGGACCATGGTCTGAAGAAGATGATAAAATATATACTATAGGAGGTTTAACCAATGACAAAGAAAGATCATTTATAAAATTTCAAAATCAAATAAATAAAAAATAAATTATGTCAAAATCTAAAATAAATATAAATGAGCATATTAAGAATAGAAAATTCCGTAAAAAAGAAGAGGATGGATCTATTACTACTATGTTATGTTTAGAATGTAATGGAATAAATAAACTTCATAGCATTGAAGAACCAGCATTAATTAATACTCAACAAAGAAAAAAAGAATATTATTTAAATGGCATAAAATATGATTATGAAACCTGGAATGAAATAAGAAAGGGAAGAGAAGGTTTACCTTGGTATAAAAAACCTGCTCCTAAAGGTATGACTCATAGAAATTAGTTTGTATATTACAATAAAACATTAATTATGAAAATAGGATTTTGTGGTACAATGAGTGTAGGTAAAACTACATTAGTAAAAGCATTAAAAGAATTACCTGAATTTAAAGATTATACTTTTAGAACAGAACGTTCAAAATATCTTATGGAAATGGGTATCCCACTAAATACAGATTCAACACTAAAAGGTCAATTAGTATTTGCTGCTGAAAGAGCAAGTGAATTACTCCAAAAAAACATTATAACGGATAGAACAATTGTTGATGTAATGGCCTTTAATGCATTATCTAAATCAATGACAGCAACTGAATCATATTTTTTAAACCATACTTTAGAATGTTTAATTAATGATTATGATTACTTATTTTATATTTCCCCTGCAGGAGTTAAAATAGAAGATAACGGTGTTAGGGAAACAAATTCTAAATATAGAGACAGTATTAATAAAAAAATATTAGAAATTTTAGATGCTTATTCTAATAAATATATTACTATTAGTGGTTCTGTAGAAAAACGTGTAGAAGATGTTAAACAAGCAATTTTTTCGTAATATTTATAACAAAATAACTTATAATGAAAAAATCAGAACTAAAATCCTCAATTAAAGAAGAAATTATTGAAATATTAAGTGAAGAAGGTACAGTAACTACTGATGATGCAGGTGAAGCTGAAAAATTAGCTAAAAAGGGAATAGATGTAAATTTAACAGAAGAAGATGATGAACCTTCTAAATCACAATTAAAGGGTGCATCTAAGGATTCAATTGCTACTATATCTAATAAATTACAACAAACAGCTAAAGAAATGAAGTCTACTGTTAATAAATGGAAAACAGCAGAAGGTGAAGAAAAACAAAAATTAAGAGACAAATTATTAAAACTAACTAATATAAAAAAAGAGTTAGAATCAATGTTATAAAATTATAGTTATGAGTATATTATCAAATTTATTTTCAGGTGGAGCAGCTGACCTAGTAAAAGGTGTAGGTGGGGTTATAGATAACTTACACACATCAGAAGAAGAAAAATTAAATGCTGGGAGAAAAATAAAAGCATTAATAGCAGAACATGAAGCTAAAATGGAAGCTAATATTACAGATAGGTGGAAAGCAGACATGAATAGTGATAGTTGGTTAAGTAAAAATGTAAGACCTTTAATTTTAATTTTTTTAGTAGTTTCTACAGTTCTTATGATATTCATTGATGCTGGAACTATTAACTTTACAGTTGAACAAAAATGGACTGATTTACTACAGCTAGTACTAATAACAGTAATTGGTGCTTATTTTGGAGGAAGATCATTAGAAAAAGTAAAAAAGATATAATAGTAAATTATTCTTTACCTAAATAATGGCGGATTTAAAGAAAATAATAAGACAAGAATATATAAAATGTGCAAAAGATCCTATACATTTTATGAAAAAATACTGTTATATTCAACACCCACAAAGGGGTAGAATATCATTTAGTTTATATCCTTTTCAAGAAAAAGTATTAGGTTTATTTAAAGACAACCCATATTCAATAATTCTTAAATCTAGACAATTAGGTATTTCAACTTTAACTGCCGGTTATTCCCTATGGATGATGTTATTTCATAAGGATAGAAATATACTTTGTATAGCAACAAAACAAGATACAGCTAAAAACATGGTTACTAAGGTAAAATTTATGTATGAAAATTTACCTTCATGGCTTAAAGTAGATGCAATGGAAAATAATAAATTAACATTACGTCTTAATAATGGATCTCAAATCAAAGCAACATCAGCAAGTAGTGATGCTGGTAGATCAGAAGCAGTATCTCTTTTATTAATTGATGAAGCAGCTTTTATTGAAAATATTGGAGAAATTTGGGCATCAGCTCAACAAACACTAGCAACTGGAGGAGGATGTATAGCATTATCAACTCCTTATGGTACAGGAAATTGGTTTCATCAAACTTGGACGAGAGCAGAAGCCCAAGAAAATGAGTTTTTACCTATTAAATTACCTTGGTTTGTACATCCCGAAAGGAATCAAGAATGGAGAGATAGACAAGATGAATTATTAGGTGATCCTAGAATAGCAGCACAAGAATGTGATTGTGACTTTTCAACATCAGGTGATATTGTATTTTATTCTGAGTGGATTGATTTTATAAAAGAAACAACTATAAAGGATCCATTAGAAAGAAGAGGAGTAGATCAAAATCTATGGATTTGGGAAAATGCTGATTATTCAAGAGAATATATGATTGCAGCTGATGTAGCTAGAGGTGATGGTAAAGATTTTTCAGCATGTCATGTAATGGATATTCAAACTAATACTCAGGTAGCAGAGTATAAAGGACAAATGCCTCCAAAAGAATTTGGTTATTTTTTAACTGGATTAGCTACTGAATTTAATAATGCTATGTTGGTAGTAGAAAATGCTAATATAGGATGGGCTACATTAGATGCAATTAGAGAAAGAGGATACAGGAATTTGTACCAATCACCTAAATCAGATCAATTAACAGCAGAATCATACTTAAGAGTATATGAGGGAAATTCAGAAATGGTACCTGGGTTTACTATGTCAATGAGAACAAGACCCCTTTGTATTAATAAATTTAGAGAATTTGTTGGAGATAGATCAGTAACTATTCAATCAAAACGTTTATTAGAAGAAATGAAAGTATTTATTTGGAAAAATGGAAGACCAGAAGCTCAATCAGGATATAATGATGATTTAGTTATGTCCTTTGGAATTGGTATGTTTTTACGTGATACTTCTTTAAAATTTCAACAACAAAGTTTAGATGGAGCCCGTGCAGCATTGGGTAATATCCAAAAAGCAAAATCTTCCCATAGTGGGGGGTATAGTACTAATAGTGTTCAAAATCCCTATTCAATGAAAATAGGAGGAAAGAATGAGGACATTAAATGGTTATTATAACATATTTATAAATAAAATAAAATGGCAGATAAAGGCTTATTTTCAAGATTAAAAAGATTATTTTCAACTGATGTATTAATACGTAATGTTGGGGGTAATGAACTTAAAGTTATGGATGTTAATAAAATCCAAATGACAGGTGAATTAGAAACCAATTCTTTAATAGATCGATTCAATAGGGTTTACACTAATTCAGCTACCTCTTTGTATGGTCAACAACAAAATTTTAATTATCAAACTTTAAGACCTTATTTATACTCGGAATATGATGCTATGGATACAGATGCTATTATTGCTTCTGCTTTAGATATAGTTGCTGATGAATCTACACTTAAAAATGATATGGGAGAGGTTTTACAAATTAGATCCTCAGATGAAAATATTCAACAAATACTATATAATTTATTTTATGATGTTTTAAATGTAGAATTTAATCTTTGGCCTTGGATTAGAAATATGTGTAAATATGGTGATTTTTTCTTAAAGTTAGAAATTGCTGAAAAATTTGGGGTTTACAATGTTATACCCTATACGGCATATCATATTGAAAGATTAGAAGGAGGAATGGGATTAGACCAAGATGGTAATCCTTTAAACCCTACAGAAGTAAAATATAGATTTGACCCAGATGGCATATCAGGAACAGACTCAGGTTATTATAGTGTCCCTAACTCAGGAAATCAAGCGAATTCCATTATATTTGATAATTATGAAATGGCACACTTTCGTTTATTAACGGATATGAATTTTTTACCTTATGGTAGAAGTTACATTGAACCTGCCCGTAAATTATTTAAACAATATATCTTAATGGAAGACGCTATGTTAATTCATAGAATTGTTCGTGCTCCTGAAAAAAGAATTTATTATATGAATGTTGGAGCTATACCTCCAAATGAGGTAGATGCGTTTATGGAAAAAACAATTTCTAAACTTAAACGTACTCCATATATGGATGAGAAAACTGGAGAATATAATTTAAAGTATAATATGCAAAATATGCTTGAAGATTTTTATATTCCAATTAGAGGAAATGATTCAACTACTAAAATTGATAACTTAGCAGGGTTACAATGGGATGGAATTGCCGATGTCGAATATTTAAGAGATAAACTATTTGCTGCTCTTAAAGTACCTAAAGCTTTTATGGGTTATGATGAAAATACTGATGGTAAAGCAACATTAGCCGCTCAAGATATTAGATTTGCTAGAACCGTAGAACGTATACAAAGAATATTTACTTCAGAATTATATAAAATAGCATTAATTCATCTTTATACTCAAGGTTATAGAGATGGTGATTTAACAAATTTTGAAATTTCATTATCTACTCCTTCTATTATATATGACCAAGAAAAAGTAGCTTTAATGACTGAAAAAATAACATTAGCACAATCGATGTTAGATAGTAAATTAATTCCATCAGATTGGATTTATGAAAATATTTTCCACTTTAGTCAAGTCCAATATGAAGAATATAGAGATTTAGTTAATCAAGATACTAAACGTGGATTTAGATTATCTCAAATTGAAGCTGAAGGAAATGACCCCTTATCATCAGGTAAATCTTATGGTACACCTCATGATTTAGCTGCTTTATATGGTAAAGGAAGAATGTATTCTGATCCTTCTAACTTACCTGATGGATATGATGAAGGAACAACTGATAAAGAACCATTAGGAAGACCTATTGAAAACCCTACAAATAGGGATAAACAAGAAGGTAATTTTGGTAAAGATAGGTTAGGAAGAAAAGGTATGAAAAAAGATTATAATGATACTACATCTCCTTTATCAGAATTAGAATCAAATAAAATATTATCTAAATATGAGGATATGCTAAAGGATATTCCAATCAACAAAAATGTATTACTTTCTGAAGATAAAGTTAATAAAAAAATTAAAGGAAACGTAATTAATGGTAATAATAAAAAATCTTAACGTATTTATAATAAAATAAGTATTGATGTATATAAAACATTCAAAATTTAAAAATACTGGTATCCTATTTGAATTACTAGTAAGAAAAATAACTGCTGATACATTAGCAGGTAATGACTCCCCATCTGTAAATATATTAAAAAAATATTTTGTAAATACAGAATTAGGAAAAGAGTATAAGTTATATGAAACTTTATCTAAATCAAAAAACCTTTCAGAAGGAAAAGCTAATACTGTTTTAACTACAATTTTAGAATCTTCTAAAAGATTAAATAGAAAAACTCTTAAAAGAGAAAAATATAATCTTGTAAAAGAATTAAGAGAACATTATAATGTTGAAGATTTATTTAAAACTAGTATTTCTAATTATAAATCTTTAGCTGCCTTATATACTTTATTTGAAGTATACAATACAACAGATATTATTAATCCTAATCAAATTGTAGATAATAAATTAGTTTTATTAGAACAAATGTCTTTAAATAAAATAGATAAAGATAATATTAAAAATACCCTAATAGAAGAATTTAAATCTGAAGATAAAGATGTAAGACTTTTAACTTATAGAGTAATATTAGAAAAATTTAACGACAAATATTCTCACCTATCAGATGCTCAAAAATCAATATTAAGAGAATTTATTGAACATATTGATAGTACCAGTAAGTTAAAAGAATTTTATAATTCTAAAATTCAAGAAATTAAAAAAAGTTTATCTAAAGAAATCCAATCTATAAAAGATAAAGCTACTAAAATTAAATTAGTAGAGGTAAATAAGTTTATTGTTGAAATAGGTAAAAATAAAAGAATCAACAACGAAAATTTAGTTGATTTGTTACAATATTGTAGTCTTTTAGAAGAAATAAAATCAACACATGAGCCAATACAAATATAAACTTAACGAAGTTCCAACAGTTGACCCAGGAGAAAAATTTAAAATAGGGGATACTAAAGTTTCTAAAGGTGTTAGATATACTGTTTCTGGCATTGATAAAGAAACTGGGGGTATAAAATGGGATATAGACTATCTACCTAATTTAACTCAGTTATTTGATGCTATAAATGATTTGTTTGATGTTACTAAACAAGTAGCTAGGAAAGCTAAAAATGATCGTAAGTTTAGAGAAATAAGTGACGATGCTAGAAATCTAAGAAATAAAATTCGTACACACATTAGAAAAGAATACCCAGATGATTATCAAAGGATAACAGGAAGATTAGATGAAGATTTTGATGTAGGACATCAAGATAATGAACCTAAAATGACTAAAAGTGATTTAGCTAGAGCAGCTAAAATGGCTGTTATGCTTTATAAAAAAGTAGATAAATATGATACGGGTCGTGAGGTAGATTTTCCTGGTTGGTGGCAAGCAAAAATAACTAAAGCTCATGATTATTTACAAAGTGCTTTTAATTATTTAGATGGTGCTGAGATGACTAGTGAAATATCTACAACAGGAGGAGGAGCAGGTGCTGCTTCATTTTCACCTGGAACTGGAGCACAATATGCTACACCATTTGCATTTAGAAAAAAAGGACAAAAAGCAGATGATAAAGCTTATAAAGAATTAGGATATAAAGCAGTTAAAGAAAATATAGATAAAGTAGCAGGAGGTATTCCTTATAAAGTAGAAGGTAGTAAAGCTATAATTAGCGAACCTTTAGATGATGCTACAAAAGAACGTATTATTAAAAAAGCTGAAAAAAATGGATATTTAGCTAAACCTAATATGGGTGGAGGTGTTACTATTTTTATAAAAGAAGGAGTAGGTGCTAACTTAGGACCTGGTCCTAAAGCTGGTTCTGATGGGGTTACAGATAGTGCTTATGTAAAACAATTTAAATATAAATTAGTTCCTAAAAAAATAAAAGGAGCAGGTACAATAGTGAAGCAATTATTTGAAGATGATTCAAAAAAAAACTTCCAATTAAAAAGAATAGAAGCATTTGATGGTGTTGAAGAAAAATTAAACGATATTTATACCATGATATCTAATGCTAAAAACGAAACAGTAAAATATTATAAAGATAATCCTGATTCATTTAAAGTAATTAAACCTACAGATTTAATTATGGATTATTTAACAGATATAGAAAAATTATTAAAAAAAGAATAATGAAAACATTACAAGAACAATATAACCTAATTAAAGAAGGTAAAGGACATAAAGATGTATTTCTTAAAGATGCTAAATCACGTTATCCAAACTTGATTAGTAACGTTTTAACTTATGAACAAGCTACTACTATCTTAAAACAGCGTTCTGTTATTAAAGAGCATATTTTAGGGGGTGTAGCCCAAAATATAGGAAAAAAACCAGATTGGTTTAACATTTTTGATAATAATATGGATATTATAGCTGAAAAAGATTTAAATAAAAATAGTTATAATTATGAAAACACTAAAAATGTAAATAATCTTAACGGTGAAGAGTTTAGATTAGGTGTTAATTTTGAAATGTCTAAAGTAATTGAATTACTTACTAGTGAAAATATGGGTGAATATTTAGATAAAGCTAGAAAAACTGTAGCTAAAAATTTAGGTAAAAATCCATTATATTATGTTGAAAATGCTCAATTTGGTCAAGAAGGAATTGGATATACAGGAGATGCATTAGGTTTAAACCCAACAGAAATAAAAGGTAAATATGCTGAAAGTGGGTATGGTGATGCTACTAAAAAAACAGCAAATGATAAATTTGTAGAAGTTAAAGAATCAAAAATTTCATTTAACGATTTACTAAACGATTAAGTTATGAAACAGGTATTAATTGAAACTGCCTTATTTAAACCCCAACAACTTTCATTTACTGAAGGTTTAAAATCAAAAAGAGGATTTCCTATAGTTGAAGGTATACTAGCAACTTGTGAAGTTAAAAATGGTAATGGACGTTACTATTCTAGAGAGTTATGGGAAAGAGAAATGGAAAAATATAAGGATTTAATTGATGAAAATAGAGCAGTTGGAGAATTAGACCACCCTGAAGACTCAGTAGTTAATTTAAAAAATGTATCCCATAATATTACTGATTATTGGTGGGATGGGGATAATATAATGGGTAAAATAGAAGTATTACCTACCCCATCAGGAAATATTTTAAAAGCACTTATTGAAAGTGGTATTACAGTAGGTGTTTCTTCTCGTGGAATGGGTTCACTTAAACCAATGGGTGAAGTGCAAGAAGTACAAGATGATTTTCAACTATTATGTTGGGATTTTGTTTCAACACCATCTAACCCAGGATCTTACATGCATTTAGTTAAAGAAGGATTTAATGTAGATATAACAAATACATACACTAAAGTAAATTCTATTATTACAGAAATACTTTGCTCTAAAGGAAATTGCCCAATCTGGTAATTTTTAATAATCCTAATATACGTATAATCGTAAATATGCTATAGCAACAATCTATATAGCATTAAAACTCGTATTAATTACTATTACGTTTCTAAATAAACGTACTTCCCAAACAAAATTTTAGGAAAAATGAACAGAGAATTTTTAAAAGAGGCTATCGCCGATGCAAAAGCTGTTAAAGAAACTGCAATTGCAAATGCTAAAGCTGCTTTAGAAGAATCTTTCACACCTCACCTTAAAACTATGCTATCAGCTAAACTTGAAGAAATGGAATTAGATTCCATGAGAGAAGAAGATGATGATACCATGAGAGAAGAGGATGATACTATGAGAGAAGAAGATAAAGTAGATGAAGCAAAAGATTCTGATAAAATGGAAGAAAAGAAAGAATACATGACCAAAAAGGAAAAGCGCGAAGGTGATGACCGTAAAAAAGATAATAAAGCGGAAACAAAAACCGAAAAAATGCGTAAAATCGATGAGGAAGATGATTCAGACTTGGATGAAGTTTTAGCAGAGTTAAAAGACGAATTAGATGAAAATAAGAGAACTGACGCTGAACAAGAAGGATACGAAGATGGTATCGAAGACGCTAAGGATGACATGGAAAAAAAGATTAAAAAAATCGAATTAGAAGAAGACGAACGTACTGATGCTGAAGAGGAAGGATATCTTGACGGTATGGAGGACGAGAAAGCTGATGAGGATGAAGAAATTGATCTTGAAGACATGACAGATGATGATCTTAAAAAGTTTATCGAAGACGTAATTTCAGATATGGTCGCTGCTGGTGAATTAGAAGCAGGCGATGAATTTGAAGTTGAAGATGAAGTTGAAGTTGATGATGAAGTTGAAGTTGAAATAGACGAAGACGTAACCATTGGTGAAGACGCAAGAACTGACGCTGAAGAAAAAGGATACAAAGATGGTATCAAAGACGCTAAGGCAGACGCTAAAAAGGAAATTGACTCAATTAAACTTGAAGAAAAAGATGAAGAATTAAAAGAAGCTTACGCTACTGTTGAAACTTTAAGAAATGAGTTAAATGAAATCAATTTACTTAATGCAAAATTATTATATACTAACAAGATTTTCAAATCTAAAAACTTAAGTGAGAACAACAAAGTTAAGGTTTTAACTTCTTTTGACAAAGCTGATACAGTTAAAGAAGCAAAATTAATATATGAAACATTAAAAGATGGATTAGCTGAGAAAAAAGCTAAGAAAACAGTTAATGAAAATATAGGAATGGCTTCTAAAGCAATAGGTAAAGGTCCAAAGAAAGTTAACGCTCAACCAATTGTTGAATCTAATCTTATGGTAGATAGGTTTAAGAAACTTGCAGGTATAATTTAAAAACGAAATTAATTATTAACGATATTTAAAAAATTTAAAAAATGTCACAATTAAACACTTTATTAGAAAGCGCTAATCCTTACAAGTCACTACAAAGTGATGCAGCAAGATTAGCATCCAAGTGGGCTAAAACAGGCTTACTTGAAGGTTTATCTGATAATGATAGTAACAATATGTCAATGTTACTTGAAAATCAAGCTAAACAGCTAGTAACTGAAACTTCTACTACAGGTGGAGGTGCAGGTGCTGGTAATTTTACTCCTGGTACAGGAGCACAGTGGGCGGGCGTTGCTCTTCCATTAGTAAGAAAGGTATTTGGTCAAATCGCAGCAAAAGAATTTGTTTCGGTTCAACCAATGAATCTTCCTTCAGGTCTAGTATTTTTCCTAGATTTCCAATATGGTACTACTAAGTCACCATTTACTGCTACTAATTCTTTATATGGTACTACTGATCCAGCTGGTACGTTTGGTAACACAAACACAGGTGGTCTTTATGGTACAGGTAGATATACTTACTCTACTCAATTAACTGCATCTACAAGTGCCGCAGCTGTTGTAGCTACTGCTTCTTGGGATGACGCTAATTATGATGGAGCTCTTTCATCTTCATTTACTATTGCTGCTGGTGTTTCTACTTCTGATTACAGAACTATAAGCTTCCCAATTGCAGGTTTAGATACTAACTATGACGCAGAAGCAGTTAGATCATTTACTTTATTTACAATTCCAGAAGGAGGTGCAGCTGGTGCTTACGCAGATGTTACTTTACCAGCATACACTAAAGTTGTAGGTACTGATTTACAGTTCTTAGTTATTTCTTCATCTATTGGAGTTGGAACACCTATTACTGCAGTAGTTTCTCAATCATTACAGCCAACTGATGCTGATAGAGGTGATTTTGAAGATGCTAATACTAACTTAAATAATGATAATAGTATTATCAATATTCCTCAAGTTAATGTTCAAATGTCAAGTGAAGCTATTGTAGCTAAAACTAAAAAATTGAAAGCAGTTTGGACTCCTGAGTTTGCTCAAGATTTAAATGCTTATCATTCTTTAGATGCTGAAGCTGAATTAACTTCAATCATGAGTGAGTACATTTCATTAGAAATTGACTTAGAAATTCTTGATATGTTAATCGAATCTGCTAACGCAGGAACGGAAACATGGTCAGCAGTTAACAACCAAGCTATTGCTCAAGATGCTTTTGGAACTGCAACTGATTTAGGATTTTATAATTCACAAGGACAATGGTTCCAAACATTAGGAACTAAAATCCAAAAATTATCTAACATTATTCATCAGAAAACTCTTAGAGGTGGAGCAAGTTTCTTAGTTTGTTCTCCAACAATAGGAACAGTATTAGAATCTATTCCAGGATTTGCTGCTGCTTCTGACGGTGATGCTGCAAAAGCTTCTTACGCATTTGGTGTACAGAAAGTTGGTCAGTTAAATGGTAGATATCAAGTATATAAGAATCCTTATATGACTGAAAATCAAATATTACTTGGATACAGAGGAACACAATTTTTAGAAGCTGGTGCAGTATTTGCTCCATACATTCCATTAATTATGACTCCAATGGTATACGATCCTAACACTTTCACACCACGTAAAGGTCTATTGACTAGATACGCTAAGAAAATGTTAAGACCAGAATATTATGGTTTAATTAAAGTATCTGGATTAAACACTATTTAATAGTAGTTTAACATATATTTAAAGAAGCCCCGCATTAGCGGGGCTTTTTTTTGTTATTTGGTTACCTAGTAGATACTTAGTATATTTATACTCAACAAAATAGTTATTAAAATGAAAGAAACTCCCTCACAGTTACCAATTCAAAGTTACGTAATGAATTTCCCACATACCTTTTCAACAGATGATCCTAATAATGTTTGGATGAAGGAAATGTCTAATAAAGAATTAATAATAAATAGACCAAAAGCATATAAACAGTTTATGGACTTATATAACTTTATGGCTGGACAATCATTAGTACATTTATTACCTGCAGAAGGTAATTTTCAAGATTTAATTTATGTAGCAAATTTAGGATTACAATTACCCCACATTAAAAATAAAAATCATATTTTATTATCTAATTATACCTCACCCCCAAGACAAGGAGAAGAATATGTAGGTGAAAAATTCTTTAAACAAATGGGTTATAATACTCACATATCACCTCATAAATGGGAGGGCGAAGCAGATATAAAATATTTAAAAGATAATGTTTATATAGGGGGGTATGATATTAGATCTGATATAAAAACTTATCATTGGATGGAAGAAAATTTTGATATGAATATTATTAAAGTTAAAATGGTTGATGAATATATGTACCATTTAGATTGTAGTATTTTTCCGTTGAATACGCGATCAACTATGGTTTGTACAGAACTATATGATAAAATAGAGTTAGATAGAATATCACGTTATACTAACATTATAGACATAGATATTGATGATTCAACGTATGGGATAGCTAATTCTGTTAGATTAGGAAATATGGTACTATGTGCCTCTAATATATCAGAATTAAAAAAATCAAATGAATTCTATGAGGGAGAAAAACATAAAATATCATCATTAGAAAAAATATGCTCTGATGAAGGAATGGAACCAGTAATATTTAACCTATCAGAATATATGAAATCTGGAGCTATGTTAAGTTGTATGGTAATGCATTTAAATAGAGTTGATCATTTTAAAACTCTTCTTTAATGGCAGAAAAATTAGAAGATTGGTTAAATGGAGAAGTAAAAGAGTTATCTAAAATGTCAGTTGGAGAATTAAGTAATACTTTTTTCTTTAGAGACCCAATAAGACCTACTTATATAGATAATGAACATTTTTATAGCCCAGCAGATGGAACTATTTTATATCAAAAAATGGTATTACCTGATGAACAGGTATTAGAAATAAAAGGTATAGATTATACCATTCAAGATGTTATGGGGGATAAAAATTATAATCAACCTTCATTAGTTATAGGAATATTTATGTCTTTTTATGATGTTCATATTAATAGAATTCCTTATAGTGGAGTAATAAAATATAATCGTTTAGAACCAATAGAATCAACAAACAAACCTATGTTAGCTGTTGAAAAAGATATTTTAAATAAAGTAATTAATCCTAACAATATGGATTATTTAAAATATAATGAAAGAATGTTAAATAAAATATATAATTCATCTTTAGATTATACTTATTATATAATACAAATTGCTGATGAAGATGTAAATGTAATAGCTCCTTTTAAACAACAAGAAGATTTATGTACTCAAAATGAAAGATTTAGTTTAATAAGATGGGGGTCACAAGTAGACTTAGTTTTACCTCTTGATGATAGATTTACATTTGAATTATTATTAAAAGAAACAATGCATGTAAATGCTGGATTAGATCAATTAATTAAAATAAATTATGCCAAAAACTAATATATCAAAAACTCCCCCAAAGGGATCAGTAAGGTTTTCTTTAAGTTTATCAGAAGAACAAAAAAAATCAAAAACTCAAATTTTAAAACATCCTTTTAATTTTGTAGTAGGTAAAGCAGGATCTGGTAAAACTTTATTAGCAGTGCAAATAGCACTAGATCAATTTTTTAAAAGACAATGCAATAAAATCATTATTACAAGACCTACTGTATCAACGGAAGATAATGGATTTCTACCAGGATCAGAAAGAGAAAAAATGGAACCATGGTTAGTACCAATTAGATCTAATATGAGAAAAATTTATAATAAACCTTCTATTTTAGAAAAAATGGAAAAAGAAGAACAGATTGAATTAGTTTCATTAGCTCATTTTAGAGGTAGAACATTTGATAATGCAATTGTAATTGTAGACGAATTTCAAAATTTAACAAGATCCCAATTAGCAATGGCTATTGGTAGGTTAGGTAAAGATTCTAAAATGATATTTTGTGGAGATTCTTACCAAATGGATTTAAAAGATAAAAATTATTCTGCGTATCATGATATGGCTAAATTAACAAATTCTGAATATGTTTTTAAATGTGTGTTAGAGGATTCCCACAGACATAATGCTATTGATGATTTATTAGAATTACTAAATGGATACCATTAATTTACTTCTATTTTATAATATTTATAACAAAAATTATGGCAGCAGGTAGATATTCTTTTGTTATAGAGCAAGGTGCTACTACAGATTTTGAAGTAATATATAATGGTGGAGATTGTACTCCTATAGATTTAACAGGATATTCTGCTAGAATGTCCATTAGACAATCTCAAGATAGGAATAGCCAATTATTCATCACTTTAAGTAGTAGTTTAGGACCTTGTGGTACAGGTTTAAACTTAAGTGGTTCAGTTTCTGCTCAAGGTTACCCTAAACCTTTATCATCTGGATCAATAGGAGTTTATATCTCAGCAGCTTCTTCATCACAATTAACTTTTAATGAAGGGCATTATGATTTAGAATTAATGTCTGGAAGTGGAGATTGTACCACAGTAACAAGATTACTTATGGGGGTTGTTAGATTATCAAATGAAGTAACAATTGGTAATATTGGAGGAATTTAAAGAAAAAAAATAATAAATGGCTTGTAATAATTGTGGTAATAATTGTGGTGGTAATTGTAGATCTGTGCAAATTAGCTCTAATTGTACTGAAGTAAACATAGCACTAGCTAAAACTAAAGTAGTTGAAGTTAACCATCCAGGTGCTAGAGGTGCTACTGGTATGCAAGGTATTCAAGGTATTCAAGGTATAACAGGTATTCAAGGTATTCAAGGAATACAAGGTATTAAAGGTAATCAAGGTACAACAGGTGCAGGTACTCAAGGTACTATTGGTTCACAAGGAACAACAGGTACACAAGGTACTATTGGTACTCAAGGTACAACAGGTGCAGGTACT
>Ga0181407_1000120_pt1 | contig 25085 bp, 33 predicted proteins | sample 30SPOviralmetaG_FD_130136 | JGI IMG/M metagenome (GOLD analysis project Ga0181407, IMG submission 130136) | Marine viral communities from the oligotrophic San Pedro Time Series (SPOT) site, San Pedro Channel, CA, USA - 30 SPOT_SRF_2012-01-26 | ecosystem: Environmental > Aquatic > Marine > Strait...
CGTAGCGGCCACTGTGAGCGCCGCACAGCAGCAAGTTGAGATGATTGCTCGCATATTTGCCGAGACGGGCGTAAAGCGTATGTATGAGCTTGTGCTTCATCTGGTAACGACCCACCAAGACCGCGAGCGCATGATAAAGCTTAATAATAATTTTGTGCCAATAGATCCGCGTGTGTGGAACAGCGACATGGACGTTACGGTAAATGTAGCTCTCGGACGCGGTTCTGATACCGAGCGCATGTTGATGCTACGTCAGATTGCTGAAATGCAGAAAGATGCAATGAGCACAATGGGTCCGATTAACCCACTTACCGATATGCAGAAACTGTCTAACACATTAAAATCTATGACAGAAATAGCAGGGTTTAAAGATACCTCACAGTTTTGGGGCGATCCTGCGCAGTTTCAGCCACCGCCTCAAGATAAAAAGCCAGATATTAACGAGCAACTTATCCAAGTGCAGATACAGCAAATACAGGCGGATATTCAGAAAAAAGCTGCCGAGCTACAAATGGAGCGTGAGAAGTTTCAGCTTGAGGATGATCGCAAGCGTGACGAGCTAGAGGCGGAGCTATTTGTAAAAGCGGAAGAAATGAAAGCTAAGTACGGCACGCAGCTTAACGTCGAGCAGATTAGATCTGATCTGGCGATTAATCGAGAAGTTATGAAGGCGCAGGCCGACGTAATAAAAGAGGCTGCGCGTGAAGACTAAACAGCAAATTATAGATGACGGCAGGGAGGCGGAGCGCCTTCTTTCCGACACAGATCTCAAAAGATTTTTACAGGAGATCGAGCAGGATTGTTGGTTTGAGTTTAAGTTAACTGAGGCCAGTGATAGTGGTAGCCGCGAGGCTATTTACATGAAATTACGCGGCGTCGAAATGGTACGCCAATCGCTGCGTGCAATGGTAGATAACGGGGCTATTGAAATTAAAACAAAATAAGCCCATAATATGGAGTTAATGAGATGGCAGAAAACAGCAACCCACAAGGGACTGACCTGTACAGTGCTCAAAATGCAATCAGAGCCATGCTTGCGCCCGAAGAGGATAACGCTGCGGCAACTGATGCGCTTGAGGCCGAAACCACTGAAGAAGTAGTGGAGGAGGCTGAAGCCTCTGAGGAGATGGAGGCAACTGAGGAAGATAATTCAGTTGTCGAAGGATCTGAGGAGGAGCTCGAAGTTGAAGAAGATGCAGAAAGTTCGGAAGACGAATCCTTCGATATACTAGGGGCCATAGTAGAGGTCGATGGTGAAGAGATAACCGTTGAAGAGCTGAAAGCAGCTAATCTAAGACAGAGAGATTACACACGTAAGACGCAGGAATTGGCAGAGCAGCGTAAAACGCTAGAAGCGCAATACTCCGAAATCGAGCGTGAACGTGCACAATATGCTCAGATGTTGCCTGCTTTGCAGCAACGGCTTGAGCAGAAGGAGCAGGAGCCTGATTGGGACACACTGTACGACACAGACCCCACGATGGCAGCGAAGGCAGAACGTCAGTGGCGGAAGCAGCAAGACGAGCGTGAAGCTCAGATGCAGGCCGTCCAAGCCGAGCAACAGCGATTGCAAAAGTTGCAGCAAGAAAAGATGCAGCAAATGCAGGAGCAGTATGTTTCTCAGCAACGCGAAATACTGCCGGAAGTCATACCCGAGTGGCGCGACAGTAAAGTTGCGGCGCAGGAAGCAACCCAGATACGGGACTTTCTACTTGGCGAAGGATTTACCGAGCAGGACATTGGCGGTTTGACAAATGCCACGCTTGTGAAGTTAGCAAGGAAAGCCATGCTATATGATCGAGGAGAAACGCGAGTTACTGCGGCAAAGGCCAAGCCGAAAAAAGCACGCGCCAAGACATTAAAAAGCGGCTCAAAAGCGTCACAGCCTAGACCTAAGTCAGATGCACAAAAAGCGATTCAGAACGCAAAACAATCCGGCCGTGTCCAAGACGCGGCTCAAGCAATAAGAGCCTTACTATAGGAGATTTATAATGGCTATTGTAACAAATACTTTCACGTCCTTTTCAGCTAAAGGTATACGTGAATCGTTGGCTGACATAATCAGCTCAATTTCGCCCGAAGAGGTGCCTTTTCAAAGTAATGTTGGATCTGAAAACGTGTCTAACACTTATTTTGAGTGGCAGACTGACGCTTTGGCGGCAACAAGCAAAACCGCACAAATCGATGGTGACGACGTAGGGTCTTTTGATGCTACGGCAGCAACCACTAGGGTTGGTAACTATACGCACATTTTGCGTCGTACAACTATTGTCGCTGACAACCTAGCAGCGCAAGATTTAGCCGGCAGAAATGATGAGTTAAGTTATCAGTTGGCTAAGCGCGGCAAGGAATTACGCCGTGATGTCGAGGCAGTTTTAACCGACAATAACGCTCAAGTGGCCGGTAACGCTTCCACAGCTCGTGAGACCGCAGGTCTTGGCGCTTGGATTGCTACCAACGACAACTTTGGGTCAGGTGGTGCATCACCAACTGGTGACGGTAGTGACGCTCGTACAGACGGTACGCAAGCTGCATTTACCGAGGCAAAGCTTAAAACTGCAATGCAGGCTGCGTTTACAGCCGGCGGTCAGCCAAGCATCTTGATGGTTGGGCCACATAACAAGACAGTCGTATCAGGCTTTGCCGGTATTGCTGCTCAGCGTTATCAAGCTCCAAGCGACAGCCCGACAACAATCGTTGGAACGGCAGACGTGTATATGTCAGATTTTGGAACCTTAAACGTGGTTTGTAACAGGTTCCAAAGAGACCGCGATGCGTTCATGCTAGACCCAGAGTATGCATCAGTATGTTACTTACGTCCGATCCAACAGGTAGAACTTGCCAAAACCGGTGACGCAGAAAAAAGAATGATTCTCTGCGAATTTGGTTTAAAAGTTCTCAATGAGGCAGCTCATGCAGGATCTTTTGACCTAGCAACATCATAATACATTTGGGGCGACATTAGTCGCCCCATTTACTTGGAGTTAAAAATGAAGCGTATATTTAGCCAAGACCCTGCAACTGGAATAACCAAATATTGGCACGTAACTGATAAGGGCGAGTATGTCGTTGAGACAAAACAAGACGTCTCCGCAATCGCCGAAAGAAATAAAAACGAGTACAAAGAGACACCGAATAGATACAAAGACGTTAATAAAGTAGCGTCATTGCCTCTTACAGTGTACTATGAGCTCAAGCGTCAGGGGATTGCAGATGATCCGAAGGCGATGCGTAAGTGGCTAAACGATAGTGAGCAACAAGTATTTAGGACAAGGGCAGGCACATTATGAGCATTACAACCTACTCTGAGCTCAAGACATCCATAGCCAACTGGCTAAACAGAGATGACTTAACAAGCGTAATACCTGATTTTATCGCTCTTAATGAAGCAGATATGGATCGCAGAATAAGACACTGGCGTATGGAACAAAGAGCTACCGCTACTATTGACACGAGATATACAGCTCTGCCTTCTGATTTTATGGAAGCCGTAAGGTTTCATTTAGACGTAGATGAGCGGCCAATAGAATTGGCGACGCCTTTATTTCTGCAAAAGAAAAGAAACGAAAACTCTGACTCAACTGGGCGCCCACAGTATTACGCAGTTATCTCAGGGCAAATAGAGGTTTGGCCAAAGCCAGACACAACGTATACCGGTGAGCTTTACTACTACGCTCGAACTGCAACTTTAAGCGACAGCAATACTTCTAATTGGATATTGCAGTATTTCCCAGATACTTACCTATATGGATCTTTAATTCATAGCGCCCCATATTTGGTCGATGACGCCCGAGCTCAAACTTGGACAGCATTGTATCAAAGCGCAATAGGTGGTATAAACGGCAACAACGATAAAGCTAAATATGGCGGCTCGGGGCTGCGTATGCAAATTAACAGTTATTCATAGGAGTCAAAATGGCAAGTATTTCAGATTATGTTTTGGACGCTGCGCTCGCTAAGTTAGATACCGAGGCAGACCGCATTGATATTACATCACAAGAAGCCACCACGTATGCAGGGGCGACTAGCACCTACACGCTTGGCAACTCAACATCCTTGGCGTTTGGCGCTCCAGAAAATGGGGACACATCTGGCCGCAAGGTCAGGGCAGGAGCTATAACTGATGGCTCGGTAACTGGAACTGGAACCGCAACTCATTTTGCCATAGTAGACGTCTCTGCAACAAGGCTTTTAGCCACGGGGGCTCTATCCACATCTCAAAGCGTAACATCAGGCAACTCATTTACGATTGCAGCATTTGACGTTGAAATCCCTGACCCATCATAGGTGACACATGGTTAAGTTAGTTAACAGAGCCAAGATGACGACGAGCACAACCGGCACTGGAACTATTACTTTAGGGTCAGCCTCGGTAGGATTTCAAACATTTACAGACGCAGGCGTATCAAATAGCGACACTGTTAGATACGTAATTGAGGATGGTAATAACTTTGAGATAGGCTCTGGCGTTTACACCCATAGCGGCACAACTTTAACGCGTAATGTATCAGAAAGCTCAAACAGCGGAAACGCTATAAATTTATCTGGTGCGGCTAAAGTTTTTATAACAGCTACAGCAACTGATATTCAGTACGCTAGAAAAACGACAACTGAATTTACCGCAACAAGTGGTCAAACATCTTTTACTGTAAGTCATGATGTTGGTCTGGAAATGGTTTTTTTAAATGGCGTTATGCTTGTAGACGGTGGCACAGATTACACAGCTAACGGCTCTACAATTTTATTAGCAACAGGCGCGACAACTGGTGACTTACTTTCAGTAGTCGCTTTTGAGGGTGTCAATCTAGCAGATCTTAACGCAACAGATGATTTCGGACTTATTACAGGTAGCGCAACTATTCTAGACGATTTTGGCTCAATTACAGGATCATAAAAATGGCAAGACAAGTACAATTCAGACGCGGCACAACTAGCGAACATAGTTCATTTACTGGCGTTGTCGGCGAGATTACAGTTGATACTGACAAGGATACGGTGGTTGTTCACGACGGCTCAACGGCAGGTGGTCATCCACTTGTTAAGCAGCTATCTGATCTAAGCATTACGGCTAATGCAACTGAGATAAATACGTTAGATGGAGTACCTGCAACGCTGACGGCCACTGAACTTGGCTACGTTGACGGTGTAACCTCTGCTATTCAAACACAGCTAGACGCAAAGCAAGCGGTTGTAACAAACGTATCCGACACAGAAATAGGTTACTTAAATGGCGTAACAAGCGCAATACAAACGCAGCTAGATACTAAAGTTGGCGCTTCATACACTGGTGATGTAGATATAACTGGCGAGCTACTCGTTGACAGCTACAACGAAACCTACGCAGCGGTCACTTCTAGCTCTAACGCCACAACGGTAAACTGTGAGGCGGCTAATGCATTTAGCCATGTACTAACAGAGAACACCACGTTTACTTTTAGCAATCCCCCTGCATCTGGCACTGCATTTAGCTTTAGCATTGAGATCATACAGGACGCATCAGCATCAGGCTTTACTGTGACATGGCCTGCCTCTGTAGATTGGCCTAGCGCCACCGCACCTACTCTGACAGCCACAGCAAATGCGAAGGATATATTTGTTTTCTACACGAGGGATGGCGGCACAAACTTCTACGGATTTACCGCAGGTCAGGCGTTAGGATAAACGGATGAGCACTAAGAAAAAGTTATTACTTGGGTCGGCAGGGGCGGCAGCAGGTGGTGCAGGTCTTGATGTAGACGAGGTGTTCAGCACTAATCTATGGGTTGGAACAGGAAGTGATGTCGTTGTAACTACTGGAATTGATTTGCAAAATGAAGGTGGAATTGTATGGGTAAAAAACAGAGGTAGGTCATCCACTGATCACACTATTTGGACAAGAAACGACCAAACAGGTTGGTTAAAACCAAATACAACTGCTGCAATTACAAATCAAAATTGGATACGTGATTGGACAACTACAACTTACACTGCTGCTGGTAACTCAACTAATTACGCTTCTTATAGTGGCGATGATTATGTTGGTTGGACATTCCGCAAAGCCCCTAAGTTTTTTGATGTTGTGACATGGACAGGATCGAATTTTGGAGGTGGTAGACAAATCTCTCACAACTTAGGTTCTGTTCCTGCCATAATCATAATTAAAAGAACAAGTGCAGTTTCCGCTTGGTACACTTGGCACAGAAGTAGGCCCAATGCATATACAGTTCTTGATGAAGCAGACGCTGAATCTACGTCTAGTACAAAGTATTACTTTGGAGATGGCACAAATGTAGTTGCGCCTACGTCTACAGAGTTTACCACCCAAACAATGAATGAAAACGGTCACACTTACGTAGCCTATCTATTCGCACACAACGACAGTGGTGACGGTGGGTTTGGCCCTGATAGTGATCAAGATATTATAAAGTGTGGAAGTTATACTGGTAATACCTCTACTAGACCTAGTATTGATCTTGGGTTTGAGCCACAGTTTCTTATGATTAAAAGAACAGATAGTGACGATAATTGGTATATGCTTGACACTATGAGAGGTATAGTGACGAGTGCAGGTAATGACACTTATTTATATGCTAATACAAGTGGTGCTGAAGCTACTGTTTCAGAAGTTTTAAAAGTAACCTCAACTGGATTTAAGTTAGAGGATGACTTTGGTGGATGGAACGCCTCTGGCGGCACTTACATTTACATGGCAATACGCAGAGGCCCACTAGCTGTGCCAGATGATGCGACTAAGGTTTTTGCTATTGATAATCAGACTGCAAGTTCTGCGCCTTTCTTAACAAGTAACTTTCCTGTTGATATGGTTCTTAGAAAAGATACAGCAGGTGGTAACTCAGAAATAATGTCAAGGTTGACGCAAGGTAAAGGACTTATTGCAAATTCTTCTGGCGCAGAACAATCAGATAGTGTTGCTCAGTTTGATTTCAACGATGGGTGTTTAGATGGTACTGGCACTGATACAAGTCGTTATGGTTGGATGTGGAGACGTGCACCCTCGTATTTCGATGTGGTTGCTTACCAAGGCACAGGAAGCAATAGAACTGTAAGCCATAACCTTGGTGTAGCGCCTGAGATGATGTGGGTAAAAGAAAGAAATGGTGGTAGAAACTGGGCAGTTTATCATAGTGCATTAGGTGGTACAAAATATCTATATCTAAACACTACAGATGCAGAGGCTGCTCATATTAGTATCTGGAATAATACAGCACCTACAAGCTCTGTATTTAGTGTTGGTACAGCAAATAATACAAATAGAAGTGGCGGTGAATACATAGCCTACCTTTTTGCTACCGTAGCAGGTGTATCCAAGGTGGGAAGCTTTAGTCATACAAGCGGCTCTACAACTAACGTAGATTGTGGCTTTAGTAGTGGTGCTAGATTTGTGCTTTTGAAACGTACAAGTGGTACTAGTGGTTGGTTTACTTATGATACTGAAAGAGGCATTGTAAGTGGCAATGATGCACTGTTGTATCTTAATTCAACTAATGCTGAAAACGGTTCGTTTGATATAATAGACCCTTATTCATCAGGCTTTACGATTAGTGGCCCAGACTTTTATGGTGGAACTCACATCTTCTACGCAATCGCATAACAAATCAACTGACGAAAGGAGTATCAACTAATGTCAGAATACAGAGAAAGAACAACAGGCGAAGTTAAAAGCCAAGGACAATGGAGGGCAGCATTTCCGAATATGTCTTTGCCTCGTGTTTGGGGCGCTAACGTCTGTGATAGTATGAATATTGACCCAGTGTTAGCAAGCCCTGCCGCTACAGTAGGCGCATATCAGTACAGCGCAAGAGATGGCGTTGAGCAAAACAGCAACGGTGATTGGGTTGAGAAGTATGTAGCAAGGGATATGTTTGCTGATACTACTGAGGATGGCGTTACCACTACAAAGGCAGAGCATGAGGCTGCGTATCAGGCAACGTTAGATGCTAACACTGCAACTGCAAACAGATCAACCAGAGACAGCAAGCTTGAAGAGACGGATTGGCATGGCATGTCAGACGTTACAATGTCTAGCGAAATGACCACGTATCGCCAAGCCTTGCGAGATATTACAGCGCATGAAAACTGGCCTAACCTACAAGATGCCGATTGGCCTACAAAGCCGTAAGGAGAAAACAATATGTCAAAAGCGCGTGACCTTGCTAACTTAATAGCTAGCGGAAATGTATTAGCAGACGGTGCGGTTTCAGTAGCAGAGATAAGCGACTTAACTGCAAGCGCAGCCGAGCTAAACAAGCTTGATGGTGTGACTGCAAGCACAGCCGAACTTAACCAAGTGGTCGGTGCAACAAGCGCACTACAGACACAGCTAGATAACATTAGCGTTACCTCCGGCAGCTTAACCAAGACGTTTACACAGAATGAAACAGCAGACATTACCTTGTCTCAGGGCATCACATCTGCACCAGTAGTCAGCGCAACGAAAGAAGTACCACAAACAGGCGTATCAACAAAGGGTAATTGGGATGTAAATTCTACAGCATCGAACTATGACTTCCACAATACCGCTGCTAATGTGACGCTTACGCCAAATACATCAACAAATACATTAACATTAGGTTCTGGTTCATTTGCTGCAACAGACGTAGGCAAACGCATAGTCGGAAATGGCGGTGATGTTGTTCTTACCGCTACTTCTGGAACATATGATATTACTGGCGGCTCACAATTTACAGACGCTTCTACGATTGCAGCAGGTAGTTGGTCTATGTTTGGGCTGAAAAGCGCAGGTGATGCTGATGGTATTACTATGGCAGGTGGCTCTGCATCCTCAGAAGCAATTTTTGATATTTTTGGTGATGGTTCAGCAGTTTCTTTACATCAACTTAATAATAATTTTACTGATGAGAGTGGTAATTATACAGCGACAGGTAACTCAGCATTTAATACAAGTGCAAAATTTGGAAGCCACTCCTATTACACAGGTACAAATAGTAGTGATGTGTTTACAATACCATACAATCAGCCACATGCAGCGCAGTGGACAGCTTCCTTTTGGTATAAAAGAGCCGATGTAGGAGGAAATTTGTCGTTAAATAGTAGGATGGTTGATTTTAAAGAGCAGTCAGGAGTTGGAACAAGCATTACTTATGAAAGTGACAATAAGTGGTACTTTCACTTGCAAAGTACTAATAATGGTTTGGGCGGCAAATTAATAGGAAATATAAATGATAACCAATGGCATCATATTGTTGTTGGGTCTTATTTTGACAGTAGTTCAACATCTTACTTTTCAAAAGTTTATGTCGATGGTGTAGAGTCAACTACTAATGTTTCTAGTTATACAAGGAGTGCTAGTAACCCAAACGCAGGTATCGTTTTTGGCGGAACATACAGCTATACAAATGAAATGTATTTTGATCAGGTCAGAATATTTAATAGAACACTGACACAAGCAGAAGTTACTGCTCTTGGTGCAGAATTAGAAAACTCTAATACAGCATTAGGTCAGTATCATGTAGGCGTAACGAACACTTCTGGTCGCATAGACAGTTCATCATTCACAGACATTAACGGAATGACAGCCGCACAAGCTGCCGCAACAGGCACAGTTAACTACGCAGTCTCAACTGATGGTAGAACTACTTGGTCTGTTGCTAAAGGTACTGATGGTGTCAGGCCGATTGTCAGGAATAATTCTGGCACTTGGCAGTATAACAGCGAGAGCAGTACAACGACAGCATCTAATGATATAAGCACTAGCACTTTAACTGATACAGTTGCGTTTGATACAGCATCATATCAAACTGCTCGTAACATACGCTCCTTTTTTAACAACGATGGTACAAGATTATATATTTATGGTTATAACAACGAAGATTTAGTTTCTTATGCTCTATCAACAGCGTATGACATTTCAACTAAAGGCACACATTTACAGAGTGTAAATTTAGGACAATCACCATACAATTTAGTAAATGGTTTTGGCCCAATTTGGAATAACGATGGAACAAAACTATATTATCCAGACCATGCAACTGTAAAAGAACTTGCGGTTTCTACTGCATATGATTTGTCTGCTATCTCTAGTTCTGCTTCACATACACTAACGCCTAGTATAAATGGGCAATTAGCAGGAATTACATGGAAACCTGATGGTACTCGTTTGTATGTAGTAGACGATACATCTACTTTGCGAGTACACACTTATACTTTAACTACTGCATGGGATTTAAGTACAGCCTCTTTAGCTACTACTCATGATGGTTCAAGTTTGTGGTCGCACAGTGGCAATAGGTCTACATCTATTGCTTGGGCTGATAGTGGTTCACAATTGTATGTGTTAGATAGAAATAATGATACAGTGCGTAGATATAATGTTTCAACTGCGTATGATGTTGGTACAGCTACTTACTCAGGTACGAGTAATGATATAGCACTTGGTGGCAGTAATGACCCATGTAGCATTACAATTGATAACAATGATGGTTTATTATTAGTATCAGATTACGGTTCTCAAGATACTTATGAGTATACTCCTACAGGTACGTCAGTTACTGCATATAACACAACACCAACTTGGGCAAATGGTTCAACTAATGATGAACTTTATACATTACAACAAGCTCTATCTGTAGCAGCTAACCGCATGGATAAAACACAACTAGACGCTATCCCAGATGCCAGCCATTTTCCAACTGGCACAAGCCTAGACCTAATGATTGCACTACGCATGGATACGGCTGCAGCTACACTGCCAACTAGCGATGGTGTGACGCTGAATTACGATGCGGCTGCACTGAACGAGGGTGCGGTGCTTGGTACGGATTATGACTTCTTCTTTCCTAGCAGTACCAAGGTGCAGATTAAGTCGTTGGCTGCACAGAACTTGAAGGTACGAGTAGTATAGAGGACTGTAAATGTTTGGTTTTAACCCTATAGCATCATCTCCATTAGGAGCAATAGCAGACGGCGGATTACTTGCTGACGATATTATTGCAGGCGTGCCAACTATATCGGCTGTTACAATGGCAGAGGACGAGACGTTTGCAATTGCAGACATTGCTCTGACCCCAGTAGTTGATAGCATTGCCGTATCAACCACTTACGTAATGGATGTGCCGGATCTTACATCTACTCCAACAGTAGACAATGTCACGATAATATCACAGCAACTTCTTGTAATGAGCGACATAACAGCCGGCACGCCAGTTGTAGATGTTGCGTCTATGACATTTTTCTTTGATTTTACGGCGACAGAAATAACATCTGGAGCGCCAGTAGTTGACGCTGCACAAGTCGAACAGTCAAATAATTTTACGGCAACAGAAATTAAGACGACTCCAACCGTAGATAATATTACGTTTGTGCAAACACATATTTTAACAGCAACAGATATAACGGCAGGCACGCCGACAATACCAGTACGCTTCCTATGGGACGTGCAGGAAATTACACCAGAGACATGGACAAATATTTCTGGTACAACAGAGACATGGACGGTCGTGCAGGACGCGGCATAAAGGAGAAAGCAGATGGCGTTATCAATAACCAAAGCGACAGTAGGGGGCTCTGAGGATACATGGGGGACCACAACAAACACGGCATTGGACAGCATTGTATCCGAGATAAACAACAACGCAGACGGCACAAACGCAACAACGCCAAACATGACATCATTGCAAATTGGCGGCGTGGCAATGACAAGCACGGCTGTGGAGCTTAACAAGCTAGACGGCGCAACTGTCACTACGGCTGAGATTAACATACTTGACGGCGACACAAGTGCCACGTCTACAACCGTTGTAGATGCAGACCGCGTTGTGTTTAACGATGATGGCACAATGAAGCAGGTAGCACTGTCAGACATAAAAACGTACATTAATGCCTCCGCAGGATCTGGCTCAGTTACAAGCGTTGGTCTTAGTGTACCAACTGGATTAAGTGTTAGCGGTTCACCTGTTACGACAACAGGCACACTAGCAATCTCACTAGCCAGTGGTTACAGCATCCCAACTACGTCTAGCCAATCAAACTGGAACACTGCTTATGGGTGGGGCGATCACGGAAGTGCAGGTTACTTGACATCTGCCCCTGCGCCAAACACACAGCAAGTTGGATCTGCTACGGCAGGTTTGGCTTTAGGCGCAGTCGGCTCTTATGCGTTTCTTAAACCTGCTACGTCAGCAGGTTCTACGGTTGCCGGAAGCTCTCTTTATTATTCTGACAGTAATGAAAACGCAGGAAGCAACCCTAGCGGTACTTGGCGTTGTATGGGTCACTCAACAACAAATGGTGTAACAGTATTTTTAAGGATTTCGTAAATGGCAATTACAATTACACAATATCGCAACGCTACATCTCTCATCGAAGATAACACACTTATGAATGTAGAAATAAATCACCCTGATTACAGTTGGATACCTTACACAATATCATCTAGTGACACAGACCAAACAATAGATAATACCGCACTTTTGGCTCTTATTGGCTCTGACTTTACTGCATCTACTCAAGAAGCTCGTGACGCAAGGTTAGGCTCTGAGCAAAGAGCTGTAAGAGACAATAAACTGCAATCAGAAGTAGATAGCATCGTATCCAACCCACTACGTTGGGCAGATATGACGTCAGAAAAACAAACTGAGTGGTCACAGTACCGTACAGACTTATTAAACGTGCCACAGCAATCAGGATTTCCAAACACTATTTCATGGCCAACAAAACCAGAGTAACGACATGCCGCTAATACCGCTAAAAATTCCTGCCGGATTTCACAGAACAGGCACAGACCTCGATGCAGCCGGTAGGTGGCGCGACGGGTCACTGGTGCGATGGAGAGACGGGTCACTTAGGCCGATTGGCGGTTGGCGTGTAAATGAGAACATAGCTTCCATTACGACTAACGCGCCCCGTGGTATGCACACATGGGAAAGTAACAACGGAACAAGATACGTCGCCGCAGGGTCGTACAACGAGCTGTTTGCCGTTGTATCTGGCGGTACGGCATACGACATTGCTCCTACAGATCTTTCAACAGGATCAGAAAGCGCATCTGTAAACATTGGCTACGGATATGGCTTTTACGGAGTTGGCGCATATGGTACACCTCGGCCAGACACTGGCAACCTCGTTGCTGCAACTACTTGGTCTCTAGATAATTGGGGCGAGTACCTCTTGGCGTGCTCCACGGCAGACGGTAGGATCTTGGAGTGGCAGCTTGGTACGTCGTCTAAGGCCGCAGTAGTAGCCAACGCGCCGACCAATAACCTCGGTATAATCGTAACCGAAGAGCGATTTGTGTTTGCGCTCGGCGCAGGCGGCAATCCGCGTAAGGTGGCGTTTTCAGATCGCGAGGATAATACGACTTGGACGCCGGCTTCGACAAACGAGGCAGGCGACATAGAGCTGCAAACGTCAGGCCAGATAGAAACGGCTATCAGAACTCGTGGCCAAACGCTTATCCTGACAGATGTCGATGCACACACAGCCCGATATATAGGACCGCCTTATGTGTACTCTTTTCAACGGGTTGGCACATCCTGCGGCATCATATCAAGACGTGCGGCAGCCGACGTAGACATGGGCGTTTTCTGGATGGGTAACGGCGGCTTCTTCCGGTTTGACGGTAATGTTGTTTCAGAAATACCCTGCGCCGTGCATGATTATGTCTTTGGCGATTTAAATACCTCGCAGAAAAGTAAAACGTGGGCGTTTACAAATGGCCAGTTTGGAGAGATCTGGTGGTTTTACTGTTCTGGCAGCTCAACAGAGATAGATCGATACGTTGCATTTGACTACAAGGAAAACCATTGGCTCATAGGAAGCCTCTCGCGCACCTCTGGTGCATCTAGAGGTGTATTTGAGTACCCTATGCTTATGGGGCAAGATGGCGCCATGTTCGACCACGAGGTTGGCCTAAGCTACGTTGACACTCAAACATACACGGTCACAGTTGCAAGCGTTGGCGGTGGCAACAGGTTTATTTTAGACGGCAGTAACTATCCTGCAATTACACTTAAACGCGGATACACCTATGTCTTTGACCAAAGTGATGGCAGCAACTCTGGCCATCCACTGGCTTTTAAAAATGCAAGTGACGCCTCGTATACTTCTGGAGTTACAAGCACTGGAACCGTAGGCAACGCAGGGGCAAAAACAACTTTTGTTGTGCCAAGCGATGCGCCTGCAAGCTTGAAATATTACTGCACTGTACATGGTAACGGCATGGGCAATAATATTACCGTGATAGACGCAGATGGCGTATTTGCAGAAAGCGGCCCGTTTAGCATGGGCTCTGGCGATAAGATTATGCAGGTAACCGACCTAATACCAGACGAGAAAACGCAGGGCGACGTAAATATTAAGTTTAAAAGCAGGTTCTATCCAAACGCAACAGAATCAACTCACGGGCCTTTTACGCCTGCCAACCCTACAGCCGTCAGGTTTTCTGGTCGCCAGATACGCATGAGGATTGAGGGCGACACGCCGTATGCAGCTTGGCGCGTTGGCACTATGCGTATTGATGCTAAAGCCGGTGGTCGCAGATAATGGCGGCTCCAGTACTCCCACCTATTGGCGATGACGTAAAGGCATGGGGGCAAAACCTAACGACATATTTGCAGCGCCAGTTATCGCGCTTTTACCACAAGACGGCAGATGACAACCCATCAGAAGATGGCGTCGTGCTTTGGGATAGCTCCAAAAAATATGCAGTTATCTCATCAGCAGGCGCATTTAGGCAGCTCGCCACAAAGCAAGCCACCCCTGCGTCTAGCGTTGGCTCTACTGGCGACGTTATCGGCATGATTGCGTGGGATACAAATTACATTTACATTTGCACTGCTTCCTATGACGGCTCTACGGCTATCTGGAAACGTGTCGCGCTGAGCACTTGGTGATGAAATGTCGGCTAGGGGTGTAAATATGCTAGATAATGTAGTAAGGTTAGAAACAAAGCCAAAGGTGAGCATTTTGCCCGTGTTATCTCAAGACTTTGATCAGTACGTTAGCGAGGGCATGGAGTTACTGGCTCCTGCGATACTGAGGCAGTCTCACAACGTCACAATGCAGGACGTTGAGGACGACATAAGAGGCGGTGGCTGCGTTATGTGGCTCATTAGTCTCGAGGACAAGTTAGTAGCAGCCATGACAACCGTGGTTGTAAAGCACCCTCAAAGAAAAAATTTAAAGATTGAGTTTATTGGCGGTAAGCGTATGAGGCAATGGATGAACGAAGCGATAGACCTTATGAAAAAATTAGCGTTAGACGCAGGGCTAGACGCCGTTGAGGCTGACGGGAGAAAAGGTTTTGAGAAATATGTAGATGCGTCGCCGTTTAGGTCGGTGTATACTCATTATGAGATGGAGTTAAGATAATGGGATCTAAAAAAACCGAAACAAAAAGTATGCCACAATTCCAACAGGATTTTTTGGAAGGCACTGTAATACCATTTGCCCAAGACTTTCTGGCTAAAGACTACCAGAGTTATGAAGGTGACCGCGTTGCAGGCATGACGCCATTAGGCGAGCAGGCAATGACCGGTTATGGCGCCTTAAATATGGGCGCCCCCTCGTATGGCCAAGCAGCAGACGCATATGCTCAATTAGCCACAATGGATGCCCCTACAATGCAAGCAGCCCAAATTGGAAATGTTGGCAGCATTGCAGATGCAAACATGGCTAATTACATGTCGCCATACACTGACGCAGTTATTGAATCAGGATTGCGCGATTTGGGTGGCGCACAAGAAATGGCGTTAAATCAGCAAGGCGCCCAAGCCACGGCTGCCAAGGCATTTGGCGGATCTCGCCAAGGCATAGCCGAAGCCGAGACACGTAAGGCATACGGCCAACAGGCGGCGGATCTCATTTCACGAGAAAGGGCAAACGCATTTAATCAGGCGCAGCGTGCAGCTCAGTTCGACATTACTGGCCAACAGCAACGCGCAATACAGCAAGCGCAGTTTGATCAGCAAGCAGGGATGTCAGGGCAGCAAGCCGCTCTGGATGCCGCAAGGCTCCGAGGCGCAGGCGCCGCCGGACTTGGCTCGATTGCAGGACAACAGCTACAGTCTCAGCTTGCAGGACTTGGCGCACAAACTGCGGCAGGCGAAGCCCAGAGGCAGCTTGGCCAAGCAGGGCTTGATGCTCAATTCCAAGACTTTATGGCTGCACAAAACTACCCACTTACTCAGTTTGGCGTTCTAACTGGTGCGGCAGGGGCCATACCTCAAGGTTACGGCACAACCACGACAAGAACCGGTGGGCTTGGGCCTGCGTTGGGTGCTCTAGGTAGCGTTGGCATGGGTTTTGGCATGGCAGGAATGGGGCCATTAGCAGGGCTTCAAGGCAGTGGCATGGGTTTTAATCCATTTTCATTTAATTAGGATGGCGTCATGAAAGAAATAATTTTAACACCAGAAATGATCCAACAATATAATCTCCAAGGAGCTATGGCCGGTGAAATAGCGTCTATGGATGATATGATAAAAATGGGCCTTGTTGATCAGAAAACAAATTTACCTTTGCTTCCAAAAAGAGATCAAGAAGCAGAAAATATTGCTAATGAATCTGTAGAAGCTGTTGTTAATAATCCGCCACAAAATAAAGTAACGCCTCTTGTAGATCCTAACACAATGCAACGGTATTTTGTTAACCAAAATAAACAAATGTTAGATTTATTCGCGCAATCACAGCAACAGCAAGAACCGGCTGATCCAACGTCAAATCTTTCAAAAAATCAAAGAATGATGCTTGCATTTGCAGGTATTAGAGACGCAGGCATGGCCTTGCAAGGCAAAAACAGTAGCACTGTTTCTGATCTTTTAGGTTCATTTACAAAGCAAGCTGACGTAGATCGTAAGGCGGCGGCAGCGTTGCAGACACAACAGTTTCTTCAAGGAATGACCCAATTCGGGCCGCAAGGCACTGGAGCGATGCCAGAGGGCATGTCAAATATTGATATGTTGAAAGCGCGAAGAGATAACATTCTATCTCAATCTTTTGCAATAGATCCACGGTATATGCCTGTCGTGCAAAGCACATTAAATGAGCTAAACAGACAAATTAAAGAGCTAGAACAGAAATCGGCAAAAGATGAGGCTTCTGCAACTGGAGCCCGTACTGTTTTAGATACAGTAGGCAGTTTAGTTGGCGCAATAGAAGAAGACGGCAATATGATTACTGGCCCTATTGGTATGATTTTAGGAACAATGCCATTTACAAAAGCAGGCGAAGCTAGATTAAACATTCAAACACTAAAGGCAAACTTAGCCTTTGATGCGCTAAGAGGTATCAAAGCTAGTGGGGCCACCCTTGGTGCAGTTAGCGCACCAGAACTGGCGTTGCTTGAAGCTAAAGTTGCCAACCTTGATTTAAATAGAGGTAAAGATGCAGTTATAGCAAGTTTGAAAGAAATAGATCGATACTACAAGCAGCTTATCGTAAACGCCTATAAAATATCAGAAGATCCAACAAAACTAGACGCTATATTTGGTGGCCGACCTGCGTGGGCAGATGGGCAGCAAATGGATTTACAAGCATTAGAATTTACTCGTACAAATGTGCCACAAGGCGAGTTAATTGTTGACCGAAACGGTGGCAATAAAGTGTACAGATATATTGGCGGCCCAAGAAATAAAGCAAGTAGCTATGAAGAGGTAAATTAATTATGGCAGGCCCATCTTGGACAGACCCAAATTTTAAAGAAAAATCTATCGGCCCCTCTTGGACAACTTCTGAAGAAATAGAAGTCCCAGAAGGCGCTGAGCTTGTAAAAGAATTTGACGACGGTACGTACATATTAGAGCGTGGTGGAGTGCAGACATTTGTTGACCCCCAAGCGGCTTATGTAACATCAGATCCAAGTAAGATTGCAGAGATAGTATCAAGTAATGGAGGCGGCCAACGATCTGGCGACATCTATCGTGGAGATCTAGCGCAGGAGCTAATTGGTGGAGAGACGCCCACAAGAATACTATCTGCAATGCAGGGCATACCGTTTTTAAGAGAATACATACCAAATATCGCAGGCGCAGGGGCGTCTATGGTAAGCAGGATGGACGAAAACCAAGGTGCATCAGCAGGAGATATTACCGGATTAATAGAGCAGGCTACAGCCCGTAGAGAGCAGGAAGCGCCCAAAACTGTGTTAGGGTCTAGGCTTGTAACCGGTGGAGCTGCGGCTGTTCCGTTTGCTCCTGCAATAACAGCCAAAACAACAGTCGGTAAAATTGCTCAAGCAACTGGTTATGGTGGCGGCATTGGCGGCGCAGAAGGTTTTGTGTCTGGTTTAAAAGATGGTTTTTCAGAAGCGGTTGAGCAAGGCACAACTGGAGCCAAGTTTGGCGCAGGTTTTGGAGCCGCAGGAACTGCCGTAGCAGGTCCGGCAGGGTTTTTGTATGGCAAGTATTTAGAAGGACCAGTACAGCGAACTATAGAGAGCATAGGCTTTAAGAAAGACGCAGCAAAAGTAGTCCAAGACGCATTGACTGCCGACGCCGCAGACGCAGTTGAAAGCGCTAAAGTGTCAGGCCCATATGGATCTCTGTCAGTATTAGGCCCAAATGTGACAAGTCTTTTAGATTACGTGGCTAATACGTCTGGATCTGGGCAGAGAATAATAAGAGATAATTTAAACGATACGGCCTCGGTTGCCTCTAAAGATCTTAATACCTCACTTGATAATAGTTTAGGAAGTATAACTGGAGGACCGAAGTCTCAAAAAGATGCTATAATGGCTAGTACGGCAGACGCAAGGCGCAAATTGTACGGCGAGGCATACGACTTTAACATTATTCCAGATAAACATGGTGACGTTGTTACGTTGCTGTCACGGGTTTCTGATGCAGATTTATCTGGCGCTAAAACATTACTTAAAGAAGCAGGCGAAAAATTTGATTTAGAAAATCCAACTGTAGCAACTATTGATTACATAAGTAGACAATTATTTGATCAAGCTCAAAGTTTAAAAAATGCAGGAAATACAGCCGCAGCAATGTCAAAAAGAAACTTGGCCTTCCAACTGCGGTCATCTCTTGATGAGATAAACCCAACTTACAAAGCTGCAAGGGCGGCAGGGAAAGACGCAATAGACCAGAAGCTTGCCGTAGATTTAGGCAACGACATACTTAGTCCTAAAATATCTCGTGAAGATGTTTCTATTGCTCTGGACGCATTAGACGCGGTTGGTATTAAGCAACTTAAAATAGCTTTAAGAAACAAATTAGACGAAGTTGCTGCAAACGCAAAAGTTAATCCAAGTGGAAATAATGATGCAGAGCTTGTTGAGGCTTTAGCTCAACTAAAAGCACTTAACACTAGGGCAGTAGCTGAAAAGTTACGCATGGTTTTAGGCGATGAAGCTGCCGATTTACTTGGCCAACAAATAAGCGACACATCAGCGGCCTTTGCTCAGCGTGCGGCTGTGGCGCTTAATTCAAAAACTGCAATTAGAACGGCGATTGATCAGAGAGTTAAAGAGCTAACTGGTGAGAGCATAGGTGAGACCGTAGCAAAGCAAGGTCTCTTACCTACTGCGTCAGGTGCAGTTACTCAGTCGCTGATCGGAGGGCCGAAGCAGGCTGAGAGAGTAAGAAAAGTTGGCGAGGAAATAGCGCCAGTGCTAACGCAAAGAATGTCTCCAGAAGATTTGCTTTTACAAGCTCAACGCATGGGGTCATTAGCGCCACAAATTGCTCAAGCACAAGAAGCTAAAAATCTTTTCCAAGAAAGACTTCGTAGTGGAGGCATGGGTCTTGGCACTGCAACTGGAGGTCAGTTGGGACAGTCAGACTTCACAATAGAAGATCTGATGCGAGACATGGGACTGTCCAACTTTTCATATAGATAGACCTTAACTCTTCTTAGCCTTCTTCTTTGGCGCCTTGCCGCCTTCCCAAGCTTCGTTTTCCGGTGTCGCAGGATCGTCTGCTTTTAGCGTGCCGTTACTATTACGAGCTCGCTTTGGCGTTGATGATTCGGTTAGTGCGGTTATCTCTGCATCTTGGCGTTTAATAATTGCCGCAGCATCCTCACAAGCCTGCATCATGGCTCTTGGGTTCGAGATCCTATGCGGAAGCTCCAACAGCATAATTAAACTTTGTTCTTTTTCACTTAACATTTTATTCTCCAAGTCGTTAACATAATGTAAACTACCATATGCTGCTTGTTTTTCAATACTTTAAGCTATATGTTGACAACATACCTCTGAGAGCTTCATGCCTGTAAGCTCTTACACTTGCCCCGAGCTCTTCCTCCTTTTGGATCTCGGGGCTTTTTTTATTTGCATTTGTGTTAACCCTCAGTTAACGTGATAATCCTATAAAAAATAAAAAGAGGTTATACCATGTTTAATAGTAATGAAGTTCAACCACACATATTAAAGTCTGATGAGATCGAAAGTAAGATCTTGTCTATTACGCCAAGTTTGGCGGCGAAGTGGCTGCATAATAATAATTACGGCAATAGGGCGATCAGTCCTTCGGTTGTAAAAAATTACGCACACCAAATGAAGCTAGGTAGATGGATGTTAAGTCCTCAACCTATTATATTTTCTAGACATAAAGGCAGGTTACTTGATGGACAGCATCGATTATCCGCTATTGTAGAAAGTAAGAAAACAATAAAAGCACACTGCTCTGTTGTTAAAAATGACTCTATATTTAAAGTTTTAGATCAAGGTAAAAATAGATCTAATGCTGATATTTTGCACTTACCGACTTCAATTGTAAGTCCGATGCAGTTTTTGCTACGTATTGATACGCATAGAAATTATAAGGTAGTTTCAACTGATATAGAGCCTTACTTAAATTCAACCTTACATCATCGTTTAGAGCACATTAATGAAGTGGTGCAGCCAAGAGATAAGCGTTTTAAAAACAACCCATTTAGAGCGGCATTTGCCGTTGCAACCTGCACTGGTGGAAATTATGAAAAATGCTCCGAAGCATATCGCGCATTATCTCATTTAGATTTTCAAAGCTGTAGCGAAATGATGAAATCATTATACTATCAATTTGATAAAGGGTGGGAGCAAAGTCGAGTTGGTGGAAGTAACCGAAATAATGAATATTTTGTTAGAGGTTTGTATATGTTTTACAATTTAGAAAGTAATAAAACTACAATCACAATAACTGAGCAATTTAAATATGAGGTAAGAAATAAAGTTAGAATGGTTATGGATACGTGGAGGTCTCACAAAGATGGCTGATGACATAATGACAGACATTTTTAACTGCGATAAGTCAGAAAGACGCAGAATTTTGCAAGAGACAATATATCGAATTAAATGGGAAAATCTTCGCCAAGACGAGCGGAGCAGTACGCGAGAAACTCGCAACTCTCATCGTGGCGATTGTTGGTCTAAATCAGGTAACAAAAGGAAAGACGATGATTAAATATTTTACTTTCATGGTGCTAACTTATTTCGTGCAAGGCGAACAGGTGACCCATAATATAATGTTCTCTAGCTATGACGGTTGCAGCTATTCTAAGGCCGCTATGTACGCTATAATGGAAAATGAGCATGATGATGTGCTAATCCACTGTAAAGGCACTACAGTGGCTTCTAATATGCTTATAAAGCCTAAACCAAGACCGGAGGTAACCAAATGGTAGATGAAGGACAGTTAATTTTAGAGTTTGCAATGGCTGCAAAAATTGTTGATCGTGCGGAAAGTGGAATACCGCAAGATCGATGGATACGTGGAGACCACGAAATGGAAGCTTTTGTGAAGTGTTATATTAATCTAGCTGCGGCAGTTGAGTTTCTAAAGAAAGAACTTAGAAACAAAGGCTCTGAGTCGATGAGCATTGACAACCAGTACACTTAAACAATAGACAAGGCGAGCTCTAGCGTTTCTTTATTTCGCCTTGTCCACCCTTTCCCATAATGCTCAAAATCATCTAAACCCTCGTAAAACTTTTGACGACCATAGTAATAGTTGTCGAGCACTTCCTTTGGATCTCTGTCATGCACTGCGGCAATCGTCATTTTTCCGATAGCGCCGTCCACAGTAAGGCCACCAGTAGCCTTTTGTAAGATCTTAGCAGCCCTGCTAGGACCGGCGTTCACACACATGTCACTGACCGAGATGTCAACGCCAGATGGGAGCTTATCTGCGTGTATGACATCCCAGTAGTTTTTTTTATAAAGCGGCTTGACGTCTTCTTCGGTCAAAGCTTTCATAACATCTTTAGGCGCAGGTTTGCCAGTATACTTAGCCCAGTTCCATGCAGTAACGCCGAGCATTGTAGAGCCTTCGTTGCCATGACCGTCACCTTTGGCATTACCATTGTCGCGCTGATCGTCTGTAAAACCACCCTCATGCTTAATAAGCATTTTAAAAAACATGTACCAATTTTCTTTCATCTTACTCTCCTACTGGCTCTTTATCGCCACATACCCTGACATACACCATATCTGAGGTATAACTTTCCGACCATTTATTTTCTGTAAATGTGCAGAAATGCCATAGGTCATCTACGTCTGCATTAAGTAAATCCAGACTATCTTGATGAGCTGATACCTCTCCCTGCAAATGCTCTAAGTCATGGACCAGTGAGCTGATATACCAGACCAATGCAACCAACTGCACAGCCATTGCAAAGGCTAATCCGATGTTCACTTTCATTTTTTTACACCATAATATTTTGACACTGCACGATTACCAAACCAAAAAGACATTATTGCAGCGAACAATCCTTGCGTTTCTTGCGTCCACATTAAAGGTACTGCGTCTGTCCAGTTGCCACCCTCTGCCATAACTCTTAAAATGACTACCGTCTGTACGGCGACGAAAAGAGCAAAAAAACAATAAGTAATAACAGGCCTGACACTTCCACGAAGTGCGTTGACAAAACCTCCAGAATCCATTGAATCATGTTTATATAACCCCTCTGTCTCTTTAATCTCTGCTTGCTTATCTATAATATTTAGCTTGAGCTCGTTGCGCTTGGTCATCATATCCATCTCAACTTTCATGCGCTCAAGCTTGTGTTTGTGGTCTTGACTAGCTTTGAAATAGTTTAAAACTTCTGGCAAAAACGATGTACCAAAGCCCAACAGACTGCCTAGTAATGTCATCATTGTTCATTCTCCATTTTTACACTTGCTGATTTGCCGTTTGATTTTGCGCTGTAAGCATTAAACCCCATGAACGCCCCCACCACGGCACTGGCTGACAACACGTAAACTGATGCAACATCTGTTATTAAACTTGCCGCCTTATCAAATCCAAGAACAGAAGCAAGTAAGATAAAAAAAGGATAAACCAACATTCCTGCTAATGCAAAACCAGTGAATCTACGCTCTGAATTGCGCTTTAAATCTTGGTCTACCATCTCCAATCTGGCCCGTTCGAGCTTCAGATTATCCCACTCATTTCTCTCTATGACCCCATTTTTATTGGTGTCTACTCTATCAAATTCTGTCATCTCTTCGCCTTCGCATATGCAATTGCTATTCTTTTTTCCCGTGTGATTATAACAACTTTACCAGATTTGTCATATATTATGTATTTACCTCGACGCTCGACTACAATCACAGTTCTATTTTAATGCACACAACTTTTGATTTATCGCTCGTCACAAGAACTTTAGCTTCCTCTTTGGCAATCTCACACACTTCTTGCTTGGTGTAGCTGCCAATATGATAATGCTCAAAGCCTTGCGTTGCTAACTGAACCCAGAGTAAAACCCACATCTACCACCTACCCTGCCATTTGCCTAAAAAGTAAAAGCCTGCAAACAAAATGCCGCCACTAATAGCAAAAATTACGGCGCCAATAGCAAAGTTAATCATGGCGTCTATTTGTTCCTGCTTACGATACAACTCATCTTTACGCCTTTTGCGTTGCTGCGCCTCGATGGCCAAAACCTCTTTCCATGCTGACGGCCCGTACATGAACGAGATTTCATCCTTCAAGGATTGACGCATCTCCTTGAATTTACGCTCATTATTCCAGAGTAAGATCGCGTTTTCCTCGTCGCTACCTTTGAACGTCTTTTTCCAAAATGGAGGGTTCTCCTCACGCCGTTGAAGCTCTGTAAAATCTGAAAATGCTTTGCCCCACTGATTTAGTTGGCCGGCCATTTCCCCTAGATCCTTGCCGGCGGAAATGGCGCCCTTGAGCGCCTTAAAGCTTCCGGTGGCGAGAGCTACGCATCCACTGATTGTAACGGGGTCCATTTTAGCCCATGAATGTCATATTCAACAGCAGCAATAAACTTGCACCAGTAATGGCAATCATCACCGACTGTAACTGGCGTATTTTATTGTATAAATCTTTAAACTGTATTTTCATTTCAGTTTTAATTTCTGCAACTTGGATCTGTATTTCGTCTATACGCTCATGCGCTGATGATACTGTACGTTTATCCATAGATAAGTCCCTTTCTGCTTTGCGTCTCTTTTAACATATATAATAGGGCTTGTACATCTGTTAACAATTTGTTAACGTATATATATAACGAATCAACGGAGGTAAAAAATGTACTATACACTTTTAGAAACAATTAATGACCACATAGTAAAAGCAAAATTATGTTTACAGCCAGATATAACTTTTGCCGCAAAAGCTCATAAAAAAGAAGCTATGCAACTTTTAAACGCAGCTTATGATAGATTAAAAACAGCTAACACTAGATATGCAATTCTATCTTTATCACGAGAAGATAATTTTTCTATACCACATGATCTTTTTCAAATTCGTGATAAGCATTTTAGGCTTTTTATGAAAGATTATCACGAAGACCTTAAAAGACTAGTGCAGTTACGATCAGATTTTAAAAATATAAAAGTAGTAAAGGTTGGGGCGTAAGCCCCTCCCACATTCTTTGAGCCTTGCTTTCTTTTTAACAAGTAGTTAACAATAAGAAAAAACGGAGTTAACACAATGGAACTAAAACAGATAGGCCCACGTATTCGTAAAGAAGTTTACGACAAATTTGCGAAGGACTGTGAGAACACACGATATAGTCAGTCTGTGATTATCGAGAAGCTTATTATTAACTACTTGAAGGACAAAGGCTATGAGTTCGCCAGTGACATTAGGGATTGATTGCGGCTACCGCCACGGCGGTGTCGCTCTCATCTCGGATGATTGGTCAGAGGTTCACGACCTGCCAGTTTACAG
>Ga0181407_1000122_pt1 | contig 24785 bp, 34 predicted proteins | sample 30SPOviralmetaG_FD_130136 | JGI IMG/M metagenome (GOLD analysis project Ga0181407, IMG submission 130136) | Marine viral communities from the oligotrophic San Pedro Time Series (SPOT) site, San Pedro Channel, CA, USA - 30 SPOT_SRF_2012-01-26 | ecosystem: Environmental > Aquatic > Marine > Strait...
GATAATAATTTAAGACCCAATTAAATGTAATATATTTTTTTTAAATGGACTTAAAGAACTTTGATTTAATAATTGTCGCAATTAATTTTTGAGATTTTACAAAATTGATTTTCATTTTTACCCCTCCTTTTAAGAACAAATACAAGACACTCGAGACAAAAAAATGACTTTCAAAACAACCGAAAAAGAACAAGCCTTCATTACAGCGATGACATTTGATGTAATCAAATCTATGCCTATCGATACTGAGGAACAACTCCGTGCGGATATTGAAGGGTGGGTTTCATACAATATGCGTATTGTTGAAGAAAATAATGTAAGGATTAAAAAAGATGAAGAAAACCCTATGATTGAATTACTTAAATCAGTTCCATCACAATATTTGGGATCTGTAATTGATATTGGAGAAGATGGTTCAGTAAAAACACTTGAACCAAATATTCAAGTGAAGATAAATGAAAAATGCCTAGAAGAGAAAAAAGCGTTGGCTCAACTCCACTGGAGTATTGCTACTCAAGCGAAAATAAATACTTGGACGGCACTAGATGACTGGCAAAAGATTTCAAAAGAATTATTGAAACTCTACAAAGAAGTTGATGAAGAAAAAGAATGGAGAGAAAAAGTTGTAAGCGATATTATCCAAAGTTCAGTTCTTCAATATGTTTGTAGAAAACTTGCTGATTATGGATACTTCAAATGGCGGAATGATGATGGAAAGAAACTCTATCATTCTTACAAAAAGTAAGTAATCAATTATTTATAAAAATACTCGTAATTAATTTTGAAATTGAGACAAAATTGAAATTGATTTTTTTGTTTTCAATCAAAGAATAAAAAGAATGATTACTGACTGTATCGAGTATTTTTGTGAGTGTTGCGATAAGAAAATAAAAGGAGAACAGACTATTATGAAATATATTGTATTTGTCTATAATGATGCTATTGATGAGTTCCAAGTAAATGGTATGTGTCTTCCGTGTTATAAAAATGAAATTGATGAAGAAGAAAGAAATGAAATCCAAGAAGAACTTAATACAATAAAAGTAGTGTATCAAGAAAAAATAGGTGATGATGAAATTACGTTCCACTTACTTTGATTCTGACACCGTTCTCGGCTAATAATTTTATTAATTCATCTTTTTTTAAATTACTGTAATTTTCTAGATTTAACTTTTTACATTCTTCAATTAAAACTGATTTTTTGATTAACATATTTTATAATTAATTGATAGATAATTTTATTCCATTTCATCCCAGTATTGTCTCCAACCAAGTGCTTTTAATTCTGGGAACATCAGTCTTACAAATCCATTAAATGTTTTATCGTCTTCATAAAACTTTCTCAACATTCCTAGTTGAAGTCCAATAATATTATGACTATATTGTTTGATATCCACCCAAGGGATCTCATCTTTGATATTTTGAATATGGTAGGCTTTCTTATCTCCGCTCGAGAGTTGAATGTATTGTTCTTTTGGCATATAAGGCATGATTTGTTGTTCTGGTGGTCTTTTTGTGCTTAAGACGGCGGGGTAAAATCAAAATCAATTTTGAAAGCGGTTTTGAAAAAATCCAGTAAAAATAATAAAAGCCGTTTTTCAATCGTATCAATCAGATTCTTCATCACTATCATTCTCAACAGGTAAATACTCGTGAATATTTTGTGAAGCGGTGCTTCTTCCATAATCAATTATATTTTGTAATTTATCGTCAAAATGAACTATGCCGTCAGGTTGTATTAAATCATCTACTTGTCGTAATGCTGAATAACATATTAATAGTGTTTTGAATAATTTATTATGTCGCTTTGATAGTTTTTTAATCTCTTTATTTTTTTTATCAATTAACTCTTTGTAATCTTGACTTAAGTTTAAAATAAATGCTTCATTTGACCTTTCATCTACATTATTTTCGTTCATTATTATAATGAATGTATTGAATAATTTTATTAAAAAAATTAACCTTACAAAAGAAGAAACAATCATAATATTAAAAAGGTTAAATAGAGTATTACCTGACCCAGTTTATAGTGAAGAAGGAAACTTAAATTATAATGATTTATTAATGCCGTTAGAGATATTACCTTTATTAGAAAAAAAGTATTCATTATTGACTACTATTAATACTATACAATTTATTATTAAATTACTAGAGTATTATGGAACTGAAAGTCAAGTTATAAATATGTATAATGATTGTTTGAATGATTTATTGAGTGTGAAAGAATATCCTGATTTGTATATTAAAAAAAGTATTACTGAATTAGAACTTTTTGTAAAACAAAAATATTTAGAATATTTGGTTGAATGTTCGCACACAAAAGTCCGTAATTTAATATTACTTTCATTATTAATGAATTATCCTTTAAGATTAAACAGTTTAATTAGTCTTAATTACATAAGTTATGAAGGGGCTAATGAAGATGACGCACCTATGAATGCCGTAAGTATAATAAATAATAATGGTGATTATAGTTTGATATTAAATGAATTAAGTATTGTGAAAAGAAAGATTTTTAAAATAACAGATGAATTATTCATCAAAATATTAAAATTATACACTTCACGATTTAAACGAGGGACTTACTTAATTTGCTCCGTTGTAGGAAAACCAATAAGTAAATCAAACTTATGTAATGGATTAATTAATTATACACGCAAAGAATTGGGGACACCATTAAGTGTTTTTGATTTAAAAACAATATGGAAAAATGAAAAAAGAGAAGACCCTAATTCAAAAGAGTTAATGGATTTATTTTTTACTTGATTGAACGGTTAGAGTAAAAGCGGTTGATAGTGTATCGGTTTGAATTACACGCCAATATCTTGCTCCTGAATTAGAGATATTTACTGAATAATTAACACTTGAACCATTTGGGACTGTTGCTATGTAATGAAAACTATCCTTGACCCAAGTTGAATTATTATGTGATAATTCTAATTCAATTGGGTCGGCATTATTATCACTACTACCGAAAATTGTTAAATTAGTAAATCCGTCCATATCTACGGCTGTGCTGGTTGCTGTGCCACCTGCTCCGGGTGATAGTGTATCAGTATTATTAGAGGTATTTGCTCCAGCGGTAGAGACCGGAATTGAAGATTGGTCGCTTGCTAAAACAACTGGAAATGAAGCCGCCATAAGAGCCTGACCTTTTACAAAATCATCAACAGTTATCTCAAGATGACCTGACGCATCAGTTTTAAGAGCGTCAAGATTTCCTGAATTATCACGCCCATACATTAAGTTTTGCTGAAGACCTGAGCCACCTGACGCGATCTGAGCGTCATAGCCCTGTGTAATTTTAGCGTCCATACTAAAAGTTGTAGTATCAATATTTGCGACATTTAAGGCTTGACCGGCTAATGTGCTTTCTTGTGCTACAACTGTTGTTAAACTACTGCTTACTGTTGATAATGTTGCTTCAGTTGCTCTTGTTCCTAGTGTGCTTTCAGTTGCTAAGCCAATTGTGTTTCCAGTTATATCAACATTTGCGTCAATTGTGGCTGAACTAGTGCTAAGATTTACTTTTAAATCACCGGCGTTATTAACATTACATTCTGTTAATTCATTTGAAGGGTTTTTTGCTAAAATAAGAGACATTTTATTAGATAAAATAAAAACATATTTTATTATTTTTTAATTAAATTAATAGAATACAAATCATAAGAAAATAAATTAGAAAGAACTTATCTCGGGGCATAAAACTCCGTTAATATTTACATTTATATCTGTTTGGGTAGCACTAGCCCCGCTATCAGGGACAAAATTAACTAATAACAAAAAGTTCTCGGTAAGTAGAGCGTCTAATGTGTAAGTAATTTGTGTAAGAGTTGTATTTATTCTAAAAGCCCCAACAGTATAATTTATTCCATTAGCCCAGTCTCTTTCATATACTTTTACAACTCCGCTTTTGCCAGTTCCACTTAAATTAATATCTCTTACAATCAATCTTTTATTATTTGGGACATAATACAAAGCCATTTGTGTTGTGTTTTCAGCGGGTTCCATTTTTGCGAATGTTATAGTTTGTGATGTATTACTTAATACAATCTCACCAACATTTTTTTTAGCCGAACCAGTTGTTAATACAAACATTCTTTTCACCGCTCTTGCGTCAATACCAGTATCATAGATAAGAGTAGGATTTAATGAACCAATAGTGTAATCAGTCTCTTGTTCGTCTCCATTAGTATCAACATAAATTATTCTTACTGATTGAGCGCCAGTCCCTGACCCAAAAGTTCCGTCATCACTACTTGATATGCCTATCCAAAGACTTTCAGTTGTATCACTTACAAAATTATAACCTTCTAATCCAATTGTTTCTTCATTACTTGGATTGGCTTGACTTAAAAAGCCTTTTACATTTACTTTCTCAAAAGATGTGTGAATCCCTCTAACTAAATCAACTTCATAATTATTACCTAATCTCATTAATGATGTATCATCTACAATACCTATATTTGAATTAAGAAGAGTTGATGAAGCAAACTGATTATCTTGAGAAAGCGTAGAACATAATTGTATATTACCAATAACAGAAGGCGCACTATCATTTGAAATAGCAATTGAGAAGAACATGCCTTTCACAACAAAACGCTTGAAAAAATTAGTATCAGAACTTACGCTTGTTTGAAAAACAGTTTTTTGGTGTGTATCATTCTCACTAGAATATTGAAAAATTGTTAGAGTTGAAGGTACGGAACATCTGTAATTTACATTTACAACACTATAAGCCATATATGGTATCAAATCACTTGAATAACCTTCTATTCCAAAAGTGCCGTTTCTAGAGGCACCAATTAAAAATTGAAACTTACTATCATCAAAAACCATTAGTTATTTTAAATAATGAATTATTTTTTTTTAAAATAAATATCTTATCACTATATATAAAAAAATGTCTAACACTCAAGCATCATCAAAAATGATTTCATTAGTTCCAACAAATGGAACACAGTGGGACTTAAAAGCAGGTCAAAAAATTATTTGGGAGTTGCCCCCTAATTTAGGTTTAGTAAAAGGAAGAGACAGTCATTTAGCCTTTGATATTGTCCCTACTTGTAGTGATAACCGCCGTTTGGCTCTTAACACTATGGCTGGTATTGATGCCGTCATAGCCCGAGTAGATATTTACTCATTAGCAAACTCCGCTCACATCGAAACACTACAGAATTATAACCAGTGGTGTGCCATAGACCATCAGTATTTATATGAAGATAAAACCAATTTACAGGCATTAAATGGTTGCGGACACAAGGTTTATGCCTCAATAGCCAGCGGCGCTCCAGTCAAACCACTTTCTAATGAAGTTGAAAACACAATTCTCTCACCAATTAAAAGTGATGGAACAGAACAGTATTCTTTTAGAAGATATACAACTCCTCTTAAGGCTGGTATTTTGAGATGGTGGGATGATGAACGCCTTTGTCCCATCTTAGCATTTGGTGGTCTCCGTATTGAAATGACTTTAGAAAACCCCAAGGTCGCACTTAATTACTTAGTAGCAGTCTCATCAACCGGAACTGAGTATGACCTTTCTCCTGTAGATAATACACAAACTCCTAGTAATGTTAAAAACGGCGGAGTTCAGATTGCGGATAATGAAAGTGGAAACACAATAGCAACCGAAGAAGTATTCGCAAGTGTAGAAGATACTGGCTTAAGTGTAGGCAATCTTATTACAATTACTTATGGAGCAACTGACGCAACAACCGGAACAGAAATTAGCGACGCAGTTATTACCGGACTTTCAATTAATGGAAGCAATAAATTAGAAGTAGTTTATACAGGAACAGCAATCCCAGCAACACAGACTGATATTTACCTTAAGTTTAGAACTGATACTCGCGCGGCAATTGTTAGACCACAAATGCGTGTTCTTTCAATCGCTCCAACTCAGGAAGTCATAGCATCTATGGGTAATGGATTTAAATACGAATTCACTAGTTATGATTATCTTACTAGCACACTCTTAGCATCAGCAACAAGACATCAAATTGAAGTCAATTCAGTAGCAACTAGAGCAGTTTGTCTTATGTCTTCATTTGTTGATACAACACTCCAAGAAGAAGGCTCATATTCAAGTTATTTTCAGGGATCAGTCCCAAGCAAGAATGATATTACAAGTATTCAGTATTTCTTGAATAACCGATTATATCCAGTAAGAGCATATGACCCTCGCCTTAAGAAAGACCGTATTGTAGCATTACACGAATTAGTAAAAGCATTTGATAGCATTAGCAAAGAAGCAAAGGATTTAGGAAACGCAGATGGCTCACACTTAGAATATTACACAAATACTTTCTTAATAGCAAGACAGTTAGCAAAACGTGGATACTTTTACAATCTCCGTGATGCCGAGGGTCAAGTCCGTCTTCAGTTAGATGGAACAACAAGAACATCACCCTTCCAGATTAATAATTATGTATGGAGCAAAAAGGTTGTTGAAGTTTCAGCAGATGGAACATTAGAAGTTATGTTGTAATTTTTTTTTATTTTTTATTATTTTTTTCACTAAAAATAAATTGTTAATTAATTATATAAAAAAATGCCAAGTCAAAAAGTATATTTTTCAATTCCTCCTCTCAACGACCAAAGTGTCCAGTCATCAACTGGAGCAGTATTAAGTGGTGGTTTTTCACCAAAAAATGGTAATTCATATGTTAAGTTCGCACTTTCAAGTCAAGACCGTATGTTGCCAACAGATGAAATGTATTTAACTGGACGTATATGTATGGTTAATAGTGATGGAACACCACTCACTCCTATGGAGAACGGCGGAACAGCAAGTATTACAACACCACACTATGGAGCAAACAACGGAGCAAACTTAACTCAAATGGCTAACCAAAATATTAGTAATTGGAATGGTTTAGAATCTGTTGTTAAAAAGATTTTCATAACATCAAAGAAGACAAGTGTTAATATTAGTGAAATCCGTAATTATCCTATGTATAACGCAGTAAGAAAAGCATATCAAAATAATGAAGATGATTACCTTATCAGTCCTATGATTAGAGCAAGTGCCGGTGGAACAAAAGCAGGTTTTTTAAATAGACACATAGCAACTATGGATAACTGTGGAACCGGAGCATCAGGTCAGGTTTCAAATGTTTCAAGTCTTAATGATGAAGCCTACGGTCAGCCTTTCTCATTCCATCTTGATACCGCACTTCTTAACAATTCTCAGCCACTTATGTTAGGTCAAAATTACTTAGGTGGTATTGAAGTTCATATGGAACTCAATAATGAAAACGGAGTTTTTAGTGATAGATTTAGAGATACTGGAAGCGGACAGACGGCATGTGATAATGATGGTTCTTATTACATTCTTAAGGATTTAAGATTACAGGGTCGCCTTTTAGTCCCAACTCCACAAGACCTTCAGATGTATCAAGATAACTTTGTATTAAACGATAATTTCAATCTCATTAATGATGTTAATTCATCAGTCAATAACAGTAAATACACACCAAATGTTAGTATGGTAAGAAGTGTTGTTAATCTTTTCTTAGATAACGACCAAGAAAACAACCGTAGTTTCAATCAAACTAACTTCCGTAATCCTTGTGGTTTAGTTGATTATCAGCAGAACAAAAACAATATCCGTCAGCCACAAGATTTCAAGATTGAAGTTGTGCCTAATCAGCTCGATACAGCAACTTACGCTGGAGGCACATTAGCACCAAAAGACATCTCAAACAAAGCCTCAACTATGGGTGATGCCGAAGTCCGCAACTTCTTTCAACGTGCCGTTCTTAATGGTGAATTAGCAGCCAAAACAGTAGCCGGATTAAAATTAACCGCTGATAGTCTTGATGAAGATTACGCTGATAGAACAACTGACGGAACTGGTGCCACAGATGGTGTTGGTCTTCAAACCGCTTGTGATGCCCTAGGTGTAGGACTTGATTACACACACAATATGGGATTAACAAGTAATTTTAGTGGCGCCGCCGATTATGACCTCTTAATGAAATCAGGTGTTAATAGTGCCGATAGTGAATTACCAATCTCAAGAAGAAGCAAGAGTGAAATACAACAGTCTTACATCAAGAATGTATCAGCATTTAATTCAACAACATTAGTAAAACAAATGTAAAATGATAATTTTTTATTTAAAAAATACAATTATTTTTTTATATAATTATTCTATGTCTCCACTTAGAACAAATCTTAATTTAAATATAGATGAAATAGAAGAAGTTGTATTATTCAATCTTTCATTTGGAATAACAGAAGAGCAAACACTTTCAGCATTATTAGAAAGTAATTCAATAACTGAAGAAACATTAGCATATTATAGATTTTTACACGATTAAGCAACAACCTTTATACCTTCAACTTTAACAATAAGGTTGGGATCAAGCGGAGGTGGTTTTCTTTCTCTCTCGGGGTCTCCATCACTTTGAAGCCAGTAAATATCTGAGCCGTCTGTTATATATAAATTATTTCCACCAAAAGTTGAATACACTTTAAATCTCTTTTTATTCTCCATTTCAAAGTTAATTAAATTAAATAATGTTAGCCAAGTTTTTTTATTATTATCACAAAGACATTTTAAATGAAAGATACAATCTTCATTAATTTTTACCCAATAATGATTTTCCATTTAATCTATTAAAAAGTATTAATGATTGTTTAAATAATTTTATAAGATAGTATTAAGACTTACATGCCTTACTCAAAACCAAAAAACTCTCAAGAAAAAGAAGTTATGAAAACCGCAAGAAAAAAGAAAGTAAGTGAAGATGAAATCCCTATTGATGAATTAAAAAAGGGATCATTAAAAAGACAATTAAAATTAGGCGCGAAAGCGGAGCCTTTAAAAATAAGAGAATTACAAAAGTTAAAAAAAGTTGAAGACGGACAAGAAACTGAGTTTAGAGGTAAAATGATAAAAATGACACCATTATTGAAAAAGCGTGTTAATTTGGGGATTACTCTTATGAGACTTCCTAAAAAATAACTCGTCCTCAGTAGGCTTATAATGCCTGTTTAATAATAAATTGATACCGTGTTTGTTTCTTTTGATTTTGAATAAATGACGCCCCCATTTATCCATAAGATAATCCGCTTGTTCTTCAGCGTATTTCATTCTTTCTTTGTTTCCATTAAATTGACTCGCCATTCCACCTTCAGGGTTCAAATACTTTGTTTTCAATCCATATTTGAAGTTTTTAATAATCTTTCCATCTTTGAAAAAATGAAAGAGCGTCCAATCAATATCTTCAAAATGTTCCATATCAGTCATATAGGGACAATAATTTTTCTCATTAATCCAACCATTAAAACACCCACAACAATATTTTAAATCTATTGTGTAATAATCCTTATAAAACCAATTATTATCACTAGGGCATATAGTCCAAATTGACGCATTTTCTTTTTCACACGCTTCAAATCCTTCATCACATATCTTTTTTAGGTTATCATAAGGTCTTTCAGTTTTTGTTATAAAATATTCAATATCATCATCTATTTGTACTACATATTTACAATAATTGATATAAGTGTAATAATATCTTATCCAATTTCTTTTTTCTCCTAATCCTTTTGTATTTGTAATTATATAATTTAAGTCTCCGCATAAGGGCTTATATTTTTTCAATTGTTCTTCATTTTCAATAAAAACATCAACCTTATTTAAATCAATACCATTTATTAAAAATAAACTAAGGGTATTTTTTGAGAAAATACTAGGTCTCTCAAATGTAGCCACCGCAAATCTATAATCAAAATCCATTATAGATATAATCGAGAAAAAAAATTAACATAACTTACCACTAGCGATAAGTTCTTTGAGTTTTGAATTACATATTCCGTGAATGAAATGCTCTTCGTATCTTTGTTTAGAACTCAAACGGCTCCCACAGTCATTACAAGTCCTTAATTCGATACATTTACGGCTTTCTTCGTGTTTTAACTTTGCTTTTGTATTTTCAAACTCAGTCCCACAACCTCTACAAGTATATAATGCGGGGTCTCCATCAGTTGCTATTATATGTGATTTTGTATTTAAATGTGCTTGATACACACTTGGACTATTAGTATAACAAGGTACCTCACATGCCTCACACTTAAAAGTTGCGTGTTTTTGTCTTGCGATACAACTTTTTGTGTAATTTTCGGCTTGTTTTTTGATGCCTAAGTCCTTTGTTAATTTCATAATAACTCTTTTATTATACTCCGCACAACCCTCTCTTAACCACTCCTCCCATCGGCGTAAGTCATTATCACTATCAACTTTTATTCCAACATTATATTTATTGAGATAGTCATTATATCTCATATATCTAAAAACTTCTTTTGTAGTATTCTCATTTTTAAAATACACTTCACCTAGTCCAACGGGATCAGAGCTTCCATTACTGAATGCTACTAAATCTTTGAAAGTTTTTGCCACCGCTTCGGCTTGTTCTTCATCTAGACTATCCCAATCACAATAATTATTTCTAAATAAATTAAAAGAATTGATTGCTTCCAACATTTTATTGATAATATATTAAAATATTTTTTCTTTAAATACGCGTTTAATTTTAACGCAATTAATTATTAATTTGATTCTGATTTATTTTCTAGTGTGATATTATAAATACACATTATGGATTTTGTAGTTGTTATACCAAGTTATAAAAGAGCGGAAAAATTAAAAACACACACACTTGAATTATTAAAAGGAGATATACCTAGTGAATTAATTTATATTTTTGTTGCTAATGAAGAAGAAAAAGAGACTTATATAAAAGAATGTGGTGATGAATATAATTATGTGGTTGGAAAGAAAGGTAAGGCTGAAATTGAAGAATGTATTAAAAATTATTTTGATGAAGGACAATTAATAGCCCACTTTGATGATGATGTAAAATTAGTTTATGAAGTCGTATTGAATGAAGAAGGAAAAACAAAAAGAAAAACTGTTGAAAGTCTTTTGGATTTTATAGACAACGCATTCAAACAAATGAAACTTGGAGATTGCGAACTATGGGGACTAGAACACCCGGGTAATGACTATTGGACTTCAACAAATAAAATACTCAAACCTCGTATGCTAGTTAATGGTCAAGTGTTTGGTAATGTAAATGATAAATCACTTAAATATGAAACATTACTAGATGATGTTGAAAGGTCATTACACTTTCATTATAAAAACGGTGGAAGAAATCTCATAATGGGAAGATTTATGCCTTTGTGTGGTAAAAATTGGAGTGCTGGTGGTTTAGAAGGCATGAGAACAAAAGAAACATTTACTGAGAGTGCTAATAGAATTGCTGAAAAATACCCTAATACAGTAAAATGTGTAAGAGAATTAACAAAGAGTAAATTATGTCCTATTAAGATTGATTGGAAGCCGATGAGATACAAACATTTTGATTGTGAAATCCTACCATACTTCGCGCGTTAATTTTTAACAAAAACTCGCGTTAAAAAATTAGAGATGCCCCCCCGAGATTTTCGCAACTTTTTCGCAACTTTTCGCATTCGCGTTAATTTTTAACAATTTTTATTCCTTTTTGGTTCATTTCCGGTTCATTTTCATTCCTTTTTGGTTCATTTCCATTCCTTTTTGAAAAAAAACGGTTTTTAAAATATTTTTTTAGTTTTTAAAAGGGGGGCTTCCAATTTTTTAACGCGACACGTTAAAAAAATAGCGACCCCCCCCCGCGCGTACCAAACTTTTTGTGTGCGTAATTCTTTTTTTTTTATATATTCATATATTCATATTATTCATTATTATTCATATTATTTTTCTTATTATTAAAGGATATAATTAGTATTATAAATATTAGTTATTTATAAGAGATTAAAAATACACCAGACTTAAGTATAATATTCGCAAGTGGCGGAGCGGAGGAGTAGAAGGGGTGGGACGCTACGCGTTAAAAATTAACGCTTGAGAATAAGACTTTGACTTTTTAGTTTTACTTCTTGTTTTTACACCTTCATCAGATCCTTCGGTGTCTTGTTTGTTTTCTATTTTAACCATTTCAGTATCATTATTGATACGAAACTCTATTTTATCAGTTATTTTATCCGCCCCTAATATCTTTGTTATTTGACGGAGTTTTTCACAATTTTCACAAAAGTAAGTGTAAGAAACATAACCAGTCCAAGCGACTTCACAAAAATAACAGTATCCCATAGTGTATATATCAATAAAGGATATTATTTTCTAGGCTTATTTTATGGAAAACCAATATAAAGTAGTTTATATAGAAAACAATAAAAAAAAAGAAAAATTATTCAATTCAATAAAAGAAATAAGTAAGGCTTTTGATATTCCAAAAGAGACAATTTTTAATATTTATACTAAAATACACGGTGTATCTCACGACAACATCATTTCAATTGAAAGACTATCAATACCTCTTAAAAGTGATAGAAAAATACTTATTAACTTTGACTAGCAACAACAAAAGAGATTGAGACACTTTCCTATCGCTAAGCCTAATAATATTCCAGTTGCGATACCTAAACCAAATGATAATATATCAATCATTTTATTTTCTAGATATATATAACAAGAGAAATAAATGAACGAAGAACAAATTGAAATAAATATAAATGAAACTGATGATATCCCAGAAGAGACAATTACACAATTAAAAGAATATAATGAAGAAGAAGTCTTTGATAAGAAACCAAAAAAAAAGAAAAGAACATTAACTGAGAGACAACAAAAAGCACTCGCAGAGGGTAGAGCAAAAATAAAAGCAAAAAGATTAGCAAAACAAGAAGAAGAAATGAAGAAAAAATTAGAGGCTGAAGCAAAAGACACTAAGAAAGAAGAAAAGGTTTTAATTGAAAAGGCTGAGAATGAGAAGCAAGAACAAAAAAGAACAAGAAAAGCAAAATTAACCTCTCAAGAGAAAGCAAAAGCACGGATAAAAGAAAAAACAAATAAAAGAAAATCAGAAGAAGATAAATTAGTCGATGAGTTCGAGGAGTTAAAATACAAATGTCTAGAAAGTTGTGATACTGAAGAAGAGTTTGATAAGTTAGATTCTGTTTTATCTAGTTATATTAAGAGAAGTGATATTTTAAAAGGAAAAGAACACCTTAGAAATAAAGTAGGTGAAATAGTAAAATTAGTGAAAAAAGAATAATTCATTATAATATAAGTAATGAAGACTGAAAAAAAAGAAGACTTATCAATTTATCCAGTTAAAATTGATGAAACTAATTTGAATGTTGTAAATAAATATCCTCTTTTACCTATTCCTTTCTTTCTTACAATACTTGGAAGGGTGAAGGCTGGTAAAAGCACATTATTGAACTCATTATGTTTATCACCCCGCTTTTATGGTGATGACTTCCAAATAAAAATATTAATATCTCCAACCGCTTACTCAGATCCGGCTATGTCTCATATAATAGACCACTTCCAATATGTATTTGAAGAATATAGTGAAACACTCTTAGAAACAATTGTTGAAATGATTGAAAATGATGAAGACGACAATAGGTATCTTTTGGTGTTAGATGACGCAATTACAAGTGGATTTAGACAAGGCAAGAATGGTAAGATTGATGAGTTTTCAAGTTTAGCAACAAAGTATAGACATATTAAGAATAATCATACTGGAAAAGAAGGCATGTTATCAATCATTCTTACTCTTCAATATTATAAGTTCCTTACTCCAATTACTCGCACTATGAGTATGGGTATAATTATAGCAGGTGAGATGGCTGAAAGAGAATTGAAAAAAATAGCCGGTGAATATGACTTTCTCGCACCTAATGGTAATGAGAAGATGTTTCTTGAAAATTATAAAAAATGTAAGAAAGAGCCTTATGATATTTGTTTTATGAATGTTAATGACCTTGAAATGAGACGCAATTTTGATGAAATTGTATATAAAAAAGGAAGTGGTGAAAGTGATTCTGAAGAAACTGAAATTGAAGAAATTGAAGAAAATTAATATCTAGTTTAACTATATATGACGACCTCTATTTTTAATGGTAATTGTTTGGAGATGATGAAATCTCTTCCCGACAAAAGTATTGATTTATTTATTTGCGACCTTCCTTATGGTGAAACAAATTGTAAGTGGGATAGTATTATTAACTTAGAAGAGTTTTGGGCTGAGTTTCGCAGATTAAGAAAAAGTAAAAAAGTTGCGTGTATTCACTTTTGTTCTACTAAGTTTGGATACACTCTTATTAAGAGTTGGGAGAAGGGTTTTAAAATGGATATGGTTTGGAAGAAACGCAACAAGACTGGCGGATTACAAAGTAGATATAGACCTATGAGAAATCACGAGATGGTTTATTTCTTTTACGAACAAACACCAAAATATAATAGAGATAAATACCATAAGAGAATTAAAACAATAACAGCAAAAAAAGAAAAAGCAAAAAGTGTAGTAGAAGAAGAAAAGGATTATTGTTATGGTAATGAAGAATATGTAAAAGCAAAAGGCAACACTCAAGGTACAAATAATTTTGAACCTCCAAATCCAGCAAGTGTAATTGAAGAAGCGGAAGCAAAGACTTGTTATGGAATTGATAAAAATGTAGCCGAAAAAAGCGGAAACCCTATGGGAAAAATTGGAGCGGTTTTTGAACCACCCAATCCTGCGAGTGTATTAGAAGAAGAAGACGAAAGAATTAATGAAAAAGGCATATCAGCACACGGATGGAATATAGAATATATGGATAAACCAAGAGTGCCTAGTTTTGAACCCAAATTACCAGCAAGTGTATTAGAAGAAGAAGATAAATGGAAAATAGAAGATAGTGGATATGGTTGGGAAAAAGGAGGCGATTATAATTTTGGAACATATGGTTATACACCAAAACAACCTTGTAGTGTATTTGATAGTCAAAAGGTATTCATAGGTAAAAGACATCATCAAACTGAGAAACCTATTGATATTCTTGAGTTCTTCTTAAAATACTGGAGTGATGAAGGAGATACAATTTTAGACCCAACTATGGGTAGTGGTTCAACGGGTGTTGCGTGTAAGGAGTTAAAAAGAAACTTCATAGGATATGAACTTGACCCAAAAATATTTGAAGTAGCAAAGAAGAGATTAGGACTAGAAGAAGAAATAATTGAAATATAATTTTTATTTTTTTTACTTTTTTTAAAAGTATAATAATATATAAAATGAGTTTAGCAGAATTATTAGCAGAACATTCAAGAGATATTAATGCGAACATCAGCCACTCTAATGAGATGGCAAGTGATAACGCTGAAAGAAAAGCAAACACACTTGAAGAAAAGTTCCAACACGCAAAAGATAGTATTGAATCTGCGGGTGGTGAAGTCGCCGCCGCCGCTGGAGCCTATCACTTAGGAAGAAAGATTTACCAAAAATATCAAGCAAAGAAAGCCCAAAGAGTTCAGAGTAATGAAGACGGTAAAAGCAATAATAGTGAAGACGCACAAAAAGAAGCACCTGAGCCTGAACCTGAACCAGAAGAAGACACAATAAAAACTGGGGGAGATGAAGATATTATAAAACCAAGTAGTCTAACAGAAGAAGATACAATACCACAAGAAAAAACAACTAAAATTGATGATAGTAATGTAGGTGAGCCTGAAGAAAAACCTTCAGGAGATTTAGGAAGAAATACAGCAAGTGAAGAGGCTGACCCTGAAAAAACAACAACCGAAGAAAAACCTACACCTGAACCTGAAGCAGGAGGAGCAGAAGGCGATGTTAGTGAATTAACTGAAACAGGAGCAAAAGACCTCGCAGGAGCAACTAAGAGCGTAGCAAGTGAAGCATCTGATAATATTTTAAGTAAAGTAGCAGGAGCGGGTGGAGACGCATTAACAGCAGGATTAGACACAGCGAGTGCCGTATTAGACGCACTCGGTCCAGTAGGCGAGGTTGCCGGAGTGATTACTTCATTAGTTGGATTATTTGAAGGATTACATCATCATAAGAAAGAAGTTGAAGAAACTGGTGAAAGTGATGTAGCACAAACTACCGCAGAGGCTGGATTAGACCCAAAAGCATTACTTGGCGCTCAGTAATTTTTTACTTTTTTTAATGTTTTTTGTATTACTTTTTTTTAAAAAGTATTAATATATAAAATGAGATATAATTTTACATTAAAAGCAAGTGTAGTTGAAAACCAAGCAAGAGTTTTTTTCAAGCAACCTATAACAATTCCAAAAGATAGTGAAGTTGTTGTATATTGGGCTAGTGTTGGTTTTACTCCAACCAACGATTATCTTACTGATGGTTTTGAAATATATACTGATTTACCTATCAAACATTACACAAATTACATTACAACCGAATTATCAACAGGAGCAAATCAAGCAGGGGCATCATATCCAGTTTTACTTTCAATACCACCTTCTCAGCAGACCGCTCTTGACCCAGCAGATCCAGCATCATTACCAACAGTAGGATTACAAGTATATGAACCTCACACTCCAGTTAAGCACGAAATGAAAAATCAAGAACAGCAGATCAATTCAATTAACTTTTGGTTTCACGACCTTGTAAATGAAAGATTACCAGTTTCTACCATAGATGAACTTATTATTTCATTTTGTATTAAAAAATGTGAATGTGAAAACAAATCAAATAATATGTCTAATTATTAATAAGTAATCATGCCTCAAAAAAAAAAGAAATTAGTTAAGCCCTCTTCTAAAATGACTGCGGAAGGTGTTAAAAATATTCAAAAAGTAATACCTTCAATTAACCTTTCTAAAATGATAAGTAAATTAGAGAAACCTAAAAGTCAAAATATTGAGAATATTTTTATTAAAAGTAAAAAGTAATGAATATCATTAACCTTATTGATATTTGTAAAGGATATAATTTAAAAGATTATAATAATCTTAGCAAAATGGAGTTAATGGATTTAATTAACAAATATGAAAAAGAGAATGAATTAAATAATTATTCAATCAAGTTATTTAATTTGAACGCAAGCCTATTGATACCACTTATGACTTGGAAATCATTAGAAGAAAATGATAAGTATTATCAATATCTTAAGAATAGATATACTGGTTTTTATACAACAATTCAACTTTTAAAAAATAATGAAATCATTTATTCTGAAAAAATATAATAAATAATAAAATGCCCCAAAAAAAGAAAGGATTTGAACCTTGTTTTACTAGAACAACACCCGCTGGAGGACGCTATATAACTTGTGTAGGAACACAAAATAAGGCTGATAGAAAGAAATTAAGAGAGAAAGCAAAAAGAAAACAAGAGCCTAAGAAAGCACCAGCCAAGAAAGCACCCCCAAAGAAAGAACCAGCCAAGAAAGTATCAAGGGCTGAAGCAGAATCAAGAGCAAGAAAGTTCATAGCAAGTTTTCCAAAAGAAATCCGTGAAGACCCTAATTTTGAAAGTGAATTAATTAAGCAATTGAAAAAAATGACTAAAAAATAATTAAAATAACTGTTTTTTTTTATTATCGAGAATGAAGTTATATGACTTATTTTATAAATGATTGGTATTGTGATTTAGGTGTTTTGTATTCAATATTAGAAGATATACAATTTTATTCAGGAACTGAAAGACAAAAAATGTGTAGGCACAAGAATGATAATAGTATGGGTAGTATGAATTACGGATACACTTGGAAGGGTTTTTTAAAAAAAGACAAAGAAGGTAATAAAATAAATAGAACATCAAGTCCCTATAAGGGTCTATATAAAACAAAAGTAATGGACGATTACCCTTTTTTACAAGATGTATTCAAAGAGTTTCAACAATTGTATTTTCCGGATTTCAATTTTACTAGCGTTCAAATGAATAAGAACTTTCCGTGTCCGCGCCATATTGATGGAACAAATGTTGGAGAAAGTATTTTATTATGTCTAGGTGATTACACCGGCGGTGAATTGATTGTTGAAAATTGGGAGGGGCATGAAAGATACCCAGTCAATAATAGAAATAAAATGTTTAGATTTAATGGAGCGAAACATTATCATTCAGTCGCACCTTTTAAGGGTACAAGATATTCATTAGTATTTTTTAGTAATAAAACAATTGCTAAAGTAATGTTTGGTGATTAGATTTCTCTTACATCTCCTTCAGTTGCTATACTTGTTCCAACTCCACTTTCCGCACCAGTTTCAGTTGAAACGGCACTTCCTTCTCTTCTTTCTCTTTCTTGTTGAGACCTTTTTAATTCACCTTTTATTCTTATAGCGGGTGGCAAATCTTCTAATTTGATTTTACCTAACGCTTTTACTCCTTTTCTTATTTCATATTCTCTTACATCACCAGCGTAAGAAATTGTAAATCTTCTTAATGTTGGATTATCAAGTCTTTTAATTAATTCTTGTGCTTCAGATGTTTCACCCCTTTGAATAAGTCCAGCGTAGCGGAATGGTAAGTGATTAATGAACTCAGTTGTTAAACCAGTTTCTTGTGCTAATTTTTGTATTTCAGCCTCAATTCCACCTTTTTGTCTGCTTTTTGTTAATACTTGACTTAATTTTGTGAATATTTTTGTTTTTGCTTTTCCTTCTTCTTTTGCTCCGCCTCCAGCGGTTCTAGGTTCAGGTGAAGGCGACCTTTCACGGGCTGAGAAACCAAGTTCATCTAAAAATAATTCACTTGATGCTCCCTCAGGTGGGTTCAATTGTGCTATAACTCTTGCTCTTATTTGTCTTTTAGTTGCTGGGTCAGCGGTTGAATATTCTTGTTTTAATTCATCAAGGCTTAACTCTCGTCCTTTGAATGTAATTTTTAGGGTTGGGTCATCTTTTAATCCTCTTACTTGTTGTCTCATTACTTCTTCAACGGTTTCAACAACACCACCGCCCCCACCTTCTCCAGTTGGTTCTTCAGTTCCTTCAATCAAAACTTCTGGTGTAAAATCAAGTGTTGTGTAAGGTAAGTTTTGTGGGATATCAACTAGATTACCCTTTGCTTGATCTGCTTGAGCCAACTGACTTGCGTTTTGAACTACATTTTGCTCCGCTTGTTGTAATACGGCATTTTGTATTAAAAGAGTTTGTTTTGGTGTTGGTAATACAACTTGTAATAATAAACTTGAATTAGGTTCTAAATTAATATCAGTTAAATCAGGGTTCAATATATCAATATTAATTGAATTAATAATTTTTGGATTTGATATTGTATGAGTTAATGAGTTTCTATCGGCAACATAGTCTTGATTATTAAGATTTGATTTTGGTATTAAATCAATTATCCCAAGATTTGTTTTATTTTTTACAATATCATTTTGTTCTACAATATCCGTGCTTACAATCATATAACCATTATCATTTAAAATTGGAAGTCTAGATGCTCTTACTGGTGAAGGAGTTGTTATAACTGGTATCATTACTGCTCCAGTATAAAAAGAACCTTTGTATCCGCCATATGTATGACCTAATGTTGTTTCAAGTGCTTTGTTATTATTGAATAAATCCCAAGGAACATTAACATCTAGTGTGTTATAAGTTTGTATTCCGTTAATTGTTGCGTTAAGTGGAATGATGCCACCTTTGGCTGATGGCTCACTTGCTGAATGACCTTGTCCGTTATACATAGATGAAATGGTTGGTATTAATGAAGGGTCAATTTCAGCCGTAGTTGTAAATCCTTCGGCTCTACTTTTAATTATTTCATTTGGATTTAGTGCGTCAGGCTGATAAAATGGTCTAAAATTATCACTTTTTTGAATATCATTATAAGTAAAACCTAATTTATACCAAAGTGTATTTTCCCACGCTTTTTGTGCTTTCTCAGAGTCATCAAACCATTCATCATATAATCTAAACTTATCAATATTTTCTAAAACATCAGGTTGTATTTGTGCTCTTAAATCTTCTCTTTGACCGTCAATAGGAGGTTTTGTTCCGTATTTTTTGGCTGTATTATAAGCCCAATTTAATACCATAACACCACTACTTGAAGTCATAGGTTGCGAATAAGTCTTGCTCCACCCTGCTGGTAAAACCTTATTTACATCAGGTCTCGCCGGTGCTTGACCGTCTCTTGTATCGTCATTTTGACCTACGCATCGTTTTATAAAAATACATTCTTGTCCGCTACTATCCATTTTATTACCAAATCGGTCATAAGTTGGGATAAATCTACCGCTATGTAAATGGTCTAAACTAAAAAAACCACCATCTTCATCATATTTTAAACTAAAATTAGTTGCTCCAACGCCAACACCCGCACTAGTTGGGTCATAACTTAAATCAGGCTCAGCCCCTTTTAAATCTCTTGCTTCAAGTAAGTTCATCATCTGGACGTAGGGACTAATTCTTGATGCTAAACCTGCGACCTTATAAGCGTCAGGTTGTCCTACATCTTCAAAAATATAACCTTGAATAACATTTTTTCTACATTCACTCGCAAACTCGGGGTGAAATGCTACGGCTTGAAAAACTGAGTTATCTTTTACAGTAAGTGGTCTAGGTGAAACCATTTTTGTTCCGCCTCCACCTGATAATTCAAATGAATATGGTTCTAATCTAAATGCTGTGCCACTTTCAAAATTAGATGCTTGACCGCTACTAAATGTATTAATTGATCTGATTGTTGTATTATTTATTGCGAAACCTCTATAAGGGACTGAATAAGTCGCTCCGCTGGGTAAATCATCAGGGGGTTCATCAGGGTCAATTTGTAATTTTATGTAATTTTCATTTTTAAAATCAGCCAATTTAACTCCATTAATTTGTTCGGTTATGTATTGTGATAAATCTTTTACACTATATGTCCCTTTGTTAATTACAATATCAATTTCACCACAAAAAGGAATAACATATTCATTTGCTACGCTTGTATTGCCCTCATCAACGGCGTTATAACCACAACTCATAAGAAGAGGCATAGGTATCTCAGTTCCACCTATTTCATTATTTACTGTTGAAAAATGACCGTAATTACCTCGTGCTTGTAGAGGCTCAGTTGCGTCATAACTATTTGTAAAATTAGGAAAGCCTTTGTATTTAAAACCGTTCAAATGTTGATTTATTCTAACAATTGCGTCCCAACTTCCAATTGTTGATGCTGTTGTTTCATCTAGTTTTGGGGTTGGCATGAAGTAATCAGTATCTTTCATATAATACTGAACTATCAACTTTTCGGTTATTTTTTCATCAATTGTTATACTCGCTCCGGTGATCCCTTGCTGATTTACAATTGATTGAAGACAAGTAATTTGAGTGCCTGTTGGTAAATTAATTGAATTAGGTAATTCATATCTAAACCTATTATTACTATCATTCAATAATTTAGAGTTCTTGGCATTTATATCAATATAGAAGGAAGACATTATATTATATATAATAGACTTTTTTTTAAAAAATACTGATTTTACCATACTTTTATTAAAAGTATTACATATCACTTAATACAACACTCATATTACCATTAGGCTGAGTTTTAACATTCAATACTCTTGAAACACCTACAAAGTAAGTTGCGTTCGCCGCCTTAAGGTCATCTGGCGCACAAACAACATTTGTACCGCTGAACCAGTCTGTTGTCTGAGCGGCGTGTCCAGTCGCGTCATAAATTACACGGATTGGATAATCTCCAATAAATCTACCGCCACCTCTAACTTTTGGTTCTCCATTACGGAGGTCAAGACAAAGTGGTTTGAACTTTCCTTGTAAGCCAAGTTCAGGTGGTGAAAGAAGTGAAGCCTGTGTGTTAGGGTCATTCATAAATACTGGCTTAACAACCTGTAAATCTTTGTCTAATGTGTAAGAAACATTATTATAAAGTTCAACTGGATTTGTAATTGATCCCGCTGTGAAAATATCAACTCCATTTACATTATACTGGAGAGCCTCTCTTGATACACCATCGCAACGCTGACCTAAGAAAATCTTATCATAATAATTTTGTGCGAAACTTGATGCGTGTTCGAACTGTTTGAATCCCTGAATGTAATGGCATTCCATATTTACTACATTAATACGGTGTTCGGTTCTCTGTTTTGTGTTTGCGGTTCTAGCATCAACGCGTTTTTTAACATTAAGTGGATTAATAAAATCTAACATATAACCACCTTCTTGTCTTGTCTGTTCGAGAACGCTGTTATTAACACGGGCTGGAAGGACTAAGTAATCAACAAGCAACTGAACTTCGTGGAAGGCGACATCACCTGCGGAGGCAGCCATTCTTTCACCCCCAGCAAAGTTAGTTTTTGAAATATCATTTACATAGTCTTGTGGTCTGTTAGAGAACTCAAAAGTAATATGTATTTTATACTGTGAGAAAACAAAGAGTGGTATTTCACGGTCTCTGAGAAGAGGTAAAATCATGCCTAAAGGAATACCGACTTTTACTGAATTATCAGCATCAGCCTGAATACTCATAGAATTAACACCAGCACCGGAACCGTCAGCAGTAGCACCAAAGTTGATACCTGAGTTTGTGTTATCTAACTGAATAGCACCGGTTAATTGACCGTCTCCAGCACCGTTGGACTGTAATACTTCATACTTAGCCTGATTTTGTAAATAATGACCTAATTTTTTGTTTTGAACTGCGGGGGTTTCACGGAGAAGTGAGTTAAGTGTAGCCCATAAATTAACATCTTCAATACGCTGAACCTGAAAGTCTCCAACCTGAAACTCTATGGCGGACAAAGCACCAAAGGCTCCATTAACAACGTTGAGACGCTGTGAATTACCTGAGGACTGGCTCATTTTGAATAAAAGCATAGTGTTTTTGTCTAAAAATGATGAAGCATCAAGTCTGAACTGATAACGGAAGTTTGATGAAACGATTGGGTCGAGAAGCTCTGTTCTTATATCTACGATACTGTCTTCATCAGTAATTGAATAATCAGTTAATCTATTCATAGCATTTTGTGAGAGAGAAGCCATTTTGATAATATAAATTACTAATTTAATTTAATTTTATTATTTTAAACTAATAGTTAAATGGTTGAGACTTGGAGAAATAAGTTTAATAAAAAACACGGATTTGATAAAAATGAAAGTCATTCAATAAAAAAGATTGCGGAGTTAAGCGGTATTAAATATAAAAACGCTCTTAAGATTGTAGAGAAAGGAAAAGGTGCGAGATTATCAAATCCGCAGTCAGTAAGAAGCGTAAGTGATGGTAAGAAAAGGGGCGGTTCAAGTTTGAGAGGTAAGATGTCTGGGGGACAGTGGGGCGTTGCGAGGTTATATTCAGCCGTTATGGGCGGTAAGGCATCAAAAGTTGATAAGGATTTGTTGAATTGAATAATTTTATTTTCTCAATAAAAAATATCAAAAAAATTATTTCCAAAATGTAATTCCTATTGAAGCCGATTGTTTGTGTTGATTTACCTACCCACCTTTTATTTGTTTTCAAATATCTTGGACTTTTTACTTTCACTTGAGTTCAATAATAAATCTAAAGTCATGCCGTATATAAATAAATAATAAATAGTAAATACAGTTGCTCCAATTAAAATAGGCATTATAGTTCTGCTAATGTCTTACATTTTTTATTATTATTTATTACAGTATTAATATCAGTATCATAATCTTGATTTTCTTGCGGAGTATTACAACTACTTTCAAAACAACATCTTAATTTAAAATTACACTTAGTTAATGCTTTTATTACTTTTACAAAGCCATTACATAGTTCTCTTACAATTAATAATTTTCTCATCTTTTGCTACTATAATCCAAACTTTTTTTTATAACTGGCTATATTACTCCGTAATGAAGTGCTATCACCCCATAAAATATAATAACTTAAATACCCTGCTCTAGTTGGGTCATTTGTTCTCAGATCTTTTGCGTGTCGGCTTCTATAATTTTTACGGCGGTCTTTGTCTTTGTGTTGTGTGTAGTCCTTCATAGGTCTGTATCCAAAGCGTGTTGTTTTTGTTCTTTCAGTCTTTTTGTTTTTAAAAGTTGCTTCATATTTAAAATTACCCTTATCAGTCTTTTTAACACTAATTAATTTATAATCACTCATAATAATAATTTATAATATAATGTTATTAATAATGAAATTGAATAAGTGTGAAATGATACAAAGAAAAATAAATGAATATGTAATTTGGTTAAAAGAAATCTATTACAACTATTATTATTGTGATAAATGCGGTAAGAAGAAATAGATTACTTATCAATTTTCTTTTTTATTCCAATTCTAATTCTTTCTTTTTTGTCATTCCATTTGTTAATCTTACAATTTCTTGTATATCTTCTTTTGTTTTTGTGAATTGAACTTTGTGTTCGCTTTTCTTTGTATTATTACCGTGAATAAATGGAACACTCGCACAGACGGAACATTTCTTTTGATGGAGTTTGTAAAACAATTTCAATTGTCGGTCTTCACGCCCCCGCTGATTTTTAACTAAGCCACACTGGAACTGATAATTGATTATAACTGATGAGCGATTACACGATTTTGGCATTCTTGTTCTCGATGTCTCGATATATGTGCCTTAATCAGCCGGTCAAAATCAAAATCAATTTTGTTTCCCGTTTTTCACTCACCTGTAAATAACATTACAGTAGATACAGGTTCCTGAATATTTGCGATGACTGATGACTTTTTTTACTCCATTTTCAATCTTATATACTTTTGGACTTGAATAGACTTCAAAAGCATCATCGCTCCAATAATTTTTATTACAACTATCACAAGTAAAACTGATACATTCTGGATAAGTTTTTTTAATAGAGAAGGTTTTTGTGTTTTTATATACTAGGCTCATCTTATAATATCAGGGTCAAAGGGTAAAAATGAAAATCAATTTTGTAAAATCTCAAAAATTAATTGCGACAATTATTAAATCAAAGTTCTTTAAGTCCATTTAAAAAAAATATATTACATTTAATTGGGTCTTAAATTATTATC
>Ga0181407_1000126_pt1 | contig 24422 bp, 35 predicted proteins | sample 30SPOviralmetaG_FD_130136 | JGI IMG/M metagenome (GOLD analysis project Ga0181407, IMG submission 130136) | Marine viral communities from the oligotrophic San Pedro Time Series (SPOT) site, San Pedro Channel, CA, USA - 30 SPOT_SRF_2012-01-26 | ecosystem: Environmental > Aquatic > Marine > Strait...
ATTCAAGAAAAAGACCCAACCTTTACTGAGGAAATGTATAGACAATATGCAACCTCGTATAATGCTAATGATTTATTAGGTTTGTTGGGGCATTATGGGACTTCAACCCCAAGTGTTGTTCCTTCTTTTAACAACTATTACCAAGATATTGGTGGAGGTTTTAACCCAGTTGATAACCTTACAATTCCTGGGGATACAACTTACACATTTTCATGGTATGTTGGTGATTCTTTTATTGGAGAAGGAGATATTATATTACTTGACATTTATAATGTAATAAATTGTGATGAGTATTTTTATACAACCTTACAGGTTGAAACAGCTTATGGGGCGGTTTTTAAACGAGATATGTTGTGTTATTATCAATTTGTATCTGGATTAGCATTACCCCCATGTGAATGTCCTGAGGGGGTTGATTGTTCTTCCCCATTTAGTATATTTTCTCAGGAAACTTTCTACCCAGATGTGCCAGATTATTTCTACCAAACCCAATATGCCACTTGGGACTTAAACCAAGACAATTCTATTGATACTCTAGATCTTCTTCTTTTACTTAGTGGGTATGGGGGGTAAAATTTAAAATAATTTTACTTAGGAGGTTTGGTTTCTGCCAAACCTTTTTGTATCTTCACGGTATGAAAATATTTAAACATTATTACGAGGCCGTAATGCATTGCGGTGAAAAGGGTGTTAAAGGATACCGAGTTAAAAAACATCAATCTCGCCCCAATACTACGTTTAATTGGTATGCAATTGATAAAAAAGGAAAACCAGTAAAATGAATAGAGAAGAAACCAAATTAGCAATAAAACTTACGACTGAACAGCGGAAACAAGCTGACGTTATTGAGAAGTATTTATTGGATAACCATACAGACATATATTGTAGAACAAAAAGAACCCATATAAAAGAATGGGTATTAAAACAAAGATGAGTAAATTAGAACAGCACAGAAAAACTTGGCAAGGCAAAAGTGACGAGTGGATGTATGAAAGACTTGCTCTTGAATTAACACAAAAGGTTGAAGCAATACACAAGCTACTTGCAGAGAATAAGGAACTACGTTTAGAACTAAACCAAATGAAAGATGATAAAAGTTGATAAGTTTGATAAACTATTTCTATCTCAGATGCAAAGAGATGCATACACCTTTCATGTTGGTGACAATAACTGTAGGGATATTAAGGTTGGGGACGATATTGAAATAGATGGTATGGTTGGCAAGGTGGAGTCCTTGGAATGGTTTGTAAAAATGTTTAATGGACTAGATGGTAAACCATTAAAAGGAGATAATGTAACAATTTTAATAAACCAAAACAAAGATGAGTAGAATCAAAATACAAGTACTAGACCCAACAGGTATTCCAATACATGAAATTGAAACAAAGTATCCGAGTGACCAATTAGATAGATTTCTAAGTCAAAATAGGATAGTCATTATTAGTGATGAAGAGACAATTCATTATGTCTCAAAGGAACATAGATGGAATCCATTAAACCAAAACAAAGATGAGTAAGGAAAAACTTGTTGGTATGATATGTAAAAAGAGGTTGCAAACTCTTGAGGAGAACCACCCATTTTTTGGAATAAAGAAAGTCCTCACACCTAAATTCATTTTTTAAACAAAACAAAGATGAGTAAAGAAATAGAAAATATTTTATTTGATGTATATGAAAAGGGTGTAAAACAAGAAGATTGTGACCTAACAGGAGTATATGAGAAATTGATAAAACTATTAAACCAAAACAAAGATGAAACTACCTAAATGGAAATTAAAGTTAATGGAAGACTTAATCAAAGGTAAAGTTGCTTTAGTTAAAACTAGAATGGGTTATCAATATAAAACAAAACAAAGATGAATATAGAAAGATATAAAGAACTACGCCAACAATGGCTAGACCGTTTTAGTGAAATGAATGCTTATGATATAGATTTGTTTTCTTTTATTAAAATGATGGGACACCCCCTTGTTTTTGACTCAGAGCTACGTGAACTTGCAAAACAAGCAGATAAAGATGATGAATAAAGTAGAACTCTTAGGACATTACGGGTCAGATATAACTCATGCCCAATCAGCGTGGACATCCACTAGTAGAGACTTAACCGAAGATAAACTAAGTCGAGTAGATAAACTACTTAATATGTTGGCTTCTGAGGGTCATCATACACCATTTGAAAAATCCTCACTTCACTTTTTAGTAACAGTAGATCAAGCAACCCATATCCACTTACTTAAACATAGAATTGGAGTATCAATTAATGGTGAGTCGGCTCGCTATAAAGAACTAAAAGAAGATAAAACTTACATCCCGGATGATTGGCCACGAGAGTGGGAAGAAAAACTCCTTGATCTTTCTCGGGTAACAAACATGGCATATCATGAGTGTATAGAAGCATTAGCTCCTGTGGTGGGTAGGAAACGAGCTAAAGAATCAGCACGTTTCTTTAAAATGTTTAATTCTCAAATTACAATGGATGTTACGTTTAATTGGAGATCATTTTATCACTTCCAACAACTTAGAAACTCAGAACATGCTCAAATTGAGGTAAGAGAGTTAGCTCAAGAAATGTTAGATATTGTAAAGAATTTAGAAGGTAACCCTTTTGAAAAAACTATTGAAGCATTTAAATTATGAGAGGAAGACCATCCACAGTACCCCCCGTGGCTAAATTAGATTATATTTTGGATTTTGACACTATAACTTATACTTTTAAAAATGGTAGAATGGTTATGTCTGAAGTTAAAGATGATCCAAAAGACCCTCATGTAATATTGGAAAAATATGCAAAGAAGATTGATAAACTAAAGGAACCTGTGTATATTAATGGGAGGAAAAAGAGAATAACTAAAGCAGATAAACTTGAATTGGGAAAACTCCAATCTAAGTATGATGAATTGCATTATAAGTTATGGCCTGAAGACAAACCAAAAAGAAAATATAAAAAGAATAAATGACAGGATCACAATATTGGGCAGGTAATGATTTTTCTGCGTTTGAATTAGTATCTTACCAACGTAGTATAGCAAATTTTATAGAAATTTTGACGGGGATTAATATCCCCGTTACTTATGCTACTAAAGGTGATTCAAAAACCGATGGGAAGTCTGTAGTTATATCATCGGATATCAATAAAAACACACTAGATTCAGTGGTGGGGTTGGCTCTTCATGAAGCTTCCCACATTCTTTTAACAGATTTTGATCTTGTCCAACAATTTTCCACAAAAATATGCAAAATTACTAAAACTAACATGACCCATGATGATATTAAGTTATGTTTTATGTTATTTAATTTTGTAGAGGACAGGAGAATTGACCATTTTGTGTATTCTACATCACCTGGTTACAGAACATACTATGATAAGATGTACGAGAAGTATTTCTTTAGTGAAAGCGTTGATAACTTGCTTAGGGAATCATATAAAACCCCAACTAAGGACTCATATCTGTGTAGAATCATTAACCTTTTTAATAAAAACAACGATTTAAACACATTACCTGCGTTAAAAGATGTATATAATGTGGTTGATATAACCAATATTGATCGTTTAAAATCCACAAGAGATTCGCTAGATATTGCGATAGAAATATATAATCTAATAAAACCTCATATTATAGAAAATGATGATAAGGTTACTGAAAATGAGAATTTAAAACAACAAGAGAATTTTATAAAGGGTCAAGTTAAAAAGAATAATCTATCCAAAAAGAAACAACAACAAATACAAAAAATTGCTAAACTTAAGTTTAAAAGAAAAAGTATTGATGGTACTAATATCTTGGATCTTAAGTTAGACCACAATTTATTAAAATCTGTTGGGTTGGGGTGTATTGATTTTAAACCATCCACACAGGAACAAAAAATATCACATATTAATGAAGGGGTTAGGTTAGGAAAAAGACTAACCAAAAAACTTCAATTATTAAATGATCCACAACAGGAAAAAGTTTCATACAAAACAAGAGGTCAATTAGATATTAAACGATTGCCCTTATACTCATCTGAGAATAATATTTTCCATACTATAAGTCAACACCAAACACAACAAAATGATTTTCATCTAAGTGTGGATTTGAGTGGTAGTATGAAAGGTCCAAAGTTTGTAAGATCTTTAAAGTTAGCCGCTGCATTATGTTATTGTAGCCTAAAAATAAAAGATTTTAATTTTAGTTTATCTTTTAGAACCACGAACACTTATGGAGAAGAAGCTATTCTAATAAATGCTTTTAATTCTAGAAAAAATTCTCTAAGAGACATTTATTTACTTAAGGGATTAGAACCACTAGGAGGAACACCCGAAGGAGTATTATTGGAACATGTTTCTAAAAAGCTACCTAAAAACAGCTATATATTCAGTATCACAGATGGGGCTCCTAATTACAAAAGTTCAGTTGTAGAATCTTCCATTCATACTAAAAAATGTGTAAGTCGGATAAATAAAGCGGGATATAAATTGGTTTCTTTCTTTGTTAAGGGAACCTATGATAAAGAATCTGCTTATAAGAATTTCGTTGAGACTTACAAGAAAAATGGACATTTTATTGATATAAATAATATAAATGAAGTGTCAAAATCCATCAATAGTATCCTATTAGATAAGGTTTCTTAATTTTTTTCATATGTAGTATTGAAATTTTAATATTAATAAAATGGATAAATACTCTATTATCGAAGCTTTAAATTCTATTATTGACGGTATCGGGTACGAAGAAATATCTTTATTAGATACCCAACATCAACTAAAAGAATTAGTTGATGACATTAATGAAAGTCTAGAAGATGATTGGGACGGAGATTTTCTTAATGATTTTGAATAATATCCATTACTAAATCTTATCTTATGGCTCAAAAAAGAGTTAAAAAAACTACAAAAAAAGTAGCTGAAAAAGTATCAGCTGTAAAAAGAATAATCAACGCTGTAAAAGCTTGGTTATTAGCAAACGGGGTAGAAGGTATTCTTGGTGTTATTGCCGGGGTTGCCCTCTGGATTTTTGGTTACAAAATTTATGCAGGTTTTGCATTTGGTGTGTTTGCCACACGTAACTGGGATTTTATAAAAGGATGGGTACTTAAATTATTAAACAAATAATATAGTGATAAATTTATTTATTTGAGGGGCCTAGTGCCCCTCTTATATTCTCAAATACTCCTAAAAATGAAATTAATTACTTTTATACTTATTTTTTGTAGCACTATAACTACATACTCCCAATCCATTATGTCATTCTATGATAAAGAGCCATATGCTACTGTTGAAAGTAAAACAAAAAGACAAAAATGGGCTGATGTAGAAGTAATTGCTGGGACTGTTTTGGTACTTGGGGGTACCTACCTTTATACACAAAATAAATTTCATACACAAGGTGCCTATATCCCCTGTTTTGTAATAGGGGGTGTTTTAACCATAGAAGGAAGCCGCATGTTGGTTTCTATAGGGTCTAAACAAGACAGATATATTACCAGATATGTAAGGAGAAAACAAAGATTTAATAAAAGGAAGAGATAAATTTTAAAGAATTAAGTTTTTGTGTATTTTTTAATATTTATCATCAAAACGGTTTTACTTAAAATGTTTAATTAAAGGTAAAATCGAACTATGAGTTGTCATACATTAGAGGAAGTAAAATCAGCCGTTTTATCAAAAGGATATAAATGGTTTGAAAACGGAGATTATAACTTAAACTTAGTTGGTATCCGTAACTCAGAAACAGAAAACTTAGTAACCAACAAATTTGATGATTGCGTTACTGTATCATATAAAGTCGATGGAGAGTGGAACTTCCATTGCTTTAAAGCAACAACAGACCCAGGTACTCACTGGACTGAAAATCTTTTAAATGAAAACGGTGTTGCTATTCTAGTTCCAGACCAATATAGAGGTTCTCACACAATTGGTCTTCACCAAGGTAAATACAAAGCCCTCAAACAACAGAAATCAGTAAAAGTATACAGAGATAAAAATAAAGATGATGTATACGATTTACTTGAAGAAAACATTCATGAGGGTATCTATGGTATAAACATCCATAGAGCAACAGCACATGGAGAGTCAAAACAAGTTGATAAATGGAGTGCTGGATGTCAAGTATTAGCCAAAACAGCGGATTTTAATAAGTTAATGGAATTAGCTCAAAAATCAGCAGATATGTATGGTAATTCATTTACTTATACACTAATCGAATCAAAAGATATATAAGTTTGGATTTACTCAATTGAGTTAAAATCCATATGTTTATTAATAAAGGTTTCATTCTAATGGTTTTTACCCACAGGATGGAACCTTTTTGTAGTTTATAATTAAAAGTTAATAAAATAATGGCAAAAGAGTTAAATGAAGACACAGGGTTTAAGGTTAGTGTAAAAACCCTTGCAGGTATAGGGGTAGCGCTCGCTACTATTATTGGGATGTGGTTTACACTTCAGGCAGATATAGCAGAAGCTAAAGCACTCCCATTACCACCAGATCCAGAAATTACTAGAATGGAGTTTGATATGAAGGACCAATTAGTCCGTCAAACAATTATGTCAACCCAAGAGGACGTTACAGAACTCAAGGAAGATCTTGATCGTATTGAGGCAAAAATAGATAAATTAAAATAAAATGAAATATTTAGTTACAATCCTACTGTTTCTTCTATCTGTATCAACTACCCCAACTTCAAATTTAGAAGAAAAACCCAATTTATGTAATGACGACATTTGTGTAATCCAGTTTAATGCTGGGTTTAATTCTGCAAATGAGGTAAAATGGTTAGATGAACTAACAGATTGTTCTACTACAACAGTAGACATTATGAAAGATCCAAATTTACCACAAGATTATAAAATAGTAGTTGTGCCCACTATCTTAATTTTAGAAGATGGCGCTGAAGTAGCGAGGTTCCAAGCAAATATTATGATGTCTATGGAGGCTACCCAGCAAGAAGTTCAAGAATCCATAGATGAAATCATAATGAGCAAATTTTAATGAAACATTTACTAACTACCCTCTTATTATTTATTGGTCTTACAGCATTGGCTCAGCCAGCTTATTTAGATCTTTTTATTCAATTTGATAATTATCCCCAGGAGAATAGCTGGACAATTCAAGCTATATCCCCAGATCAGGATACTTCATTAGTAGCACAAAATCCCAGCTATAATTTTCCTGTGTTTCAAAATGGCACTACTACCGAAAGAATCTTACTCCAGGCAAATACTAATTACATATTTACTATGTTTGATGAATTTGGAGATGGGATATGCTGTGAATACGGAGAGGGATTTTTCTCCGCAGGTAATGATTGTCAGGGGCCAATTTTTGGAGATCCCCTATTTGATTCTGGCGAAGTAAGTTATGATTTTGTATTGCAACCATGCGCCTTGCCTGTTTTTGATGTAACTTTTCAATTAGATTTAAATGGTGCCCCAGAAGAAATAATTAACCCAGAAATTAATGGTGAATTTAATGGGTGGTGTGGTAATTGTAATACTATGCAAGATGATGATGGGAATGGTATTTGGGAAACTACTATATCCTTACCTGAAGGTACTTATCTTTGGAAATTTTCCTCTAATAATTTTCAGTTTCAAGAATCACCTGCTGGGGTTAATGAATCTCCTTGTTTTTTTCTTGACCAAAATGGATTTGTTAATAGAACACTCACAGTAGGAGCAGAAGATGTGGTCTTACCCCCATATTGTTGGGAATCATGTTTACCATGTGGAGGAATTCCTGGATGTACCGATCCAAATGCTCTTAATTGGAGCCCCTGGGCTAATTTTGATAATGGTTCCTGTATATCTCAGACAGTAGAATGTGGGATTAGTGAAACTTTAATTGAAATAATAGTAACTCCTGATAATTTTGGTGGAGAAACTAGTTGGATTTTATATGGAGATAATGGGGGTATAGCCTCTGCCCCAGTAGGTACCTATGCTGGTGCTGCTCCTGGTATTCCTATTACAACTGCTATTTGTGTTCCTATTGGACAGCCTTATGACATTGTAATAGAAGATTCGTATGGAGATGGGATGTGTGGTTCATGTTCTACAAATAACCCAAGTCTTATTAATGGTAATATAGTAATTTTAGATTGTAACGGAGATGAATTGTATAACACACAAGATCAATACCCTGATGGGAATTTTGGTTACATAGGAGGTTCTGAGCAATTTATCCCTGCAGTATGTACAGAAATAAATGAAATTATAGGTTGTACAGATCCAAATTACATAGAATATAACCCCGAAGCTATTATAGATAATCCATTTGAATCATTTTGTCAAACTCCTATAGTTTATGGTTGTTTAGATGATACTCAATTTAACTACAACCCAGAAGCAAATACTGAAGATGAAATAATAGTCTGTGATTTTACCTTAAAAATTACAGATGGTGTAGGTGATGGTTGGTTTGGTAGCTGGTTAGGAATTTATCAAGAAGGTTGGGTTTCACCTCAATATAAGATGGGCCCTGATGATGGTTTTGAAGAAACATTTAGTGTTCCTTTAAATTCTGTAGATGGTACTAAAATTTACTTCTTTGTTACCCCACAATCAATCAATTCAGCTCAACAATGTGGGTTTACATTAACAAACCCAGAAGATGAAGTTATCATTGATATTCCTTTCTTTAATATAATTCCTTTTATAAATGAAAGTGGGTGGTATGTTTATGAAATTGAACCTTATTGTGGTAATTCTTGTGAACCATACATTTATGGGTGTACAGATCCTACAGCAGTTAATTTCTTAGAAGAAGCTAACACAGAAGATAACTCTTGTTATTATACTCCTGGATGTACTAGTGCTGGTTATTTGGAATATTACACTCAAGGATTTGAAGCTGATTTTGATAATGGTGATTGTCAAGTATTAGCTGTATTTGGATGTACTGACCCAGATGCCTTAAATTTTGAAGAGACAGCAAACGTAGATAATGAAACTTGTGTTCCTAAAATATTTGGTTGTACTAATGAGTTAGCATTTAACTTCAACCCACTTGCTAATACAGATGATAATTCATGCATTCCTATTATAGAGGGATGTACAGACCCAACTGCACTGAATTATAATTTAGAAGCTAACACTGAGGATTTTAGTTGTGTACTTCCTATTTTAGGGTGTACTGATCCCGAATCTTTTAACTTTAATCTATTAGCTAATACAGATGATGGGTCTTGTGAAGAAGTAGTATTTGGTTGTACTGATGAAACTGCTTTTAACTATGACCCACTAGCTAATACAAATGTTGGGTGTGAGTCATTTATTGAAGGTTGTACTGATAATGAAGCTTTAAATTATAATCCACAAGCCAATACAGATGATGGTTCTTGTATAGCTGCTGTGTTTGGTTGTACTGATGCTACAGCATTTAATTATGACCCATTAGCCAACACAGATAATGGATCATGTGTAGAAATAGTATTTGGTTGTTTAGATGAAACAGCATTAAATTATAATCCTTTGGCTAATACTGATAATGGATCTTGTATTCAAATAGTAGAGGGTTGTATGGACCCGTTAGCACTTAATTATAATGAATTAGCTAATGTTGAAGATGGTAGTTGTATAGATGCTATTTATGGTTGTACTGACTCAACAGCATTTAACTATAATGAATTAGCAAATGCTGATAACGGAACTTGTATAGATGTGGTTGAAGGTTGTACAGACCCAACAGCATTTAACTACAACCCAGAAGCCAACACTGAAGACTTTAGTTGTATTGAAATAATATATGGTTGTACTGATCCTCAAGCAGCTAACTATGATGAAGAAGCAAATACCGATAATGGTACTTGTGAAACTGTATATGCCAATTGTGTGGATTCAGTAGTTGAAACATACAACTTACTAGGTTTTCAAAATGAATGTTTTGCTTGGGTAATTGATGTTAGCCCAAGTTGTTGTAGTAATGAATGGGCTGATGGTTGTCAAACATTATATAATTACTGTGATGAGAATACAGTTACTAATATAAAAGAATTTAGTGAAACACAAATAGTTGTATTCCCTAACCCAACAAGAAATATAATTACTATAGCAAGTAGCTTGCGTATAAACGCAGTTCTATATAATTCCATAGGACAGTCCGTATTACAAGAAACTAACGTAAATCAACTTGATTTAAGTCAATTTGAGGCAGGTATTTATAACTTGATTCTAACATATAATGATCTTAAGTTTACTAAAAAAATAGTTAAGCAATGAAAAAACTTTTAATTACCTTAATCTTATTTTGTTGTATTCCATTCTTATCACAAGCACAACAGCTTAAAGATTGGGGTAAAAAACAACTTAAATTTGCTACCTTTTATACAGCAGTAACAGGTAATAACTCACTAGCGGATGTAAGTGTTTATTCTATAAACCCATATAGTGGTATTTTAGAAGAGAACATTGAATCTACCCCCTTTGATTATACTTTTGCTTTTGGTGTTAGAAAAATTGCTCGTTTAGATTATGAAAACAGAAAAAATGTGTTCTATGATGGTACCGAAACCTCAGTTTCGGATGCAGCTACTGTAGGTAATGTAGAGGGTTTAGAGTATCTATTTGAGTTTGATTATAAAAGACAACAAGGAAGAAAATTTGTTGATCAACAACACTTCTTAAGATATGTACATGATCATTGGATCCTGAAAGTGGAATATGTTCAGGATGGGTTTGCCGATCTAAAGTATTTTGAATCTTCACAACGTTATAGATACAACATAGCTAAAGAATTTTCATTAAATGCTGGTTTAGTTCAACGTTTCTCTGAACCATATGGGTTTGATCCTTTAGATGGTTTAGTAGGAGCTGATTTTACTAACATAGCTATTGATCAAGGATACACTACTAATTTTGAAGGAGAATGGGTTAACCCAGAAGGTGAAATAATAGCTGAAAATAATATAGTGTGGAATGCAGTAGCACTTCCTAATGTATTGAATGAGTATGTTGAACAAGAAAGAGAAACATTACCTAACCAATGGAACTACTCATTAGTAATAGGATATGATTATTATCATTACACTAAAACATTTTGGTTCCATTCTTGGGCTAGTGTATTACCACTCCACGTAAGCACTAAAAATGAATATTCATATTCTAATTTTATAGATGGTAATACTTGGTTTGACTACACAGGTGGTTTAATTTTAGGATGGCAAGTAAATAAAAGATTAGGCCTCTTTTCAGAGGGAAAATACCATAAGTACTGGAATCGTACATGGCATGATTTTTCAGTTGGTTTTAATTATAGAATAATTTAAAACAATACAATTATGGCATTCAAAGATATTTTTAAAGACGAAAACGACATTAACGAAAAATCTGTAGTAGGATTTTTAGCATTTGCAGTAATGACTTTATTTGCTTTTGTAGATCTTGCAACAGGCTATTTCGGAAAAGATCTTGTTATTAACGAACTAATTTACAACTCATTTGTTTTTGTAACTTTAGGTTGTTTTGGGATAGCAGGAATAGAAAAATTTGCTAAAAAATAATGTACGAATATAAAGCAATTGTAGATAGAGTAGTTGATGGTGACACAATAGATGTCACCATTGATCTCGGATTCAAAACATGGAAAAAAGTACGTGTTAGAATGGAAGGAATAAATACCCCAGAGTCTCGAACAAGAGATAAAGAAGAAAAGAAAAAGGGTTTAGCCGCTAAGGATAGACTAGTAGAAATTTTAGAATATAATAACAATGAATGTATTCTTAAAGTTTCGGGGATAGGAAAATTTGGAAGAGCTATAGCCATAGTTTTAGTAGAATCTCTTTCCCCATTAAACGGAGAAGATGGAATTACTCTTATAGATGTAAATAAACAACTAATAGAGGAAGGACATGCTGTTAGTTATGATGGAGGAAAAAGATAATTCTTAGTTCTTTTTATATATTTATAATAAAATACCTTAACATACCCACATGGCCAACGATAATTTTTACGGATATTCAAATAAAAAGCCAGAATTAACATTACCAAATGGTAATATTGACGCTGCATTTGAAAAAATCAACCCATACGAATTCAGAAAAGGAATGGATTACGAATTAACTAAAATGGGTTGTAGAAATCTCCATTCATCTACTCCTAAGCAACGTGAAAACGCAACTACTATCGTTCTTAAAAAATTGAACGAAATGGGTGGTTATTATTCAAATATGATTGCTTACGAAACTGAATATAGAGGTAGAGAAGATAAACCTAGCTTTAAGAAGTTCGTTGAAGGTATGGCTGATCATGGGATGAAAGAAGTTGATAAAGAGTTTAAATCCGATAAAATGGAAAAAATTAAACTCAAAGAAGCTATCAGTAAAATGGTTAAAGAGGAATTAAGAGAAACAAAATCTACTTATAATGTGCCTCCTACATTCCCTATGGATGATGGTTATACAGATTTAGATTATAATAAGATTAGAGCATATATAGCTACTAAAAAGGGACAAGATTTTGCAGATGATTTTATGGATACGTCCAATAAGGGTTTTTATGAGAATGTTATAGCATTTCTAGGTATGAATGAAGACCCAACAGATGAGGAAGTATTTAATTTTGTGGATGGAGAAATCGAAAAAGATAGAACTATTACTAGTGATGAACTTTTAAATATTATAAAAGATAATCGAGCAGCTTTAGACATGGATCCTAACCTTGGTGGTGATATGGTACAATTATTTATTAAATTCGGAGATAAAATCCCACAAGCAGAGGTTGATAACCTTTTACGTTTTTTAGAAGAAAATAAAACCCAAAACCCAAATAAAATGACCAAAAAAGAATTAGACAAAATGATCAAGGAGGAGCTAGATGCTTACCTTCGTGAAGAAGACGAAATTGAAGTTGATGTTGAAGACGATGCCGAAGGTGGTGAGTCAGAAGACGTACTTCGTAAAATCTATGACATGCTAAAAGACATGTTTGAAGGTGAAGCAGAAGCCGAAGAAGTAGAGGATGAAATGGAAGACGAGGAAGAAGATGAGGAAGAAATGGATGAGATAGAAGAAGGGATGAAAAAAGATGAGATGGAAGAAGAGATGAAGAAAAAAGATATGGAGGAAGAAATGAAAAAGGATAATAAACTCCAAGAAAGATTCCAAAAATTAGCTAATATAGTTAAAGGCTAATAACCCAAACAAAATTTATGTCAAGAATTGACACTGATAAAATTCTGGTCGAATGGGCATATAGATGTCAGAAGGGGTATCCTGATATGGATAACCCCTCTGATGTTCATATCCTTAAACAGATCCTAAAGGAAAATAATATTGAGTTTCCTGGTATTGTTGTTGAACAAGAGGAAGAAGAAGAAACATTTACTAAGGATGATATCATTAAACTAATTAATTCATCAGAACTTACACCATCTCAACTTAAGCGAGTCTATAATGCTGTTGATGGGGTTGCTTCAAAAGAAGCTATTGATGATTACTTAGACAAGGTTGCTAAAGAATCAAACATTTCTACAGATCAAATACTCAAGTTTAAAAATCTTCTCAAAACTGAAGGTATAGAAAAGGAATTTGTTGAGTATATTAAAAACCCATCTTCATTTGATATTACAAAATCTAATTTTGTAGACCAAGTAAAAGATATTCCAAATGATAAACTACTCACATTATATGAAAAAATGGGTAGTGCTATTGTTGGTAACGTATCTATTGGTCCTGGTGAGGTGTTATTTTCAATTTTATTTGATAATACTAAGAAAAGAGACTCAAAAGGAGACTTAGATGTTAGTGGTAAAAATGTTGAATTAAAAGCATCCACTAGAGGAGCAGGTGCTGTTATAGCTAAGGGTTATAACAGAGGTAATTGGGCAGATACCAAACGTAAAGGTAGATTTGCAGAATTTGTTAGGGACTTAGGAATGGAAGAAGAACCAACTCAGGATGCTTTAAAATATCTTGAGAAAAAAATTAAATGGCCAACTAAACTGTCTCTAATCTACGATAATTATACTGATCAAGAAGAATTTGATAAACAAAAGTTTATTGATGGTATTGAAAAAATCTTGAGTAGGATCTATTCAAAATCTTCATGGTATCCTAATGGGACTCACTTTAATTTAAATTCATATTTTACAGACACCGATTTCGATGAAAACTCATTTATTATTGATTTAACTAAAGAATTAGTTCAAGAATATATAGATCACGAAGGGTTTGATGGATTACTTTTTTCGGATAAAAATGGTAATATTACTTATTTGGAAGAAGATAATATCATAAAAGGAATTGGAACTACTATTAAAGTGTCTGGACCATCTGATGATGTCCCTCGTTTATCATATAAAGTAAAATAAATTTGGATTTTTAAATCCCCCTTTTTACCCCATTTTCTGTGGGGGGGGGGTGAGAGGTCGAGACGGTCCGTTAAATTGTTATATGGAATTAAATTCATTCTGGGATTCCGTAGAAGAGAACCCATTCACCATTTTCTTAGATTATATCTATAAACAGATAAATCTCCATATTTCCTCAAACCACAAACAAATTTTACTACATTCTTTAATGGAGATAGATGCTCTTACTAAAGAGAATCTAGATAAACTAGAAACCATAATGGAAGAAGCAAATCAAATTAAAAAAAATTTGGTTTCCGGGAGATAATTTATTACAATTAACTATATTAAAAATAAAACTATGGCAAGATTTAAACAACAAGCTCAAACAGCTTACGATCGCTTAGAGAATTCAGTGTCTACTCTAGAAAATTTTATTAAAAGAGGTCAAAACGCTGAAGCACTCCAATACATTAAAGATGGTCAATTCAAAGATTGTATGGATTATCTTCAAAATATTATTGAAATTGAGGCGGATGGTAATTTTCAAAATAAAACAGGATTTTTAGGATAAGATGATTCCAGCAGAACAAATACAACAAAATTGGGATCGTTTGATCCAAGTTATAGAACATTACATTAAAGATGATCGTAAAGATGAATTAATTTCACTTTACAACGATCATAAAGAACGTATCATGATGGCTCCGGCGTCAGCTAAAAACTGGCACCACTCAGCATTTCCAGGTGGTTATGTTGATCATGTTTTAAGAGTTATCAAAGGTGCCCTTAAACTCCAAAATTTATGGACAGAAATGGGTACTGTTGATAATTCATATACTGAAGAGGAGTTGGTGTTTGCTGCTATAAACCATGACTTAGGTAAAATAGGTTATGATCAAGACAATGCTGAATATTATGTGCCTAACGATTCAGATTGGCATATTAAAAATCTCGGTCAGGTTTATAAGTACAACACCAACATCCCTTCAATGAAGGTTCCAGACAGATCTTTGTTTTTACTCCAAAGTAGAGGAATCAAAGTAACTGAGAACGAATTCTTAGCAATCAAATTGCATGATGGGATTTACGACGAGGCAAATAAGTTCTACTTTATGGCAGGACAAAAAGAAACTCGTTTACGTACTCACTTACCACTTCTTTTACACCATGCGGATCACATGGCATCTCAAATTGAATTCGAAATGTGGGTAGGGAATAACCCATTTAATGATATTCAGAGAGCAAAAACCAAACCTGTAAACGCTTCAAAAGCGGATAAAACAACACGTAAAGCCAAAGCAATCAAAGTAGAAAACAACCCAAGATTAACAACAGCTACATTGGGTGTTATTGATTCATTTTTTAACGACGACGACGAATGATTGGATTAACTATAGCATGGGTACTCGTAACTATTATGGTATTTGTAATTACCATAATGGCTTACGGTATTCGTAATTTACTTAGAAAAAACGAGTCACTAGAGGATTTTGTTGCCTCTCAAAGTGAAATGATTGAACAAAGTAGTAAACGACTTGATGAAATTGATGAAAAAGGATTTTTTCGTGCTGACGATGAGATTGGATGGTTTTTTTCTCAAATAAAAGAAATCCAAGATAGCTTAAATAACTTTAGATTAAGATAGAATGGGGAGAAAAAAATCAAAAAAGAACTATTTTACACAGGATACTGAAAATGCTATATTAGAATATTTAGCATCTGAAGATCAAGCCGAAAGAAACAAAATATTTAATGATCGTATTTACTACGCATTATATAAACTCGCTGAAAATCTCATCCACACCTTCAAATTTTACTATACAGAAGTAGATGATTTAGAGGATCTAAAACACGAGGTTATTACATTCTTATTAGAAAAACTATCTTATTTCGATCCAACAAAAGGATTTAAAGCATATTCTTATTTTTCGATTGTAGGTAAAAATTATCTTATTCTCTACAATAACAAAAATTATGCTAAGAAAAAACAAATGGGGGATTTACTTGAGGCCGATAGTGATATCCGAGTAATTAATAACATTGAGCATGACATTCAAAGAGAAGATAAAAAAGACTACTTTCAATACTACATAGAGTACATGGAAGATAATTTAGATAGATTTTATAAAGATCCATTAGACCACCACATCGCCCATTCTGTAATTTACTTGTTTAAACAAAGAGAAAATTTAGAAATATTCAATAAAAAAGCTCTTTACATCTATATTAGAGAAATTACAAACTGTGAAACACCTGCTATTACCAAAGTAGTAAAACAAATGAAAGCTCAATACTTTGAGTTATTTAATCAATACGAAGATATAGGACAGATAGAGGGGTTGTAGGGCTGTATATTTATAACAAAATTAAATATGAGCAACCCACTAGATACCACAGTTTTTGAGGGAAAAACCGTTTCTGATCTATTTAAGGAAATCTACGGCAATTCAAAGAAAAAAGACAAACAAATCAACACTCTTATTTCTGAATTAAAACCCCTTATTCAAGACATAGGAGATGCTCCTGTTGTTGTTCCACTTATAAAAGAGTATTTAGAAATTGGTGTTAAAAATGACGAACACATCATTAAATTAACAGCTATTGTTCAAAGAATGATGAATAATACCGCTGGTGGTGGTAGTGATTCACTCCTCTCAGATGAGGAACTTAAACAACTCCAATCAATAGCGGAAGATATAGCAAAAGGAGAAGATGGCAAGTAATATTCAAAATACTGGTGTTTCAACTAGTACCTCATCTACAGGTGGTACTCGCTCTAATGTTGTTAGGGTATTTGATATTGTTCTAGATGCAAATCACCCTATTTTTGATAACATCCAATATGACCCCACATTAGTTGGAATGGTATTTTATGGAGATAAGGATTTAGATATTACTACTGTTAATAGTTTATCCTTACCCAAAGCCCTACCTAAATTTGGTCCTCAAAAAATACCTCTTAAATATGAATGTGTAAAGATAGAAACTGGTCCCTCACCCGATATTTATACCGATATTGGTGGTAATAATGCATTTAATTATGTTTATTACGGTGAGGTAGTACCCGTTTTTGGAAATTCTGTCCATAATGCTTTACCAAGCCAAAAAAATTTAGCTTCAACCACTCCTACATCTGAAGAGTCGGTTTTAGCCTCTAATGGTACCCCAAATCAATCCCAACCAAAAGAATTATCTTTAGATGACACTGGAAATTTTCAAGCCCAAGATAATGTTAAAAACCTTCAACCATATGCAGGTGATGTAATCACAGAAGGTAGAGCAGGTCAAACAATTAGGATGGGTACAACTAATAAAGAAGGAGCTAATAACTGGAGTGATGGTGATACTTTTGGGGACCCAGTAATGATTATGAGGGTTGGTCAATCAGAGAATCAACAAGGTTCAACTGTGGTTGAGGATGTAAATGGGGATGCTTCATCTATTTATATGTTTGCAAATCAAAAACTCAATAACATACAACTTACAACTACAAATTTTGAGTCTTGCCAAGCAACCTATACAGAAGCAACTGTACCCACAGTTCAATTAACAATATCCCCATTAGAGTCTTTACCCCCTAAACCTATTCCTATCGCTCCACAAGAACCATTCTTGTTAACCGGTTCTATTATAAAAGAAACCTCACCACCACCAGTAACATCTTCTTTTTCTGATGATGAGTTAGTGGATCCTGTGTTTGCTGCGTTGGCTGAGGTTGAGGAAGAAGGTCTATTAATAATAGAAACCACTCCTGGATGGGAATCAAATGAACCAGATACTAATACCCCCATCTCAGATGTCCCTACAAATAACTTAAATGAAAAAGATGCTGCTAGAGTTCTTAACCCTAACAGGATAGGGTATCAAATAGCTACTAAAACCCCATTATATAGTAAATATAAATTTGATGTTGGTTTTGGAAGAGACGATGCCACAGAAGAGGACTCTAAATTATCAAAAATGCAACCTTTTATAGATAATGGTACCATAGTTGAAGTTGGAGATGCAAACACTAATTCCAATAAATTTAGTAGATGGATGGATACTGCAATAATATTTAAGGGTAAGTACTATTTACATAAGACCGCAGCCCCACCATTTTTTAATTGGTTAAATGAATTAGATTATAATAATATAAATTATCACATAACTTCCGCTCTTAGGTTTGGAAAAAACACAGGAGCAGGACCTCATGGATATGGATTAGCTGTGGATTTTGGTAATTTACATCAAATAGTAGATGGTAGTACAAATCTTATAACTAATAAACAAGCTAGAATTAATTCAACTGAATATAGAGAAATTGCTGAAATAGGTAAAAAATATGGATGGTATAATCCTTGGAGGTTATCAGATAGTGGTGGTGATATAGATGAAATATGGCATTTTGAATACTGGGGCGAAGTTTAAATATAAAATAATATGGCATACAAATTTATACAACCAAACGAATACCAAGGAAAACAACTTATCCTAGACAGCGATCGTGTATTATTTCATGGTCGTAAAGATACTATCTTGGTTGCAAATGAGGCTTTTGTTGTCACTGCTGATGAATTACATTCAAACGCTAACAATTTAGCTAAAATAAACTCTCCTTTAGTTTATATTGGACCTGTTGAAAACCAACAAGATCCCAATAACCCAGCAGTAAAAGGAGAAGAACTAGTAGATACATTAGGACAAATGATTGATAAATTTATCCAATTCTTAACAGTCCAATATCCTTTAACAGCTACTACCCCTAATGTTGGTTCTCCATCCCCATCAAACGCAGCTGCTGTTAAACCCCTAATAGGTGAGTTAAATGTATTAAAAAATAGTTTGGATATTATTAAAAGTGATAAAGTATTTATAAAATAAGATTATGGCAATAAGTGGAGCAATAAAAAATATATTAACAACTAACCAGGGGTTAGTAAATCAAGCTAAAGACCAACTCAAACAAGCATCTCTAAATAAAGCTCAAGAGGAAGCCCTAAAAAGAGCACCTGATATCTCAGACTTAACACAACCCTCAGGAGTAAGTGGGATTAGTAATAGTGATATAATTGCTTTAGCTAATCAAGAAACTACAATTACTGACTTACAACAAAAAGCTACAATTAGTACTCCCCTCTCTGTTAAAAAAGTTCAAGAAGTAGATACACTTTATAATAAACTTAAAAATACAACCACATCAATTGATAGTCAACTTAATAGTTTTAATCAACAATTAAATGCCATAAGTAAAAAGGTAGATATAGCTGAATCTTTATTTGGTAAGATAAATCAAGTTATTGAAATTGTAAATCCCTTAATCAACACTCTTAAATTTGCTGTACCTGTAGCAGCCAACGCAGCTATTGCTGCCAGTTCGGGTCCCGCAGCTAGTGGGGCTGTAATAGATAGAGCCCAAAAAGCACGAGATAAAGCTCTTGGGTTTGTTAGTGAATTTGAAAGTATAATAAAAATTTTCACAGATATATTTGATTTTATAAATAAACAAATAAGAGAAATCAAATCCATTTTAGACCCTGCTAAAGTCGTTTTACGGGATACTATATCCTTTATATCTAATATAGTTTTACAATTGGATGGATTTTACAGATTATTTTTATCTCTTCTTAATATTACTGCTAATGAAGATTTAGAAAACGCTGGAACAAACATTATAGATGAAACACCAGACGAAGAATTAGGAGACCTATTATCTAATTTACCAGATGGTGGGAGTATATATAACCAAAACCCACCACAAAAAATATTTGAATTATTAGGAACTCCCCCTAAAACAGGATATAGATACAAAAATATCTCATCAGACGATACTCCTTAATATTTATAATAAAATACCCAAATGACTAAAAAAGACCTTACAAAGTTAATTAGACATGTTGTACGCGAGGAGGTTGAATACGCTGTTAAAAAAGAGATTAAACTTTTAAAAGAAGAATTAAAAGAAACTCAACCTTTAATAGAATCAACCCAACCCCAATCAAAAAATTACACCAATAATGGTGCATTAAATAATTTACTAAATGAAACTGCTTTAAGTTTCTCTAGTAAAGATGCACAAGCTTTTGGAGCAATGCGCCAGGCTGGTCAATCTCCGGTTTCCTTAAGTGAACCTTTCCAACCTATTGGAGGAACAATTACAGACCCTGTAATGCCTGCTGTCAATCCTAATGACCCAGTAGCACAATTCATTAATAAAGATTATAGAGCTGTAATGTCAGCTATTGATAATAAGAAAAATCATAGACCTTAATGGCAATTAGAGTAAGAAATCCAATTAGAATTAACCCTTTAGACACTATTGATAAAGTGGGTGTAGGGGTTAAACTCCCTTTCAATCGAAAGAATGTATTCACCCAGGATTTTACTACTAAAGACCATGCTAAGTCTAAATTAATAAATCTCTTACTCACAGACCCAGGTGAACGAGTTTATCAACCATTATTTGGTGTTGGTTTGAGAAGGTTACTATTTGAGCAAGAAATTGATTCTGAAACTTTAAGAGAAAGAGTTAATAACCAAGCACAAATTTATATCCCGGAAATATCTGTGGATAATATAGAAGTAAGACCAGATGGGCATCTTGTTTTTCTCACAGTAAACTATACTTTATTATTTAATAATGAAAATGATGGAGTTGCCTTAAGTTTTACAAATTCAAACCCTAACACACTATAATAATGGGATATTCTAAGGTAAATAATAAGAATAAGAAAGATATAACTTACCTAAATAAAAATTATAATGATTTTAAGCAAAATCTTATTGACTTTGCTAAAAATTATTTTCCTAATGTGGTAAATGACTTTAGTGAAGCATCACCAGGTACTATGTTTATTGAAATGTCATCGTATGTGGGTGATGTACTTTCATTCTATCTTGATACTCAAATTCAAGAGAATTTTATTCAGTATGCAAAGGAAAGAGAAAATCTATATTCATTAGCGTATAATTTAGGATATAGACCAGCGGTAACAAACCCATCCTCGGTAACACTAGATTTGTTTCAACAAATTCCAGCCAAAGTGGTTGGTAGTACAACATTACCTGATTATGATTATGCCTTAAGGGTTAATCGTAACTCAACATTTTTAGGCCCTTCAACCTTACCTTTCCTCATTCAAGATGATGTTGATTTTAGTTTCAGTAGCTCATTCGATCCTACCGAATTATCAGTTTATCAAATTGATGCCTCTAATAATCAGCCTGAATATTATTTATTAAAAAAGAAAGTTAAGGCAATTTCGGCAGAACTAAAAACCAAAACAATAAGTGTAGGATCTCCAACTAAATTTTTAACTCTTGATATTGAAGATACAAATATTATAGGAATTGAATCTATGGTAGATTCTGACGGAAATACTTATACTGAGGTACCTTATTTAGCTCAAGAAACTGTTTTTGAAGACGTACCAAACGTAGCTGCAAATGATCCTGAACTAAACCAATATAATAACCAAACACCATACTTACTCCGTATCAAGAAAGTCCCTAAAAGATTTGTTTCAAGATTTAAATCTACAGGTGTTCTTCAATTACAATTTGGAGCAGGTGCAACAAGTGGTGACGATGAAGAAATTATCCCAAACCCAGATAATGTGGGTGAAGGAATTTCAGATGGTAGATCGTTAATTGATTTTGCCTTTGATCCATCTAACTTCTTATTTACTAAAACATATGGTGAGGTACCTTCAAACACTACTTTAACTATAACCTACATGGTGGGTGGTGGTTTAGCATCTAATATTGACTCAAACCTTATTACAAGAAAAGGAACTACCTCAACAACCCCAACAGCAGGTAATTTAGATTCTACTGTATTAAATACAGCCATTAATTCAATTGCTGTAAATAACCCAGAACCAGCTACTGGTGGGGGTGATGGTGATTCAGTAGAAGATATTAGATTAAATGCTGTAGCTAATTTCTCAGCACAACAAAGAACAGTAACTAAAGATGATTATTTATTTAGAGCGCTTGCAATGCCATCTAAATTTGGTAAAGTAGCTAAAGTATATATTATGCAAGATAATCAGATATCTGTTAGTTCAAATAAGAGAATATCAAATCCTAATGCACTTAATTTATATACATTGGGGTATAATATTAATAAAAATCTTAATAATTTATCTTTAGCCGCTAAAGAAAATTTAGCAACCTATTTAGATCAATATAGAATGTTAACTGACTCTATCAATATTAAAGATGGATATGTTATTAATGTTGGTATAGATTTTGATATAGTAGTTGCACCTAATTTTAATAACGAGGAAGTATTATTAAATTGTGTTACGGAACTTCAAAGTTATTTTAATGTAGATAGATGGCAACTAAACCAACCAATCATTCTGGGAGAAATAGCAAACACATTATATCAAGTACCTGGTGTACAAACAGTAACTAGTATTAATATAATGAATAAAGCGGGTGAATCCCTAGGTTATTCAAAATACAAATATGATATAGATAGTGCAACGGTGAATGGAGTAATTTATCCTTCACAGGACCCATCCATATTTGAAGTTAAGTATCCAAACACTGATATTAAAGGAAGAGTAAACCAAGTATAAGATGGCAATTTATAAAATATTTCCAGTAAATGATTCAACCATATATTCTCACCCACTTAGGAGAGATTTAAATACTGGATTGGATGAAATATTAGAATTAACGGAAGAACAATCAAACACAGGTATTGATTATTTCCCTTCAAGAATTCTTATAACATTTAAGGACTCCGAAATAACTGATGTTTTTCAAAATAAAATAGGAGCTAGTTCGTACTCAGCTAGTTTACAACTTTTTACTACTGAAAATAGAGATTTAGCAGCTACACAAACAATAGAGGTTTACCCCGTTTCTGGAGCTTGGAATAATGGTACTGGTAAATATCTAAATGACCCATCTTCATCAGATGGTGTCTCATGGACTTACAGAGATAATAAAACAGCAGCTACTGAATGGTTGACTTCTTCTTTCTCAACAGGGGTTACAGCAAGTTTTTCAGGTACTGCTTATGGAGGTGGAAATTGGTACACAGGTAGTGGATTTGAAAACACGGCCTCATTTACGTTAGTTGATAATTTAGATTTAGATGTTAACATAACAAACGTAGTTCAAAAATACTCAGCCAGTTTATTTGCATCCCAAACATACCCAACAGGTATTGCAAATAATGGTTTTCTTCTTAAGAGACCAGACAATGAAGAATTTGGAAACGTTAACCAAGGTTTACTCCAATACTTTAGTTTAGAAACACATACAATATTCCCACCTAGTCTTACGTTTAAGTGGGATGATTCATCATATTCAACGGGATCGGGTGAGGTGCTGACTACGGGACAGCTATTTTGTACTCTCGCTAATAATAAAGAAGAGTTTAAACAAGAAGAAGAATATACTTTTAGACTAAATGTTAGAAAACGTTACCCAACTCGTGCATTTGTTACCTCATCAAATTTCTTGAATGTAAATTATTTTACATCTGAATCTTACTACTCAATTAGAGATGCTGCCACTGAATTAGAGGTAATTCCATTTAATGATAATTTTACTAAAATAAGTGCTGATTCTAATGGTATGTATTTCAAAATATGGATGAATGGTTTAGAACCCGAAAGGTACTATAAACTCATATTTAAACACGTAAATAACGACGGAGTTACAATTTTTGATAATAATGATACCTTTAAGATAGTTAGATAATGGCTTATAACTTTGGTGGAAAAAATACACAGGGTTCTCAACAAACTCCAAATGGATATTCTCCTGCGAATGAGGGGAAAGGTAGTGGGGTTACTATAAATAAAGAAGAATATAAACCACCAACCCCGGCACTCCCAACCCCTGAACCTCAAAAAGAAGAATTTAATACAAACATTGAAGGTAATGTAGTATTTGATAAAACCATATATAGTAGAGCTCAATTTGATCAGTTAGTAGATAATGGTTTTTCAGAATTAACCCAAAGACAGAATAATTTCAATACTAATCAATTTTTTGAACAGTATAACCGTTTATTTTTTGAGATACCTAAAGATGGTCAAAATTCTCACAAAACCCTAGTAGATAATAGTACTACATATTTAGGAAATTTTATTGATACTAAAGATGATGAAATAGCTCGTTTAAATGAAATTATAGCTGATCTACAAGTCCA